>Ga0114922_10000029_pt1 | contig 119617 bp, 96 predicted proteins | sample AartaG_FD_100975 | JGI IMG/M metagenome (GOLD analysis project Ga0114922, IMG submission 100975) | Deep subsurface microbial communities from Aarhus Bay to uncover new lineages of life (NeLLi) - Aarhus_00045 metaG | ecosystem: Environmental > Aquatic > Marine > Oceanic > Sediment | place...
ACACAGGAAGGCGTCCAGCTAAGGACCACATCTGTCGGGTTCAGACCTGCGAAGCCAACAACCGGGTCAGGGTCACGAGCGTTTCCGTCCTCGGTCGTAAAGCTCCAGATGGAGCCTGTCCATGTATCCGTGTCATTGACCTGGTCAACCCTCCAATAGTAAGTGGTCATGAGTTCAAGTTGAAGACATGGGTCGCCATCTTCAGGATACTCGTTGCTGTCCTGGCCCTCCGAATAAATCACGCCAGCAGGATGATTAATACGATTGGCATCCCTGACATCGTTGTAATCTGTGCCGAGGTACACATCGTGGCCGTTCGCGTCGTTCACGTCAGCTCCCGGCGCCCAGGAAAGCTGCAGGTCCTTCGGGCAAACGTCCGTTTCGGCACTACCCGGGTTGGGGCTCGTGGCCCTGGGCAGTGCCGCCTCAGACCAGAGTGCGAAAGCATTGAACTTGACGCAACCATTAAATTTGATACGCACTTCGCTGCCGGCTCCGTCGGTAGTGAACTGTATCTCTCCCACATTGGGGTGCGCAAGAAGGATAGCATCCGAAGTAGTGTCCACCATTCCTGGTGGATTGGGGATGCTGCAGCTATCAGCACCTTCAATGGTTACTGGGTTTACTGAGTTAAAATCGCCATCATCATCCCAGGCGTGGTATGTGTACACGGTGTAGCTGGTGCTCGGATCCAGATCCCTAAACACCAGCCGCATCAAGTCATCTCCGCAGTCCCCGCCATGATTCACCCAGGCGGTATTACAAATAGGGTCGGCGGACTCACGAGACGCCAGGCGGGCATGTCCACCTGGGTCACCGACGACGATGTCTATTTCGGTACCACCGACATTCAACATCGTTCTGTCATCATGCGCTACACCTATACAGCCGCCGCCAATTTCGAAGTCCTCCCAGTCTCCTCCTTTTATAGTTGCCGGGTCAGCCGGGCAACTGAAATCCACCTTGAAGATCTCAAAGTCTGCAAAAGCAATGTTGCTCAGACCAAGCAATGTCACAAGACAGCTTAAGAGCATCAGTTTCTTACACATAACGTTCCTCCTTAAATTAAGTTAATAATTACAACTCTGGTTTCGTTTCGCCAAACACCCAAACATCCTTTGTTTTTAACAGGCATCGAAAGCCTTCACTTTCACTTATTTCCTGCCTGTCGCTAACAAATCGCGATAAAAATACTGAAGCTTATGCTTCTACGTCGCGAATTCCTGAACTTCTATCTTTAGCCTCGTCAAGCTCAAAAGGCGTATTGGTGTGCATTGATGTGTACGGAAAGAAGTGAACTCAAAGCACATAACGTCACCCTATTATCCGTACCAACCCCTCACACTTTGCCGAAAGACGGCGAAAAGTGTGCATTTATGGGTCTAAAAACCAATGCACTTAACTAATCTTACTTATACCACATCAGATGCCTTGCCGTCAAGTACTTTTCTGCGGATTATGCGTTTTTTTTTGGCTTGGGGTAATAATATTGGACGGCTGCGGAGATTTCGGGAATAGGCCTGAAGTTTCCGTCAATTTACACAAAAACTATGGCTTCTACCTTGTCTGATGCTCCTGGTTCGCAGGGCTGCTCCTTTTGTGCTTTCGGCCGTAACGTCCCAGCGGTTTTTCCAGTTGTCCGAGCCCTACCAAAACGACTATGGTGATTAAAGTAGCTATAGCGGCCAAGGCGTAAAACCCTGCGCCGCAGGCCATACCAACGCTTGCCACCAGCCATATCGTGGCTGCTGTGGTCAGGCCGTAGACGCCGCCCCTGTCCTGGATGATTGCGCCGGCGCCGAGGAAGCCGACTCCTGTAACGAGCTGTGCTGCAATTCTTGTGGTTGAGGCGTTTGCGGCGACGCCCATTCGTTTAGAAATTATGGTATAGACGGCGGCACCGAGACATATTAAGACATTTGTGCGCAGCCCTGCGGATTTGCCGCTTATCTCTCGCTCCAAGCCAACTGCCGCACCAAAAACGACGGCTAAGATTACGCTGAGTACATCGCCCGGCCAATCCATAGCTCTACCTTTCAATTAGGGTCTCATCGACCTTCATACCAAAGTGTCTGCCGGCCTTTTCGATATGGCCGAGCACCTTATCGCCTGGTTTTAGGTTTGTAATCGAAACGGCTTTGCCATCGGGGTCAACCAGGCGAATGGTCTCGGCGTTTTGCATAACGAGACTTATCGGCTCGTCCCCGGCCTCAGCTTCGATGAGGAGCATAGGTCTTTTTTCAATTTTATTTCTGCCCAGATATGCAATTTGGCTCTTGCCCCGGGCATTTACCAGAAGCACTTCATCGCCGGCTTTCAAATCCGCAAGGTACTTTGTTTTGCCTCCTGCGACGAGGGTGTATGCGTGAACGGCACCGGCGTTGACGCGGAAGGGACGAGAGGCAACGTAGGGATTGTCGATTGATTCGGAGTGGATTAAGAAAAACCCGGAAGCCGTATTACCCACAAGCATGCCTTCGCCGAGTGTCATTTGGGTGCAGGTATCGATGCAGGCGCGGTCGCCCATACCAAGCTGCTTTGTATTGGTTATCGTAGCAGTGACAAGGTCTATCTTTTCACTTATGCCGTGAATGATTTCAGCGGTTTTCTTTATTTCGTTTATGTCGGTGGTGCTTAGCACAACGCCGTCGACACCTTTTTCAAGGATTTCTACCATAAGCTTGGCCTGTTTGCTGTTTTCGACCTGTACCATTACGTTTTTGCCGCGCCGCGCCAGCAGGTTCTCGATGGGGATAATGGTCCAGTCGAGCATCCGCAGGACAACGATTTTGTTTTCAGGGACGGCTGCGGCTTTATCCTCATCGGCCTTGCCTGCGATGTCGATGAATTCAACGTCGACGCCGGGCCTGATGTCACCTTTTTTCTCAACAGTTTTGATTTTGCCGAACTCGCGGACAGTATCGCTTTTGCCGTCCGGCAAAACAACGGTCTCAGCTCCGCTTTCCAGCGCCGATATGACAACATCCTTGTTGTAAGGAACTGCGCTAACCCATAATTTTTTCATTGAATTTATCCCTTACTCGTTGTGCGTGCTAACTTTTTAGCCTTGCAATATTGCGGCAGCTTCTTCGATGGTGGCGTCGTGGTGGACCATTTTGCAAAGTGCCTGCACTATTTTTTCCGGCGTCTTGTGCTGGAATGCGTTTCGGCCGATAGAGAGACCTGCGGCGCCGGCTTTTAGAGCACCGGCAACCATTTTGAATATGTCCTCGTCACTATCCATTTTTGGCCCGCCTGCTATGACCACCGGCACGGGACAGCCCTGAACTACTTCGGTAAAACTTTCGACGCTGCCGGTGTAGGGGACCTTGACGATATCCGCGCCGAGCTCGGCTCCAACTCTGGCGGCGTGCTTGACGTTGTTGACGTCGAACTCATCTTTGATTTTTGGGCCGCGTGTGTACATCATCGCAACCAGCGGCATCTGCCACTGCAGGCACCGTTCGCTTATAAAGCCCAATTGTCCGAGCATTTCCTTGTCGGTTTCGGCGCCGAGATTTATGTGGACAGAGACGGCGTCGGCGCCGAGCTTGATGGCTTCTTCGACGGTGCAGACGAGCTCTTTGGCGTTTGGGTCGGGGCTCATCGATGTTCCTGCTGAGAGGTGGATGATGAGTCCAACGTCTTTGCCTGCGCCTCTATGGCCTGCGCGGACCATCCCCTTATGCATCAGGATGGCGTTTGCTCCGCCGGCTACAATCTTACTGACGGTCGTGCGCATATCCGGCAGGCCCTCAATAGGGCCGACCGTGACGCCGTGGTCCATTGGAATAATTACCGTCCTGTGGGAATTGCGGTCGATTATTCTTTCCAGCCTTATCATTTTTCCTATCATTGCCAAATCTCCAATACAATCGTGTTTTGAGGTAATCTACCCAATGCGGCACAAAAGGCAAGAAAAAAACGCCCGATTTGAAGTTCTATTGGTGAAAGCAAAAAGAGCTGCGAGCATTATGCCCACAGCCCTTTTATTTGAAATCAAATTCGTAATAGGACTACTTACCCGCCAGCCAGTTGTCGGAAAGGACATCGAGGTCACGCCAACCGATGTAGCTATCAGCAGGGATGCCGATGTCGCAGGCAGGATTGTATTGGGGCTGTCCTTGTTCGGTCAGCCAGGCCAGGGCGAATATAGCAAAGTCGACGAAGTCCACATCGCACTCGCCGTCGAAGTCGCCGATGTAAGCGTAAGCAAACTCATAGGCTCCCATATCTACTATGACGGTATCGTTACAATCACCATCTACGAACCTGGGACGGCCGTCGAGGTCGGTTGTGACACCGCCAGGGACCGGTCCGTTATCACCGGCGTCTATGCAGGGTGAATCTGGCAGCAGGTGAAAATCGTTCGCGTCCACGAACATCGGCTCAGCCTCGATATTGAAGGGTCCATACATGATACTGCTGTTTTCCTTATATATGCTCGCTTCACCACCCTGCACGTCAGAGAAAGCAATGAGCATATCAGTGTTCAGCAGGGCGATCTGTGGACCGAAGTTGGCGGTATTACCCCAGAGGATGCAGTTAACTACGAACATGTCTGTACCGTCTTCAAAAAATCCGCCGCCATAGTTGCCTGCCGAGTTCCCGCTGAACGTGCAGTTGAACAGTTCTAAGTCGTAGCTGTCGGTGTTATACATTCCGCCACCGTCAAGTACGGCGGAGTTGCCGTTGAAGGTGCAGTTGGTCAGTGTTAATAAGTAGTCGCTGTCAATGCGATACATTCCGCCGCCATAGTTGTTTGCTGAGTTTTCGCTGAAGGCGCAGTCGCTTACTGTTGGGTTGCTGAACTCGTTGTATATTCCGCCACCGGCGTATTCTGCCGAGTTGCCGGTGAAGGTGCAATTGGTCACCATGGGACTGCTGCCGCCGAGGTTAGCCATCCCGCCGCCGCCCTTATCGGGGCCGAGAGCGGAATTCCCGCTAAATGTGCAGTTGGTCAGCGTTGGATTGCTGCCCCCGTTGTACATCCCGCCGCCATGTGCAGCCGAGTTCGTGCTGAAGCTGCAGTCGGTCAGCGTTGGATTGCTGCCGATGTTGAGCATTCCGGCGCCACCTCCAGCCGAGTTTGTGCTGAAGCTGCAGTCGGTGAGGGTTGGGCTGGCGAACTCGTTGTACATCCCGCCGCCCAACAGAGCTGAGTTTGCGGTGAAGATGCAGTTTGCCACTGTCGGGTTGGCAGTGTTGTTGTACATCCCGCCGCCCATAAAGTATATTGAAGGGGGAACGGCATTGCCATCTGTGATGGTGAAGCCATCGAGGATGGCGGTTGGGTCGGTTCCGCTGCCTGTAACGACGTGGCAGCTGTTGTCGGAGTTATTGCCGGGGGTGCCGATATCACCGCTGAGGATGGTCACATTAGCGGTCGGGTCGCGCTGATTGAGGCTGGTCTCGCCGCCGGCAAAGCCGCCGTAGATAGCAACACCGCTTTTTAGCTGGAAGGTCGCAGTTCGGCTGCCGGAGCCGCTGGGGTTGGCTGAGTTACGGTCGGGGTAGTACGTACCCTTGGCTACCCAAATCACATCGGGGCAGAGGCCAGCTATTGCATCCTGAAGGTGGTTGTAGGCATTGGCCCAGCTCCGGCCGTCATTGCTGCCGGTGGCGTTGGCATCGACGTAGACAAAAGGAGGCACTTCCCGAAAATCAACCCCCCACACATTTCCCGATACTGAGTTCAAATCCTGCGAAGTGCCAGTATTTACGTCCGCTGGGACGAAGGAATAACCCGACTTTGCTGCAGTGATGGTATATGCTGAAGCCGAAGGGACGTGTGCAAGCGCATATATGCCGCTATTGTTTGTGGTCGCCACATACGTTCCGCCGCCGGTCCTTTGGGCTGTTACGTTTACGTCGGACACTGGGTTGCGGTATGCATTGGTGACACGCCCGCTGATTATCTCACCTGAGCCGGAGGTAAAGACGTTATAAACACATCCTCTGACCATAATATAGCTCCCGACATTAGGAAGGTTGTACCATGCGTCGGAATTCCCCTGCTTACCCATGTTAAGATGGTGATAGAGCGTCGAGAGCTCGTAGCCATACCCGTCCGCCACTATGGCATGAGCATAACCATCCCCGGGAGTACTTGCAATGTCGAGGATAACAGGATGACCATAGTCAAGATTAGGATTGACCATATCCATTAAATTAGGCCCCGCGATGCCGCTCGGGCCGGCACAACCGAAGATGGAATTGCTGTACTTGAATGTGCTCACCAGCGAGTTGTCCGCCTCGTCCAAAAGGGTCGTTGATTCGGCAGCCGTATAACTCATCCTGGTGGAGACACCGGCATCGTAGCAAAGTGCTCCGATGGCCTGTCGCTGCGCAGGGGTGATGGTGGCGCAAATATCGTTTGGGACCAGTGGCATCCCAGCCCAGTTATATGGCCCCCCCCAAGCCGTTACCGCCGCGCGTCCAGGCGGTCGGGTAGTTGTCGCCCCCGACTGGGAACGGTCCCTGTTTGCCCAAGGCAAAGTTAGGATACATGTGGTACCGCATCAACTGTGCCATCGCGGTTGCAACGCAGCCGCAGGGATAATTGCCAAGGCTGCCATAGGGAAAGGGGCTATTGGGAGAGGGGATAATCACAACGTCGTTCTGGTCGCAGGGGTCGCTGGGGGGTGTGTAATAGTTATAGCAGGCAAGAGCGGGGTTGGTGCAACAGGTCGTCTGACCCCATTTACTCTGCACCAACGGAGGCACGCGAACATCAGAGATATTGGCCAAGCCCAGGCCCAGTATGCCAACCCGGTCGGCCAAGCTTTCCAACTGCTGCCACTTGGCCTGTGAGCCAAGCGCCATTTTCGTCGCACCGGTTGCTTGAAGTGTGGGGCCATCCCGAACCGCTGCGATACGCGCGTTGAGGTCGCCGGCGACTAATGCTCCCAGCGGGTTCTCAGGCGAGGGGTCATAGCTGCCGGTCTCAACAAAACCAATAATCGGCTCAACAAAATCATCTGCCGGCACAATCACGAATCCGGATGGGTCCAGATACACGATGTGATAAATCGGCTCATCAGCGTCATCAGTAAAGGTCTCGACGTTGGTAACCTCGCGGCCGAGGGCTGTGCCAAGCGGTTCGGCAGTGGTTTTGAGCCAGCCTGCCACTACCTTTTCCGCCTGGTACGCCGTTGTGGGCTCTGCCCACAGACTGCTGCAACATGATTGGAGCAGTACCAGAATAGTTGTGAAAATGAGGGTTTCGCGTTTCATTGTTTGTTCCTCCGAGAAGTTGTTAATATTTTTATAGCGCCCTTGCGATGTGGCATTTCGACATCGCAGATAGACCGACCAAATTATTAATATACACGCAGCCGAACCAAAAAAGCAAGAAAAATTAAAAGAATTATCGGAACTTTCTTAACTTGGATTCGAGATTTTACCTTAGTTTTTGCCCTTGCTTTCGGGGCTAATTGCTGCTATATCTGTGAGTTATGGAGACAAGATTAGCGGTTCCTATAGCAGCGCGGGATTTGGCGCAGGCCGGGCAGCAAATTAAGGCCGCGGCAGCAGCCGGCGCTGAGATGCTCGAGTTGCGAACGGACTATCTTGAAAATCTCAGCGTGGATTTGGTCAAAAGCTTAATTGCCGAAGCCGGAAGCGCAAAGGGGCGAGAGCTGCCGGTAATCGTGACCTGTCGTGACAGGCGGCAGGGCGGTGCGAAAGAGTATCCACAAAAGCTGCGGATTGACGTGCTCAGCAGCGCGTTGAAAACCGGCGCCGAATTCATCGACTTCGAATATGAGAATTTCCTCTCCGTCGAAAATCAGGAAAGAATAGCATTGTCACTGTCACAAAGCTCAAAGGCGAGGCTGATTTTGTCCGCCCATGACTTCGAAAGCAAATTTGACAATATCGGCAAACTGTATCGTCACATCCTGAACGTGTACCCTGCGGCGATTCCGAAGCTGGTTTACACGGCCAAGCACATCAATGATTGCTTTGAGGCTTTTGATTTGCTGTACCAAAGCAGCGGCGAGCGAATTGTCTTCTGTATGGGCGAGGCTGGGCTTATCAGCAGAATCATTGCCAAGAAGCTGGACTGCTTTGTCACTTACGCGAGTGTGGACGACAAAAGCGCGACGGCACCAGGACAGTTGACCATTGAGCAACTGAAAACAATTTACCGCTGGGATTCTATAGACTCAGATACAGAGCTTTACGGCGTCATCGGCTCTCCGGTGGCTCATTCTTTGGGTGCTGCGATTCACAACGCCTATTTTGCCGAGATGGGGGCCAATAAATTGTATCTGCCTTTGCTTGTGGATGGCGGCAAAGATGAATTTGACAGGTTTATGAAGAATATCATTAACAGGAAGTGGCTGGACCTGCGTGGTTTGAGCGTAACTCTGCCGCATAAGCAAAATGCGCTTGATTATGTCAGAGCGAACGGCGGCTTTGTCGAGCCGTTGGCAGAAAGAATAGGAGCGGCGAACACCGTGCTTGTCGGGCCAGATGGCAAACTGGCGGTGTATAATACTGACTACACCGGCGCATTAGATGCAATCACTTCAGGGATGGGTATTACGAGAGCGGAGTTGAAGGACGTGCCAGCTGCCGTTATTGGCGCAGGGGGTGTTGCAAGGGCTATAGTAGCCGGTCTAAGTGAGGCTGGTGGCAAAATCACCATTTACAACCGAACCGTCGCAAAGGCCGAAAGACTGGCAGCGGAGTTCAATTGTGACTTTTCACCTTTGAAGGACTTGGCCGAGCTAAATGCGAAGCTGGTTATAAACTGCACCAGTATCGGAATGCACCCGAAGACAGATTCAACGCCGCTGCCGCAGAAGTGCATCAATAAAGATATGGTGGTCTTCGATACTGTCTATAATCCTGCGGAGACTTTGCTGCTAAAGCAGGCAAAGGAGGTCGGTGCAACAACAATTGACGGGCTGGAAATGTTCGTTAACCAGGCGATGGCTCAATTCAAGCTGTTTACCGGTCAGGATGCGAATGCAGAACTTATGCGAAAAACCATCCTGGAATACCTCGCCGAAACATGACAGTAATGCCCAAACAACTAATAATTGACAAGGACGTTTTTGTGGGGACAAAGCACGATGATCTGTGTAATTTCGCCAAGAATCATTTTCTAATCCTTCCTGAGGTTTTGTTGTATGAGTGTCTAACCACCCAAAGAAACCAGGAGAATCTATTAGACCGCTTTAGGCAGGTCTTATTGGCCGGAGCGTGTATCTGCCCAAATATTAAGAGCATAATAAATAAAGAAGCCAAAGAATTATCACCCTATGGGTCTTTAGTTGATCTAACAAATACAGAGGAGATACGTTCGGCATATATGCGCAAAGATGGAATATCTTACGATTTATCAGCAATGTCTGAGTATCTTGATGGTAACACATCCGAGCTTCTCAATGTCACGAAGGGCTTTCATGAGGAGATTGCTTCAAAACATTCGGGTATTCTTACTGCAATCAGGAAACTCGATAATAGTAAAACTATTAAAGAAGAGCGTTTCAAGTGTTGGGCACAATTAGTTAACCGACAAGGCGTACATACGTTAGCAGGGGCAAACCTCAGAGGCATTACAGAGACCCCCGAAAAATACTGCTTATCCGATGAATGGGTAAGCTGGCATTTTGTCCGGGTAACATATATTATTATCCTGGAATATTGTTTTTTAACACACAGTGGGGCAAGTATAGGAGAAGATCGTGCTGCGCACGATTGTAGGGATGCTGAATATGTTTACCTTCTAAGTAGAGCGGATGGCTTATTAACAAGAGATAGCGACTGTCGACTTTTAGCGAAAGCTGCATTTCCTGAAAAAGATGTTTTTTCAAGCCTTGATGAAGTGCCGGAAGAATACATATGTCATTGGAGTTAAGATTAACTTTGTCCGATTTAATTGTTGCTGTTGGGCGGCGGTTATTGGTATATTAAAAGGGTCGAAGTTAAAAATTTAACCGCAGAGGGCGCAAAGAGCGCAGAAGAAAAAGACAAGATTGGAACAATGAGAAGATAGATTCCCGCTTTGGTGGGAATAACGTTGGAAGAAACAAGTATATGGGTATTCATATCAAGGTACCGAAAGATAAGGTTGTGGCGTTCTGCCGGCGCAATCATATTTGCAGCCTCGCTTTCTTCGGCTCCGTGTTACGAGATGATTTTGGACAGGACAGCGATGTGGATGTGCTGGTGGAATTTGAACAGGGACAGGAACCGGGACTGATGACACTGGCCACAATGGAAAGTGAACTGTCCGAAATTTTGGGGCATAAGGTTGACCTGGTTGAACGCCAGTCTGTCGAAAAAAGCGAAAACTATATCCGGCGACGGCATATTCTGCAATCTGTGGAGGCAGTCTATGTGGCGTGATGACGCTTATCTGCTGGATATGTTGCTTGCCGCGCGCAAAGTTTCGCTGCGCTGCCAACAGGCGCATCCCGAAATTCCCTGGCAGGGGATTATCGGTATGAGGCATCGACTGGTTCATGAATACTTCCGCATCATTCCGGAAAAAGTTTGGGATGTCGTTGAAAAGGATATACCTGAATTGATTCGACTCATTGAGCCGATTGTGCCGCCTGACGAACCACCGGATGTTGAGGCTTGAGGCGATTCAGTCCGGTAGCGTGGACCTTGTCCAATGCGGTTGTTAGATTACATTGGCATTCTTTCCTTTGTGGCTAAATTGCTTTCTTTTGTTCTGATTTTGTTTGTCTTATATTGAAGTAAATTATGAATCTGGCAATTTGAAAGGCGTTATCATGTTTAAGGCAAAGTCGTGTACGCTGAGGATTTTTGTACTGATATCATTAATCAGCTTCGTTTGCTCGTCGAGGGCTGAAGGCGCAACTTCCGCGGTTGAAAAGCTTTTAGTAACGATGCCGGACGACGTTGTGGGCTTTGTTGCTACCAGTGGAGAAGACGAATTAAAGCCCGCCTTCGAGAAAGCGATTTTGGGCAGAATCTGGAATGACCCCGGAGCACAAGACTTTTGTCAATCAATAAGAAAAGAGTTGTTGAGGAAGTTGAAAGAGGAGGCGCCGGATGATGATGAGGCGAAGGCTATCCATGTGGCGGTGGAGCTTGCCCCCTTGGTTTTGAAGCGGCCGATTATTATTGGCGCAGTGCAAAAGAAAGCGAAAGAGGGGCCGCCAGCTTACGGTTTTGCCATTTTGGATGCTGGCCCGCGTAAAGCGGAGATTGCCTCGGCCATTGCTAAACTTGAGGGATTGATTGGCGAAGATGAGAGAACCGAAATCATAATCAGGGGCATTAAGATGCGCTGCGTCAAAGATGGCGATGAAGTCGTGTCATATTGGGGTTGGGTGGGAAATCGTTTTGTTTTTGCGATGAACGATGGTGAAGGCTTGGCCATGAAATATCTACAGGGTAACATTGACAGGCAGATGCGGGACTACTTGATGGGTGTTCGAGGGATGGGTGATGCGCTTGCGGTTTATGTCGACCGTGAAAAGATGTTTAATGTTTTGGGCGCCATAGCAAGTATGGAAGGGGACACGGATGAATTCAATGCGGTAAAAGCAGCACTTAAAGAACTCGGCTTGGCTAACATCAAGACCATTACGGCAAGGATGGGATTCTCCGGTTCCGATACGGTTTGCAATAAGCTTATTAAACTGGGAGGGCCTCGGACGGGCTTGCTTGCATGCCTTGGAAGGATAGACTTTTCAATGTTTGATATGGTTGATGCGGGGGCAATGAATGCTACGGCCATCAATTGTGACTTGGGGCGGCTGTACGATACGGTAATGCGGACGGTTAGAGTTACCTCGCCGGAAGATGCTTATCCCGAAGTGCGAGATGGTATTGCTGAACTTGAAGCGAAGGTAAAAGTCAGTATCCGCAATGAGCTTCTGGGAAGTCTGGCTGGGCCAATGGTTTTTTATACGCTTCCTGCCGGCGTTATGATGGATGCGCCGAGCGGCGGGGCAGTTGTCATTGCAAAGTTAAAAGATGCGCGGCTATGGGAAAAGACTCTAACTGCGCTGGGGAATTTTGCGACGGCCGAAAGCGAAGGGACGGTACAGGTCAGCTCCCAGGTTCAGGATGGAAGGACTCTTCACTGCTGGGTGACGCCGCTGGCGATGGCGCAGATAATGCCGACCTGGACGGTAGTGGATAACCACGTGGTTATAGGTTCAAATATGGCGTTGTGCAGTAAGGCGGCCAAGCAGATTGGGTTTGCGAAGGCTGGTGGAAACTCGTTGCGTACGACGAATGGATTTAAAAAGGCAGCAGGAAACCTGCCCAACAATCTGATATGCTTTAGTTACACCAATTCAGGTCTGCAGTTTAATCAAATGATGATGTATATGCAGCAATACTGGCCGATGGTAACGATGTTTGCGCGGGAAGGGGGGATACGACTGCCATTAATGCTTCCATCGCTTGGTCATATCGCCAAAGATATGGAGCCTTCTGGTCATTATTGCTGGTTTGATGCGGAAGGGCTGAGGTCGCGTTACCAGGGGCCGGGCATTGAGCCGAGTCTGGCAGCAGTTGCCGGCGGGGCAATCGGGGCGGCGGTTTTGATGCATGCTTTTGTGGGACCCGTAGAACAAGCCGAAGAAGTTGTGTCGGCGACCAATCTGAAGGGGATAGGACTGGCCTGCACAATATATGTAGCCGATGACCCCGAGGGCAAATTCCCACCGAGTCTGCAGAAGCTGGTTGAACTTGATTATACTACTCCGAAGCAACTCGAATCTCCGCTCAAGCCAAAAGGTTTTGACGGACCCAGCTACATTTACATTACTGGGCAGAATTCAGCAATGAATCCGGCCAATGTTGTTGCTTATGAGAATCCTGTATTCTGCAGTACAAAGATTAACGTTCTGTTTCTCGATGGTCACGTTGCGGCCCTTGAGCCGGAGGAATTCCTGCGGGAACTTGCGGCGACTTACAAACGGCTCGGCAAAGAGATGCCTGAGATTCGATTCAAGGGTGACAAGCCAGTTGTGTCCTCGGCTCATAATTTGCACGTATTGGGTTTGGCGCTGAACATGTGGGCGACCGACCATAAGGGGATGCTGCCCAAGACGCTGGAAGAAACGAAGCCCTACTGCCCCGACCTCAAACTTCCGGAGTCGCCGCGGAAGCCGAAGGGTTTTGCTGGGCCGAGCTATATATACGTTCGGCACGAGACGCCATACATCAAAAAAGTTGCCTATCATATTGTTGCTTATGAAAATCCTGAGTTTTGTGAGGACAAGATTGCTGTTCTGTTTAGGGATTTGTCTGTTCGAGAAATGAGTCAGGAAGAATTCCTGAAGGCGCTCGAAGAGACATATAAGCATCTCGGCAAAGAGGTGCCTAAGGTCAAATTCAAGGAATCCAAAGAAGTCAGGCCCGTGGAGGGACCTCGAGCACCGGGGACAAGTGAAGCGGAGGCTGAAGATGAGGCTAAACGCCTGGCGCTACGCAAAGCGGTGACTCAAGGTGACCTGGAGACGGTGAAGAGCCTTATCGCCGATGGGGCTGATGTGAACGCGAAGTACGGCAAACGTGGGACGGCACTGTACTTAGCTATCAAATCCGGTCACACGGACGTTGCCCGGCTGTTAATTGACAAAGGGGCTGATGTCAACGCGAAGGTCGGGCGGTGGTTTACGCCTCTTCACCTGGCTGCACGATTTGGACAGACGGATATAGCTGAGCTACTAATCGCCAAAGGTGGAAATATCGATGCACAGGGTAGCGTTATGTGGACACCGCTGCACCTGGCCGTCCGATTCGGCAATACGGATGTGGCCAAGTTACTGATTGCCAAAGGCGCCGATATGTATGCTGAGACCAACCAGGCCATGACGCCTATGCTGTTTGCCGTTATTCATAATCGCCCGGAAATAGAAAAACTGCTTCTTTCCAAAGGTGCTCAATTAGACATCTTTTCGGCATCAATACGAGGTGATACGAACCGTGTGGCCGGCTATCTGAAGAGCGACCCAAACCTGGTCAACGCCAAGCGCGGCGAATTCACTCCGCTGCACTGGGCAGCATACAATGGGCACCTGGACATGGCCAAGGTGCTGCTGGCCAAGGGAGCCGACGTCAATGCCAATTTTGAGCATGCGCCCCCGCTATATTGGGCAGTGCGCAAGAACCACGCAGATATAATCAAGCTACTCACCGGCGAAGGTGCTGATGTCAATGTGAAGGACATTCACGGTAGGACCTTGCTGCACAGTGCGGTCACGGCAGGCGCAGTTGAAATGCTTATCGATAAAGGCGCTGATGTCAATGCCAAAGATAAACAAGGGGCCACGCCGCTGCACATGATTGCGTCCAAAGGGGCTCACAAGGGAATATTGAAGCTGCTTATTCCCTTCGACGCCGATAGCACTGCCAGACATTCGAGGGCACTGCATGCCAAGGCAGAGGAAGACCAGGTGACTGTGGCCAGACTACTCATCGCTAATGGGGCTAATGTCAATGCGAGGGACAAGAAGGGTCGAGTCCCCTTGGACATTGCCGAGAAATCGAGGTACAAAGTCGTGGCCGAGCTGCTGCGGAAATACCAAACGAAAGACACGGCAAGGTAAACTGCCGCTGCCGGTTTTTTGTCTCCATAGCAAGGCTAAAGGTTTGGGTTGTCTGCGCAGGAAATAGGTTGTATAATCCTGCTTTGCAACAAAGTCTTTTCTGAGGTGGAAAGATGGCAAAGAAAGAAAAAGTGGTTTTGGCGTATAGCGGCGGGCTTGATACGAGTGTAATCCTGCCGTGGCTGAAGGAGACGTACGGCTACGAAGTAATAGCGTTTGCGGCCGATTTGGGGCAAGGCGAAGAGCTTAAGGGCATCGAGAAGAAGGCGATGCGGTCGGGCGCGAGCAAGTGTGTTGTAAAGGATGTGCGAAGGGAGTTTGTGGAAGATTACCTTTGGCCGATGCTCAAGGCGGGCGCCGTTTATGAAAATGAGTATCTGCTCGGCACGAGCATTGCCCGGCCTTTGACCGCGAAGCACCAGGTGGAAGTGGCCCACGCTGAAGGTGCGACGGCGGTAGCTCACGGTGCGACGGGAAAGGGTAATGACCAGGTGCGGTTTGAAGTTACGTATATGGCGCTGGACCCGTCACTGAAAATCATCGCGCCGTGGAAAGACCCGAAGTTTAAGCTGAGAAGTCGGGAGGCGGCAGTGAAGTACGCCAATAAGCGTAAGATTCCGATTGAGCAGAGTAAGAAGGATATTTACTCTCACGACCGAAACCTATGGCATATCAGTCACGAAGGAGGTGACCTTGAGGACCCGGCCAACGAGCCAAAGGACAGTCTCCTTGTGATGTCCCGGCCGGTCTCGAAAACGCCCGACCGTGCGGACTACGTGCGCGTCGGCTTCGAGAAAGGTGTGCCGGTGAAACTTGACGGTAAAGAAATGAGCAGCGTGAAAATAATCGAGAAATTGAACCGGCTCGGCGGCAAACACGGTGTTGGCCAGGTCGATTTGGTGGAGAACCGGCTGGTCGGTATGAAGTCACGAGGCGTTTACGAGACGCCGGGCGGAACAATTCTGGTGACGGCCCACAGAGTTCTTGAGAGCCTGACACTTGATAGAGAGACGATGCACTACAAACAGCAGGTCGCTTTGAAATACGCTGAGCTGGTATATTATGGTCTTTGGTTTTCGCCGCTGCGCGAAGCCCTCGATGCGTTTGTAGATGTCACCCAGCGAAATGTCACTGGCGAAGTTAAGATGAAGCTGTTCAAGGGCCACTGTACGCCGGCGGGTGCAAAGAGTCCGAAGAGTCTATACAAGAAAGGCCTGGCCAGTTTCAAGATGGGGGCTGAGTATGACCCTACCGATGCAAAGGGCTTTATTCGTCTGTTCGGCCTGCCTGTGAAGGTTGCGGCGGAGGTTAACAAGAACAAGAAGAAGTAGATTAGACATAATTTTTGAGCGGTTCTGGCAGATGAGCGGTTCTGCAGAAGTGTTCAGTAAATTGAAAGGAAATGTGAAGATGAGAAGAAGCTGGACGATGATAGTTGTAATTTTTTTGGTTGTGGGTGTGATTCAAGTAGGTGCCGGGCGTGCGGCAAAAATGCCAAAGGGAGATACATACACTAACTCTGTGGGTATGAAGTTTGTCCGGATTAAGCCGGGCAGTTTCAGGATGGGAGTGGGCAAGACGCCGCTGCCGGATGAGCTTACCAACCATCGGGGCACGCAGTTTGAAGGTGACTTTGATGAAAATCCGAACCACACCGTTAAGATTACCAAGCCTTTCTATGCGGGCATCTATGAGGTGACAAACTTTCAGTATGAGTTGTTCGACCCTGAACACAAAAAACTTCGGGGCAAAGACAATGGTCTTTCAGAAGATGATGATGAGGCGGTCATCAACGTGAACTGGTATGAGGCACGGGCCTTCTGTCGGTGGCTTTCTGACCTTGAGGGGCTGCCGTACCGGCTGCCGACGGAGGCGGAGTGGGAATATGCCTGCCGGGCAGGGACCAAGACCCATTACCACACCGGTGACACCATTGGCAAGGAATTTCGTAAGAATGCCGGTATGGTGGGGACGGCTGTCGATGTTTCTCTTCATGTCGGCAAGACTACGCCTAACAAATGGGGACTGTACGATATGCACGGAAATGTTGAGGAATGGTGCTATGACTGGTACGGCCTCTATGAGAAAAAGCGACAGAAGAATCCGGTGGGCTATGCGGAAGGCGATTTCAAAGTTCTGCGGGGTGGCAGTCACGGGACACACATCTATTATCTGCGGTCTGCCAACCGGATGGGTACGGTTCCTGAAGATAAACACTGGCTGATTGGCTTCAGGGTTGTGATAGGTAAGATGCCAAAGACTAAACCGCTGGCGTTGCCCAAACCTCCGCTTAATCAGCGCGACGTTGTTCCGCGCAACCCGGCTGTGGTGGCCAAAGGCCCAGACCCGGAGAAGCCTTACTTCAAGGGCCCGCGCAAATATGAGACCATTCCGACCTGGGCAAATGGGCCGATATTTGCGGGCCATAACCATTGCCCGGCTATTGTGGAGTGTCCGAACGGTGACCTTTTAGCTATCTGGTATACCGGCATCGGAGAAAGGGAGAGGAATATGGCTGTGGCGGCATCCAGACTGCGATGGGGCAGCAAGGAATGGGAGCCTGCTTCGCCGTTTTGGGACCCGCCGGACCGTAATGATACGGCGTTGTCCTTGTGGTTTGACGGCAAAAAGACAATCTACCATTTCAACTCTTTGTCGATTTCGTCAAACTGGGCACGAATGGCGGTTGTGATGCGGACTTCAACCGACAGCGGGGCAACGTGGTCGAGACCACGGCTGATTCTGCCGGACCACAACATATCTGTTCAGGTCAGTGAGCCTGTAATCCGTCTTAATGACGGAGGAATTGCCATCACGCACGACGGAGGCAGGACGCTTTGGGTCAGCCGTGACGAGGGTCTGACCTGGACTAATCCGGCCGGGACGGTCAGCGGAAATCATCCGAGCGTCGTACAACTTAGCGATGGTCACCTTTTTGGTCTTGGTCGCGGCGGCGATATCGATGGCAGGATGCCTGTGAGCCTCTCGACCGATGGCGGCGATACTTTTACTTATTCAGCCAGTGAGTTTCCGGGCATCGACGGGGGCCAGCGTCTGGTGCTCTTGCGGCTTAGAGACAAGAAAGATGTGGTGTTTTTGGCTTCCTTCGGAAGCTTCGGTACGGTCCCGGATGTGCCTGTGATGATTACTGATTCGCAAGGTAATAAGCATCAAGCGAAAGAGCTTTTTGGAGCTCTTTCACTTGACGGAGGCAAAACCTGGCCATACAAGCGGATTATCAGCCCCGGAGGTCGGCCCATAACGGTGGAATGTACCGATGGGGGAGCGGTAACGTTAAGCGGTTTGAGCAGCGAACATCGGGGCTATATGTCAGTTTGCCAGGGCCTGGATGGAGTGATACATCTGATAAGCAGCAGGCAGCATTATGCCTTTAACCTGAAATGGCTGATGACGGCACCCTCGCCACCCGGACCGCCAGTACGGGTCAAGGATGAGGTGGAAAGCTTCACGGGTCCGAAAGAATTCAACCTGGACGGTTGGTTCGACTACAAGAGCTATACGGGCGGCTTCAACGGCAAAGGGCAGTACACAATCGACTCGATAATGCCGTATGGCGGAATCAACCGGGTAGTTGGGACGGGCTCGTTTGAGGCGATGTTTGCCTTTGATAACATTAATCCGCACCCGGGGCTTAGGGGGCTTGATATCTGCTTTGGATTTAAGGACAAGCTCTGCCGGACATGGTTTTTGGGGTTAAATCAAAGGCAGATGGTGGTGTATTTCAAAGACAACCAAGCCAGGCCCGGGACCAGGCACCCTCGGGTACAGCCGGTGAAATATTCTGAGGTTCCCAAATCGCTGAAGGCGAAGTTTGTCTGGAACAAAAAGACGCGGCGGTGCCAGGTATTTTACGGCTTTAATGGTGACGAGCCGACGACGGAGATGCCGCGTAGCAGGGCAGGGCTGTATCTGGGTGAGCCGTTCAGCGAATCTAACGCTGCGTATGTGTTGATGACCGAAGGGAGCTTAGACGTTGACCATTTTGAGATTAAGCCGCTTGGGCCCTGAAATTAGACATGGCGGTTGATGCGGGCCATTTTTATGAAGTAGGAGGCTTGCAAATTTAACGCAAAGGAGGCGTTTTGGCGGTGCCGGACTGGATTTGGTTCGTCTTTATTTTTGCGTTTGGATGCTGTGTAGGCAGCTTCCTGAACGTTGTCATTTATCGGCTGCCCCGTGATAAGTCGCTGGTAAGACCGGGTTCGGCCTGTCCTGCGTGCGGCAGACACATTCGCTTCTACGATAACATACCGCTGGTCTCGTGGGTGGTTTTGGGGGCTAAGTGCCGGTACTGCAAAGCCCCGATTTCGCCGCGTTATTTCATCATTGAACTTCTAACCGGCGTCGTTTTCGTCGGTTTATTTGTTTTGTATTTTCGAATGCACTTGTGGAAGGGTATGCCCGCGTTTCGGCAGGGCGGCTGGTCTATTTACCTTTTGCACATCATTCTGTTGGCTGCTTTCATTGCTGCTTCAGCAATCGATTTGGAGCTGTGGGTCATTCCGCTTTCTATCTGCTGGTTTGTTACCGGAGCGGGATTGATAGGCTCGGTGCTGGGGGTTTATGTAATTGACCCCAAAGACGTTTATGGTTACGCGCTATTGCCGAGCGCTTCGCGTGATATTTTGAATTTGAAAGAGGTGACGGTCGCTTCTTTGGCAGTCGGGGCGGCGATAGGCATGGCTATCTCCCTGCTGCTTTTGGCAACAGGCTTAGTTAAAAGAAGTTACGAGGCAGAAGAGGGTACCAAGGATTCTGCAGAGAGCCCAGAGAAACAGGCAGAGCCGGAGTTTGACCACCGGCTGGAGATATGTCGGGAAATCGTTTTTTTGCTGCCGATTATTGTCTGTTCCGTTGGCCTTTACTTGCTCAGCCTAAGATACCCGCAAATACATAACTGGTGGCTGAATTCTTCGCAAAAGCCTGCCATTGCAGGACTTACGGGCAGTTTGTGGGGCTACTTTGTGGGTTGCGGGATTGTCTGGGCAACGCGTATATTTGGCACTTTGGGCTTCGGCAGAGAGGCGATGGGCCTGGGGGATGTGCACTTGATGGGGGCCGCGGGGGCGGTATTAGGGCCGGTTTTTGTGGTCGCGGCATTTTTCATTGCGCCATTTTTCGGACTGGCGTGGGCGGGGTTCCAAATGTTGTCCAAGAAAACCCGACAAATTCCTTACGGTCCTTTCTTGTCATTGGGCGTGCTTGCTGTTATGATTTTGCATGACCGGATTGTTGATTACCTGAATTTTATACGGTATCATTAAAGAATCGAAAAAAGGATTGCCGACAATACTAATATTAAGGAGATATCAAAATGCGAACCACCAACAAAAAAAGAATCCTTGTGCTTATCGGTCTTGTATCAGTTGCGTTTTTGTCCGGGTGCACTAACTGGGAGGGAAAGTATAATAACTGCGAAGTACTGTATAACAATTGTGAGGGCCTAAGGCTCGGTGAAAAGGAGGAAAGGGAGAGGCTGGAGAAGGCGCGTCTACAGGACCGGCAGACGATTGCCCAGCTTCAGAGAGAGATTGACGAGCGCAAGCGAACGCCAGGGGAAATCCTGGGTTTCGGGGAGGGCTACGATGTTAGCTTGGACCCTTCGGCCGGGACAATCACGGTAACGCTTCCGAACACGATACTTTTCGAGGTGGGAAAGGCCGAGTTGAGAAAGGCGACAAGTGCCGACCTGGACCATATTTACTCGGTGCTTCAGAGCCGGTACGCGGACAGACAGATAGACGTGGTCGGCCATACTGATTCGGACCCAATCAAAGCAACAAAAAAGATGTGGAAAGACAACTGGGAGCTCTCGGCGCAGCGGGCTCTTACCGTGCTCAGGTACCTGGTTAAACGCGGGATTCGGGAAGACAGGATTCGGGAGATAGGCTGCGGGAAATCCAGACCGGTGGTTTCCAATACGACTGTAAGCGGCAAGGCCAAGAACCGGAGAGTTGAAATAGTTGTTCATATGAGGTGATGGCTCGTATTGCGTATATCGCATCGCGTATTGCGTAAAATTTTCTTGCGCAATACGCGGCACGGGCGAAGCTCAAGTCTATTGTCGTTCTGCAAACGTTTCTGTTCGCAACGCGCCTTCGGTGTCGATGCGAACAGCAATGGCTCCGTCTTTGGGCGTATAGAAGGTCTTTGTATTGTTCGCCGGTTTTTCAGCTAATTGCTTTTCGTACGACCTTCTGCTGCAACTGCATATCGAAATATCCGCGTCAAGGGTTTGGAGAAATTCAGTGGCCATTGTGTTGACTGACCCGTGATGGGGAACGATGATGACATCGGGTTTTAGATTTGGGAACATTCGAAGAAGCTCCTTTTGTGCAAATTTTTCGATGTCGGAACACAGAAGCATCTTCCTGCCGGCAAACTCGATCAGCGAAACCTGCGATTTGTCGTTGTCGCTTAACTCCTCATTCTGAGAGATGTCTTCACTCGGCCAAAGCATTCTTATATTAGCACTACGACTCAAGTCCAAATCTTCCTCTAAGGGTTTTATTTTGAAACCTCTTTCGTGTAGCAATTTGTTCAGAAACTCAGCTGTGGCCCACGGGTCTGTTCTACTGAAGAATGCATCGTTGGCATAAACGGCTTTGACTTTGCAGTGTTCGACAACTTCAGGAATACCGTTGATATGGTCTGTGTCATTGTGACTTATGATAATTGCATCAATTGTATTTGTGCCTATGTAATCGAGAAACGGCGCAACAACTCGCTGTCCTATGTTGCTTTTGTAGAAAGACCCCGCATCAAACAAGATATTAGCGCTACCCGGCAGTTGGACGAATATCGCCTGGCCGTGGCCGACATCGAGACAGGTGAGCACTAAATTGTCCCGATGTGTCCTTTGCCACTTGGTAACACCCAAAAAACCAACTATCGCCAAGACTACCACCGTGCAGATGACTTTTTTGATTAAGGGCCGTCGAAAGCCGGCACCGGCAAAAAGAACAAAACAGTAATATAAAATTATTAGTGCAAGCGGAACGTGACCTATTAAAATCTGTGAAAGACCCAGGGCGGCGATGTGCTCGACAATCCAAATAAGCAAACCGGCTAATGCTGTGACTATTACGCCCAACAGTGCCGCGATAGTTGGCAGCAGCAATGACAAAATAATCTTCAAATACCCAATGGTTAAGATCAGAGCAACAAATGGAAAGGCAACGATGGTCCAGATACTCGTCAGCGGGTTAATCGTATAAAAATGATACAACAGGACACCAGCACCGGCTACCCAGGCTGTAAGGCCTGTGGAAAATAATCGCAATAAATATGGCCCCGGCCTCGCAACTATGCGAAAAAACGGTTTGGCCTTTGGGGCTTTTTTACGCCAGGGCAGACCTGTTATTTTCTCATATAGAAAGAAGTGGATTCGGTAGCAAAAAAGCAAAATCCCGAGCACGGATGCAAATGATAGCTGCCAGCCGGCTTCGAATAATTGCGTCGGCCTTACAAGTAGAAGAATTATTGCCGCTAATGATAATGTGTTGATGGAATTGGACTTGCGGCGAAAGAGAAATGACGCGCAGAAAACCCAACCGATAATAGCCGCTCTTACGGTAGGTGCCCTCGGCGGGACAATCAGCAAAAAGATGCCTATGGCAATTATACAAATAATCGCGCGGGTGGGTTTCATCAGACCTGCCACTCTGCATAACAACCATATAACGCCTATCAAGATACCGAGGTGCATTCCGGACAGACTGATAAGATGCAGCAGGCCGGTCTTGCGAAAGGCCCTGTACGTGCTGCTGTCGATGTTTCCTCTATATCCCAGCAACAGAGCTTCAAGCAGACCTCGGTTTTTATCTTCCGGTGACAGATTACCTAGCAACGCTTGTGTGGCTGTTTCCCGAAGTTTCATTTTTACTTTTGTAAAAATACCCGACCACCCGTCATTCTGAGCGAAGCGAAGAATCTCAATGCCGTCTCGGGATTTGACGGAGGCGGCGACAAAAACATTTTTCCGCGCTAAGTACGTGGCTATATTGAATTGGCCCGGGTTAGTCGGTGGTTTGAATCTGTCCAGCCAGCAATACATCTGAATGTAATCGCCTGTCTTTAAGTCCAGCACCGGCTCATCAACCTGTACGCGGACAGTACCGGTTGCGTCTGACCAGCCGTTGACAGCCTCTACCTGGTGCATCTTGAGATAAAAACTGGTGGCCGGGTCGGTGGGCTTAAACTTCGCAAACGTCCACCGTCGCTGCTCGATATATGGCTGGGTGACAATACGGCCGCGAATTGTTGCGAGCGTGCGCTGGTTGGTGACGAAATTGCGAATGTCATTTGGCTTATACGCACGAAAGCTGGTCAGCCGAATTGCACCGAGACAGGTAAAGCAAATAAGGGCACAAAAGCTCAAGAGCACAAGTGCGAAAGGGCCAAGTTTGGTTTTTGTTGCAAGAGCAAAGATTAGAACTGCTGCTATTGCGCCGAGAGCGAGCAGTGTTAGCCAGAACCAAATGATTCGCGGCTCGAACAAAACGTTTTGTATAAGGATGCCTGCGATTAGGCCTGTTGCTGCGAACAGCAGGGGGGCTGTGCTTATGACTTGTTTGTAAGAATTTAGGGGGCCGGCGGCCAGTTGTGCATCAATCAGAGCTAATTTTCGCTGGATATCGTCCAAAACAGGCCTACTCCATTAGTGGCAAGTAAATATATATGGGCTAAACTCAGACGAATCCTCCCTATGGGAAAATCATTCTCTTTCCTTAGCAGGGAAAATAGTCCAAGGCTTGGCAGGTAAATCTTTTAAGTATCCTTGAAGCCAGTCATACTGAGTGTGTTTTTCCAGGAACTGCTTTGCATCGAAGCCAATGTCGCAAGAGCTTCCCCATTTGGCCCAGAACTGCCAATTCTTTGCCATATCCGAGTCAACAACTTTTCCGTCGATGGCTCCGCCAGGACGATAAGCACCTCGGGTTCCCGGAATACTTCCATCGTCTAATTCGTGGTGGCCGCATATTGTTCTGGAACTCGGATTTTCCTTTTCCAAATAGACGTCATAATGGTCGGCCAGCATTCTTTTGGCAATTTCAACATCAATATTTCCATAGTGTTCTTTCATAAGCTGTTTCCATCGTTCTCGGCGGGCCACACATCTGTCTCTTATATCATCATAGGTAGATTTGGTCTCTTCTCTTAAAATCTTTATATTATCCGCAACATTTGAACCCGAAATGTATCCACTTGTCTTTTTCTCTAAACTGTGGTGCTTTAAGCCAAGCTCAAGACGAGCAATCTGGCCGGTTTTAATATCTCCCAGCAGCCAGGAATTCGCATAAGCACCATTATTGTTCTCAATCATTATTTCGGCCCATTCATCGATGCTGTTGGCGTACTGCATTGCTTTCCTGGCCCTTTCAAAAACGGGACTGCCTTTATCATTGTACCCGCCAAAACCTCCGATGGTGGTCTCCACACCGATTAAGCCGGCTCCAGTGATGAAGAAATCCGTGGCACTATATATGCAGGGCCCCCAGGATTGCATCAGGATTGGGTGTCCTTTGTCAGGGACAATGTCGACGATAATATTGCAAAATCTAAGAAGAGCATAAGAGGCCCAGGAATTATGAGCCATGACTATTTTGCCGTCAGCAGTTGCATCTCCGGTGGCGATAAAAGCGCTGCAGCCGGGGCCGTGTGTTGCCCGTGATTTTTTCTCCTGAGGCCACCAGTACCAAATAACATCAATAAATCCATTCATAAAGAGCATTTCTTCAAAGGTTACTTCTTTACCAGCCTTGGTCATTCCCGCCACCATGCCTTTGATTTCTTCAATGTATTCTTTGGAAACTTTGTTCCTGAAAAGCTTGGTAGCTGCTTTAACAAAAAAATCGAGCTCTTTGCCGGTCTGAAATTCTTGTAGATAAGCTGTGGTTCTTAGGAACTCATCAGTTTCATTGGCGGTCAAGTAGCCCCGCTGGAACCCTCTTTCAAAAGGTCCTCCTTCAATATGCAAATAAATCCATCCATTCTTGTCATATCGATAAGCCTTTTGGAGCCACTCTTTTTCTTTTACTGTAATGTAGGCTTCACTGACGGCAAGAGTGCCCTCCGGGGCGCAGCCTGTTAAACCGAAGGCCAAAGACAGCAACAGTGATAAAAAGACCGTCAAAACCTTTTCCATTTTTGAACCTCCTAATCTGATATATCCCATAAGCCATAGCCCAGGCCGGGTCGCTTATCAATCAAAGCTAATCTTCGCTGTATGTCATCCACGTCGAAACAGATTACATACTCAAGACCAAAGACTCAAGGCTAATTTTAGACACGGATTAACACTGATTGACACAGTTTTGCTTTAGCCACGAAAAGGCACAAAAGGAAATTTGCCACAGAGCACACAGAGAGCAGGGAGGAAATCTCAGAACCGTGAGGTGTCTTCCAAGATATCATATCCATAAGGGTCTATCTGACCATCCGAGAGATGTCGTTTTAGGTTATCGATACAACAAGAGCATAGTTTTTTTAGCAACTGAACCGGATAGCTTAAGTACCACCGCCATTAGTCGCGCGTAGTAATTTCTCGAATAGTCAGGTTCTGGCTCATCTCATCAAGGTTGTCGCTCCATTGCCCATTCCAAGCTATCTCAAAAACGTTGAAGTGCTTTTGTGAGAAAGCGTCAGCAACAACCTCAAGGGAGTATCGAACGGCTTGGTTTGGGCCGACAAATCCTTGGAAATTATTTGGATACCAAGAAAGCACCGGTTCAAAATGTGAGGCATCTTCCGTTAAGCGGCCGAAATCAAGATATTCTTCCTTTGTGAGCGTGATAAGTGGCGGCGTCTGCGGAGCTGGCGACCACACAAACTGGGGTGGCACAGCCTCGGGGAGTGCTCTGAAGACTTGGTCCGGACCACGCCGTTCAATACGGCGCAGCAGGACGCGGCAGTTCCTTGCCGTTGCCCACGGTCGCAGATTGCGCACCTTCAATTGGTAGTATATTACGCGTGGGCCATCTGTGAACTTGGTCACGATGCCTCGGATGTTGTGTGGAAGGAGTGTTAACTTAGGAGGCGCAAGCTTTGAGCGGATCCACGGTCCCCATATGGCAAGGATTGCGACGGCAAAAGTGCCTAAAGCCATCAAACCTTGAAACACAAGTGACCATACTTGATAACTTGTTCCACACATAGCGTTCTAATCCTTGTCGGATAGGTCCGGATTTTCGCGGTCCTGTGTAGCCTATGAGCGTAGGTGGCACAAATTGTGCACCCGCGGTAGCCTCATAAATCATATATACTTGTCATTATACGTAAAGAAAAATCTGCGCCGGTAAGGCCCAGGCTAGGGATCTCACTGTTCAGTTTACTACGCGGGGCTGAGAGGCGGGTGCGCTCACGCAAGGTCAGAGTTGGATGTATTCTTTTGGCTGGAAGGTGGTTTCCATGGTCCATGGGGTGGCTTTGGCGTTTTTCAGGCAGTAGACAATCAGGACATCGTAGCCTTCTCGGTCGACCCACTCCTTTAAGAACGGAAAATCTTTAACAACCTGCTTTTTTAGCTCGATGTCCTCAAGCACCTCGACGGTGCCTTCAATTCTTACTTGCACCTGTTGGTCAGGGTTGTAAAAGCATAATTCCACCTGGGGATTGGCCTGGAGCTGGTGGTGGACATCTTTGTTCTCGCCCGTGTTGAAGATTATGCCGTTTTCATCGGCGCGGTAGAGCATTATATTGCGGACGTGGGGTTTGTTGTCTTCGGCGGTGGCGAGTGCGAAGACAGGATTTTTTCTGATAAATTCGAAAACTTCTTCTTTTTTCATGAGTTGTCCCCCTTGATTAAGGTTGTTCTTGGTTCCCCGCCTTCGCGGGGACAAGCTTCTCTTTCCCGCCCATATACGGGCGGAGGACTTTCGGTATTGTGACTGAGCCATCCGCGTTTTGGTAAAGCTCCAGGATTGGTATCAGGATTCGCGGGCTTGCGATTACTGTATTATTCAAAGTGTGGCAGAAGATGTTCTTTTTGGTTGCGGGGTCTTTGTAGCGGAGATTCAGTCTTCTTGCCTGAAAATCGTACAACTTGCTTGCGCTGTGGGTTTCGCAGTAGTTGCCGCGCGAAGGCATCCAGGCTTCGATGTCGAATTTCTTGGCCTGGCCTCTGCCTAAGTCGCCGGTACAGACGTTGACGATGCGGTAGGGCAGTTCGAGGGCCTGCATTACGGCTTCGGAGTTGGCCAGGATTTCATCGTGGAATTTGTTGCTTTCCTCGACGCTGTTTTTACAAATAACCACCTGCTCGACCTTGTCGAACTGGTGGATTCTGTACAGGCCGTAGGTGTCTTTGCCGGCGGCGCCGGCTTCGCGTCGGAAACAGCTTGAAAGTGCGAAGTACTTTAAGGGCAGCTGTTCTGCTTTTAGAATTTCACCGGAATGATAAGCCGTGAGCGGAACCTCAGCGGTCCCAGCCAGATTCAGATTGTCTCTAACCGTCTGGTATGTCTGGTCTTCGGAGCCGGGGAAGAAGCCCGTGCCTGTCATAGCCTCATCCTTCATAAGAACGGGGACAGACATGGGCACATATCCTTTGTTGACCATAGAATCTATTGCGAACCGCAACAGCGCCCAATGTAATAGCGCGCCATCACCTTTGAGCAGGTAATTTCTTGTCCCGGCTAACTTGACACCTCTTTCGATGTCTATAATGCCCAAGTCCAGACCTAATTGAACGTGGTCTTTAGGTTCGAAATCGAATTCTCTTATTTCGCCCTCTTTTCTTATTTCGACGTTTTCTGTGTCATCCTTGCCGAGAGGCACATCATCATCAGCCGGCTGCGGCACATAAAGCATCAGCTCATCGAATTTCCGCTGCAGTTCTTTCAGCTTTTCATCAAGAGCGGAGGCTTTTTGTTTTAGTTTTGAAAGTTCAGTTATTACTTGCTGTCTTTCAGCTTTTGGAAGCTTTGGTACTGATTTTCCGAGTTCATTTATTCTTGTGGATATATCCTGAAGTTGTGTTTTTCGGTATCTAAGACGAGCATCGAAGCCAAGCAGTTTGTCTATGTCCACATCGAAGTACTTATCTTTTGCGGCTTTTTTGAACTTTTCCGGATTTTCTCGTATTTGCTTAATATCAATCATAATTCGTGTTGCGTCGTGCGTATTGCGATTATTTGCCTTTTACTTTTTAATTTTCTTCGTATTTTTTAACGATTACGACATTGTTTTGTCCGCCGAAGCCGAAGGACTCATTCATCGCGATATTGACCGGCATTTTTCTCAGCTCGTTCGGCACATAATCCAAATCGAGCTGCGGGTCGGGGTCGTTCAGGTTCATTGTCGGCGGGACTATATTATCACGTATGGCCAGCACACAGCTAATCAATTCTGCCGCGCCGGCTGCACCGATTAAGTGGCCGAGCATACTTTTGACACTGCTGGCGGGAACGTTCTTTGCCCTTTCTTTGAAAACGGCCTTGATAGCCTTGGTTTCTATTGAGTCGTTCTCTGTTGTGGCTGTGCCGTGTGTGTTTATGTAGTCAACATCCTTATAGCTTATGCCTGCATCAGCTAAGGCGGCGGTGATTGCCTGTATTGGGCCTCTGCCTTCTTCGTGCATATCGGTGACTCTGAAGGCATCTGAACTGCTGCCGTAGCCGATGACTTCGGCGAGGATTTTTGCTCCTCTCTTTTTCGCGGATTCCAACGATTCCAGAATCAAAACAGCGGCGCCTTCGCCAAGGACGAAACCATCTCTGCTTGCTGTAAAGGGCCTTGACGCGGTTTCGGGACTGTCGTTTCTGGTCGAGAGGGCGGTAAGGCGGTTGAAGCCGGTGACACCCAACGGATGTATCATCGAATGCGCGCCGCCTGCAATCATCGCGTCCGCGTCACCCCTGCGAATAATCATCATTGCTTCACCGACGGCCTGAGTGCTGGCGGCACAGGCGGTGAGACAGCTTCTGGTCGGCCCTCGTGCGCCGGTGAGCAATGCGATATGGGCGGCGGGCATATTCGGTTCCTGTTCGAGTTCCCGCATTGGGTCCATCTGACCGAAAGCAACTTCCGCCCATCGGCCCCAATCCATCCGGCTGCTGCTGGTGTCCCACGCTTTCACAAGAGCGCGGAAAAATACATCATTGTCGACAGAGCCTTCGCCTGCCCCCAGATAAATTCCCAATCTGCTGCGGTCGATGCCGTCGGCGGGCTTGTTGGTTTCGATATCAATCCCAGCCTGACTGCAGGCCTGGCCCGCTGCCCCAAGAACAAAGCAGGAACCACGGTTGCCGTGTTCGTGCAATTGGGCATTGTTCACGTACTTTGTAAAGTCGTAATCTTTAACTTCGGCGCCGAAAGTAGACGGGAAAGTCGAGGCGTCGAAAATGGTTGTTGGGGCCATTCCGCTTTTGCCCGCCAACATAGCCTGCCAAACACTCTCAACATCGTGTCCCAGTGGGCAAACAATACCCATTCCGGTTATTACGACTCGTTCAGCCATTTATTTGACCGCCTCGGCATCAAAATTCTTTAGCACAAGTGCAGCGGTTTGTCCACCGTATGTATAACTGCAGCAAAGTGCGTAAGCAATATTAGTTTGTTGTTCTTGGGACACAATATTTAAGTTACAACCGTCGGTTTTTCTGTCGCAATTTCTTGCAGGAGGTATCTTACTGTCAGCCATTGCACAAACTGCGGCGATAACATCAATCGCTCCACCTGCAGCACCTGTGTTGCTGAGCATACTCTTGGTGGGCCAGACAGGAATTTCTTTTGCGGCTTTGCCAAGAGCTGCCTCAATCGCCTTTGCCTCGGCCAAATCGTCGGCTGGTATGCCGGTGCCGTGCGGGATAATCAGGTCCAAATCCTCCGGCTGAATCTGTGCATCCGCCATTGCTTTTTCTATTGCTAACTGTAACCCGCAGCCGTCCGGCTCGAGATGTTCATACGCCGGATTGATGCTATTGCTTGTCCCGACACCGACTACTTCCGCATAAATCTTTGCGCCTCGGCTCTGTGCGTTTTCAACGTTTTCCAACACAACTATCGCGGCTGCTTCGCCGAAGACTGAGCCTTTAGCGTCGGCATCGAAAGGCCTGCAGGCAGAAGCGGGAGCGTCATTATTTTCGCTTGTGGCTCTTTTGAGCAGGCACTGACGAATCATAACTATCGGATTCACTTTCGCCTCGGCGCCCCCGGCCAGTGCAATATCGGTATCACCGCGAGCGATAATTTGGGCCGCTTCACCGAGCGCCAGATGTGCACTGGCTTCGGCACAAGTGATACTGTTACTTGGCCCCTGGATGTCGTGAATAATACCTATATGGCAGGCGAGCATATTGGGCAAATACTTCAACAACCATAATGGCGTCACTAACTCAAGGCCGTCCTTACCCCACTTGCGAAAATCAAACTCACCATCGGTAACGCTCGCGGCCGCTGCCGGAGCCAGCTCGACCAAATCGCAGCTTATAAGGCCTGCACCGAGATTTATCGCCATACGCTCCGGGTTGATATTGACTCTTTCGGGGTCAATACCCTTTGTAATAAGTCCGCTGCTTTTAAGGGCTTCGTCCGCCGCTATGACCGCCAGTTCGATGTCCCTGGACATGAGTTTGGTGGCTTTGCGGTATGTCTTGGTGACATACTGTTGTATTTTGTAATCGGGGACCTGGCCGGCTAACTTGCAGCTAAAGCCTACGGGGTCAAACGCTGTAATTCTGCCTATTCCGCACCGGCCGGCACAGAGACCCTCCCACAGTTCACTAACCGTCATTCCGAGGGGGCTTACCGCACCAAGGCCGGTTACTACCACGCGAGCTGAACTCATCAATCTTGCTCCGATTCCAGCGCGCCGCCACTCCGGTCCGCAAGTACGACGCCGCGCAGAAGTGACTTAAACATATCGGTGAAAACGAAGTTTTCCTCAGGGAACTCTTTACCCGCCAGGTTTTGGTCTATATGGCTGAACATCAAATCTATCTCCGCGACAAGTTCGTCTGTGCAGGTAATTTTACCAGTTGTACTTGCGGCTTCCGAGGTGATAGATTCAATTTTTGCGTGTATGTTTATCGTGTCTCCGGGCTTTACGTAGTTGAAGAAAACAGCTTTTTTGATTTTTGCAAGGATGACCTTTTCCTGAAACTTTTTCGCTTCACCCACGAGTATACCTGCGGTCTGGGCCATTGCCTCAATACATAACGTCTCCGGCATCACGGGAAAGCCTGGAAAATGGTCGTGCAAATGCTCTTCGGCCAGCGTGACGTTTTTTACCGCCACCGCGTTTTTGCCGCTGTTAAATTCAACAAACTTGTCTATCCAGATCCAGCGCATTTTCGCGTTTAGATATTAGTATTTAGCCCTGGTCTTACCCAGGGCTTATTATTTTGAGCATTACGCATAACAAATCCGTCTGCGACTGCCTGCAAAATGGCAGCGCCGGCAGATTATTCGCCTACTCGCGTACTCACGAGCCAAGTTTGGTCTCGACGTAGTTTACAATTGCACCGACGGTAAACAAATCGCCTAATTTGTTGATGTCGGGGTCACTCTCAAACTCGGCAAGGTCGGTGTGCGGCATCTTGTCCCGCAGCCCAGCCAGGCCTTTTTCGGTCAGTTTGCCGTTACTGACATATTCAGGATCGCTCAGCAGACTCTCTGCAGGGAATAGCTCTTCCCTCGGAATCTTTATCCCGAATGTCTTCTCCAGCCGAAATACTATGTCCAGGAAGTCAATGCTTTCCGCTCCCAAATCTCCCATCAACGTCGCTTCAGCAGTAACTTCCTCGTTGTCAACTCCCAAGGCATCGACCAGTACTTCCTGAACCCCCTGAAAAATCTCATCCCGACTCATTGCCATGTTCGTTTTACCTCCAGTATTCTCTAAGATTACAACGAATAACGTTCACCATTTATTACTTTTCAGTCTTGAGCAGTCTCCAGCGCTGTTTCAGACTTTCGATAATCGTAGCGTCGGCAGCAGCCATTGCTGAGTATTCATCAGCCAGATTAAAATGCCGCAACGCGAATTTTGCCTCTACAATTCGTTCGCCGTTCGATAAACCGAAGCCCGAGAAGCTGCTGACGTTTTCTTCGATAGCTTTAGCCTGGACAGTATATTCTATCTGCGCGCCGGGCGCAACAAAACTTCTATATTTTACATTTCTTGCCTGTTCGAGCAATATCATACTGTGGGCAAAATTTTCTGTCTCTCGGACCAGCCAGGACGCCGATTCGATTAGTCCTTCCAGCAGCAGCACGCCGGGCAGGACGGGAAATGCCGGAAAATGGTCTGCCAGATATTCCTCGGCCAAAGAGACGGTCTTGATGGCCTTTATTTCCTTGCCAGGCTCGAGCGAAATAACCTTGTCAATAAGTATAAATCTCATAATTGCGGTCATTCTACTGTTACACAACAATTTTTCCAGTCTTTTTTCGTTTTTTCGAAATTGCTCACGTCTGATTTCGATTCCTCAGAATTGATGCTGGAAAACTTGACGCGATGGAGTATACTTTGTCAATTATGAAAGTACGAGGCGCAAAAGTATCGGATGCAGAAGGAATCTATTCTCTGATTAATTCTCACGCAGAGCGTGACAGGATGCTGTTTCGCTCGATGGCTGATATTTACGAGAACCTCCAGACCTTCACTATCGCTGAGCTTGACGGCAACGTTGTCGGCTGCTGCGCATTAGAGGTGGTCTGGTCCGACCTTGCAGAGATAAAATCATTAGCGGTCGGCGAAACAAATACGGGTAGGGGGGTCGGCAAGGCGCTGGTTATCGCCGCCATCGAACAGGCTCGGCAGCTTGGTATATCAAAGGTTTTTGCGCTTACGCTGGAGCCGGACTTCTTCGAGAAAATGGGGTTCAAAGCAGTTGAAAAAGACACACTCCCAATGAAGGTCTGGAGCGATTGCGCCAAGTGCCCAAAACAGCAAGATTGCGATGAAATAGCCGTTATTAAGCAGGTATGAAATAATCAATTATTTCATCCTACCTGGCGTCTTTGGAAGACAGCAATCGCAACCAAGAGAACGGCGGCAATGTAAGCCAGCGCATAAAATGCAGTTACAACAATATATTTCAGTGGAACTGCACTTGCTTCATAGATAGCGTCACTTATCCAGAAGATTTGCAAATTCGGCACCAAAAAATAACCTATTTTGGCCCATAAATGTGTGTCGGCGAATCTGCCAAACGTATAGTCGCTTACAAGGCCGAGTAGAAAAATGCCGATGCAGGCCGAAAGCGTCACCACGATATTAAACCTTGCCGAAAGTGCAACTGCCAGAGCTACAATTATCATTGCTGCCAACAGCAATAGTATTGCCCCGTAAACATCGAGGGCATTTATGCCGTTACCGCGAGGGTTAAACTGCCAGTTTCGGTCTATAAAAGATAGAAATATTATGCCCAGTGTGGCAAATATGCCGGTCAAAACTACGGCGGTTGATGCGAATTTCCAGTCATAAGCGTAGTTGAAGAAAGCAGTTAAAAGAAAAGTCAAGACCACAATCACCCCAGCCGCGGCCAGGACCGTCCAGTCATGCGTTTCCCATGCTGCTCCAAGGACACCGTGTCTGATGGCCATCAGCAGGGCGATGGTGCAAATATAATGTGCGAGTGCCACTGCAACGGCCACGCCCAAGAATTTCGCAATAATGAATATAGGACGTTGGACAGGCTTGCTCAGCACAGTCACTATGGTCTTGTTCTCGATTTCCTCGGCCACAGCCCCGGAGGCGGAGAATATTGCTATGAACAAGCTGGTCAAAAAAAGCGTAGATAATCCTAACTCGCGCAAGAACTTATTGTCGTCGTCCATTGTATACATCGTCACGGAAGGACTTATAAAGAATAAGAGCAGAGCAGCGATAATTATTGTTACATAGACCGGCTGTCTAAGTGTCTCTACGAAAGTGTTTTTTGCTATTGTAAGTAGTCTGGACATTATCTGTTTTGGCTGTTATCTAAATTGCCGCCTGCTATTGCGTCCTAATCGAAAGTAGTATTTTTCGCAATTACTTCTATGCTAAAACGACGTTTATTGTTATAGTACATAACTTCTAACTTGTAAAGCGCTTGCATATATTGAATAAGTACTGCCTTTTAGCTTTTCTTGTTCGGCAGTCCAGGGATTGGAATTGGCGATGACGGTATCCTCCAAACGCGCTGAATATTTGGCTCTGGCGTCTTTGGCTTTGAGCGTTCTGTTTTTTGTTATCACCTTGCTGATAGGCTTGCGGAGCGGATTCTTTGCGGTCTTCGCCGTAAGCTGGCTGATTTTGGCTACAGTTCTGGTCTGGTTTGTACTATCTCTTCAGTTCCACCAGCGCAGCCTGGCCGAGCAGGAAAAGCTCGATATGACCCAACTGGCCCGGGACAAAGAGGCCCCCACAATCTTTCAAGCCGGGGACGAGCGTGCCAGACTATTTGCCGACGCTCAACGCCGCCTCCAGATACTCGAAAAATGGTTCATCCCTATATTCTCTGCTGTAATAGCTGTTTATCTATTAGCTATCGGACTGTATCTACTGAGAACCGTTCCCGCTGGCTCCGAAACCGAACTAAAGCAGCCGCTGCTTGTTGCAATCTTTATGACGGCAATAGCGTTTGTCAGCTTTTTGGTATCACGTTATGCCACCGGTATGTCAGCCCAGGCGCAGTGGAAGCCGTTGAGGGCTGGCGGCAGTTTTCTGCTTGGCGCAGCGGTCTTGTGCTTTGCGCTGGCGGTTGCGATGGCCCTGGCGCATTTTCATATCTTTGTCGTGATAACCATCATCAGTTGGGTGATTCCAATCCTGCTGGTTGTCCTTGGCGCAGAGACTGCTTTAAATGTTGTTCTGGACATATATCGCCCGAGGCTAAAAGGCCGGTACGGCAGAGCGGCCTTTGACAGCAGGTTCTTAGGAATCATAAATGAGCCGGGTGGGATATTCCGCAGCGTTGCAAGTGCAATTGATTATCAATTTGGCTTTAATGTCTCTCAAACCTGGTTCTATAAGCTCCTTGAAAGAGCAATTGTACCTCTGGTGCTGTTTGCTGCTATCACGCTGTACTTGTTAAGTTGCGTCATGGTGGTAGCCCCTAATGAAGAGGCGATAATAGAGCACTTCGGCAATCCGTTGGACAAAGCCGGCAATGTCAGGCATGCAGGGCCCGGCCTGACCTTCAAATGGCCTTGGCCGATAGACATCACCTACAAGTACCCCACGAAAACAGTTGCGGAACTTAGCATCGGTTTTGTGCCCAAGACTGACCCTAAGACCGGCGAGGTTATACCTGAGAGGGAGCTGTTGTGGGGCAAGGCTCACTACAAAGAAGAATATAATCTGCTCGTTGCCAGTGAACAAACGGTCGAAGATACATCTGCTGGAGCGGCACCGGTAAGTCTCGTAGTGGCAGCTGTCCCTGTTCAGTACAGAATCAACGACTTGTACACTTACCTCTATAGTCACAATGAGCCGGAAAAGCTGCTCGAAGCAATTTGCTACCGCGAGCTTACTAAGTTTGCAGCGAGTGCAAGAATCGAGGTCGATAGCGAAGCTGATCTTGAGCACAGCCTTCTTGGAGCAGGCAGGGCGGAGGCTAAAGAAGTCTTGACCCGCGAAATACAAAAGGCCGCTGATGCAGAGAACCTGGGCGTTGAGATTGTGTTCGTGGGCTTGCAGGGTATTCATCCGCCGGCCGAAGTTGCAGAAGCTTATCAAGAGGTTATCGGCGCTTATCAGGAGAAGCAGGCCCGTATCCTTGAAGCCCAGGCCGAGCGCAACAAGACTCTAAGCTCCCTCACGGGCTCAGTGCGATATGCCAACGAGCTTTATAGGCTGGCAGCGGAATATCAGGCTGCCGAGGATGAGGATGACGCGAAAGAGACTGAAGCACTTGGACGTCGTCTGGATACAGCCTTGGCAAAGGCCAAGGGCGATATCTTTTCAAAGCTAAGACAGGCACAAAGTTATGCTTTTAGAAAGCCGACACTTGCCCGTGCTACGGGAGAGCGTTTTGCCGGCCAGCTCAAGGCCTACAGGGCCGCTAAAGAAATTTACATACATGAGCAAAGACTGGCGGCTCTCGAAGAGGCTTTAGAGAATACACGAAAACTTCTCACGGTCGCCGATCAGAACGATACGCAAATCACCATACTTGACCTTCAGGAAACACCAATAACCGGTTTGTTAGATGTCGAGATACCCAGCGTAGGAGAGCAGTAAAAATGAAAAACATAGCTGTTACAATCTTTATCGTGCTCGTAGTTATCGTTTTAGGCCTGTACCTTATCTCGTTCCAGGTCAGAGAAACAGAATCGGCCCTGGTGATGACCTTTGGCAAGCCCACCCGCCCAATTACCGAGCCCGGCTGGTACTTCAAATGGCCTCCTCCAATTCAGTGGGTCTATAAGTTTGACTCGCGAATGAGAGTTTACGAAGCCGAGCTGGGTGAGACAACAACAAAAGGTGCGGTGCCAATTATCGTCAATACTTACGTTGTTTGGAAGATTGCCGAGCCGTTGAAATTCTTCAACGCCGTTGGAACCGTCGGTGAGGCCGAAAGTAAATTGCGAAGCCGGATTAACGATACTCAAAGTAAAGTAATTGGCCGGTATTCATTCAGTGAATTTGTAAATAGCGACCCATCAAAAATAAAATTTGACCAGATTCAAAAGGATATGGAGACCGACCTTAGACAAGCCGTCAGAGAAGATTACGGAGTTGAAATCAAGACCCTGGGTATAAAGCAGCTCAAAATCAGTGCAGATGTCAGCCAAAGTGTGTTTAAGCGCATGATGGCCGAAAGAATGCGCAGGACGCAAGCCACTATTTCCGAGGGAGACGCCGAGGCAAAAAGGATAAGAACCGGCGCCAATTACAAAAGGGATGTTTTGCTGACTGCCGCCGAAGCAAGAGCCAAGGCAATACGGGGCCAGGGCGATGCTGAAGCCGCAAAGCATTATAAAATGCTCGAAGCTGACCCCGAGCTTGCGATGCTGCTTCGCAGCTTCGACGCTTTCAAAAGAATAGTAGACGCAAACACGACTATCGTTATACCCGCTGATACAGAGCCCTTCAAATGGTTAAGGGAAATACCAAAAGTCAAAGCTAAAGACTGAATTGAACCGTGAACATGGGTTGGAATTGTTGGTGCTATGACAGCAGAAAATAAAAACACTAACAACGGTTTAGGCCCCGGGCCACCGGCAAAATCTGCAGGTGAAGAGCTTGATGCCGCCGGTAAGTCCCTCTCCGAGGCATTAAGGGTCAGCTTCATCATTCTGAAAGTAATAATGATTGTGCTTGTCGTTGCTTTTCTGGTCTCGGGCCTTGAAACGGTCGGCTCTGATGAGCAGGCAATTGTCTTGAGATTTGGAAAGATCCGCGGTGTAGGCGAAGAAAGAATCCTTGGCCCCGGGCTGCACTGGGTTTTTCCATACCCAATAGATGAGATTGTAAGAATTCCCGTAGAAAAAACGGTAAATCTGGCGATTAATTCTTTCTGGTACTATCAGAACCCACAGGAAATACTCGCCGAAGGGAGAAGGCACCGGCCACCCTCAAAGTTGGACCCTGTAATCGAAGGGTATTGCATTACGCGAAGTGAAAAAGAGAAGCTTGTTCGTACAGGCTCGGACGGCAGCGATTATCATCTCGTCCATTGTAAATGGCAGCTAACCTACCAGATTGACGACCCGGAGCGGTTCTTTAGAAATGTTTACGTCGAAGACGTAAAGCCGGGGCAGATTTACTTTGACGTCATAACGAGAAGCATAACGCCGCTTTTGGAGGGTCTTTTCGAGGATGCAGTCGTCACCGCTTTGGTCAACTATACCATTGACGAGGTTATGTTCGAGAAAGTTGCAACAGTCAAGGACCACGTCGAAAAGCTTTTACAGGATAATCTGGAAAAAATAGATAGCGGGATAAAGGTCGTCTCGGTGGAGTTAACGAACAAGATCTGGCCTCGACAGGTTCACTTGGCGTTCTTAGCTTCCCTCAAGGCGAGCCAGGAACGCCAAAGGATGATAAGCGACGCCAGAAGTTATGCTGAAACGACCCTTAACGAAACTGCCGGCGGCGTCGCCGAGGAGCTTTTCGAAGTTCTCAACGGCAAGACCGTCAGCGAAGAAGAAGAGAAGTTTCTGTGGGAGAACTTAGCGGGTGAAGCTAAGGTGAGAATCGCCGATGCTCGAGTCTACCGAGCAAGGATTGTGGATACCGCCAAAGCCAGTGCCGACTATTTGCAGGAGCTTCTGCCGGAATATCGCAAACGCCCGGAACTTGTTCTTCAAGAAATTTACTGGGATGCTATCGAGCAGGTATTGAAGAACGCAGGTGAGAAATTTATTATCCAACCTGCCCAGGGCATCAAGGGACATGAAATTAGGGTCATCATAAACAGAAACCCGAACTTGAAATGAAAATCTGGGAAATATCCTGTGCGCTGAATTCGATATAAGATGCGAGATATGAAATAATGGCTCATCAACACTTACATCTTCAAGAGGACATTACTGCTGAACACACTCACGGCAAGCAGATTCGCGTAAGTCTGGCTTTGCTGGGGACGTTAGCCGGTGGGATGCTCCTGATAAACAGCGTCTTCGCAAGGTGGGTTTACCGCCATCAGAGCTTCAATGCTGAGTTTTTGGCTATGGCTGCTGCCATACTGCTGGGCGCTCCAATCGTGCTGCATGCGATAAAGAGCCTGGCAAGAAAAGAAACGCATATGGATGAATTGGTGGCTCTGGCAATAATCGCAGCCTTTGCAACACAAAAGTATACGACCGCAGGCGTTGTTGCATTGTTCATGCTGCTAAGCCAGCTTATTGAAACGCGCACCGCCCTCGGCGCCCGGGCCTCGATTGAATCGCTGATAAGACTGACACCTACAGAGGCAAGTCTTCTCGACAACGAGGGCCATGAAAAAGAAGTGGCGGTAAGCAGCCTCAAGCCGGGCGATTGCATCCGGGTTCGCCCCGGTGACAACATAGCGGCTGATGGTGAAGTTACTAAAGGACTTAGCTCAGTAAACGAGGCAACGATAACAGGCGAATCCTTGCCCGTTGATAAAGTGCCGGGAATGCAGGTCTTTGCCGGCACAAACAACCTTACCGGCGTGCTGGATATTACGGTAACCAAAGCCGGCAAAGATACAACTCTCGGGAAAGTGCAGTCGTTGATAATGCAGGCTGAGCAAACGAAGATACCTATTATGCGGATAATCGACCGCTATGTCAAGTGGTATACGCCGACCATTTTGATGATTGCCGGCATAGTGTTGTTCTTCACAGGCAGTGTCGACAGGGCAATTACGATACTTGTTGTTTCGTGTCCCTGTGCGTTGATTTTGGCGACTCCGACAGCAATGGTCGCAGCGATATCGGCCTCTGCTCGCCTTGGCGTCCTGATAAAAAACGTGGCTGACCTTGAGATTGCGGGGAAAATAACTGCAATGGTGTTCGATAAGACCGGGACGGTGACGACCGGTCGGCTGTATGTGACCAAACTAACGCCCGCTGAGAATGTTGAGCCGGCTGAACTGCTGACTGTCGCCGCTTCTGCCGAGCAGATGAGTAAACACCCGGCTGCGAGGGCACTGCAGGAGGTAGCCAAAGAGGCAAATCTGTCTTTGCCTTCGCCGGATGAATTTCAGGAGACTCCCGGCAAGGGTGTAACTGCTGTGGTCGGCTCGGCCAAGATTACTATCGGCAGAGATACCTTCTTGAAGGAAAACAAAGTCGGTATGGGTAATATCGCCGCACCTGCTCTTGACGAAGAGCAGGGCTTTAGTACGCTCTACGTAGCAAAAGATGCAAAGTGCATCGGCTGGATTGGCTTGCAGGACAAGACAAGGCCCGAAGCCCAGCAGGCGGTCAAGGAGCTGCTTGATATTGGCATAAAAAGGGTGACGATGCTGACCGGTGACAGAGAGGAGGTTGCCAGTCGTGTTGCTGCCGAGCTGGCCTGTACCGATTTTAAGGCACAGTGTTTGCCTCAGGACAAACTGGCCATTGTTGAGCAAATCAAAAAAGACGGGCATACCGTGCTTGTCGTCGGTGACGGCATAAATGACGCGCCTGCTTTGGCAGCCGGCGACCTTGGCATCGCTATGGGGGCAGCGGGAAGTGACGTGGCGATAAATTCCGCCTCGATTGCTCTTATGAGCGATGATTTGAAACGGCTGCCTTTCCTTGTCCGGCTTTCTCGAAAAGCAAGAGGCGTTATCAATCAAAATCTCGGCTTTGGGATAATGTTTATCATTCTCGGTGACGTTGCGGCGGCGGCAGGGTGGCTGCCGGCGGTTTACGCCGCGGTTCTACATTTTGCAGGGTCACTGGTTGTTGTCTTCAATAGTGCTCGACTTGTCCGCTACGGTGAAGAGTTAGGCCACGAATAAACTGATTATTGACTATGGCAAGATGTGCAACGCGTACCGTAGGCTGCGAATCGCAGGACAGTAATTATGGACTATGCGATTGAGACGTTTTCTTTGACCAAGGTTTTTTCTGACTGGTGGGGTCGGGACAAGGTCTACGCTGTCAACGACCTGAACCTACAGGTTCGGTACAATGAGGTGTTCGGCCTTTTGGGCCCCAACGGCTCAGGAAAAACAACAACGATGAAAATACTGCTCGGTCTGCTTCACCCAACGAAAGGCAAAGCGCTCGTCCTGGGCGGGCTTGGCAGTGACCCCAAGATCAATGCTCGCATTGGTTTTTTGCCTGAAGAGTCCTATCTTTACAGGTATTTGAACGCACGCGAGACGCTGGATTTCTATGGCAGATTGTTCGGCCTGCCCTCGAAAGTGCGAAAAATGCGCATCGAAGCGCTGCTCGATATGGTTGGATTAAAGGCTGTCGCAAGCCGGCCGGTCGGGACATTTTCAAAAGGTATGGCACGAAGAATCGGGCTGGCACAGGCCATTATAAACGACCCCGACTTACTCATACTCGATGAGCCAACAACCGGACTTGACCCTATCGGGACAAGGCAGATAAAAGATTTAATTCTCAATCTTGCAAAACGCGGCAAAACGGTTTTGCTTTGCAGTCATTTGCTCGCGGATGTCGAGGATGTATGCGACAGAATCGCAATCCTCTACGGCGGCAAAATCCAGTCTGAAGGTAAGGTCAAGGAGCTTCTGCAGCAAACAGAGAAAAGACAAATTACCACCGGCGCGATAAGTGATACCGCTGTTGAACAGATAAAACGGATAGTCAAGAATGAACAAGCTGATTGTGTCGTCACCTCTCCAATGGATAAGCTCGAAACGTTTTTCATTAAGGCTGTTGCGATCGCCCAACGGCAGGAGCTGCCGACAAGCGGGGCAGTGAGTACCACGCAAATCGGCGGTTTCCTCGCGCCAGAAGCTCCGGTGGAAGACATACTTGATAAACTCGTCTCGGCCCCGACGTCGCAGGAGTCGGCTGAGCCTCTGACGACGGAAAAAGTTGTCCCTGTTGAAACTTCAGACACTAAACGTGACGAACGGCTGCTTCAGAAGCTAACAGAGCCGGCCAAGCCCGTTGAGACAGAACCTGTCGTTCGAGACCTTGGGCCCAAGGACAAAAAGCCTGAAACAAAACCGGTTGAACACAAAGCTGCCCAACAAGAACAAACCAAGAAAAGCATTATAGACCAGCTGACCGGCCCCGTTAGAGACATAGGGCCCAAGGACCCAGGGCCCAAGTACCGGGAAGGAACAGGCTCTAACGGGGCCGGCCGGTCATCACCGAAAAAAGAAAACAAAGGACAAACCGATAAATCGCAGGCAGGAGACTGAGGCGATGCATCCCGTTAGAAATTTTAGACGGCGTGGCATTTCTAACGGGATGCATAGTATCTGGGCTGTTGCCACAAATACTATAAAGCAGGCCTTGCGAATGAAAATCGCCGCTGTCTTTATAATCCTGCTGCTTGTTCTGCTTCCGGCAATGGGGTTTACGGTGACAGGGGACGACACTCTGAAAGGCCGGCTGCAGACTTTTGTAAGCTACGGCTTGTCACTGACCAGTTTCCTGCTCTGTCTGCTGACGATAATGGTGTCAATCTATTCGCTGACGAGCGATATCAAGCAAAAACAGATATATACTGTTATTACCAAGCCGATTCGCCGTTTTCAGCTTCTCTTAGGCAAGCTGCTCGGTATAATACTGTTGGATGTGGGACTGCTCGTTCTCTTTTGTGGCCTGATATATGCCATTGTTGTTTATATGCCGAAATATCTCGGAACTGACGGTGAAGAACTGACCCGGGCTAAAAACGAGTTTTTCACTGCCCGCGCGGGGTTGGTGCCTCCCGAAGTTGATGTCCATCGGGAGGTTACTGAGACCTACAATAAACTTAAGAAAACCGGACAACTCGAACAATTTTTTCGAGAGTTTTCCCAAAAGAAAATCATTGCCGAGCTTACCAAACAAAAACAGCTTGAGAAACGAGCTGCCACGGTTGGGCGAAGCCTGGTTTGGGAGTTCAATAACGTTAAAGTCGTCGACCCCAACCTATTTATAAGGTTCAAATATAATGTTTCGCTAAATCCTCTCGATTTGCAGGTCCACAGCAGGTGGGTCGTCGGTGACCTCCGGCAGATAAGGTACGCTACAAAAATTCGAACGCCGATTTATTCTTGTACGCGCAAGGACCTGATTCGCACTTTTTACGAGATAGAAGTTCCCGCCGACGCTGTAGCTAAAGATGGGTACCTGGCCGTCGAATTCATAAACCTGCCGCTAAACAATACGGTCGTAATCTTTCCGCTTGCCGACGGTCTGGAGGTCCTTTACAAAGCCGATACCTTCACTGGCAATTTTATAAGAGCTGCTATTTTAATCCTGCTTCGTTTGATTTTCCTTGCTTGTTTGGGGATATTGGCTTCGACCTTCCTCTCGTTTCCAGTGGCTATCTTGCTTTGCCTGGTGGTTTTCTTTACGGCGGCTGTCAGTGGTTTCGTTATCGAGTCGTTCAAATATATAAGCGAAAACATAAGCGGGGTATACGCCTACGCCATCGAGCCAATCATTCAGCTTTTGCCGCAATTTGATAAGTTTAACCCGACAAAATTCCTGGTCTCTGCACGACTATTGAGCTGGCCCCTGCTGGCCAAAGTAGCAGCTATTATGGTTTGTATCAAAGCGGTTCTGTTGTTGCTTCTCGGCCTGCTGATTTTCAGCTATAAAGAAATTGCAAAAATTGTCGTTTAGCTCGGTAAAATGTTCCTTATGCGTTTACGCGACATGATAATCTGGCTTGTCTGCATTTGCCTTGCGGCCGGGCTGCTTATCACCGCAGGTGCACAACTGGACTACATAAATTCGCAGCGACAGAAATTGAAGCTGATAACCAACGAGCCCCTCGAAAATGCGCCGCCTTCCCTGGCGTTTGCCACCGTGGCGATGGGGGCCTTTCGAGGTCTGGTCGTAGATATTCTTTGGATGCGGGCTGAAAGCCTCAAGGACCAGGGGCAGTTTTTCGATGCCAGACAGCTCGCAGACTGGATAACCACCTTGCAGCCGCGTTTTGCAGCAGTGTGGGTATTCCACGCCTGGAACATGGCTTACAATATCTCCGTGACCATCCCGGCAACGGAAGCCGACCAGAGATGGCACTGGGTCAAGACCGGCTATGAACTGCTGCGCGACAAAGGTATTCCGCGAAACCCCAAGAGTATTGAGCTTTATCGTGAGCTTGCCTTTACATTCCAGCATAAGATAGGCGGCATAAGCGATGACGCACACAAATATTACAAACTTCAACTGGCGGAGGCGATGGAACCGCTGCTGGGCCCGGCCGATGACGAGTATTTCGAAGCACTTGCCAATGCCCCGACCAAGTGGCGGCAAATCGAGGATGATGCGATTGTCAAACCGCTCATTGACGCTCTCAGAGCAGCCGACAAAGTATTCGAGGGTAACAAAACATTTGTCAGCAATTATCTGTCACTAAGGCAAAACCCCAGCAGGTTCAAACCAGCCGCATTTAAGGTTATAGACAACCACCGAGGTACCGAGGCCCTGAAAAAATTTGATATCTTCGCAAAAGCATATCAGTTGCGCAACGTCTGGAAACTTGACCCTGTTCTAATGCAGAAATTAAACAAACTCTATGGCCCCATTGACTGGAACAACCCGGATACACATTTACCTCTGGATTGGCGCCACCCCGACAGTCATGCAATGTACTGGGCCGTCAAGGGACTGGCCGAAGCCGGCAAGGAAGTGTTCTCCATAGAAGAAACCAATACCGACCGCATGGTTGCTCATAGCTTGCAAAATCTCTTTCACTACGGGAAAATATTTGTCTATCGTCCACTGACACCCGTCCAAACGCCCCCAAATTCTTCCGAACCAGCAGAAAAGCCAACGCCGGAAGTTTTTTTGCGACCGGATTTGCGAATGTTTGAGCCGTACAACGAGGCCATACTGAAGATTATCGAAAAATACGAAGACCCCAATAGCAAAGAATATACCTCGCATCAGATAGGCCATCGAAATATGCTCACAGACGCTGTGCTCGCCTTCTATCAGTCAGGACACAAACGCCAGGCACAAAAAATTTACACTCGGTTACGGCAACTATATCCTCGAGAGGAATTCAAGGTTCGGCTTGCTGTTTTTGCAAGAAACCGGCTCATCGAGGAGCTCAAGAGCCTGCACATAATTAACGCACGAGCAATTGTTCAAACGCTGCTGCGGCAAAGTTACTTTTTGTATGCGATACGCGATGACAACGGTGCATTCGGCACGGAGAATCTGGCGAAGGAAGTTTACAACCATTACCACTCCTCGTACACACCAGAAACCCGGTGGGACCTGCCCGCATTTTCATTGATGAGGTACTTCGCGCTTATTGATTTTCTGCGGGACCGACAGTATTCGCCGGACCTGAGACAAACTCTTTACAACCGTATCAAAATCGAAAGGCCGGACCTCGCTGAGAAACTAAAACAAGAGGAAGAAAGGATGCTCAAAAAATCGAAATAGCGCACAGCGCCGGATACCGTTAAGATATAGCGTAACACAACGATACAGGATAATGCAATACGACCAGCTTACCTCTTCGCAAAGAAAAGCAGTTTTTCATAAGGAAGGGCCGTTACTTGTTCTTGCCGGCCCCGGCAGCGGAAAGACCCGTGTTATCACATATCGCGTCGCTGCGCTTATCGATTCAGGTGTACCGCCACACAATATTTGCGCTATAACTTTTACAAACAAAGCTGCTGACGAGATGCGCCAGAGAGTCGTTGCTCTGGGCACTGCTACAGGGGCGCATATCAGCACCTTTCATTCTTTGTGCGTCAGAATTCTGCGCCGATATGCAGATAGTGCAGGCATCAAATCCAACTTTAGTGTTTATGGTGAGTCTGACCAAAGCCGGTGTATCAAGCAGGCTGTCAAAGACTGTGAGCTCGATGCCACAAACTTTCCGCCTGCCCGAATGCTCGAAGCTATTTCTGCGTTGAAAAACAATCTCGTAGACGTTGACACACTCAAAGCGGAAGCGGACGATTTTTTTTCGAAGACTTTGGCCAAGATATACGCTCGCTACGAACACATCTTGAGCGAGCGAAACGCCCTCGATTTCGATGATTTGCTGCTCAAGGCCGCGTTCTTGCTTCAGGACTGTCCCGATGTGTGCGGCGAGCTTGGAAATCGCTTCAAATTCGTGCTCATCGACGAGTATCAGGACACCAATCATGCTCAGTACAAAATCGCCAAAAGCCTTGTTTCGGCTCACAACAATATCTGTGCGACCGGCGACCCGGACCAGTCCATCTACCGGTGGCGAGGCGCCGACATCCGCAACATATTGGCTTTTGAAAATGACTGGCCTGACGCCGCGGTGGTCAAACTCGAGGAAAATTTCCGCAGCACGCCTAATATTCTCGAAGCCGCCGACAAGCTGATTTCGTTTAACCAAAAGAGAAAGCAGAAAACGCTCATACCCACGAAACCTGCCGGGGGAGACATTGTCATTAGCGTTTTCGAGGATGAGGCCGACGAAGCCCACGCAGTTGCCCGCCAGGTAAAGGATTTAGCTAACCAAGACGTATCTTTAAGTGATATAGCTGTGTTCTATCGTATTAACGCTATGAGCAGGGTGCTCGAAGAGGCTCTCATCCAGAACAAGATACCCTACCAGGTTGTTCGGGGAGTGGAATTCTACGGCAGAAAGGAAATCCGCGACCTGCTCGCCTATTTGAAAGTCCTCGTCAACCCGGATGATGAAATTTCGCTCTTGCGCATCATCAACACCCCGCCGCGAGGCATAGGAAAAACGACAATCGACAGAGTCCGCGCCTACGCTGCTTTGCACAATATCAGCTTTTTTGAAGGCTTAAAGAAGGCAGAGCAGATTGATTCTATTTCCAAGGCGTCGAAAAGCAAAATCGTTGTCTTCGTAAATATGATAGGAGAATTCAAGAAGGATAGCACCGGCGAAGTGGCACCGCTTGCGGAGCGAGTTCTTGTCGAATCCGGATTAGCTGAATCACTCAAAAGCGAAGATGCAAAAGAGAAAGGTGCGCTGGAGAACGTCAACGAACTGATAAATGCGGCCGGCATGTACGACCAACAGGCAGAGGAGCCGTCACTGCTCGATTATCTTCAGCAGATAGCGCTTTTTAGTGACGCCGATACCTATGACGAATCCGGAGGGTCTGTCGCACTTATGACTTTACACTGTGCAAAGGGACTTGAATTTGAAAATGTTTTCATTGTCGGCCTCGAAGACGGCTTGTTGCCGCACGAAAGAAGTGCCGGCGACGAAGATGAAACCGAAGAAGAACGCCGGCTTTTTTTTGTGGGCGTAACACGGGCCAAAGCGCAGCTTTATATAAGTTGTGCCAGATATAGAACGGTGCGAGGCCAGATGCTGCGAACAATACCCTCGCCGTTCCTTTACGAGCTTGGTATTGGCCTTGCCGAAACCACACAGGAAAGCGACACTTCCTCGACGTATACACAATATGATACCATTGCGAATTTTGCTGTCGGTCAGTTGGTACGACACGAAATCTTCGGTCTCGGCAGGGTCAAAGAGTTTATTGATATGGGCGAAAACAGCATCGTAGTAGTCAAATTTAACACGGGACAGACAAAGTCACTGTTGGTAAAATACGCTAACCTCGTAACGGAAGATGACCTGTGAAAACTTGAGGGGTAAATCATATTTACCTGGTGAGTTACCGTAGGTTTCAATTTTCAAGTAAGGGATGTACTATGTCTGAGCCACAAATTAGAGTCTACTATAAGAATGCCACTGCTGAAGTTATAGGCGGCGAACACGGCATTACGGCTGAGCAGATAAAATCGCTCGCGGAAGAAACATCGCCGTTGATTCGCAAGCTGAATGAAGAGAGAAAAGCCGGCCAGACACCATACAGAGAGCTGCCCCTTAATACACAAATTGCCCAGCAGGTCAAAGAGCTTGTTGGTGAGCTAAAAGAGCGATGCGAAAATCTCGTTGTGCTGGGCATCGGCGGCTCGGCCCTCGGCAACATCGCTTTGCAGACCGCACTGAACCCTTATATGCACAATCTCGATGATACACAGCGTTCAGGTCCACGTTTGTTTGTCTTCGATAATATTGACCCTGTTCAGTTTGGCTCATTTTTGAATTGGGTCGGCGACAAGCTCGATAGGACGATTTTTAACGTTATTAGCAAATCCGGCCGAACCGCAGAGACCGCAAGCCAATTTTTGATTGTTCGCCAACTCCTTTTAGACAAGCTTGGCCCCGAAGGTTTAAGAAACCAAGTAGTTGCGACCACGGACCCCAAAAAGGGCACCCTTCGGAAAATCGTTAGCGAGGAGAAATTGCGCTCTCTTGAAGTCCCCGTGGGCGTCGGAGGCAGATTCAGCGTCCTAAGTACCGTTGGCCTGTTTAGCGCCGCTATGTGCGGTATTGATATCGATTCGCTTCTAAAGGGCGCTCGTGATATAGACGCAAGAGTTAGCTGCGAAGATTTTTACAAAAACCCCGCTGCGATAAACGCCGCCATAAACTACCACTTTTACAATCGTGGCAAGAAAATATCGGTGATGATGCCGTATAGTTACGCGCTCAAAGATTTAGCCGATTGGTACAGGCAGCTCTGGGCCGAGAGCCTCGGCAAAGCCAAGGATTTGGCCGGCAGCGAAGTGCACATCGGCCCTACCCCTGTCAAGGCCCTCGGTGCAACCGACCAGCACAGCCAGGTCCAGTTATATCGTGAAGGACCCAACGATAAACTATTCACCTTTCTGCAGGTCAATAATTTTGAAAGAGGACTAAAAATTAGCCCGGCCCCTGATTGCGCTCCTGAGTTAGGATACCTCTCGGGTGCCGATTTGGGCACGTTACTCAACAACGAAAAGAAAGCTACCGAGTATGCGCTTTTGACAGACAAACGTCCCTGCCTTACCGTTGTCTTCGATAGGGTAAACGCTTATACAGTGGGGCAGTTCATATATTTGTTTGAGGTGACAACTTCACTTGCGGGCGCGCTGTTCGGTATCAATACTTACGACCAGCCGGCCGTTGAGTTAGGAAAGGAAGCCACCTTTGCCCTTATGGGCAGGGCCGGCTACGAAAAACTGGCAAAGCAGATTCAGCCTTCCACCGAAATTGACGGAGACTTTCTTGTTTAATGCTGCCGGTACCGCAGAATATTCTGGCGACTTTTTCCGCTCAGAACGTTGCCCGCCTTCGCTTCGCAAGTATGCTGGTGGTGCTTGTCTGCGGACTTGTTTCGGGATATCTGGCAGGCAAGCGATTTGGCCTGCCGGAAAGCCTGGCCAAAAAGATAATGACCGGTCTTCTGGTCTGCTTGAACTGGCCCATCGCACTGCTTGTAATCTGGCGGATGCAGCTATCGAGAGAGCTTATCTGGCTGCCGATAGTCGGCTTATGTTTGATGCTGACAATCACGGCTATCTCGACAGCGGTGTTTTCTGCCTACAAACTTGACCGCAGGAGCCGATTAACACTTATCCTGGCAGGGGCGCTCAGCAACCTCGGTTATACCGGCGGAGCATTTGTCTGCTATGCGCTATTTGGTGCCAAAGGCCTCGGCCTGGCAAACCTGTACCTTGCACCTGTGATATCTACTATTTACCTTGTCTTCTTCCCTCTACTGAAAGTTCACGAACTTCGGATAAATGATACTCATCGTGAATTTAAGCTCGTACAGATACTGGACCCTCGTTGTCTTGCGATTCCAGCAGTGATAACGGCTATAGTCCTGAACTTGACCAATACCAAATTCCCCAATTTCATATCGAAACTTCATATTATTGATATCTTTGTTTACACTGCATCGAGTCTGGCGTTTTTCGCAATTGGTCTGCGTGTACGCTTGTCTCGGCTGAAAAACTATATAAACTTGTATTTTCCGCTTGCTGCGGTAAAATTTGTTTTAACGCCGGCTGTAGCACTTTTGCTCATCGGGCTGCTGGCCGTTACCGGACAAAACTTGACCGGCCTGGTTCGAAAAGTAATATTAGTTTTGTCAGCTGCTCCGAGTGCCGTTGTTATGGTGACAATGAGCAACGTTTTTGATTTGGATGGGTCGTTAGCCAGTGCGCTTTGGGTAGTCACTACAGCAATTTTCGCTGTAATCGTGATGCCCGTGTTATTTTTTGTCTTCGCTTAAACAAGGAGTCGGCGATGAACTACGCGGTTGTAATGGCAGGAGGGACAGGGAAAAGACTATGGCCCCTCAGCCGACAGAAACGACCAAAACAAGTCTTAAAACTGCTCGATGGCCAAACACTGCTTAGGCGCTGTTTCGAACGCCTCTCACCGATTTTCGACATAAGAAACATAATCGTTCTCACAAACACCGGCTACGCAGACCTTGTACGTGAGAATCTACCGGAGTTGCCCTTTGACAATGTCATTGCCGAGCCTGCCGTCCGTGACACTGCCGGAGCAATTGGTTTGGCCGCCAGCGTCCTTGCCAAGTATGACCAGGATTCTACGATGGCCATCGTTACCGCCGACCAGATAATAGAACCGGCCGAGTCCTTGCAGCAGGTCCTCAAAGACGCCTTGAACTTTGTGAACAATAATCCGGACGATTTAGTCACTTTTGGAATCCAGCCAACCTTCGCCGGTACCCAGCTCGGTTACATAAAATGTGGCAGTGTTCAAAAGTGTCGCGATTGTGAGAGCACAATATATTCCGTCGAAGCATTCAAAGAAAAACCGAACGAAAAAACCGCAAACGAGTATCTCAAGAGCGGCCGGTACCTATGGAACTCCGGAATGTTTGTCTGGAAGGCAAAAACAATCCTGGCTAATTTGGAAAAGTTCTTGCCCGAAGCCACCGAGCCGTTACGCAAAATTCAGCGAGCCTGGGACACGCCGGACCAAAAGCAAATACTTCGGGAGTGCTTTCTCAAGCTGCCCAAAATCAGCATTGACTACGCCGTTATGGAAAAAGCCGAGAACGTCTATGCGATAAAACTAAACTGCCGCTGGCTTGATATGGGCTCCTTCGCCGCCCTCGCCGACATTATCAGTTCCGACAAGGACAATAATATCGTTGTAGCCGGCACAAGTGAGCTGCTTGACTGTAAGAACAGTATCATAGTGACTGAGGAGCAGGGGCATCTGATCGCCGTCCTCGGGCTGGAAAATATAGTTGTGGCTCACAGCCCCGATGCGACACTCGTATGTCCCGTTAACGAAGCGCACAGATTAAAGGAGCTGCTCGACTTGATAAAGCAGCACGGTAAAGAAAACTTCCTATAACAAAACAATGAGCAACACGGCGCCGGTACAATAAAATGCGATATTTAGCAATAGATTATGGCGTTAAACACACAGGACTGGCAATTTGCGACGCGGCCGAGACCGTTGCGTCGCCGCTAACCGTAATCGAAGGCCAAAAAGACCTGCTGAGAAAAATCAAAGACGTGGTCGAGGCCGAAAACGTCGAAGCCATTGTGCTCGGTCTGCCTTTGAATATGGACGACACCGTCGGCTCCCAAGCCAAACTGGTCTTCCAGTTCGGCGAGCAGTTGGAAAAAGTCCTTGATATTCCTGTCCATTTTCAGGATGAAAGATTGAGCACCTTCGGCGCCGACGAAAAGTTAGCTGCCGCAGAGTTGAGCATCAAGAAGAAAAAGAAACACCTCGATGCCATCGCCGCTGCGGAAATCTTAGAAGCCTTCCTCGAACAAAAAAGATCACAATGATTTATTTCTCAGTCCGCGGGATGCCTCTTAACGGCAAATGAAGCCCAACTTCGCGCTTGACGCAGTTATGGCTCGTTACTCCAGAGCCACTTCTCGGCCAGCACCGCGTAGTCGGCGAAGTCAATTATGTCGTCCGGAGCAGCAATATTCACCGATGGCTCATCTTCCAACCAGTACAACACTAACTCCGCCAGGTCCTCAAAGTCAACATCGCAATCATTGTCGAAATCGCCGGCAACAGTTGCGGTTGTGAACGACCAGATGGGACCCTCGGTTTCACCGCACCAATTCTTGGACACAACTCGCCAGTAGTACGTGGTGCACGGCTGCAGCGATGCGCTCGGCTCAGGCGTCGGGTCACACACCGGCTCGTTAATATCACTACATACCAACTGCGTCGGCGGGCTATTGCTGTCAAAATACACATCGTAACTTTCCAAAGGGAGCAACGCAGCAAACTCCGTAGCCCGGGTGACATCTTCCCAATAAGGGCAACCTGTGTCCGGGCACACGTTCGAACGGTCACAACTGCCGTCCCGCACAAAGTCGGGATTTCCACGGACAAGAATTCCTTCTACCTGTAGCGTATTAGCGCTGAGAACCGCTGAACCTGAGTTGCCGCCGTACGTGTCCAAATTGGCTTGGAAGTACTCCGGTTCCGTGTTATCACGAACGGTCGCACCCCCTGCGTACTTCCTCGGAAGCCCAACTGGATGACCAATCACCAGCAGATCTTCTCCGCCAGGTATAGTGCCCTCACTTCGCACACGTAGTGGATTATGATCAGTTACCGGCCTATCCAGTCGAACCAGTGCCCAATCCGCAGCTGCGATCCGGTTGGCGATAATTTCACTGCAGTAATAAATCTGCGATTCGTCTATTGTCAGCACAGGCGTGTCAGCATCCAGCATAACGAAGCCAAACACGAAAACCATAGCCGCACAATCGTCCGCGCAGGCACAATGACCTGCAGTAGCTATGATATCGGGTGCGACCAGAAAGCCCGAGCACCACGCCGGGTTGGGCTGGTCGCGAAACGGCTCATCAGAGCAGAGAGGATTACCGGTTCCTATGGGGTCAGCCAACAAGTACCACTGGGCATAAGTTTCCATTGGCAGAGAGAACGTACCATCATGGTTGTCAATTAGCTGGGACGGGGACACCAGCGCCACCATCGAATCGCCGGCGGCCAAAATGTTAACGTCGCTCACCTCGTACTCGTCGAGACGGTTGTCCTGTCCGTAAATTACATCCGGCTTCATAACGCCTTGCGAATCAGAAGCAACGCCTTCACCACCGTTCCAAAACAGAAGAGCTTGGAGCGACACATTGTTCACATCATTCGCAGGGCTGGGACTATTCGGCTCAGGCGGCAAAACGCAACCAATATTCGTGACGGTAAGAGTATAGTCGCCACTGGCGCCATTGTACCCGGCTATGCGGATAAAATAGGTGTTTGGCGCGGACACAGTGGTAATTATTTCCGATTCGAGGTAGAAGCAGCTATCATCATTACACGCCAATTCCGTCCCGCCGCAGCCATCGAAAACAGCCAATGTCGTATCGAACGTGCTGCCGGCCAGACTTATGATGGCAGTGCCGGTGACAGATGCAGTGAAGGAGTGCCACACGTCCTTCGTATCGTTGTAGGCACAACTACTTTCATCAACCCCAGTCGCAGCGGCCGTCGAACCGACATAGGGTACCCCGTCCTCCACCGCTATCGCGCCCCCACAATCGTCATTAGATGGCTGTTGGACTCTAATGCGTTTCGGACGGTCCGGAACCTCTAACTCACTGCCAAGGGTTCTCGGCAAAGCCAGGATATCCTCGCCACGTAATCCGTCACTCAAACCGACCTCGACCTTCGCAAAACTACCGGCTACCTTGTTTTGCCCAGCGGCCAAACTATCTACCAGCACGCTATTGACAAAAAAAACTGAGACGAAAAGCAACAGTGAAATAATATTGGGGGCCCTGTAATCTGCCCTATGCCTGCCTCTTGACCCTCGCGACATCATCCTGACCTCAACCTGTTTGAGCACATAATAGTAGGGCGGCTGGCCTCGTATCACCCATGTATTCCTGGACGCCAGAAAACCCAGCAGTGCTCCCTCTCTCCTATCCGGTTTTGTTCCGGAACACAATATATATATAGTATATACGTCAAGCCACGAAAGTCAATACAAAAAAGCAGACATCTGATGAGGTCTTGCGACCTCTACGGAGGGACAAATTCTCCTCTCAGAACCTGTTTAAAGGAAAAGCTCCCGTGAACTGATTTGGAAACCATTCCGGGAGCTCGCCACGGCTAAGAAAGCCGAAAAAAACTCTTCAAAGCGCTTCGTTGGTAATCGCTACTATAGTAGTCATCGGCATCCCTGTCAATAGAACAATAGAATTTCTCAAAATCGAACCAAAATCGCGCAACCTGTTGTGAGAAAAGCACTTACGAATACAAAGTCCCTGTTTGCTCGATGCCGGCCAGCAAAAACCTCAACAGCTTTTCAGCATAGTGATTACGGGCGATTATTTCCCTTGGTTTGCCCTTTTTGGTAGGCGGCCATAGCCGCTTCTAACACGGCCTTCACGGGCACATTGTGCTTTTTCGCTGATGAAACGCACTCGGCAAACTCTGGCTTTGCGTTCACAATCTTGCCGTTTAACGAGCCGGTCTTTATCCTTATTTGACCGAATTCAGTCTGCACAGCGAGAAAGTCCCTGGCTAACTTGCTTCTTTGCAAGATTTGTCTCCTGATTCCGAACGTGAGCCCTTGCTCGAAAAGGACTTGTTCTAACCGCGGAGCATCTTCAGTCTTGCAAATAACAGATATCTGGACGGCAGGGCGGTTCTGTTTCATATGAATCGGGGTAGTAAAAACGTCCAGAGCGCCCTGTTCAAACAGGGTCTCGGTTACGCAGCCAAGCAGCTCGCCGCTTATGTCATCAATGTTGGTTTCAAGCAGACAGACAGTATCGGCGTTAGCCGAGTCTTCGGCCGCGGCTTGCCCAAGAATCAGTCGCAAAACGTTGGGAAAATCGTCAAATTGCATAGAGCCTGCACCATAGCCTACGGTCTCAATCTTCATTGATGGCAGGGGGCCGAATTCGTCAACTATAGTGGTCAAAATCGCCGCTCCGGTCGGCGTCAGGAACTCAGCCTGCCCTGGTCCGCCAGCGATGGGAACGTCCTTTAGCAGCTCAGCCGTTGCGGGTGCAGGCACAGGCATCAACCCGTGGGCACACTTAACGGTGCCGCCGCCAACATTCAGCGCCGAGCAATATACCTTCTCAACACTAAGAGCTTCGATGCCGATACATGCTGAGACGATATCAACGATAGAGTCAAGGGCCCCGACTTCGTGAAAGTGAATATCGTCCGGCTCTTTGTTATGAACTGCCGCCTCAGCTTGGGCAATTTTATCAAATATTATGATTGCCGTTTTTCTTGCCCGTTCACTTATTTTGCTTTGATTGATGATTTTGGTTATCTGTTTGATGTCGCGGTGGTGGTCTTGTTTTGACGTGAGAGGTTCGAAGCTGATTGCCCTCAGGCCTGCACGCTTAGTTTCAGTAAGTTTTATATCGAGCTTTTCTATGCCGAGGGTCGTAAGCTGAGCTTTTAGAAATTTAGCGTCAAGCCCGGCATCGAGCATCGCCGCCACAATCATATCGCCGCTGGCGCCGGCAAAACAATCAAAATAGGCTATTTTCATAACAGCAACCTTACAATAGCAATAATCCCGCCGCAATTATCCAACGAAAGCAGCAACGATTCAAGCACAAATAGTGCGGTGTCCGATGTAAATAATCATCTTGCTTGAATTTTGAGCATCTTTGTGTTAACAAATTGCTGCGCTATGAGAGCTTACACGAAAAAACTATTGACCGTTGTAATGCTTTGCATCTGCTTTGTCGGCACCGCATCGGCCGATTTGGCAAAGCGAATCGACAGCATCCTCGGCCGAAAGTCCCAGAAAAAGGTTCAATTCTCCATTCATATAGTAGAGGCCGATTCGGGCAAAACGGTGTACACCCATAATGCAAGAAAGGCGCTGCTGCCGGCCTCAAATATGAAAATAATTACCACTGCCGCCGCTTTGAAATATTTGGGGCCAAATTACGAGTACAAAACAAAGGTAGGGCTTTGCAAGGATACGCTGGTAATAATAGGAAGCGGCGACCCACTGTTAGGCGACAAAGCAACAGACGCCAAATACAAAAAAAAGGCCGGTTGGATATTTAAAGATATAACGGTAGCTCTGAAGCAAAATGGTGTCAAAACCATCAAAGATATTATTGTTGATAGCAGCATAGTCGATGACCAGCGCGTTCATTCGAATTGGTCAAAGAAGGAGCTAAACCGCCCGCATGCCTGCGAAGTCAGCGGCTTAAATTACAACGGTAATTGCATCGGCGTGACCGCGAAAAATTCCGGCGGTAAAGTGGTTGTTTTTATCGAGCCGGCGACCGATTATGTAAAAATAATCAATAAGGTCAGACGCGTAAAAAAGGGCAAGGTTGGTGTCGCGGCTTACCGCACTCGCGAGCCTAATAAAATTATCTTGGAGGGCAAATGTAAAAAGCAACAGGGGCCGTTCCCGGTCGCAATTGAAAGGCCTGCCGCGTTTTTTGGTTTCTTGTTGGCGGAGAATTTAGCCAAGGCAGGGATAAACGCAAAAGGCAAAGTTATAGAAAAACCGGTGGAGCAAGATTGCAATTTCAGGCTGCTCAGAGTCTACCACACACCGATAACCGAATGCCTGGTCCGCTGCAATAAGGACAGCTTTGGCCTTGCGGCTGAGGCCCTGCTCAAAACTATTGCAGCACATTCACATAAGGGCCACAAGAATGGCAGCTGGGCCGACGGGCGCAAGCTAATCAGTCAATATTTGTTGGGGCTTGGTATCGATGAAAAAGAATTTCATATTGATGATGGCAGCGGCCTGAGCAGAAAAAACAGGCTTAGTGCAAACGCCTTAACAAAGGTATTATCCAATCTCTACAAGAGTAAGAATTGGAAGCTTTATAAAGATTCGTTAGCGGTAGGGGGGGTGGATGGGACAATCAGAAGATATTTTAAAGAAGAAAAATACAAGGGCAAAATCTTCGGCAAGACCGGATACATTACCGGTGTCAAGTCGCTTTCAGGTGTATGCAGCACTGCAGATGGCGATTACATATTTTCCATTCTGACAAATAACACCAACGGAAAGACACGTACTGCTATCAATGACATTGTAAAAGTGCTTTTTGATTAGTATCGCATATTGCGAGGGCAGCAAAAATGGCTCCTAAGAAATCCTGGAGAGAAAAGTTGGCAGACAGTAAGGACCTGCCAAGGGTAGAGAAAATTGACGACAAAAAGTCCAAAAGATGGGGCACAGGCACTTTTGTTATCCCGGCACCTAAGGAAGTAGATGAAATAATGAAAAAGGTTCCGAAAGGCAAACTTATAACCATTAATGAAATTAGAAAAATCTTGGCTAAGAAACACGGCGCAACAATTGGCTGTCCAATAACGACCGGAATCTTCGCCTGGATCGCCGCCAACGCCGCGGAGGAAGAAGCGGGTGCCGATAAGAAACGCATCACGCCGTATTGGAGAACGCTGAAGACCGGCGGCGAACTAAATCCGAAGTATCCCGGAGGAATTGAAAATCTCAAACGCAGACTCGAAAATGAAGGCCATAAGGTGGTAAAGAAAGGCAAAAGCAAAAAGTACGTAGTAGCAGATCACGAAAAATCCTTGGTGAAAATTGAAAGAATCGCGTTACGATGAAATCGTCAACGTTGGGTATCGCAAATTAAGTCGCTGCTTGCGCCAGGGCCACGGCTTTACCACTCAGTCAGTTCGCCGAGGAGTTCTTCAACCAAATCCTTCATTGTCACAATGCCAACAGGTTTTTCTCGCCCAGCGTGACCAGCTCGTGTTACCAGGACGATTTTTTGATTTTCCTTCCGCATAATACTCATCGCATCTGATACAACAGTATCCGAGGCAAGCTGCCGAATCGGCTTTACAAAACTACGCAAATTCCTGAACCCCTGTCCCGAGCCTAAGACTTCGTAAATGTTGATAAAGCCGACAATATTCGCAGGCCGGTCCTCATATACCGGCAAACGGGTAAAAGCTGACTTCTTCAATTTGCTCAACAAGGCTGAGTTATCAGAGTTTTGCTCGACCATCTCAACCTTGTTAATCGGCGTCATCACAGACTTTATTGTTATGTTGGGAATACTTGCAACGCGATCTATGATATCGGCTTGCACCGCACTGAGAAAACCTTCTTCCCGCGTTTCGCGGAAAATTGCCTTGATGTGAGATGGGCGCACATTCGATATCACCTTTTTAGCAGACACAGGCGCACCTCCTAACCGGGCAAAGACCCGCGATATGAACTTAAGCAACGGCACTATTCCCGACCAGGTTAAAATCTTATGGAATACGAATAACACGGGTGCAAAATAGGGCATCAGGGAATCAGCGCGATAAAAGAAGATATTTTTGGGAACCAGCTCGGAAAAGACGAACAGTGTCGGGGCCGTTAGAAGGGTTGCAAATAATTCAGCGGTGTGTTCGACTTCCATTTTGCTTAATAATATAAGTGTTACAATACTCGTAGCAAGATAATTAGCAAGGTTCGTACCTATTAACATTGAAAGAAGAAGGCCGGGACTGTCACGCATAACCTTGCCGAGGACGACAAATGATAATCGCTTCTTTTCAATACCGAGTCGCAAGCGAAGCCGGCTAAGCTGATACAGTCCCGTTTCGGCCCCGGAGAACAAGCCGCCAAGAACAACGAAAAGCACAACTGCCAGTATTAGAACTATGTTATTGACCATTAGCAGGAATCGGTTCAAGGGTTAATATTAAGCTCTTGATGCGGTGCCTTCGCACCTGTTCGACGGTGAACTTTAAGTTTTTCAAATATGCCACGTCGCCACTTTTGGGTATCTTGCCCAGAAGGGCGGTTACCATGCCGCCGACCGTGGAAAGTCGGGTCTCCGCCTGCTCGATGCCAAACGCCTCAGCCCAGTCGTGTATTGCCAGGTCGCCCGCCAGCCGATACTCCAAAGGCCCTATTTGCTCGATAGGTTCAATACCACTTATAGGCTCGATCGGACCAAGCAATTCTTCCGCGATATCCTCCAGGCGAACGGAACCTGCTATCCCTCCGTACTCATCCACCACTATTGCCGTGTCGGTATGAGTCCTCCGGAAAAATTCCAGCAAAGATTCAACCGTCTTTTGCTCGGGAACGAAATTGACCTGCTGAACAAGTTTGTCCAGTGACGTATCTGTCCGAAGCAGCAACTGACGCAGGTGCACAAGACCGATTATATTATCTATCCTCCTGACATATACAGGCAGCTTCGTGAGGTGGTTTTTGAGCATCAAGTCTCGGGCTGTTTGAGGCGGGTCCGTCACGGCACAGGCAATCATATCCACTCGCGGCCGTAAACAATCCCGAACTTTCAAAAACCCAAGCTCGATAATTTCCGTCAGCAGCTTATTTTCGTTAGCGGTGATTAGGCCCCGTTTTCGCACTTGTTCAATCAGCAATTTGAATTCGCCTGCGGTTACAGGTTTGGGAGGCTTCGTTGGTCCAAGAAACAAGCGAATGGCCGGCTCTACTATTAAGAACCGCAAAACCGATACAACAGGTGAAAAAACCCGCAGACACAAATAGACCGGCAGCGCAGCGGTAACACACACAGGTCTTGAATTTGCGTAGGCCAGCGATTTTGGCACTACCTCGCCGAACAGTACCAGCAAACAAAAACTAAAGCAGGCATTGACCGCTGCTGCTGTCACGCCGATTTGCTGCCGCATCCTGACCGTAAGCACACTGGCCGCAGCGAAAAAGAGAACATTAACTATCGTATTCCCAAACAGCAGGCAGCTGAGCAGTTGCCTCGGTCTGCTCAAAAGCCGTACAGCCAGGTTCTGCACTTTGTGTTTGGATTTTTTAAGCAGACTGATTTGTCTGCGCGACAGATTAAAGAAGGCGGTCTCGGCTCCTGAGAAAAAAGCGGAACACGTAAGCAGCAGTAACATTAAAACGATATGGCCAATATTTTGAGCCACTTTTTCGTATTACCTTGACCGCCGCTTCGGCAGGCTTATTTTGAATGTACTCCCCTCGTTCGGTTTGGATTCTACACTGATGCAGCCTCCGTGAGCGTCGACTATTTGTTTACAGAACGCCAGGCCAAGTCCGGAGCTTGAGTTTTGAGATGACGATTTCTTGTCTCTTTTTGTGGTGAAGAACGGCTCGAAAATCTTTTCTAACTTATCTCGTTCAATCCCATAGCCGGTGTCACTGACTCCTATCTTGACTGCGTCAGCAATCTCCCGGGCTTCGATAGTTAAAATACCTCCGGCAGGTAACATTGCATCACGAGCATTAAGAATAAGATTCATTAGAACCTGCTGAATCTGAACGGGAATAGCCCAAACCGTTAAATGGTCGGGAATTTTGAGATTTACAGTTATCTTGTCCTTGGCAAAATCGCGACACAGACAGTTAAAGACTTCTTCGACCAATATGATAAGTGGCGTCTCTCTCCTCTCTTGCACTTCGCTGTTGGCCACAGCGAGCATACTTTCCATAATTTTCGATGCACGCTCAGAAATTCGCACCGTCTTTTGAAGTGCCTTCTCAATCAGAAGCTTGTCGTCGGGATTACTCAGAGCAAGGGCCGCGTAATTGCCCAAAGGCAGCAATAGATTGTTGACTTCGTGGGCTATCATACAAGTGGCTGTCCCGATGTTGGCAAGGGCCTGAAGGTGACTCGCTTGCGCTTTTAAGGCACTAATCTGCTGCTGCTCAGATGCCAGCCGTCTGTGCAGAGAAACCCGTTTTTCTATAATGCTTGTCAATTGTCCCGTCCTGTTATAGAATTTGGCCGTTGGTTATTGTCTGCCGGAAGTTATCGGCTCACAAGTATTTATATCGACACCTGAGACGGTTTTTCTTGAACTGCGATACACAATACTGCGTGCGGGAAATGAACAAGCAGAGGATTTTGGAAAAGCTTTTGGAATTGCTGGAAGCAAACGGCGTCACCATCCGCAGAGAGCCGCTCGGTGGCAGCGGCGGGGGACTTTGCACCCTGAAAAACGAGCGGATTTTCTTTGTGGATACGCAGGCTTCCTCAGCCGAAATGGCCGCACTTTGTGCCGAAGCAGTCTCAAAAGTCGTAGATATCGAGAAAATATACATCAGGCCGGAAGTCCGTGAGTTCATCGAAAATTACAGCAATCAAATTACTTAAAGGCATTAAGAATGAAAAAGATATTGTTGGCGGTCTTGGTGCTCTCTTTTGTGCTGGGACCAGGTACCACGAAGGCAAAAGAGAAATTGCCTTTTGTACAAATGCCTGAGACATTCACCAATTCTATCGGTATGAAGTTCGTGCGAATAGGGCCGGGCACTTTTCAGATGGGCCGGCTCGATACGCCGTTGCCCCCGGAAGTTATTATCGAGGGTCTCGATTTTCTGAGAGAAGGCGACTTTGACGAAAAGCCCGTACACACCGTCACCATTACCCGACCTTTCTATATGGGTGTCTGTGAGGTGACAAACCTTCAATATGAATTATTTGATACATATCATAAAAGCCTGCGCGGAAAAGAGGGGCTTTCTGACGACGACAACGAAGCCGTAATAAACGTAAGCTGGTACGATGCTCAGGCCTTTTGCCGGTGGCTCTCGGACAAGGAGGACCGGCCCTATCGCCTTCCGACCGAGGCCGAGTGGGAATATGCTTGTCGGGCCGATACAACCAGCAATTATTATCCCGGTGACACGCTGCCCAAGGTATTCCACAAGAACGCCCGCAGAACGGGCGGCCCGACACCAACTGCTCTTCACGTGGGTAAGACGCCTCCCAACGCGTGGGGCCTCTATGATATGCACGGCAACGTCGAGGAGTGGTGCTACGATTGGTATGGCCCTTACGTGCCGGGCCATCAAACGGACCCGGTAGGCTACCAAACCGGCAACTTCCGAGTCACTCGAGGCGGCAGCCACGGCTCGCGCGTATACTATTTACGCTCCGCTAATCGTATGGGCGCGCTGCCAGCTGCGAGAAGTTGGATGACAGGTTTTCGGGCTGTCCTGAGCGAGATGCCCAGGACCGAACCGCTGAAGGTCGTGCCAAAGCCACATCAACGCAACGTTGTGTCGCGAAGGCGGGGCCAGATAATTAGGGGACCAGACCGTGATAAGCCTTACTTTAGGGGGCCTCGTAAGTTTGTTAAAATTCCGCCTCATCTGTATGGGCCGGTATTCGCTTCGCACAACCATGGTCCCGACGTCGTCGCCTGCCCCAACGGTGATCTGTTGGCTGGCTGGTTCAGCACGGTTACCGAAGGCGGCCGGGAGCTGGTGGTAGCTGGCAGCCGGCTTCGCTGGGACGCCGAGGAGTGGGAGCCGGCATCGCTGTTCTGGGACACGCCCGACCGAAATGAGACCGGACCCGGACTGTGGTTCGACGGCGACAAGACTATCTACCACTTCGGTGCCATGTCTTTTGCTGCGGCCAGCCGCACAATCCTTTTTATGCGGACGTCCACAGACAGTGGTGCAACTTGGTCGGCCCCGCGAATAATACTGCCCGAATATACCAGAGGACATTCACCCAGCGGCAGCATCTTTCGGATGCGGGACGGTGCCATCGCTATGACCGTTGACATGCGAGGCTCGGCCCTTTGGCTGAGCAGGGACGAGGGCCTGACCTGGCACAATCCCGGCGGCACTATCGCCGGTATTCACGGAGGTGTCGCCCAGCTTGGTGATGGCCGGTTGATAGCTTTCGGCCGGGGGCACGATATTGGCGGGAAAATGCCAAAGAGCACATCCACCAACCTTGGCAGGAACTGGTATCACTCAGCAAGCGAGTTTCCTCCTATCGGCGGCCAGCAGCGCCTGGTTTTGCTGCGTCTGAAAGAGGGGCCGCTCTTCTTTGCCTCCTTTGCCGACAAAGGCATTAACATCACCGATGCTGCAGGTGTAACCCGTAAGGTTCGCGGCCTTTATGCGGCCTTGTCAACGGATAACGGCAGAACGTGGCCACACAGACGCCTGGTCACCGATGACGGACCACCTCGACCGGTAGAAAGCACTGCTGGCGGACTGTTCACAATGAGCGAGCGCAATGCTGAGTATCGCGGCTATATGACCACCTGTCAAAGCGCCGACAGGCTCATTCATCTTCTCACCAGCCGCGAGCATTACACCTTTAATCTCAAATGGCTCCAAACCCCTCAACCGGCCATTTCCCATCCGCCGCTAAAGGTCAAGGACATTGTCGAAACCTTCACAGGCCCCGACAAGTTCGACCATGACAACTGGGCTGACTATCATGCCTACAAGGGCGGCTTCAACGGCAAAGGTCAGTATACCATCAATGCTCTCGGCCCTCTCGGAGGAATCAATCGAATCGTTGGCAAGGGTTCTTTCCGGGCCACCATTGACATTAAGAATCTCGTCTTTCATCCCACTGTTCGCGAAAGCACACCCAGCTTCACCATCTGGCTCAAAGATGACCGCGTCAGGACCTTGCTGTTGCACGTAAAAAAGCATGAAATTGCTCTCGAACTAAAAGACAAGCAGGCCGAGCCTCCCCCGCCATCGATTTCTGTTCCGCGCATCCGCTATCAGGTTCCGCCGAAGTCACTTAAGCTAAAGCTGTTATACAACGAGAAGAGCAGACAAGTCCGGGTCTTTTATGGCTTTGATGGTGCAGACCCGGTCGTGGAGATTCCCGAAAGCAAGGTCGGCGTATACTTCGGCGAGCCTTTGCCAGAGTCGGCCGCAATCTTCCTGTTGTTTAGCAGCGGCAGTATGGACCTCGATAATTTTGAGGTCGAGCCGATTAATCCGTGATTATTAATAAGAAAAGAAATGAGAACAGAACAAAAGGCATCTCCCGGTAAGATGGAGTCTGCGACAAACATCAAAAAAGCAATGTCGTGTTCCTGGCAAATCTTAAGTCTTACCTACTTGAGTATATTGGCCGGTTGCCACACATCATCCCAGTGTGTTGAAAGCGAAATACCTGTCGACAAAGAATACGTAAGCACAGTCGGGATGAAGATGGTTCGAATAGGACCTGGCAGTTTTATGATGGGCCAGGAAAGACAAGCGGATGGTAAAAGCATCACGCTGACCTATGGCGACAGACACTTTATGGGAGGTGAACTGGATGAACAGCCCCTGCATAAGGTCCTCATCACCAAACCTTTCTATATGTCGGTCACAGAAGTCACCAACGCCCAGTACGAACAGTTTGACCTGGACCACCGCAGCTTGCGAGCAAGACAAGGGCTCTCAAGCGAGGACGACGAAGCCGTCGTCTTCGTTAGCTGGCATGATGCCATGAATTTCTGCAAGTGGCTCTCGAAGAAAGAGCAACGTCCCCATAGGCTGCCCACCGAAGCCGAGTGGGAATATGCCTGCCGGGCCGGAACTACGACACGATTCAATACCGGCAATGACCTGCCGGAAGTCTATCAAAAAGCGCAAAAACACAAAAGCCGCCCTGAGAAGGTACCCACACGCGTCGGCCTCACGCCTCCGAATGCTTGGGGATTATATGATATGCACGGCAATGTCGAGGAGTGGTGCTATGGCTGGTACGGACCTTATGAAGCCGGCGTCCAAAAGGACCCTGTCGGACGCAAATCAGGCCTCTGGAAAGTCGTTCGAGGAGGCAGCCACAATGTATATCTTAAGTCACTGCGCTCTGCTAACCGCATGAGCACTTTGGCCAAAGACAAACACTGGCTGATCGGTTTTCGCGTGGTACAAGCCCAATTGCCGACTACTGAACCACTGCCCACGGAAGAACCTCCGCTGAATGCTCGCAACATCAGGCAGAAACCTTATGACTGGCGAAAAGGCCCCGACATGACCAAACCGTATTTCGAAGGTTCTATTCCCTTCGTCCGCAAACCCAAAAACCCTGAATCTGTTCCGTTCTTTTTCCACAATCATGTCCCCAGCATCACCTGGTGCGACAACGGCGACCTTCTGGCAGCGTGGTTTAGCTGTGCACGTGAGCGCGGCCGCGAGCTGGGAATTGTCGCCAGTCGTTTCCGCAGAGCCACCGGCGAATGGGATGAGGCCTCCGCTTTTCTCAACGCCCGCGACCGCAATATGCACGGCACCGCCCTTTACAACGACGGCACCGGCAGAATTTTTCACCTGAACGGGTTAGGGACCGACGGCTGGTGGTCAAAACTGGCTCTCGTCCAGCGAGTCAGCACCGACAACGGAGCAACCTGGTCCTATCCCAAAATAGCCGACCCTGACCATGGACGCTACATACCCCATATGGGTATATCTAAAACCCAGGAAGGGTTCCTCATTTTCCCTGCCGACGCACCGGGCGGCACCGGCCTGTATATGAGCCGTGATGCCGGCCAAACATGGCAGATGGTCACCAATAACGTAACAGGAGGCAATATACGCGGTACACACGCGGCTGCGGTTCAACTCACCGACGGCAGTATCATGGCCTTTGGTAGAGGCAAACCAATTGACGACCGAATGCCAATGAGCTTATCAAAGGACACGGGAAAGACCTGGACGTACTCGGCCGCTGAGTTCCCACCCGTTAGCGGCGGGCAGCGCACCGTTCTGCTGCGACTTCGTGAAGGCCCGATTCTCCATGTCAGTTTCACAGATACCGCTGACTACGAAAGCGTAATATTAGACAAGCCCAGACCCAGAACGCTCTCGCAGATTGGTATTCCTGTTAAAGACGCCGCCGGAAAAGAACGCCGAATCTACGGTATGTTCGCAGCCGTCACTTTCGATGAGGGCAAAACCTGGCCCCTGAAGAAGTTGCTCACGGCTGGCGGACCACCGCGAAAACTGAATGGACAAGCCTGGACACAGGACTTCATTATGGATGACACGCACGCCGAGCCGCTCGGCTACCTGGCTATCACGCAGTCGCCCGACAACATCATTCATCTGATTTCCAGCGGCCTGCATTACCGATTCAACCTGGCCTGGCTCAAAAAACCAATGCCAACAGAAAAGGAGAATTGAAATGACAGCCAAAAAAGTAGCTATTATGGTTGACGAGATGTATCAGGTCATGGAAGTCTGGTACCCTTACTACCGGCTGAAAGAAGCGGGCCTGGATATTGATTTTGTTGCAGCCGAGGCGAAAAAAGAATATCATTCAAAAGAAGGATACCCTTGCGTCTCGGAAATTGCAGCTAAGCAGGCAAACGCCGCCGATTATGATTGCATGGTTGTGCCGGGCGGCTTCGCTCCGGACTTTATGCGCAGAAACGAAGAAGTTATAAAATTTGCAAACGATATGGTAAACGCCGGCAAGGTTATTGCAGCTATATGTCACGGTGGATGGCTGCTGTGCAGTACACAGGCCTACAAGAGCAAAAAGGCAACGTGTTTTATGGCAATTAAAGATGATATTAAGAATGCTGGCGCTGACTACGTGGATGCTGAATGCATCGTGGACGGCAATTTGATTACGTCCCGCAAGCCCGATGATTTGCCGGCCTTTTGCACAGCCATCTTAAAAAAATTAAAAAATGAAAGAGACACAGATTAACACGGATTTACACACGTAAAAAAAGTAAAAATTGGCCACAGAGAAAAACAAAGCTGGCAAAATAAAAAATATAAATCAGTGAAATCTGTGACTAAAAAATAGGAGCAATTTTCCTATGAAACAAAAAAGGGCAGAACAAGAGCAGGAAAAAACGCCAACCGTACTGGTTGTTGACGACAATCAGCAGAATCTTGAGCTCCTGCTGGCCTATCTTGAGGATATGAACTGCCAGACCGCCGGCGCCCACGATGGGCCGAGAGCTCTGAGAATAGTAGCAGAGAATCCGCCTGATTTAATTCTGCTGGATGTGATGATGCCCAAAATGAGCGGTTTTGAGGTCTGTAAAAGGCTGAAAAACGACCCAAAGACCTCGGACATCCCCATAATAATGGTGACCGCACTTAACGAATTCGGCGACATCGAACGCGGCATCGATTCCGGTACGGATGACTTTATAAGTAAGCCAGTGAACAAGCTTGAGCTTATTACGAGAGTAAAGTCTATGCTGAAGCTTAAACACCTAAGCGACAAGCTCGAACGCACGTTGGCATATCTAAGTGAAATAGAAAAGCAGGCCCAGGTGGCAAAGTCGGAGTAGCGGCGGGGGGCATTACCAGGCTAAGTAATATCGTAGCAAGAGGCCGAGGAAAACCACCCTGGCTGAGTCTGTTTATCTAAGATATTCTTGTTGGGCAAGCAGTGGCAAAATTCAGTAAATCAAGGAGAGGTTTCTTAAGGGATGCGTTACTTTGGACCGGTTCTCTGAGCGTTGGTAAAACTCTGACCGGTTGTGCCACTCTCGGACCCAAAGAACAAAGACTGCGTAAGCCCAATGTCGTATTCCTCCTGGCTGACCAGTGGAGGGCTCAGGCCACAGGTTATTCGGGAGATCCGAACGCAGTTACTCCAGCGCTCGATGCACTGGCGAAGAAGAGCGTAAACCTTACAAATGCCGTATCGGGCTGTCCCGTCTGTTGTCCGTACCGAGCGAGCCTAATGACGGGTCAGTATCCGCTCACGCACGGTGTTTTCATGAACGACGTCCAGCTTGAGACCACGGCTTTATCGATGGCCGAAGTGTACAAATCAGCTGGTTATGATACCGCCTACATAGGTAAATGGCATTTGGACGGTCATGGGAGAAGTTCCTTTATACCGAAAGAAAGGCGACAGGGCTTCGAGTATTGGAAGGCGATGGAATGCACCCATGATTATAATAATTCGCACTATTACGCTGATGACGATGTGAAACTAAAATGGGAAGGCTATGACGCCATAGCCCAGACTCAGGATGCATGTCAATATATCACCGACCACGCCACGGGCAAACCATTTTTGCTTTTTCTATCCTGGGGTCCGCCGCACAGCCCTTACGGCACTGCGCCCCAGAAGTACAAAAACCTGTTCAAAGATAGAAAACTTTCCCTTCGCCCGAATGTCCCAGCCGATCGTAGAGAGCGGGCCCAAAGAGACCTTGCCGGCTATTACGCCCACATCGCAGCACTTGATGATTGTGTTAAAAAGATTATCGATACACTCGCGCAGTGCGACTTGGAAAAGGACACGATTCTTGTCTTCACCTCCGACCATGGTGATATGCTCCACTCGCAGGGCGAGCGGAAGAAACAACGGCCGTGGGATGAGTCTGTCAAGGTTCCGTTCCTTCTGCGCTACCCGGCTGTTCTGGCAGACAAAACCAGGAGAATCGACATGCCGTTCAACACTCCTGACATCATGCCAACATTGCTGGGCTTAAGCTCGATAGGGCTGCCTAAGACCGTCGAAGGCTGTGACTTTTCCGATGTAATAAAGAGTGCAAGCAGAGGCCATAATGAAGCGGCCCTGATTATGTGTCCCGCGCCCTTCGGCCAGTGGCAAAGAAAAAAGCACGGCGGAAGGGAGTATCGCGGCATACGCACCAGACGGTACACTTACGTGCGTGATTTGAAAGGCCCCTGGCTGCTTTACGACAACGCCGAAGACCCGTACCAGTTGAAGAATCTCTGCAACAATTCTGAGAAAGCCGAATTGCAGAGGGAACTGGATAAAGTATTGGCTCAAAAGTTAGAGCAGACTAAAGATGAGTTCCTGCCGGCAGGGCAGTATATCAAGAAGTGGTCATATACTGTTGACGAGACAGGGACGGTACCTTACACCAATTGATTTGGAGCTTGTCAGAGCCGAGAATATAAATCGCACTTTCTCCCCCCCAACGCGCACAAGAAAGGCCGGGCAAAAAAGCCCGGCCTTAATCTACCTCGATAGCGCTTTCTCAACCTTAGATTTAAACCGCAGAGGGCTTGGGTCGATGGTCAGTATGTAACCATAGGGGTCAATGACGAACGTCATTGGGAACTTCCATATTTCGTAGTCGTCCGAGACCTCTACTCTTCTCGCCGGGGCGGGAAAACAATTTATCCATTTTAGTTCGTTATCTTTTGCAAACTTCTTCGCCGTCTCAACGTCGCGGTCCAGTGACATCCCCAGCGCGACAAATCGCTCGTTAGCCTTATAACTGCCAGCGAGCTCTAAGATGTAGTCCAAATGCGACAAGACTCTCGGCTCGCTTGCCCAGAAGGTCAGCAGCACGACCTTTCCGCGGAAGTCCAGGAGGCTTATTCCCTTGCCGTCGAAGGTCACGGCTTCAAAGAGCGGCGCCGGGTCACCGGCGCCCAGATATTCTTTGTGCCTTATTCTAATTACACCCAGGTTCAGCGGTTCGTTAGCATCTTTTTCATTCATATCAGGCACGACGAACTCGTAATCCGGCGGCGGTACAGGCCTTTCCAGCCCCCACATCACCTTACCGCCGATATTGGAACCGAAACACGCGCGTAGCTCGTACTCGCCGGGCGGCACATCATCGACCCGGAATGTTCCGCCGGGCTCAATATTGGCGCGATAAGAGCATCCCCTCGCCTGACGCTCCATTATCTTATGAAGTCTGCCTTCTTCAGTCTTGTTCCGCCAATCCTTTGTCCATCTGCGTCTTTCCAAATAGATCATTTCGTCGTAGTCGTTCGGACGCGGCGGCTCGGGCAGCTTTACGTCAAGACTGACCTGGCCTCTGTGCCAAATCGGTTCATAGCCAATGGCGGTGAATCTGCCTGTGACGGTTCTGCCACCGCCGCCTATAGTCACATTGGCCGTTTCACCGGGCAAAACCTCAACGATTTCGCAGCGAGTACGTGCGGACATTCTTCCTGTTATCGGGAACAGATGGAAGACTTTCACTTTTCCGGGAAGCATCCGCTCTACAGTAAAACAACCATTAGCGTCGGTGAAACGCCAACCATAGTTAAAGTTGACCCGAGTAGGCGGAGGCACATTTTGGTCATAATCTTTAAGGCACTCAACCCGCACCGATTCGCGGGCGAGCACCCGGCCGCCGACGCGAAGTACGCCTTCCAGACGTCCCCAGGGCTCTAACATAATATTCGGCTCGGCGGCAAGCTCCTCATCCGTAACCTCCGCATAGCCACCGTTGTGAATCACCACGACGAGATACCTGCCGACCTGCGGCCAAAATGAGAATCGCCCATCGGCACCAGCAATAACGGATTGCCACCGTTTGTCATAGAAGACTCCATAAGAAGGTGTAGAAAGAGCCACCCTTGCCCCCGCGGCCAGCTCGCCACTTGGTAAATAGATTGTGCCGGTCGGACCCTGGCCCTTCTCAAGTCTAAAATCAATAACAACATTTTCTTCCTCTTCTGTAAGTGTACGAGAAATACCAGGCAGATAGCCGTTGGCCTCAACCATAATCATATAAGAGCCTCGAAAGCTCCGCACCCAAGTGAGGTCCATTTCGTATCGTCCTCGTGTGAAGCTCTGCGCGGTGGTGCGGTCCCAGTCCATCGGGCCATCCTCCCATGACCTGCTTCCTAATATTAACCTGAATTCATTGATAGGCTCATTGCTGTCGGCGTCTACTACCTTTCCGCTCACTTTCAGTGCGGAGTCCATGACGATTATGTGCTCGTCGACGTCAGGTGTCAATTTGAGGTACTGGACCGGCCTGTAGCCTTTTTTGGAGAATGAAAACAGCATCTCATCCTTCGGGGCCTGGTTCCACTCAAAGACTCCCTCTGCGTCAGTTTTTGTTTCCCATTTGATGGTGTCTCGGCTATGCCAGGATTCGAGGGACACTTCCACACCCTCCATCGGCTTGTCTGCGGCATCGACGACTCGTCCTCGGATAGTCTGCGCAGGGTCAAGGCGGAATTCCACGGGCTCCATACCGTAACGCACGCTTACCTCTCTTACCTGCGGCGCATATCCCTTGGCCTGGACGGTTAGCATGACTCTACCCGCCCTCGTATTGCGAAATTCGAATCTGCCTTCGTCATCCGTCTCGGTGCGGGGGTATATTATGCTCCACGTATTTTCCTGGCCCTGCCTGACACTGGCCTTCGCAATGGGCCGGCCATTGCAATCAACCACTGTGCCGGCAAAATTTACGCCTATGTTCATCACCATCACGCTGTTCATATCCCGAAGCTGTTGCAACGCAGGAGTGGGTCTGGCATCGTATGATTCGTCATCAATGTAATCGGGATGGGCCAGACGAATACCAATGTCGCGGATGTCGGCCGGCATTATATCACACCGCCAGAAACCGTTAGCATCTGTCTTTTCCTCATAGTCCCAAATCCAAAACCTCGGACTTGTGGACCCGCCGGAGGACCTGAGATAGACGGTCGCCCCCGCTATCGGCCCGCGCCGGACGTTGCGAACAAACCCACCTATAGATGTCCCCGGCTCCAGGGCCAGCGTATAGCTTCTGGGAACAAAGATATGAGCCTTATCTTCTGCTTTGCTGACCCGTATATCAGCAGGTACAAAGTGGTCTTTGTGCACCTTTATCAAAATATAGTTCGTCCGTAAGTCACCAAAATTGATTTTGCACAGTCCCTGCTCGTCCGTCATCAGCTCGTTCACATCATCCGGCCCTTCCCTTTGGATTTTGATATTAATGCGAACGCCTGCCAAAGGCTCTTTAGTCTTTTTATGGACCACGTAGAAATCCATGGTTGTCGGCGTCTCCGCAGGTTCGTTTACCGCCGCAACTTCTGTTTCGTTTGTTTCCGCAGGCGCATTGGTTTCAGCAGGCTCGTTGGCTTCCGCAGGAAGCCCTTCGGCGACATCCACGACCGCAGTCTCATTGGTATCCGGTACAATCACATCTTCGCCGGCTTTATCAGAAACCACGTTGAAGTCCAGGACTGTTGGGGTTTCCGCGGGTGCATTTACTGCCGCGACTTCTACTTCGCTTGTTTCTGCCGGCTCATTGGTTTCCGCCGGGGCCCTTTTGGTGACATCCACCACGGTAGTTTCATTGGCATCCGGTACGGTCAGAGGTTCACTGGGTTCGGGCTCCATACGGCCTTTAATTTTTTCAATAGGTTCTGCAAACGGATTCTTCGTATAGCCTTCCGGCAGTTGCTCTTCCGCCGCAAGATATAGTCTTTCCAGCTCCGGCAAAGCCCTTTCATCACCGATTCCCCCGAGATACTCGGCGGCGAGTACCTTGCTTGCGAATTGCCCCTTGGGCAGCATCGTCACTAAACCATCAATGTCACCAGCAGCAGCCATCGCATTAATCTGCTTCGTCTCTGCCTCCAACGCCACTGTCCCAGGACCTGGCGGTCTCTCATCCGGACCGATAAACAGTTGCACACCAACCAAGACCGCTATGACTATCACGGCTGCGGCGGCAAGTTTTGTTACTCTGCTTTTCATAATTATTCGCCGTGAAGTTCGCCGGACGCCGTTTGTTTCTGATTGGCGAGTTCGTTTGAAGGCCTCCAAAGCGTCGTTAAGAATGCGCTCGTCGCCTGCCTCAGTTCCGGGTAAAACCAATGCTTCGATTAATCTTTCTATATTGTTTTGAGGATTCATATTTCTGACTGTCCATCTAAAACTGTCCGAAGTTTCTTCAACCCATACCTGTATCTGCCTTGAACCGTGCTTAAGGAGGTTTTCTGCACTTTGGCTATTTCCTTAAATTTCATCCCTCCCTTTAGACGCAGGACTATCACCTCACGCTGGTCGAACGGAATCAGCGCTAAGGCATCGGTCAACAAGCGTGCTCTTTCGCTTGCCATAACCGATTTCTCCGGACGCTCCGAATTTGAGCTAATCGGTCCGGCTTTATCCAGCTCAATCATTTGGGACTTCTTACTGCGGAACTCATCACGCACCCTGTTAACAACACACGCTGTTAAATAGCTCTTTAAACTTACCTTAAGCTGAAATTGCCCGATGCTCTCAGCGAAAGATACAAAAACATCGTGCAGCACATCTTCTGCAACATAAGTGTCGTGCAACAACGAACCGGCTATGGTACGCAGGTCGTCCTTGTACTTCTCATAGACCTGGCGCAGAGCGTCCTCGTCACCATGTTTTAACTTATAAACAAGCAGCTTATCTTCCAGCATCAAAGAGTGCCCCAATTAGTCTAAGAACCAACGTTGGTCACGTATAGGACGGTCTGACACCCCATTTTTATATAAGGCAAACAGAATTTCTTCCAGATTTTACTTTGACGGCAAAAGGGCTGTCTTTCTTGAAAGCGCACAAAAAAGGCCGAGCAAAAAAAGCCCGGCCCCATATTGATAAATCAGATTGATATCCAACGTTATTTTGATAAGTTGTCTATAATCCTAACGTTGCGAGGAGCACCAACATCATAAATACTGGCTGGACCTTCCTCTGGGTAATCAAAATACAAGTCTTTCGCTTTAATCAGATTACCATTTGAGTCAAATGATTTTTGATGCCCGAAGACCGGCAAATTTCGGGAAATGTCCACGGTGATCATACTTTCATAAGACATTTCATTTTTGGATGCTTTGAACTTATAAATTCTTGCTTTCCTTCCATTATACTGACCAGTTTCTATTGTAGATTCGGTGCTAAATTCAGTAACTTGCTTTAACCAGCTTTCCCAGAAGTTTAAAACAGATGCTGAGCCTTTTGTAATGTCCTCAGAAAGATATGAAATTTTAATTACTTTTTCGCCTGGATCATATCTGTACTCAACATGCTTTTGACCGTCTGAATAACTTACCTCCCCAGACGATCGTTTACTTGCACAAACTTGTGACTCAAAGGAAATCCAGACTTCAAATCGTTGTTTGCCGCCATCACGTTCGCTTTCCATAATGATATGCATCCACGGTAATTGCTTCATGTTCTCTATCATCTTACCCCATGCCACACTTGTTGGGTCAACCGATCCACTGAAATAATCAATACCAATCAACGTCACTATAATCACCATCGCCGTAGCGGCTATCTTTGTTATTCTGCTTTTCATAATTATTCTCCATAACTGGGTCTGTTTGTTGGATTTACTAACTTCTCTCAACTTGGAGCTTTGCTCTCGGACTATTCGGTTCAGGACTTTGTCTTCAAGGTCGTTTTGGGCCAAGGCCTTGCCGTTCGCAGCGAGACGGTCGCGGAGGGCAATTAGCTGCGTCAATTCAGCCCGGCAGGGGGGGCACGTATTCAGATGCGATTCGATTGCTTGTTTTTGTGATTCCGCCAGCAGGTTTTCTACGTAAGCAACTAAAAGTTCTTTACATTCCTCGCAATTCATTTTTGCACCTCACAATTCTCATCTTGCTGCAGCGATTCACGCAGCATAGCATAGGCCCGCGATAATCTTTTTGTAACTGTCCCCAACGGCATAGCAAGTTGCTCAGCTACCTGGCTACAGGTGCAATTGCCGTAATATCGTAGCAGAACTACCTGCTGGTACCGTTCCGGCAGGGCGGCAATGGCTCGTTCGAGGGCATAATCCTGTGAAAGCTCCGGCTCGGCCGCCGTCTCGGACAACACGTCACCAATCCTGCGCCGTCGTTGCTCGCTTCTTCGCTGTTCCTTCGCCACCCGGTTTGCGATACCTAACAGCCACGCAAAAAACGACTCCCGCTTTTTCAGTCTTTCAAGGCCAAAGTACGCTCGCACAAGGGTCTCCTGTGCCGCTTCCTCGGCAGTATCGCGGTTGCCCAATTGTCCTGCCAGATGCGCCAGCAAAACACCCTGATAACGCCGAACAAGGTACCGAAAATCATCCGGGTGGCCATCCAAACAACGCCCAATGTAGTATCCGTCAGTCACGCCCATAAATACCTCTAAAATCCCTGAGAATCCGAACTCTCATTATATAGTGCACAACCCGCCGAATTTGCGACATAAAAAAATTAAAAAGGTGCTGGTATTTATCCACAGTAGGGGGGTGACAAAACCCGATAACCGGCCTTTAGAACCGCAACAAACCCTACAGCACACACAATCGCCACATATACCGGGCAAAATAAATGTCCCTCTGACTATTCGTCAAAACACCGATTAACACGGGTCTCTTTATTGTCGATACCCTCTTATAGCAGGTGCAAAGAAAAGGAATTCACCGCAGGGCCATAGAAAACACAAAGAAACCAACAAGCAATTACCCGACGACTCGGGGAGGGCTATATGAGCAAGCTGCTGGAAATTTTCGGCAGGGCGATTACCATCGATGCCCCCGATTTGATATGGCACTGGCTGAGTGTGGTCAAACCCTATCAGCAGCACGAGCAATCCCCGCAATACCAGCAGCTAAACAATATCATTGAGTTAATGGCCGAAAAAAAACCGGAGAAGGCCCAAGAGCAGCTCCGATTATATCTTTTTGATAATCCTTCCTGCACACTGGGGCGAATGGCAGCAGCCGCAATATTCCTCGCAAAGAACCAACTGCAAAGCGCTATTGAGGAGCTAAATTCAGTATATTTGCGCCAGCCGAATAATACGATGGCTCTCTATGCGCTCGGCCATTGTTACGAACGGCTTGGCAGAGAATCTCAGGCTGTCGAGTTTTATCAGGATTGTCTCAAGTTCAAAAATTACTTGCAGCTGCCCAGGCAGCGCCTGGCCGCAATATATCTTAAAAACCGCCAACTGGAAAAAACCATACAGGAATACGTGCTGCTAAGAAATGAATATCCGAACGATATTTCAGCCCTGGTCACGCTTGGGCACCTGTATATTGCTAACGCCAACTATGAATCTGCTGTAGAGGCATTCAACACCGCAATCTTAATACACCCTGATAATTTCGACGCTGAAAACGATGATATAGAGCAGCTCATCGCTGAGGGCCAGCTTGACGAAGCACTGGAGCAGGTTGAGCGCCTGTTGGAGGAGAATCCCGATAAGCCCGATTTGGCCTTGAAACGAGCAGACATTCTCAATTTGTTGGGTATGGACCCTGAAGCAGTCTTGCAATACCAGGAAGCACTTCGCATCAGTCCCGATTTTCTCGAGGCGACCATAAAGCTCGGAACACAATATCTGAACCTGCAGCAAGAGCGGCTGGCCGCACTACAATTCAACAAGGCAACTGAGATAAATGACGAGATAGTTGACGCCTATATCGGCCTGGCAATTGCGCAGAAATTGGCTGGAAAAATCTCCGATGCCCTCGTAACGCTATCACTGGCGGCCGCAATTCAGCCGAACAGCTCTTTACTGCTTGCCGAAACAGCCACATTACAATTCAAGGTAAGCTTTGGTGAGAGTTTTGAATCCAGCGGCGATGATGAGTCAAACGAGCTAATGTCGGCCGTGATTCAATCGCATCATCAGCAGCTCAGCAAACGCCCGCAGAACCCCGATTTGCACTATAGGCTCGGCGTCCTGTTGATGAGCGTGGGTTCAATGGCCGAGGCCATCAATGCATTCCAGGGCGCTTTGGAGATAAACCCCACATACAGCAGGGCCAGAAGCAAACTCACAGTCTGTCTCTTTGAAACAGGCCAGAAAGAAATGGCACTGGAGCAGCTAATCGGCCCTGATTGTCTCGACAAAGACACGCTCGAGCTGCACTACAAGACAGCTCTGCTTTATTGCGACAAGTTAAAATTCGCATCGTCGCTTCTTAATCTCGACCGATTTATGGAGAGCAACTTTGCTTGCACAGATTCCGCAGTTAACATCTCAATAGTCCTTCAGAACCTGGGCCTGCTCGACAGAGCGACCGCTATGTGGGACAGCCTCTCCGACACAGCCTACCAGGCAAGAAACGCCTACTACCGCTTCTAAAACATTTGCGATGCTGGCCAAGAGTTAGTTAGATTAATCCTCATCAGCGTGACGCCTGTGATTATCCACTGGAGCCCGCCGCCGCCTTTCCAGCAGTACAACAAATCACAACGGCACACTATCTGGCCGAAAATGCGAGAAAAAGACAAATATGCTCTGTGAGCCAAGAATATGCCTGAATGAAACATAACATACATTATGGGACGTTGAAAGAGCGGTAGGGTTCCACTTTCCAGTGATGGCCCACTTTCGCTCAGTTTGATTCCGCTAACAAGGGTCTTATCTCAATGGACTCAAATAAGACATCCGCGTCTTGACAGAAGAATATAACTCGGTCACCGGCCGATTCCCGAACGAGCCCCACAAGAGTTCGCCGGTGAACTTGAGTCTCCGGAATCGCATGCCTTCAGCGCACCGCGGAATTATGATTAAGCCGATTTGCTGTGTGAAGCCTAAAGCCCGATGATACGCTCCGATGGGTCCCGCATCGATAAAGGTCTGCCGAGGATTTCGTAGTGCAGAATCGCCCTTGTCAGTTCGTCCCTGTCCGCGTAGTCCAGGACAGGCTCAGAAACATCCTCAACCTTAGTCGCTTTCGCCGCAAAGCCGAGCGGCCTGCCTTGCAGTTTCTTGACAGTCTTACTGGTATACTCAGGAAGTTCTTCTATCCCAGACTCCAGTTGTGGGCCCTGTACTGATAAGTCGGCGAATTCCGGCATTTTCCAGGGCTGGTCGACACGAGGCTCAGGACGCCGGACTTTTCGCGGGACCGCCTGTCTTTGCGGCTGCGGCGCAGGCCCCGCGGGACCGCGAACCTCCCGTAGAAATTCCTCTTGTAAGCGCCTCAAGCCCCCAGACGGTTTACGTGGCCCCTTGGGCGTTAGCTCTTCATCTTTCTCTTGTTCAGCCTTGCTTGATTTTGCCTTGAGAATACTGCCGAGCGCATACACAACCGCCAGGACCACAAAGACCAGCATCTGCATCCAGCCTTCTGTGCCCCTGTTTCGAGCAGCCAGAATTACTTGTGCTAACAAAGCGTTCATACGCCGTATAAGCCCGAATATTGAATGCCGTTAATTTAGTCTATCGTCTTTAGTACGGTGTCTTTAGTCTTATCTGTTATTCCTTCTTTTTCGGCTTCGCGATGGATTCGCGCATTGACGTATCGGCGCCGATATTCTTCAAACGATAGTAGTCCATAATGCCGAGATTGCCCTTAGTAAAGGCCTCAGCTATAGCCAACGGCACTTTTGCCTCGTTTTCCACAACCAGCGCCCTCATTTCCTGCTCGCGTGCGACCGCCATTGCCCTGCGTTTCTCCGCTTCTGCCTTTGCCCTTTCCAAATCGGCATAGGCCTGGGCCTTCTGGAGTGCGGCACCGATATTCTCGCCTACATCGACGTCGGCAATATCAATAGACAAAATCTCAAAAGCCGTGCCGGCATCCAGCCCCTTCGACAAAACCGACTTGGAGATACTATCCGGGTTCTCCAGAACGGATTTGTATGTTATGGCACTGCCGATAGTAGTAACAATTCCTTCACCGACACGGGCGATTACCGTTTCTTCAGTAGCCCCACCGATCAATCTCTCAATATTAGCCCGGACCGTTACCCGCGCCTTGGCTTTTAACTGGATACCATCCTGGGCAACCGCATCAATAGTACCTCTGCTCTTTGCTGGGTCGGGACAATCAATGACCCTTGGATTTACACTCGTCTGGACTGCTTCGAGGATGTCACGACCGGCTAAGTCAATCGCAGTTGCCGTCTGCAATGATAAATCAATGTTTGCCCTGTTTGCAGCGATAAGGGCACGAACGACCTTCCAGACATCCCCACGGGCTAAAAAATGGCTTTCCAAATCCCGAGTGGTTAGTGTCAGACCCGCCTGAATCGCCGTTATCTTGCTCAGAACTATCGTCCTGGTATCGACCTTCCGAAGCCACATCCCGATAAGCTCTGAGAACTTCACATCCGCTCGGGATAATCTCGCCTGCAGCCACAGCCTGAAAAACTTCAAAAACAGCAGGAAGAACACTAATACCACTAAGACGGCAATGACCACAACCACCGTTACGATGACTCTGCCCGGATCGTCTACTGCCAGGATTATGTTCGTTAAGTTATGCATGTTTTTGCCCTTTCATTTCATTAAGTTTCTTCTACTACACGAACGGTCAACCGCCTGTGCTCCACATCGATGACCTCGACTTTCTTACCTTTATCAACATAACCGCTTTCGGCCACACATTCAACTCTCTGTCCTGAAAAATCACACATCCCCACCGGCCGCAGCGGCGTAAGGACCTCCCCGACAGCGCCAAGCAGCTCTTTTAGTTCGGGCGTATCCGGTATGGCGTCCCCCTGCTGCCGTTCCGGCGGTGTGAGTATGACCGCCCTGCCGAATCTGGTTTTTGGGAATATCCTGTAAGCGATTATCAAAACTGATGGGACCATTACAATGGCAATAACTACACCTATCCAGCCGACCTCGGTGTGTGTGTAGAATATCGCTACCCCGCCAATCAAACAGGCGAGCGCAAAAATACTTATCACGCCCCCGCTCGGCACAAATACTTCAGCTACTATCAAAGCCGCACAGGCAAAATACAGAAAAACAGCAAATACAAGCCACCAATCCATACAGTCACACCTGTCAATCGTTTCCCACTTGCGCGCAAATGGGTATTTAAGATATTAATCTTCCACGCCTCTAACCACGACCCTGTTGCCGTGAATTTCGATTATCTCGATCTTGGTGCCTTTGTCAAGAAACTCCGCCTCCGCAACGACGTCAACTATTGCGTCACCGAATTCTGCCTTACCCGTAGGCCGCAGCGTCGAAATCACCTCGCCGATGTCCCCCACTTTTACGCCTGTTGTTTTACTTTCAGGCGGTACTGTCATACTGATTTCCATTTCAATGCCATGTTTCGCAGCGGTCGGCACAAGTATCAATCCGCTGAGAAACTCCAGTTTAGGCAGGTACTTTGCCAGCAGCCACGCCAAAACAACAAATCCCAAAAAGCCAAACGATAATCCTAACACGCCGCCTACGAACAAATCCCAGTTTTCCGGTCCTTCGGGCCAGGGCAGGCTGCCCGGCGGATTCTTGATGAGCATACCGAACAACCCGACCAAAATACACATTATTCCCAAAAACCCTGCAATACCAAAACCGGGCAGCACGAAAATCTCCACCATCAACAAAATTATACCTATAATGAATAACGCCACTTCCATCCAGTTAGCTAACCCGACAAGGTATTTACTGCCGATTATAGCTGCAAAGCATATTACCGCCACTAAACCCGGCAGGCCAATCCCGGGCGTGTTAAGTTCAATATAAACGCCCAACAGCGCAATCATAAACAGAACACCCATTACAGCCGGATGATTAATCTTGCGCACCATCTCTTCCGACCAGTTCGTTCGCAGCACCACCGGCTCGTCAAACTTTACCCCGTCACGCTTGGCCAAAAACCTAAGTGCACCCGCCCTGCTTTTGACCACAGCCCTCGCCACACCGTATTCGAGAGCCTCAGAGGCCGTCAGAGTCAAAAGGTCCTCCTCACCAACTATCCGCTTTTTGTTCTCCAGGTCATACTTATTCGGGTCTTTGGGCAGTTGGTCTCCTTCAAAAAACTCATACTCTCCGCTTTCGGTGTTTTTGACCCTGCAAACTTCAATTCGCTGAGTCACCATCGCCTTTAGCAATAGTACCGGGTAATTATTGGCCTCGGCTGAATTGCTAAAAGCCGCACGAGTGTCGGTCTCAATCTTCTCGCGCTCCGTGCCTTCGAGTTTCCCTCCCAGCATAATCGGTGCGCAGTCCCCAATTCTTGTATGCTTTTTCATTATGATATCTTCGCACGCGACACTTATCAGAGCCCCTGCTGATATCGCCTTCTTTGACACGTAGGCAACTGTCTTTGCCTGCGGATTGATGTCATGCATGAAGTATTCCCATATATTATACGCCGCCAGAAGGTCCCCGCCGAACGTGTCAATTTCATAAATCAGGTATTCTATTCCTGCGTCGAGAGCAATTTGAGTTCTCCGCTCAATCGACTCAAAAAGCCCCCTGTCAACCATATCCGTGCAGATAATCACCGCTGCTCTCGCCGTTGGTAGCTCTCCCACAGCGTCATTCGGCTCGGCTGCTATAGCCGGTGACCCAAATATTAGCAGGCCAGCCAAAACAATCAACAAATTGTGAAGTGGATTCTTCATATTCAAAATTTTACTCCCTCTCTCGAACCCTCGCAAGCACAAAATTCTGTATTTCCTCGTCTGTTCCCGGAAGCCGGCTCACCAGAACAGCCATTTCCCGACGAGATAGAAAAGTGCGCTTAACCCCGCCGCGATCGGAATGGTCGCCATCCACGAGGTAAATATCGACCCAACGACCCTTCGGTTGACAGCGGTGATACCGCGCGCCAGGCCCACTCCCAAAATCGCGCCAACCATTGTATGCGTCGTCGATACAGGCAGGCCCATCTTAGAGCACGTCAGCACCGTTGCCATCCCGGCCAGCGCAGCCGCAATGCCACGCGAAGGTGTAATCTCAGTCACCTTTGTCCCCAGCAGCCGCATTACACGATAGCCGAAAGTAGCCAGGCCAATAGCAATGCCAACGCCGCCAAGCACTAAGAACCATATATTCACCGAAACTTGGCCGGGAATTGAGTTGGTCTTGATGATTTCAACCACAGCGGCCAGCGGCCCGATAGCGTTCGCTACATCATTCGCCCCGTGTGCAAACGCTACCGTACACGAGCCGATGATTACAGGTACTACAAACGTCTTCTCCACCTGCACCAGCTCCTGCTCCAGAGATAATTCACCTTTGCTGTTATAATTTCTCTGGGTAAGCAACGCAGAGATACCTGCAGCGACAAGTCCGCCTAAAATACTCAGGCCGATTGCCTGGAGAGCATTAAGGTTCAGGTGCATGTTCTCCAGACCTTTGTAAATAATCGACAAAATTATTATGGAAAACGTGAAAAAGACACAGACCGGAATCCCTTTCCGCGCCGCCGCGATTGGTTTCTCAGCCGATAGGATGTAACGCGATATCAGCTTGAATATGACAAACGCTATTACACCCCCTGCCAGCGGCGAGATGAACCAGCTCGCTATAATCTCGCCTAGTTTGTCCCAGTGGACGTGTCCAACTCCGGCTTTGAGAATTCCAAACCCAATGACGGCCCCGACCACGGAATGAGTCGTCGACACCGGCATGCCAAAGTAAGTGGCCAGATTCAACCATACCGCCGCCGCCAGCAGTGCACAAAGCATGCCGTGCGCAAGCATACGGGGGTCGTGAGCGAAAGCTTGCGTATCTATTATTCCCTTGCGAACCGTATCAGTAACGTGGCTGCCAACAAGCACAGCCCCACAAAAATTGCAGATACCGGCCAAAACCACCGCCCCCGCAATCGTCAGCGCCCTTGACCCGACCGCACAGGCCATCGAGTTGGCCACATCGTTGGCGCCGATATTCCACGCCATATAGAACCCGATGATAATTGCCGCGATGACGAGGATTTCCATAAAAACAGGGTGCTCCTTCGGGTGTGAAACAACTATTTCTTGCGAATAATAAGCCGCAGGTACTTGGCCGTCTTCTCCGCGTTGTTGGAAACTTGGCTCAGTGTCTGACAATACTTGTCGAGGAAAACGAGGGTAATGGGGTCAATCTTGTCCTCCATACTGTAAATTGCGGGCAAATCTCCTCTCAAGCCGGTCGACCTGCCATTCTTCCTCGCCGATTTTTTCGATGGCCTCCAGCACCTCCTTCGCTTCCCTGCCTCTAAACGCAGCTTCGGCAAGGGTAGAAAGCCTCTCTGCCACATTCATTAGGTGTTCGCTGACGCCGATAACCCGTTCAACAAACGTCATAAAATCGGTTGTTAGTTCTTCTGGAATCTTCGTTTTGCGCAGCAGCAGCACAACGGCAAAATCCTCTGCCGCATCCGCTACATCATCCTGATAGGCCAGGAACCGGCTCAACTCCAGCCGCCCTACCGACAGAAAATACATCTTGGCAATCCTATCACGCAGTCCCGTTTTAATCTGGTCCGCCTCGTGCTCCGTCTTAGACATCACATGGTGTAATTCTTCTATCTTTTCGTAGTCTTCGGCCACCAGCGCGCTCGCCAGAGGACGCAGAAGCTCGACACACTCATGCACCTTTTTCGAGTGTTCGTGCAGTTGAATAAATGGTGACGGGGCGAAAAACCTGCTTAAAATTCTCATTGTTCTCTCCTTTACAAACAGGCGTTAACATTAGCCGTAAGCTCAAACAAAGAACATCCGGAGAATCCGATTCACGAAATACAATTCGTGCGGTAGTTGTAGCTTGTTCACTACGACAGGTCAAGCGGGTTTTTTATTCTGATTGGCGGAAAATGCGACCTCTTTCTTATTGAGCCTTCGGTTCGGCCTCGCTCCATTGCAGCCCACCTATCACGGCCTGTGCGATGTTAGTGAGGTGGTCGCCGATTTTCTCCACATTGTCAACAAGGTCGATAAATATCAGCCCCGCCTCCGGTGAGCAGTCGCCGTCCGTCATACGCTGCACATGGCTGCGCCGAAAATCCATCTGCATCTTGTTCAGATTATCCTCGTTGACCAGTGCCGATTTCGCCGACCCAACATCATTATTTTTCAAAGCTGCCGAAATATAATCAAACATCTGGTTTGCCTCGTTTTTCAACCGCGCAGCTTCCATTTGTGCTGAATCGCTGAATAATAATTTCTGTTCAATCTTCCGCTCGGCGATTTCCACAATATTGATAGCGTGGTCCCCGATTCGCTCGAGGTCGTTGACCGTATGCAAGAGCACTGGCAATTGCACCGACAGCTCGGCTGAAAGACTCTTCCTTGATAGCGCAGCAAGATAAGATGTTATTTCGTATTGAAAATTGTCGACCGCATCCTCCGCTTGTCTCACCAGCTCAAGCTTTTTTCTGTCATCCTCTTCAAGGCCCTCGATGGCCTGGTTGACTGCCTGTTTTGCAACCTCACCCATCCGCATAATCTCACGTCTCGCTTGGTCCGCCGCAATCTCCGGTGTATCAAGCAAACGTTCTTCCAGGACGACGGGTGTTGCTATAGCATCCTCGGCCCTTGCCGCCACCAACTTCGTTACGAATGCCTCGAGCCAGCCGATTAGCGGAAGAAAAATAAGCGTATTAAATACGTTAAACATGCTGTGAGCGACGGCTATGTGAACCATAATCGTGTATTGCGTAAGTTTGAGCGGAGTAATCCATTCCACGACGTCGCCGAACCAGCCTACCCAAACCAATGGAAAAATATAAAGTACACCGATGACGTTAAACAACGTATGGCCGCGCGCGGTCCGACGAGCAGCTACAGACGTACGAATCGCCGCTATTTCCGCTGTGATTGTGGTACCAATGTTATCACCAAGGATAAGCGGAATTGCCACTCCCAGCGCCGTGTGCCAATCACTGCCGAATGCACCGTTGAATGCAAGGATTTGTACCATCGCTATCGTAGCTGAACTACTCTGAAAGAGCATGGTGATAATAGCCCCTGCCAGTACACCAAGGTACGGCTTGCCGCCAAGCGATATTAAAGCCTGTTGAACTTGCTCACTCTCATGCAGCGGACCGAAGGCTTGCTTCATGAAATCTATGCCCGTAAACAAAATGCCGAAGCCAAGTATTACCTGACCAACGTTGCGGATTTTCTGCGTCTTACCCAGCGTGCGTATCAGAAATCCCACGCCGATGGCCGGCAGTGAATAGGTGGTAATCTCGAACACGGCCAGACCTGAGACCAGCCACGCCGTGAAGGTTGTTCCGACATTTGCACCAAGAACAATGCACAAGGCCTGCTTGAGCGTCATCAAACCTGCATTGACAAACCCAACAGTCATAACGGTCATCGCTGAACTGGACTGTATCAGGCAGGTTGTCACAGCGCCGAGCAGTACCGCGATTATTCGGCGTCTGGTAAGTAATGTGAGGAGCCTGCGAACTCTCCGGCTGGCAACCTTTCTTAACCCCTCTGACATAATGCCCATGCCGAACAGAAATAAGCCTAACCCCCCTACCGTGTAGAAAATCATATCCTTGACCATATTGCCCCCTTACAGCCACTTCCAAAACCAAGAGACTCTACGATTGCGCGGCAGTCTACTATCTTCTTGTTGAAGTGGTCAAACAGAAAAAATACAAAAGCCAAAAATGTAAGCGGCGTGAGACTTCCTTGCTCCCCACTCATAATGTTCGCTCTTGATTATGCGAGCTTGCGCAAAATCTCTATCCCCTCCTCTATCTTTGCATCGCTGGTTGCGTAACTTATCCTAAAATGCGTATCTCTCTCGCTGAAGACATTCCCTGGTATGACAAGCACATTGTTTTCAATTGCCTTTTCCACAAATTCGGTCGCCGCCCCGCCCGGTGCCTTAACGAACGCATAAAACGCCCCGCCCGGCCTTGTTAGTTCAAACTTATCCTTTAGCCCCTCATAAAGAACGTCCCTTTTCTTCTTGTATGCAGCAACCAAATCGCTGACGTCATAATCCAGAGCCGCAATAGCAGCCTTTTGAAAAGGCGTCGGAGCACAAACAAAAGTGTACTGTTGTATCTTGGTCATCTCCTCGATTATGTCTTTAAGAGACTCGCGAACTGCAACATAGCCGAGCCGCCAGCCGGTCATCGCGTAAGACTTGCTAAAGCCGCGCAGCAAAATCGTGTTATCGAAGTGCCTCGCTACACTTGGACAGTCGCCGTCATAGCAGAATTTCTCGTATATCTCATCGCTCAGAATAACTATATCTTTCTCCGCCGCTATATCAGCAAGCGCCTTTATCTGCTCTTTGGAGTACACCGCTCCTGTCGGATTGCAGGGTGAATTGACTATTATCATCTTGGTCTTGGCCGTTACCGCCCTGCCGATTGCCTCCACCGGCAGCCCAAAATCAGGATAGCTGTCAACGAAAACACATTTACCGCCTAACAGATTTATTACATGTTTGTTAATCACAAAATACGGGTCGGGTATTATTACCTCGTCACCCGGATTGATAAGCGCCATAAACGCCAGCAGCAGCCCCCCGCTAACACCGCTGGCCACAAGCACCGCTGGCTTCTCCCAGCCGAATTCGCTTTTTATTCGTCCGGCGATTTTTTCTTTCAGGATGCTATCGCCTGCTGTTTGTGAATATTTATTCTGCCCCGCCCTGATTGCCTTTATTGCTTCTTCTTTCAGCGCATCCGGCACATCGAAGTCTGGCTGACCTATTGAGAAGTTGACCGGGTCTTTCAGCGACGCCGCCAGCGCAAAGACCTTCCGTATCCCACTCGCGTCTATAAGTTTCGTTCTGTCCGCAATATATCTTCCCATTTGCTCCCTATAATAGCTCCCCGCCCCAAATAATCAATAACTCAAACTGACCATTTTAAGCTATATTCAAAACGTTCATTATTTTCTGAGAATTTTTTAAAGTTTCTGATATTACAAGTGTGATAGATTTGCCATTTTTGCGGTTTTGTGAGCTATTTGGGCTTTGGGTTGTAGTTTGGTTGTATGTGTGCCAAAGTCTTTGGCCTGGCTCACATTTAACGTGTGGCCTGGTTCTATGGCTATTGTCATTGCTTGGGTTTGTCCTGGTATGCTGTTAATGTGTAACCTTCTCTGGTCCATTTTTTGCCGGTTTCTGGGCATATGTAGTGGATCCTGGTGCCGCTGCTGGTTGTGCCTGTCAGCTTCAAGTGTCGTTTGGCATATTCGACAACACCTTTACCTTTGAAACGATTGGCCCGGGCACATCGACATTTAACCTTAGCCTGTTTTTGTTTGTGCTGCTCTTCTCCTGTCAGCAGCTTTTTATAAACCTCAGTCTGAACCTCAAGAACGACCCCTGTCTTGTTGCTTGGGCTATTCTTCATTTCTTCGGAGTCAGCTTTCGGAGCTCGGCCCCCTCCCTTATACGAGAAGGGCACCGCGAAAAGGGGCAAAGCCACAGGAAAGAGCGAGAAAACCTCGGAATTTTCTTGGTATATGGCGTCGTTTAAGGTATAATAAACGCCGTTCTTGTACTAATGGATGGAGGTACAAGATGCAGAGGGTAAAGGGTAATAGGAGGAGCGGCAGTGCCGGCCTCTCTATAAAACGAAAGCTCCAAGGGGAAGCGACGAATCACACCCTATTTTCGCTTCTTAATAAATATGAGCAAACGTATGCACATCGTATTCTTGGCGTGGTTGTGCGTGTTAATGCCAGCCACGGCGGTGCAGGCTCAACGCACATCATTTGAATGGACCAATGAGTCGCCGCACAGCGTGCTGTGGCTCGACCCGCTGAACTGGAATCCCATCGGTGTGCCTGGCGAAGAAGATATTGCGATTATCAACTCACCGCCTTGGCAGGGCCCGGTAATCGTCTTACCTGTGAATGTAGGGGACATAAATGGGCCTTTAGGTACGCAGGTTATGGATGTAATAATGGGGACGGTGGTGGTTAACAATAATTGGAATTGGCGTAATGGAACCGGCACCGGCACGATTAACATAAGTGGGAGTCCTATTATTACCATATTGGGCAGCGGCGACCAGGCCTGGAGGGCGCCAGATAATGGAACGGGCATCATCAATATAAGTGATGACCCTAATATTTACGTGGAAGGCGAATGGCGAGGAGCAGATGAAACCGGAACTTTCATAGTTAATATGAGTGGTGGGTACGTTGACTGCGGAGACTTGAAATGGGGCGACCGGGGCCGAGGACAACTGAACATGACCGGCGGGAATATTATAGTCAGACAGGACATGAGCTTAGGAGGTGATAGTAGCGCCGAGCCTATCAGTATCAACATGACAGGAGGTCTGATTACCGTCGGAGAGAGGTTCTTGGCTCCCTCAGACGCAAACGGCAGCGCCGAAATAACCTTGCTGGCCGGAACCATCGATTGTAACGAGTTTGTACACGGTACTGAAAGCGGAGGCTTTTCAGAGCAGTGGCATTTGGATATTGCTGAAGGCCAAATGATAATAGATGGTAATGTAAAAGCTGCCATCGATGCCAATGTATCTGCCGGCCGTATTACTGCCTATGGGGGTATTGGCACGGTCTTGGTTGACTATAATACCACCAATCCCGGCAAAACCACGGTAAAAGGCTTTGCAGAGGACTTTAGCTATTTTGCGACCGCGCCAGGCCCACAGGATGGTGCCAAGAATTTGTGCCCGCATGGTTTAGTGCTTAGCTGGATGCCTGGATTGTATGGTGCCATGCACGATGTCTACTTCGGCACCGATTTTAACGATGTCAATGGTGCCGGTGACCCTAATGTTCTGCCGGGTAGGGGCCGCCAGGAAGCCAGCGCCTATTTCCCCACTGAAACGCTTGAATTGGGCCGGACTTATTACTGGCGCATTGATGAAGTCCATAGCCTGAAGATGTGGAAGGGGCAGGTCTGGAGCTTTACGGTGGAGAACGGGCAAGCCCGTAATCCCAGCCCTGACGATGGCCTCTGGCATGTGCCCACAGACCGACTCCTCAGTTGGACGGCAGCGTGTGTTGCGGCTTCACACGATGTGTATTTGGGAACGGTCTGGGATGATGTGAACGATGCTAATACATCTTCGAGCGATTACAAAGGTAACCACGACTCCAACAGCTATGACCCTTGCGGCCTTGAAGCAGGCCTGGCTTACTACTGGCGAATTGATGGCCTCAATTGGCCCATTACGTGGCGAGGGGAGGTGTGGAGCTTTACAGTGGAAGACATATTTGTTGTCGTGGACGATATGGAGTCTTACGACGATTCCAACAACCTGATAAACGATACGTGGCTCGACGGACTCTCAAATGGGACCAGTTCTGCGGTCTTTCCTGGTACACTTGGCTCAGGTGACCCAGTCCGCGATGGTAACCAGTCTCTGGTATTTGAATACCAAAACAGCATAGATGGGGGCTCGGGTTATTATTCTGAGATCGAAGCAAATACGGCCGATTTGGAAGCCGGCTCTGATTGGACGGCTCAAGGTATAAGAGCGCTAACTGTCTGGTTCTATGGCGATGCCGACAATGATTCCAATGGCACCGAGCAGATGTACGTGGCCCTGGAAGATACGAGCGGACCGAGCAGTTATGCGGAGGTCCGATTCGGAGACAGCGGCGAAGATATGAACGATATTAAGAAGGAACAGTGGCAGGAGTGGAATATCAGCCTGGAAGACTTTCCTGATGTTAATTTGGCCAGCGTGAGGAAGGTTTATATTGGCTTTGGTGACAGGGATAATCTGACAGTCCCAGGCGGTGACGGTATTGTGCACTTTGACGATATTAGACTGTATAGGGTCGGGAGAGGAATCTGGGTTACCGGTCATTCTCCGAGCGGTTTCATGATAGGCCCCATTGGTCATGTCGACGTTACATTCAGCAGCGATGTCAACGAGTCAAGCTTTACCCTTGCTGATATTAACATGGTAGGACCTTCCGGGCTGAGATATATCAATGCTCTCGAAAATCAAGGTGGTAACGTATGGAGGATTAGTTTCTCCGAGCAGTCAACGCTGGGCGAGTACCATCTTTATATTGGCCCTCATATTGAAGATGCGAATGGTAATGAGATGGACCAGGATGCAGATAGGACTCTGGCCGAAGACCCGGAAGATATCTACGATGCGACCTTTGTCCTTTCGGACGCGCCTGCCGTAATCTCAATCACACGGCAAACACCGCCTCAACAGCTAACAAACGCATCGCAGGTAATCTTTGCAGTTGTATTCAGCAGAAGTGTTATAGGAGTACAGGCGAATAACTTTTCAATCGATGCCACTGGTTACCAAACAGGGGCAACCATCCAGAGTGTCGGTGGCTCAGACGCGAACTGGACGGTAGCGGTCGATACAGTAGCTGGCGATGGTTCGCTGAGTATCGACCTGGACCAGAACCTCCCGAACATTACGGATTTGACGGGACTGCCGATGATGGAGGCTTTCACCAGTGGCGAAAGCTACAATGTCGACCGTACAGCGCCTACGGTGACACTGGATTCGTTGGTCCCGGACCTGACAAATATTTCGCCGATTCCGCTGACCGTAACACTTAGCGAACCATCGACGAATTTCACTGAGGAAGATATTACACTCACAAATGCTACAGTGAGCGATTTTTCCGGCTTTGGAGCAAACTACAGCTTCAATCTTGTCCCTGCCGGCCAAGGAATGGTCTCGGCAACGGTTCAATCGGAAGTTTTCACCGATGCTGCCGGTAATGGCAACGTGGCATCTTTGTCGTTGAGTCGCACGTATGACAGTGTATCTCCGACCGTAAGTTTGGTATCAGTCGTGACGGGACTGAGCATTGATGTGACATTCAGTGAGGCGATGGGCGCGGGCGCGACCGATTCTTGCAACTATACACTTTCCGGCAGTGGTAAAGGGAGCCTTTCTGATAACCCGGATGCGGTCTGGCTGCTGGGTGGCACCACATACCGCTTGACCTGGTATTCTGGCAGTATGGTTCAAGGTGGAGATATTACCATAACCGCGGAGAACGTTTACGACCTCGCAGGGAATCTGATTGGGGTCCCTGACAGTGGCACGCATCCAGGTAGTGGGATTTACGGGGCCCCTGCCATACCTTATGTCAGTCCGCCTTCCGGCTCTAAGATAACGACATACTTCGTCAATGTCTACGTGACCTTTTCAGAAGCAGTAGTTGGCGTCGACCAGAGCGATATGGTTCTAAGCGGCGACGCGGCAATCGGCGCCAGCGTGGCTTCCGCTACGGACCAGGACGAAAATACCTGGGGTTTTCATATCACAGGTCTTGTCGATGGAACGTTAGGCATCAGCCTCGCACCTGACCCCAACGACATCGAAGACCTTGCAGGCAACGACCTTCCTAACCTAATTTGGAGCTATGAAGTTGTCTTGGCCGCGAACAAGATTTACTGGACTAACAGTGGCTACGGCAAGATTGAACGAGCGAACACGGACGGGTCGGAACGCGAAGAAATTCTCATTGGTCTGGATAACCCTTATGGCATTGCCATTGATGCTCGCGCCGGCAGGATATACTGGACTGACCCAAATACTGATACAATCCAGTGTGCGAATCTGGATGGTTCCGGTGCAGAAGACCTTGTGACAACCGGCTTAGACGACCCAACTGGAATAGCCGTCGACCCTTACGGCAAAAGGATGTATTGGACGGAACCTACTGCTGGCAGACTCCGACGCGCCAATCTCGACGGAGATGGAGTAGAGGACATCGTCACGGACTTAGACAGCCCAACTGGAATAGCCATTAGTTTTAACCCGCCGGCGATTTACTGGACGGATGCCGCGACCGGCAGGATACAGCGAGCAAATCTGGATGGCTCTGAGGCCGGCGATGTGGTAACAGGACTAATTAGCCCAACGGGAATAGCTCTCGATTATTACGATGACCACGGTATCTACTGGTCGGATTATGGTGCGAAGAAAATCCAACGCGCATCTTATCCTTCCGGCGGTGGTGTAGAGGACCTCGCAACTGGCTTGAGCGGCCCTTGGGGCATAGCCGTTGGCAGTTACCTCTTTGACAACGAGCTGTACTGGACAGACCCTAATGCACACAAAATCCAACACGCAAAAAAGCAGGGCATAATCGAAGCCGAAGATCTCATCACAACAGGCTTAGTAAACCCCCGTGGTATAGCTTTTTATCACGAGCCTATAAAGCTCTTCGTTGATGACGATGCCAACGGTGCAAATAATGGCTCAAGTTGGGCCGATGCTTACACAGACTTGGAGTATGCGCTGCTTGCGGCACTACTAGGCGACGAAATATGGGTGGCCGAGGGCATTTATTGTCCCTCGCAACGTACACATCCCAGCGACCCTCGAACGGCCACGTTCTGGCTAAGGAACGAAGTTGCGCTCTACGGCGGCTTCCCATCAGGTGGGGGCCAGTGGGCAGACCGCGACCCCAACCTTTACCTAACCATCCTCAGTGGCGACCTCAACGGCGACGACGGTCCTGGGCATGCGAATAGAAACGACAACTGCTACCATGTTGTGACTGGCGGCGGCACGAACGCCACGGCAATGCTGAATGGCTTCACTGTAACCGGCGGCAATGCCAATGGTCCCGGTGGATTTGACACGGGGGCGGGCTTATACCTTGAGAACGGCAGTCCCACCATCCAGAACTGTTTGATAGTCGATAATATCTGCAGCTACCGGGCCGGTGGAATTTATAGCGACCTCAGCAATCCAACAATCAACAACCTCGTAATACAGGAAAATTTTGCCGCGCCTAATGAGCCTAATGCCGGGCTGATTTCCTTCAATAATATCAACCTGCAGGGCGGCCTGAGCCTCGAAGCCGGCAGGCTGGATGTTTATTCGAGTTCGTTTGATGGCCCCGGCCAAATCAATCTTGACCAGTGGACGTTGCTTAAGGTGGCGGGTGGGCCAGCCCCTGAGGGGCCAGGTGCTGCTCCAACGGTCATCCGCACTGATGTCAATGGTCCGGGCGACATTGAAATTGATGCCGGCCAGGAGCTAATAATCGAGGGTGATGCCATAGTAAACCTTGGTGGCAGCAGCGAGTGTAACCCTGATGCAAATACAGGCGGATTCATCACGGTTGACGGCTCACTGGTCATTAGAGCAAATGCCTCATTGGTAAACACCAGCATTGACGCAAAGTTACTGGAGTTTAAGGCAGATACTAATATCCAGCACAATAATATCCTCCTTCTGGAGAGCAGTCCCGGCTTTGGAGGGCGGTTCTTTGTCAGCGAAAATGTCCGTATTTACTGCAACACAATTATCTCAGAAGGTGACCGCTACCTGGACCTGGACCCCGACCCGAGCAATCGGAATCAGAATATTGCGAACAACCGGATCATCGCAGTTATCAAAGAAGGAACGCAGCCAAGCCAGGGAACACTGCTGGAGTTAAGGGCCGCAGATTACGATTGCGGTGGGCCAAATAATCCGGACTGCGGCTCCGGGGCATACCAGGTACCTCCGAACAGTCCGGGCTTTACTGAGGATCCTTCTGAAAATTGGGTACTGGAGAGGCTTATATTAGAAGAAAATGCAAAACTTAATTTGACCAACCGGCCGGGCTTTGAGTTTCAGGACTTCGGTGACCCTAACATAGGTGATTGGGAGACCGTCTATGTCAAGGAATTGGTTATGGGCCCGAATGCGGTCCTCAATACGGCCCTTCAGACACTATACTATCAAAAGTTGGCAGACCTCAACGGAGTCGAACTTCTCAGAGACCCCAACTATCCGTCTGCACCTCTTGCCAATGGCAGCACGTTCCAGGATATCCCCTTGTCGAGCTTTTCGCTGGCAATCATCGCTATGGATGATAACACACCGTCGCCACATAATGAGTTTGATATCCGGGTTCGCAGGAGGTTGAGAGAACCTAACGATATCCAGCCACAAGATTGCGAATTAACCAATAGTTGTTTGGAGGGTTCAATTGAACGGATAGATGACGATGCAAACATTCCACCTGGTGCTGGTGGTGTGATGGAGATGCGGACCCAGGCTCCGGGCAGACCGTCGGCCGGTTCGGTGGCGGCCAAGGGAGCATTCGCCCGCGCCGGTGGTGAAGAAATAACTGTCGAGTTTGAATACATGTTCATTGAGGACCCGTGCAGCGAGGCTGAATTGATCGTCTACTTAAGCGATGACCCGGAAGTGAGCCAGAATCTGCTTGAGGTGGCCCGGATACTGCCGCCCAATGAGGCGAATCTACCCGGCTCAATTGGAAGTGGTCAGTTCGCCATCTTCTCACAGACCTTTGCTTACGCCGGCCTTAACCTTAATCGAGGAACTTACATCGAACTGGAACTGCGCGGCACCAGCACACGTTGCTGGGTCGATAACTGGCAGCCGACCGTCGGCCACATGGCAAGCTATATTGTCGTGGACGATATGGAGTCCTACAATAACACGGACAACTTGATATCGCAGACATGGATAGCCGGCTCTCAAAACTCGACCGGCTCGAGTATTGGGCTCGGGATTGCCCCTGATGAACCAGTCCACAGCCGCGAGCAGTCGATGAGCTATACATACTACAACGGCTTTAATTTCGGCGCAGGCTACTATTCCGAGATAGAACGCGAATACCCCGACCCGTGTGATTGGACCATCCAAGGTGTCGAAGTATTGACTCTGTGGTTCTATGGCGATGCCGACAATGATATTGGTGTTACCGAGCAGATGTATGTGGGTCTGCAAGATACCGATGGGCCGACCGGTTATGCCGAAGTACGATACGGAGATAACGGCGAAGATATGAACGACGTTAGTGAGCCAAGGTGGCGCGATTGGAATATTGTCCTCCAAGACTTCGCAGACAGTGGTGTAGACTTGACAAATATTAGCAAGGTCTATATCGGCTTTGGTGACAGAGGTAATCTATTTGTACCAGGCGGTTGGGGGACGGTATACTTCGACGATATCCACCTGCACGAACCCATATGTATTCCTTCGCACCGCTCTGTTGCTTTTGCTGCAGCAGACTTGAGCGGCAATTGTATTGTTGACCTCGCAGACCTTGCAATAATAGCACGCGAGTGGCTCGATACAGGCAGCACTGTAGCAGACCTGTACGGGGACCTGATAGTCAACTTCAGGGATTATGCTATACTTGCAGACAGATGGCTTGAGACTGAGGGAATGTGGCCGTAACCAACTTTGATACCGGCTGTTTTGCTTCCACTTTTGTGATCCTGTCTTCTGGTGTTTGACCGGTTCGGTTGAGTTGGCGTTTTTGCTCAACCATCGTCAAATCAACATGTACGCTAAAAGTACTTCGAAGAGCGCCTGTGGTTTATGCAGGCGGGTTTAGGTTATCCGATGGAACAGTCTTCATGGCGCAGCGAATGCCTGAGGGTTGGCGAAAATCTTCTCGGTGTCATTCCGGCGTCAGTTTTGGACGGGTGAAATTCATACTCTCGCGAGTTCGGAACCGAAAGCTCGTAGAGAGCAACGATTGAATGTCTGTTTCACCAATTATTAATCGAGAGGCACGCACCATTCACCGCAAAAGACGCATTTTACTTTCCATTGCGCGTCCACCGGAGCTCTGGCATCAAGAGCATTATGCCCATACTCATCTCTCAGGTGCATTCGCCCGGCTTAGCGTAATAAGCGATTGAATAACTATTCACGCTTAGTCGAAAGACTATATCACTTAACTCCCCCCTTCTTTCGCAGCAACTTCGCTACTTCCTTTTGTTCATTCTTGGTTGCAACTGCCAGAGGGGTCGCTCCGGCTTCGTCCTTGGCGTTCAAGTCTGCCCCCTTCTCTATCAGAAAATTGACCGTGGCGTACTGTCCGTAATATGCCCCAAGGTAGAGAGGCGTATGGCCTCGGTCCGCTTTGGCATCGACATTTGCTCCATTTGCTATCAGAAGCTGCACAACAGCATCATGTCCCTTGCCTGCCGCGGCGTGAAGGGGCGTAAAATGTCGCTCAGTTCTGCTGTTGACCTCCGCAAGCTTTTCAATTAGAAGCTTGGCCACAGCATAACGCCCATGAAACGCCGCAAAGTAAAGAGGGTTGTGGCCTTCTTCTGCTTTCACATCCACTTTTATCCCCTTTCTGATGAAAAGCTCTGCCAAAGCATAACGGCCGTAAGCGGAAGCAATGTGGAGAGGGGTTTCACCTTTGTTAGTTTTGCTGTTTATGTCGGCACCCTTTGCGATCAGAAGGTCAACCACAGCATAATGTCCGTTAGCTGTGGCAATATGGACAGGAGCGGTGCCATCGTTAGCCCTCCTGTTAATATCGGCACCCTTTGCGATTAGAAGCTCAGCCAGACCATAGTCACCGTTAGCTGTGGCAATATGGAGAGAAGTCCTGCCATCGTTAGCTATGCTGTTGGTACTGGCGCCCTTTGTGATTAGATGCTTGACCATATCATAATGTCTGTTAGCTGTGGCAACATGCAGGGGAGTAAAACCTTTGTCGGTTCGACTGTTAATATTCGCACCCTTGGCAATAAGGAACTCTGCCAAGGCGTAGTGACCTTTAGCAGCAGCGTCGTGCAGAGGAGTCTGGCCGTTTTTCGCTTTGGCATTAACATTGACACCTTTGTCAAGAAGAGTCTTAGCCACGGCGGTGTGCCCACCGGAGGCCGCAGTGTGCATAAGAGTTGCACCTAGCTTATTTCTGTTGTTTACATCGCCTTTCCATTTGATTAGAAGCTCAACCACCGGACTGTGTCCTCTGAAGACGGCCGTAGTCAGAGCAGTCCCGCCACCGTCGTTCTGGGCGTTAACATCTGCCCCTTCCTTCAGTAGGAGTTCAACCACAGCGTAACGCCCGGCTTCGCTCGCATAGTGGAGCGGCGTGCTGCCGATATTATTTCGGCTGTTGATGTCGGCACCGTTTGCGATTAGAAGCGATACCACACCATAATGTCCGCTGACGGCGGCAGCATGCAGAGGAGTGCTGCCATCGTTAGCACTGCTGTTAATATCGGCGCCCTTTGCAATTAGAAGCTCAACCACAGCATAATGTCCGCCGGCTGCGCCAGCGTGGAGGGCAGTAAAACCTTTGTCCGTTCGGCTGTTAATATCCGCACGCTTGGCAATAAGAAGCTCTACCAAAGCATAGTGACCTTTCGCAGCAGCAAGGAAAACAGGAGTCTGCCCCGCTTCGTCTCTGGCGTTGACCTTCTTCTTCTTTTTCGCCAATATGGATTTGACCTTGGCAAAATTCCCTTCCATTGTATCTACGTGAATATCTGCTCCCCACACAGGTACTACCCAGAATAGCAAGAATACTAAAACAGCGACTGACTTCTTGTGGTTGCCCATAACTTCTCCTTTCCTAACTTCATTATTAATCTCTTTTCCTTTATTGGATTCGGATGTTTAGCTCACTCTTCTTGAATTACTTGTTTTAAGTCCGACATATCACGAGTTATATTGCACTACAGGACAATGCTGTCAAGGACTTTCGCTCTGTTTTTTCAGCAATTTCCCAGGAAACTAACGCCCAGAGCAAGCTTCATTTCATTATCTCTTGTGAAAGAACGATTTAAGCCCTGACGACCTGCCTTAATAAGAACGTAGAATCCGCAATGTGCCCGCCTTTTGACATCTGACATCCGGTTGCAGTGCCCAGTGACCAGGGGTCATTCCTGTCAAAGCACTCCTTCTCCGTTTACGCCAAAAAATCGTCAAAATTGAAATTTTTCAATCAACAGTTGGCCCCAAAGCTGCCAACAGAAAAATTAACAAGCTGACCCTAAGACCGTTGCACTTATCAGCAAAACTCGGTATTTTGTTGAACGAAAAGTTTAATGGCTTTAACGATTTAGCAAAGTAACTGTACATACGTGGAGAAGTAGAATGACTATCAAAAAAGAACTAATGCAAAATGAAAAACTGACCTTCAATCGCCGCGACTTCCTGAAACAAATTGGCCTCGGCACTACGTCGCTGGCCCTTTTGCCCTTAACACAGTCCTGTGCCATACTTGGCCAACCCCGCCCGGGCGCCCTCTACAATGAAAAGTATCGCCCGCAATTCCATTTCACCCCTCGCATAAACTGGACCAACGACCCCAACGGCCTCGTTTATTACAAGGGCGAGTACCACCTTTTCTTCCAGCACAATCCATCCGGCATCAACTGGGGCAATATGACCTGGGCACACGCCATCAGCAAAGACCTGATACATTGGAAGCAGCTTCCCAACGCCATCGAACCGGATGAGCTCGGCACGATTTATTCCGGCTCAGCCGTTGTCGATTGGCACAACACCTCCGGCTTCCAAACTGGAAAGGAAAACGTCTTGGTCGCCTTCTACACCTCCGCAGGTAGACACGCAAAGGTGAAAAAACCGTTCACCCAGAGCATCGCATACAGTAACGACCGAGGCCGAACCTGGATAAAATACGAACACAATCCCGTCATCGAGCACATCAGAGCAAGCAATCGTGACCCCAAAGTCATCTGGCACCAGCCCACCAAAACCTGGATTATGGCACTTTTTCTTGATGACAATGATTTTATCCTGCTCTTCTCCAGGAACCTCAAACAGTGGACTCGAATCCAGGACATCAGGCTTGCCGGAAGCGGAGAATGCCCCGATTTCTTTGAACTACCTGTTGATGGAAATCCAAACAACACTCGCTGGCTCTTCTGGGGCGGAAACGGCAGATATCTGCTCGGCAGCTTCAATGGTCATAAATTCACTCCCGAAACCAGGGAGCCACTCGAGTCTGTTGTCGGAAACCACTACGCCGCCCAAACCTACAGCGATATCCCCGAAGCCGACGGCCGGAGAATTCAAATCGGCTGGATGAGAGGCGGCAAGTTCCCCGATATGCCTTTCAATCAGCAGATGTCAATCCCCTGCGAACTGACCCTCCGAACCTTCCCCGAAGGAATCAGACTCTGCCACGTCCCTGTCAGAGAAATAAAAAAGCTCCGCGGCAAAAAATACTCTTGGAAAAACACGCCGCTAAAGCGCTGGGAAAATTTGCTCTGCGGAATATCCGGCGAACTCTTTGAAATCCAGGCCGAAATTGAACTGGGTGACGCAAGCCAGGTCGGCTTCAAACTCCGCGGCACGCCGGTAGTCTACAACGTCGAGAAAAAGACCCTTTCCTGCAGAAGCAAAACAGCCAATCTGACACCGGTTGACAAGAAAATTAAGCTCCACATTTTGGTCGACCGAACCAGCATCGAGATTTTTGCCAACGATGGCCGCACGTCGATGTTCTGCTGCTTCCCTCTTGATGCCTGCAACACCTTGCTGAATATATTTGCCCACGGAGGCCAGGTAAATATCAAAAGCCTCAACGTCTGGAAGCTAAAATCATCCTGGCGCTGAGCCCACACGAACCTTCAATAATTGCCGAATTCCACACCCCTGCCCTCCTCGACAAGCGGCAGTCAGTCAAAATCTGCCACCGAAGTCCTCAGCGCATAAAAAAACAGGACCGGGCGGCGGAGGGAGAGGAATTGCGGTTACGCCCGGTTCCTGTGTATCGACGGCTATTTTACAAACCACCAGTAACCGTGTCAACAAAAAAATCCAAAATAAAAACTTACCCGCCTCTCGCCCCATTGCCACAAAAGCTGTTCTGTTCCCGCCTTTCTCCCAAATAAGGAAACTTGACATCTACGCTCACGACTATAAGATTTAGCACCAATAACAGACACAACCATATAATGTTAGGCTGCAGGAACATCAAGACTGCCGCTACCGGCAATCCAGCCTTCTGCAGGGCCTTTTCTGTAAAGCATTTAGGAGACATACTATGACAGACAAGAAAGCAGACCTCGCCGGCCCCGGCATAGGTGATTATGCCGAGTTGGAGAAAATCCTCCCCCGGGATTACAGCTCACTGCTGTCCCCAAAGGAAACCCAGCTTGCCACCTACGCCGTCAAAGACTACATCGAGGAGAATCTCTGCAAAGAGCTGAATCTGATTCGAGTCACCGTCCCTCTAATCGTGGACGTCGAGAGCGGCGTAAACGACATGCTCGACCGCGACGGCTCACGCACGCCAATTGGGTTCCACATCTCAAACGACTACGACAAGAACCCGGTCGACGCACAGGTTGTCCAGGCCGCAACTAAGTGGAAACGCATCGCCCTGAAGCAGTTTGGGATGGAAGTCGGCGAAGGACTGCTCACCGATATGCGCGCTGTGCGCAAGGATTACTTCCTCGACCACGACCACAGCGCCTACGTCGACCAGTGGGACTGGGAGCTCGCGATAACCAAAGAGCAGCGAAATCTCAAGTTCCTCAGGCAAGTTGTGGAAAAACTCTGGAAGGTCCTCAAAGGCGCGGAAATACACGTCCAGCAAATGTTCCCCCAGCTAAAGACCGACAAGTATCCCGACCTGCCGGACGAGCTCACATTCATTCACGCCGAGGACATACTCGACAAATTTCTCGACCTGCCGCGTAAGCAGCGCGAAACCACAATCGCGCAGGAATACCCGGCCACCTTCATCATCGGAATCGGATGGGTCCTCAAGGACGGCTACCCCCACGAAATGCGCGCCGCCGACTATGACGACTGGGTGACAGAGACAACTTCCGAAGACGGCAGACCGATGCACGGCCTAAACGGTGACATCCTCGTCTGGAACCCCATCACAAAACGCCGTCACGAATTGACTTCAATGGGTATCCGCGTAAACGCCGAAACCCTCAAGAAGCAGCTTGAGCTTTCAGGCCAGCTCGATTTCCTGAAGCTCCCCTACCACCAGGCAATCATCAATAAAGAGCTGCCGCTCAGCATCGGCGGAGGCATCGGACAGTCGCGAACCTTTATGCTCCTCTTAAAAAAAGCCCACATCGGAGAGGTCAGCGCAACCGTCTGGCCAAAAATATTTAAGGACATGTGCAAAAAGAAAAACATACACGTCATAGAATAAACAGCGCGGATTTGCGAAATGCTGAAAGCAGGAGCCAGCGAAGACAAAGGCACGTTTTGGGGGCCAATCTGTTCTTTTCTTATCGTGTCTTTGGTCTTGGTCGTCCAGGCATATGGCGGGGACACTGATGGTCCGAAGCCGGTGGTGGCGTTTGACGTCGGCAGCGGCAGGGGCATGGAAGGCATCCTGCCTGTGGAGATACCGGTCAGCCTGTCGGTCGCTTCGCAACATACGGTAACTGTAGATTACGAAGTCACCAGCGGCACGGCCATCAGAGCCGCAGACTTTGCCCTGCCGCCTGCAACCTTGACCTTCAGTCCCGGCCAGACGAAGAAACACATCACCCTGTCCATCGTGCAAGACGATGTGCAGGAACCAGACGAAACGATTGTGCTGACATTGTCCAATCCCACCAATGCGAAACTGGCCGGTAAAAGCAGCTACACCTACACCATAATTGAGCCGGACAATTTCCATCTCAAGGTCGATTTCGGCCTGCCGATATGGAGCGGTCCGGACAATGAGAGGGGTAGTGACAAGCCGGTTCCCGGAACCATAAAACAAGGCTGGACGCCGTGGGTGTCGCCGCGATGGGCCGACATGTACGACCACGGGGCGGTCCAGCTCGAAAATGTCGCAGCCACCGGCATTAACATGATGGTGAGCACCGTTCGCGGGGGACACATGACCTTGAAGGTCTGCGGCCTGATAGGGCATTTGGCCGGCGGTCTGCCGCCCTCCGGTTCGCCCGACCACGGGCCCATCTGCAACAGTTGGCTGTATAACTGCGACTGGCCCGACAATCCCTGGGGCGACATCATACTGGCGGTATACAATCTGCCCGCGGGCGAATATCTCCTAAAGAGCTATCACAACCACTTCAACTGCATCAGAGTTCCCGGCACCGATGACCCGACCCTTATAGATTGCAGCGCTGCAGAGAACCCCCAGCCGCCAATGCCTTCCATCAGGGCTTTGTCGCTGGCGGAATTGCTGAAGCGATATCGTGGCACGGACCGATGGGATGGTGAAGAGACCGAATTTGTCAACGCCCGGCCGGAATACTGGGACTATCACGGCCAGGAGGATTTCCCGCCTAAGCGTCCCCTTGGCCCGCATGGTAGCGGCGCGGTGACCACGCTCCACACCGCCCACAACGTTCAGCCGCAGCAGGTGACGCGCGATAAGGACCTAATGCCGTCGGTAATGAAGTTCCGAACGGACGGCTCGTCCGTGCACATCGTATATCAGGCGGGCTGTTGCGTCCATGACGGTGTTCGCCCTTCGCGGGACGGCGGAAGAGCGATACTAAACGCCTTCGAACTGATATATGTCAGGAAGACAGATGTTCAACGCTCTCCGAGAGTAACACGGCCGTACAAAGCCGTGTCAAAGGCCACGATGACCAAAATCTATGAGCAAATCAAAACTCCCTACAAATACGGCATCATACTCAAAGGCAAAGCAGGCGAGAAAGTTGACTGTCCCAGTGTCTTTCGGCACAAAGAAAAATGGTACATGGTTTACATAATCTTTGACGGTAGCGGCTACGAAACGGCAATTGCCCAAAGCATCGACCTTATCAACTGGAAAAAATTAGGCAAAATCCTCAAGTTCAAAAAAGAAAAAACCTGGGACTGCACCCAGGTCGCCGGCTACATCGCTCTGCAGGACCATAACTGGGGCGGCTCTTACAAACTTCAAGAATACGATGAAAAATACTGGCTCTCTTACATCGGCGGTGCATTAAAGGGATACGAAACTGGTCCCCTTGCTATCGGCATCGCCTGGACAAAGAATCCGACAAAACCCCTTGAATGGAATCGAATAAAGGAAAACCCCATCCTTCACCCTTACCAGCCGGATGCACGCGAATTTGAAACGAAGAAGCTCTATAAAAGTAATATCATTTGGGATAAGGACCAGAGTTTGGGTTATCCGTTCGTAATGTTTTACAACGCCAAACATAAACCCACCGGTGTTGAAAGAATCGGCATGGCCGTCTCAAACGACATGATTCACTGGAAGCGCTTCGGCGACAAGCCCGTAATCGACAACTTCAAAGGTATCTCCGGCGACCCGCAAATTACCAAAATCGGCGACGTCTGGGTCATGTTCTATTTCGGAGCTTTTTGGAAGCCGAAGGCCTTTGACACTTTTGCCTGCTCCTACGACCTCGTCAATTGGACAAAGTGGGACGGCCCTGACCTGATTGGGCCTTCCGAGCCCTGGGACAAAAAATACGCACACAAGCCCTGGATGATTAAGCACAGGGACATCGTTTATCATTTCTACTGTGCCGTCGGCGACCAGGGCCGCGCCATCGCACTCGCCACCTCAAAGCCCCTCAAACCTTGACTTCTCCGGCTGATTCTGGAGAAATATATAAGAAAACGCTCTATCAGCACAAATAGTCGCTAAATATTCCTTCTGCATTTGCCGAAATATATAGTTCCACATGACAAGGTTTTTGAACATCGAAAATATTAGTAAGAGGAGAATAAAGTGGCTAAGCAAAAAGTATTCGACTGGTATACTTTTCTGACGAAGAAGGTCCTTAAGCAAGATGTCTTTAATACAAAGAAGGTTTCATTAAGTTTCTGGGCGGATGGGCCGGCAAGGCAGGCAAGTCCGTTTCATATCTACGCGTTGTGCACAAACTGGTTGGATTGTCCCGTCACGGTGGACATGAATATGAAAGTCACGCCCAAGACCTTCCTTCGTACAAAGAAGCAGGCAGGAAAACTGATAGTCCCGCGCCAATGGCACATTCCGTTGGGGCCCGCAGAAATCGTTCTGGCATCCGCACCCGGATACGCGCGTTGCGATTGCAAGCCGTGTACAGTTACGTTTGCAAAAGCAAAAGTGTCCAAACGAGGTAAGGGTAAGTGTGTTCTCAAGCGAAAAGGCAAATCGTTCGGTACTAATTTTAGTCCGTGGGGCTTGCTTTTGCTGCCGCTGGGCTTCTTTGTCATAAGCTGGCGTTACGGAGGATCGCTCGAATTACCAATCAAGAAAGACAAAACGAAAACCCAAGATGATGCTGAGAGTTTGCAAGAGCAGAACATTTCGCTGCAGTCGATATGGTCACTTGCAGGACCGCAGAGACTTGACCTTACTCCCTTGACCGCCACATTTGAGCAGGAAGAAAGAGCGGAATCGGAGTCGACAATAGAAAAAGCGTGCAGACAAGCTTATTCGAAGTGGTGCCGCAAACGCGGTCAGGACCCTCATCTTGAGATTGTAACATCACAGGCTCCTGCACCGCAACCGAGTGAAAGTGAGCAGACCCATCCGGTCTCTGCCGTACCGGTAAATGTTAATTGGCAGCAGTAGCCACAAATAGAGCCGGTAATCTGCCTTCTATCAGCCGCCGGATGTTGCCGACCCATCGCTGAGTAATTTCTCCACGGTCTCTCTAATCTCGTCGAAAGTCCTGATACCAAAGCCCGCACCATAATACGCAATCTTGTGGTCCCGGTCGAGCAGAACATTTGTAGGAAGTGCCACCTGTCCCGGCCTATATGCAAACTGGTTCGTTGCTTGTCCCCTCCGGTCGACAAGCGCCGGGTACGGCAAACTATGTTTGCGGGCATAGGACTCGACGGCCCCCGGCATTTCCCTGTGTGATATCGCCAGGATTACAAGCCCCTTGTCTGCGAATTGACTGTTCAATTCCCGCAGGTGCGGCAGCTCAGCAAAGCACGGCCTGCACCACGTCGCAAAGATATTCAACAGCACCACTTTACCTTTGTAATCCGCGAGCCGATACGTTTTGCCGTCAATTCCCAAGAGCTCAAACGGCTCTACCTTTTTGCCGTACATACCAGACTTTGACGGGTCACCTGTCCCGAATTCCTTCGTTTCTTTTGGCGGAACTCGCGGGACCTTCAATACGCCGGCCTTACTCCGCTCCGCCGATAGCAGCCCAGCAGGAAATGTTCCAAGTACTTGGCGACTGTCTTTCCGTATTAGTACAATTGTGGACCACCCCGCTTTGAAGGCTTCAAGTTCCCGGTCATTAAAGTGGACGGTAAAATACCCATCCGAGTCAACACCGCCGACCCCCCTACCGGGCCCACCTCGCCCCACCGTAACAATGATGTGAATTTCGTCGGCCGCCGGAGTCTTCCCGTCCTCAAACAACGCGCGGCCGTACAAAACGTTCTTCGCCTTCACTCTCAGCTCAGCTTCCGTAGTCTTGCCATCCTCTAACCCCACTTCTAAACCTTGATGAAACTCATAAGCCTGGACATTGAAAGGTATCACCCTCGCCTCAAAAACACCGCTCGGAAGTCCCGACAGTTCAAAGCTGCCGTCCTCTGAGATAAATGGTATCCGATACGAAGTCACTCGGTAGTCACCATCAGCATCTTTATGCCAGTCACTCCAGTCAATTTTCGTTCGGACAAAAAGATGAAATTCGCCTACAGGCTTATTATCTTGGTCAACAACCCGACCTTTGAGAACCGCAGTGCCGAGTGGAAACACATCAAACTTAAAGTCAACCTTTTGTCGGCCTCTTAACGCCCGCCTCTTAATGATAAAATGCTGCCGCGTGCCCAGCGCCTCCGGCAGCTTTTCATCCCATATCACTTGAATCCGGTAAGGCCAATCCATCTTGTCAAGATAGAAGTGACCTTCCTCATCCGTGCCGCTGTGCAGCATCCTATACGAAGCGCGTTTAGTTTTGTACTCGTGAAGAACTATCTGAGCGTATGGAATAGGCTTCCCGTCGGGACCGGTCACCCGCCCTTGCAGCAGGTTATCCGGATTCATCTTGTCCCACTCGCCAACAAAAGCCCTCGCGGCCTCAGTATTATCCACTCCTGAAGCGCGTTGCCGAAAATCCGGCGACACGAGCACCTTTGCTGCAGCAGTCTGTCCTCTCTTGACCTCTATCGGTTCGGGCCACGTCTGCTGAACGCCCAGCGCATCTGCCACCGGCGATGCACCTGTCATCGCCCCAATTTGAAACTTACCCGCCGGGAGTTTCTCCACAACGTATTCCCCCGGCCCCGGAAAACTCCGCACCTGCACCGGCTCACCCGACCACTTGCCATCCTTGAAGAACCCGACAAAAATCTCACCGCTCACGTCGCCTTCTACTGCGATATTGAGCTTGAGCTTTCCCCCCTTTTTCACCCCTTTCCATATCTTCTCATCCCGCCGCGAAGGCACGATGACCTTGCCCAGCTTCTGAGTGAGACCGAGCAATAAAGGCCCGGCATTCCACTGACGCATAACATGCCACGCGCGAGACGAAGCCTTATCACCGCTGCTAACTTCCTTTTGCTTTTCTTCCCCACCGGTCTTTGCAAGTGATCCACCAGCTTCCTTGTCCTTCTCCTTAGCCGCCGCCATCGGCAGTACGCAGACGCACATAAACGCAACAACCACACAAACCGTCGCAATCCGCAAACCGCGCTGTTTCCACGTCTTCTTCTCCAGCCACCTCAGCCGAACCGAAAGCCGGCTCGAATCCTCAAACAAACCTAACAACCCAATTCCCACCTTTACCGGTTTGGCAAGTAATCGCCTCGCAGTCTCAACAATGGTTTCGCGATAATCCGCTGTTTTCTCCCGCAATATCCTCGCCACCGTTGCATCACAGCACAGTTCCCTCAAGTGCTGCAATTGCCGCCGAACTAACCAAAGCAATGGATTGAACCAATACATTATCTGCAGCACCATATAAACCGCATGCACCTTAAGGTCACCGCGTTTAATATGCGCAAGCTCATGCAGCAAAACGTGCTCAATCTCTTTACGGCAAAGCCGACTGATGTTCTCCGCCGGCATCAGCAGCACCGGCCTGAACACCCCAAACACCGCCGGACTAACAACACCACGTGACAAAGACACTTCAGGAAGCCGACGCAACTTCAGCTTTCTTGCCGCATCAGCCACCAATTCCTCGAACCACTCAGGCAGCTCAACCAAACCTGATTTCCCTATATGCGCCCGCCGCAACTGCCGAAACCTCACCACCAGCCACCCCGCCAATATCACCACGCCTGACAACCACCCCAGCATCAGATAACCTCGCCGGCAAAGCTCTGCCCCGCCCTTTTCAGTTTCCTCGGCAACTACTGCTTGCCCAATAGAAATCGATGCCTCACCACCGATACCCCCCTCCCCTACCGCTTCGTCACTCGCCAGTGCCATTGTAGGCACATCCCCCTCTATGTGCTCACTCTCACTTATCTCATCAGAAAATAGTTGAGCTTTTACGCTGTCCCTCGCTAATGGCTGTAATTGCGAAGTGACGCTGGTGGGCAGCCCAAGCCCCGGCGGCAAAGCTAACTTCAGCAAAACTAAAAGCCAAAGCGCATACCTGACCTGCGGCCAGACACGCCTTCGCATAACAAAATCTATCAGGCCAACCAGTGCAATCAGCAGACCTACCTGCCACAACATCGGCCACATCCAGCCCCACCAGACTTCAGCCATACTATTAATTTGCTCGCTCATTTCCGCCCTCCCTTCGCCTTATGATTCTTCGCCAGGACATTGACGAGTTCTCTGCGCTGTCTGCTTGTCAGCTTTTCCTCTTCCAGCAGAAAATGCATCAACGGCCCGAAAGCGCCGTCAAAAGCCACATCGGCCAGACTCCGAACCGCCCTGATTTGTGCCTTCCGACGAGAAAGTCTTGGCTCATAAACGCTCGTATTACCGCGTTTTCTTTCAGTTACGACCCTTTTCTCCACCAGCCGAGTCAACATCGTCTTAATGGTCGTGTACGCCCAGTTCACCTCTGCCGGCAGCCGACCCGAGACCTCTCGCGCCGTCGCCGGATACTTGTCCCACAATGCATTCATAATCAGCCATTCTGCTTCGGTCAGTTTCATAATATCTTCTCCTTCTACAATCGTAGAACAATTCTACTACATTTGTAGAAGAAGTCAACAAAAAAAAAGAATTTTTTCAATTTTTTCTCCTCCTCCGCTCTCTACCCAAACCTGATTTGGCGTCTATTGTACGGTGTAAAGCAAATAAAAAAGCCCCACCCAAAGACGGGGCTGTGGTCCATCGAATCAAAACCTTGTTTAACTTTCTTTCTTTTCAGCCTCCGGCGTTTCAGCCGCCTCAGCCCCTGCCTCGGTAGCTGCCGCCTCTTTAGCCGCTGCTGCCTTTCGCCCCGCGTGACTCTTGCGATGCGCAACCTTCGGCAGCCCCAAAAGCGAATCACCCTCACCCCACCGTTCCTCTTCTTTGAGCTGCTCGATGCGCTCGGCTCGTGTCAAAACGTTTCGGTGCCTGCTCAAAGCCCCTTTAACTTTCAACGAACGGTCAATAGACATTCAACATCTCCTCAAAAACTACTTAATCTTTTCGCCGTAGGCGTCACTGAACGGCTTCGACTGCCGAGGCGCGAAACTCTCATATCCTTGCGGAGCTTTATACCCAGCCCCAATTCGTTTTATTGTTCGCAGTGCAGCGGCGCCGTCGGTCCCGGCTCGTCCAGGGTTTTCATACGTATCCTTTGTCAGCAAAAAGAACTGGCCGCCGCGCCTTTCAATCACAGTCTCAATTTTATGTAACAGAAAATATCTCTGGACCTCCTCCAGGTCCCTGCTTCGGTGAAACTGCTGTATCACGATACGATGGTCGCCTTTCATCACGGGCGCCACATCCGGCCCCTTCGGAGCCCCACCACTCGGGTCGGTTTTTTTTACTTTTGGCCCAGGTTCTGTCCCTTTGCTGCCGACTGGCTGAGGGCCTTTCGGCGTCAGTTCCTGCTCGACCCTGACGCCATATTCACCCATCCTGTAAGCGAACAGGACCAGCAAAACAACGCCCAGAAGTACTGCAATCGCGAGCGGATACGGCACTGAAAACTCAACTCTGCCCCCAATAAACTGAACAATTCTCGGCCGTTTGCGCCATTGCGATACCCAGTCTGCCGTCGGCACATCAGGCTTTGCAGCGCCCGACTCATCTTTGCCGGGCTCTTGCGCACGCTGCTCCTCAGCTGGCCTCGACCGGCTCTTGCTCATCACCTCATAAAGGGCCCTTTTCTTGCGATAACGTGCCATAAGTCCTATTTAATCTTGCGAAATAGCCGCTAATCGGTGCGGCTCAGCCGAAAATCTTACATCTCCCGACGCACAAACCGAAATAATAAACTTTCGTACATTATTTTAATCGGAATTTCAATGAGAAACTAACAATATTTTCCAGCGCGAATACGCAGGTGAAAGGGCGCAAATGTGCCAATTCGGCGAACAAGTAGAGAAAAAACCGCAAAAATTCGCAAAAATTAACAAAAAATTGCAAAAAATGCTCATTTCTGAGTACATCTTTTTCACCTCTTCCTGCAGATGCGAACGCCGGAGCCTCCCCGTTTAAGTTCCCTGCCGCACCAATTCCGCGACGATGAAGTCTATGCCTGATACCACTCTTGCCAGAGAATCGAAATCGAGCTTGTCAGGCGTGTCTTCCGCGGTGTGGTAATGGGGATAGCGGAAAGGCGCGGTGTCGGTCAGCATTATCGCCGGGTAGCCCTCCTCCCAAAACGACCATTGGTCGGACCACGTGATGCCGGGGACAGACTTGGGAATCGCTCCGCCTTCGGAGGGAAATTTGCAATTCTTTCTAAACGAGGCGATGACCGTTTCGAGCAGTTTGCGAGAAGACACATTGCTGACGAAGCAGAGGAAGTTGCCGCTTGCCGGATAAAAGAGATTGCAGCACCTTTTATCCTGGGCCTCGTAGCTCTGTCGCCGGACTTTGTAGCCGCCCCGCGCGAGTTAAGATTCGATAAAGTCGGTGGCGGCCGTCAACCAGACAAGAGATGGGCAAAACTGTGTAAAAACAGCGATTTTGGCAGCACAGAGTTAAATTTGGGTTGACAAAGCGCTGGCGGTTGACTATTTTAATTGTTTTTACTGTTCTATCGTTACTAACGGAGTGCTTGATAATGCTACCAGCCAAAAAAACCAGTAAGACCAGGACCCGTACCAGGCGAAGCCACGACAGGCTAAAAGCCGTAAACTATTCGGTCTGTCCAAAATGCGACCAGGCCAAACTGCCGCACGCGGCCTGCACCAACTGCGGTTACCTCAATCCCAATATCACCCTCAAGCTCGGCAAGGAGAAAAGCAGTTAAAAAATGCGAATTGCAATAGACGCAATGGGCGGCGACAATGCGCCTCATGAAATTATCTTAGGGGCATTGCAATCGATTGAGCTTCTTGACGAAAACGATGAGTTGATACTCGTCGGCCCAAAGAATTTGATAGAGCCGCAATTGCCCTCTCGCGAGTCCCGTGAAGGCGCCATCAGCGTTGTTGATGCTCCCGAAGTTATCGCCATGGACGAACCGCCTGTAGAGAGTCTGCGAAGAAAGGTCAAAAGCTCAATCGCTGTTATGTCGAAATTGGCAAAGCGCGGACACGCCGACGCCGTCATTTCTGCAGGAAATACCGGTGCTTGTGTTGCCGCTTTCCAAATGAGAATGAGAAATCTGCCCGGCGTTAATCGGCCAGGAATTGCCGTCGTGTTTCCAACACCTGAAGGACCCGTCACAATATGTGACGTCGGAGCAAACATCGCCTGTAAGCCCATCAATCTTTATCAATACGCCGTCATGGCCAGAATATATTCAAGAGACCTCCTCGGCATCGAAAGCCCACGCATCGGCCTTATGAGCATCGGTCAGGAAGATGCAAAGGGTAACGAGGTCATCAAAAAGGCACGCGAGTTTATGAAAGACGATGCCAATATGAACTTCGTCGGAAATATTGAGGGAAGGGACATCTTCAGAGGCGTATGTGATGTTGTGGTCTGTGAAGGCTTCGTGGGAAACGTAATTCTAAAGCTTACCGAGGGTCTTGTTGATGGGCTGTTCAAGGCAATAGAATATGAGCTTCTGTCAGAGAAGCTGCGACTCGCTATGAAGTTTAAGCCTGTGATGATGAGAATTTATAAGAAATATGATTACAATGAGTACGGTGGTGCGCCGCTGTTAGGCGTCAATGGCACGGCGCTTATATGTCACGGCTCAAGCCACCGAAGAACGATTAAAAACGCCGTCCGGGCTTCTAAAAAATACCACACCGAAAGAATTAACGAGAAAATCATCGAGTATCTGTCAGGAAGCCCGTTTTCCGATAAGTTGCAAAATGACACCCCTCAAAATATCCCTGTAAGGACATCTGATGAGCAAACGAATTGACGAGCGCCCCCCTGTCTACCGCGCAGCTGTTACAGGCTATGGTTCATTTGCGCCGGAAAAAAAACTGACGAATCAGGATTTGGCAAAGATGGTGGACACCTCCGATGAATGGATTACATCGAGAACGGGTATCAAGGTTCGACACATTACTACTGACAGCGAAACCACTGCATTTTTGGCCATCAAAGCAGCAAAAAGGGCTCTGACACAGGCAAATCTCGATGGCACAGACCTTGAAATTATTATCGTCGCCACTATCACACCGGAGATGGTTTTTCCTTCCACAGCCTCTTTTGTCCAGAGGGCCCTTGGCGCAAAAAAGGCATGGGTCTTTGATTTGTGTGCTGCCTGCAGCGGCTTTATTTATTCGCTTAGTATCGTGCAGCAGTTCTTGGAGAGCGGCCGGTTTGAAAACGCCCTTGTGATAGGAGCCGAGACTCTCACCAAGATTACTAACTGGAGTGACCGGACGAGTTGCATCCTTTTCGGAGACGGTGCAGGGGCCGTCGTCCTTGAGCGGCGCAATGATGGAAAGGGCATCTTATACAGTACTATGTCTTCGGACGGAGACCGCTGGGAAGCATTGAACTGCCAGGCGTACGGCTCTCGTCACCCCGCAGACAAAGAGTTGGACGACCCCAATAAAATCTACATGGAAATCAAGGGCAGAGAAGTCTATCAGCAGGCGGTCCGCCGCATTATTGAAGCTGTTAACCAGTGCCTGGACTATTGCAATTTGACCATCGACGACATCGCGATGCTTATTTCGCACCAGATGAATGCAAGGATTATTGAGTCTGCGGCAAAACGATTGAAGCTGCCGGATGAAAAGGTATATCTAAATATCGCCGAATACGGCAACACGTCCGCGGCCTCCGTCCCCCTTGCCTTCGACGGCTGCATCAGGGCAGGTAAAATCAAACCAGGAGATATCGTTATTTTTGTCGCCTTCGGTGCAGGCTTGACCTGGGGAGCAAACGTAATTCAGTTTTAATGGTTCGTATTGCGAAAAATCGTGATAAGTTGGGACGCAATACGATATACGCAATACGCAATACGAGATAAGAATTATGAAGACAGCTTTCTTATTTCCGGGACAAGGAGCTCAGACCGTGGGAATGGGCACCGAAATTGCCCATACCTTTCCTGCAGCAGCCCAGATTTTTGAGAAGGCAAATGCTATCGTTGGATTTGACTTGAGCAGTATCTGCTTCAAAGGTCCCGCCGGACAATTAAACACCACAACCATATCACAACCTGCGATTTTTGTAACCTCCGCTGCCATATTGGAGGTTCTAAAGACAAACCCTCCAACCAAGGATCTGCGACCGGACGTAACAGCAGGACTTAGTTTGGGCGAATACACTGCTCTCTATGCTGCAGGAGTGATTAGATTCGAGGATGCCCTGATTCTCGTACAGAAGCGTGGCCAGGCAATGCAGCAGGCGGCAGATGCTACCGACGGCGTGATGCTCAGTATTATTGGTCTGGATGAAGAGCAGGTCGCCAAGCTTTGCGCCGAAGCAAGTGACGGCGAAATCTTGGCACCAGTTAATTTCAACTGCCCCGGCCAAATTGTCGTAAGCGGCAGCAAGGCAGCTTGCAGCCGTGCAGAAAAACTGGCCGACAAATACGGGGCCACAAAAGCTCTGCCGTTGGAAGTCGCTGGTGCCTTTCACACCGAAATGATGGCCACCGCCGCAGATGCCCTCAAAGAAGCATTGTTGAATTGTCAAATTGCAGGGCCTTCTGACATCAGGACTATTGCCAATATCAACGCTGATTACTACCAAAACGCAGAAAAAATCATAGAAGGGCTGACCAGGCAATTGACTTCACCGATTCTTTGGCAAAAATGTATGGAAAAACTTATAGCTGACGGCGTGGAAAACTTCTACGAGATTGGACCCGGCAGAGTCCTGACAGGACTTATGAAAAGAATCAGCAGAAAGACAAGAGTCGTCAACATAAGCAGCCTGCAGGCTATAAGCGAGTTGTTGAAAGTCCAGGTTTAATTCGGAGATTAAGAAGATGTTACAGAAACTTGCTGTTGTAACTGGTGCCGCCAGAGGAATAGGTCGAGCAATTGTTCTCGAACTGCTAAAGCAAGGCCGCATCGTCGCCGGACTGGATATAAACGCCGAGCAGCTCAGTGAACTGGAAAATATTGCAAAGCAGGCCGGATTTGACATTATTACTAAATGTGTGGACATTACTGATAGCGCTAAGTTCACTGAGACACTTGAGTCTTTGGCTGCCGAATACGCCGGCATAGGCATTCTAATAAACAATGCCGGCATCACACGCGACAACTTACTCATTCGAATGAGTGACGAAGAGTTTGACAATGTTATTGACGTTAATTTGCGCGCTGCCTTTGTTGCCACCCGAACAGCCGCAAAGTCTATGGTGAGAAACAAATTCGGCCGCATTATCAGTATCAGCTCCGTCTCCGGCGTAATGGGCAACGCAGGCCAGGCAAATTACTCCGCCAGCAAAGCCGGCCTTATAGGTATGACCAAAACAATAGCCCGCGAGCTGGCCAAGAAGAACATAACCGCAAACTGCGTCGCTCCCGGCTTTATCGAAACGGAAATGACCAAAAGGCTCCCCGAACCCGTTATAGAAGCCGCCAAACAACTAATACCCTTGCGCAGGGTCGGCACCGTTGACGATGTGGCAAAGGCCGTCGCATTCTTGGCAAGCGACGACGCTGGCTACATCACAGGCCAGGTCCTTTGCATCGACGGCGGTATGGCTATGTAAGTATAAGCATGACCAGAGCAAAATGCTTACGCCTCGCAAGTTCCATCGTGTTGTTGCAGCAATAGTAGCCGCTGCTGCGGTAGGTGCTGTATATGGGCCATGGGTCTCCGTTACTCTGCTGCGGCTGCCGAGCCTATTGGCGCAACAAACCACTCTCACATCATTCTTTGCCGAAGTTCGTACCAGCCCGCTATGGCTCTACGTTCTTGGTGCAGTATTTGGCGCCCTTGTCGGATTGGTGCTAATTCGGCGAATCAACAACATCGAGGATAGAACAGAAGTTGGTATCGGCGCAACTTCAGCCTGTGCCGCTTCAGGCATCGGCCTCATTATCGTAATGTGCGTATCCCTCGTAGTCGCTGGGCTGCATATGGCCAAAAATGGCACCTGGATTCAATGTCTAATCACCTTACTATTCACACCCATAATATTCAGTCTCATAGCTGCATTTGTTGTTTTGCCCTGTGGATTGCTCGCCGGCCTTGTTGTTGCCCTCATATTATGGCCTGTCCTCAGAATTGTAAGACTTTTCCTGCCCACCCCACCTGCGACTATCACCGACCAACAAAACCGCATGCCGGACCAAACCTCCTGAACCGTTATTCTACGAACGCTCCCTAATCTGGGTATCCGAACATCCAGTGGCCCGGCTCATCCCATTCTGTCGGCATACCTGCTGCTTTAAGCTCTTCGACCCAATCCCGATGCCACCAAAGCCGCCACAACCCCTTAAGTGTCACTCGACTGACATGCCAGTCCGCAAAAAGAACGTTTATATGCTTGAGGTGTCGGTCGATGTCGATACAGCGGTCCCTGATTTCATGTACATCCTTGGGGTCACGGCTGTAGATCTGCCCGTCCCATAGCGGCGGGTCGTCAGTGGGATATGGAGAGTCTTCACTCTGAGCAGAATCCGTAAGCACCGGCACATAAGCTGACCCTTTCATAAGGATAGTCTTCCAGAGCATGTCACCCCTGTCGCCGATATCATTCTCTCCTATATACATATTTATTCCGTAGCTGCCGATCACTATTTCCCTTTCGCCGTCGCCGTCATAATCCCGCCACTCTACCCACGCCTTAAACTTTCCGCCCAGCAGGTCCTCCTCCGGCGCAGGGATATAGTATGGCTTACTGGCGCTTGGACAGAGAACCAGCTTTATGTCTTTGTAGTACGGGTACAAGGGAGTAATCCAGTCATACTCGTGAAGGTCGGGCATCCGGCCCTTGTTATCACCCGTGTATATCTTGCACGCAATACCCCATTCATACAGATTCGACAGGCAAATAGCTGCCTTTGCCTGGTCCCTTACCTTCCTCAGCGCCGGCAGCAGTATCGACATCAAAAGCGCAATGATAGATATCACCACCAAAAGCTCGATTAACGTGGAGCCCAACGGGCATAGCCCGTGACACCTCCATCTTCGGCGGAACCCGCCGAAGCATCCGCCTACGCTAAAGCTTCGGCGGATACCTTTTTCGCATTCATCCACGGGTAAAACCCATGGCTTTCTGCGAAGGCGGGTAAACCCCGCTAAAAATCTTCTACTTGACCCATTTGCAATCGTTATTTCTAACGGGGTAAAACCTCTTCGTTTGTACATAATGACCTGCTCCCAAAGCCTGGATACGGTCTTTAAGGGTCCAGCCTCTTATGCTCCTTGCGGCTTTCCTCGGCGCAGTTCTCAACTATTTTATTGTTTGCTCAGATTACGTTCAAGGCCGGTTTGCTGCGGCACAAACAGGCCACTCCGGAAATTTGACAGCCTTGACCAACTTGGCCGCGAGCGGGTTTCAGGCCGAAAAGCGCAAAAGAAAGGCTGAAGCCAAAACTGACTTCAGCCTTGTGAGACAGCCTTAAATTAGAGAAATACTACAAACTTATAAGAATCTTAACCGTCTCACTTCACCAAGACACCATAAAAGAAGAAAAGAGCAATGATTCTTATATCTATTATACCCCCCCTGCCGGATATTGCAAGCACTTTTTTCGAAAATTCTTAATTTTTTTACAAAAAGTTGCCCACCAGCCCTCTTCAAAGCCACTTTTGCCCTAACCTATTTACCACAAGCAACTTACATCCCTTTTCCCTCGGCCCCGTCAAAGAATCCGCCTACCGAATACACTTCATCATTCGACATTCCTTGTTCGCTACTCGATATTCTTTCTTATCTTCATCATTCGAAATTCGATGTTCAGTATTCGCCATTCATCCGCTTGCCCCGCACCAAACCTGTCCTGCCTGTCCCGTCCCAAATAGGCTCCTGCCGCCTGCCCTCGCATTTCTTTGGCGGGGTCATTTGATGCGGGGTTTTCAGTATGCCACTTCAATCATTTGCGCAAGGGTTTAAAAACAAAAAACAAAATTCTTGAAAAATTTTTAACCCTTGCGCACCAGTCACTTACGAAAATTCACACGCTGAAAAATCCCACAATTTCAACGCAAATGCGCAAGTCGAAGCAATAGTGGAGGGACGAGCGGTAAGCAATAAGACGTGAGGGGCGAACACAGAAAGCAACAATCAAAATTAGCCGTTTCCTGATATAAGGTTGCCGTCATACTTGGAGGTACTCACCAGTTAACCAATTAACCAATCACCGGAGGGGATTATCAAGGTTTCTTTTGACATCCCAAACTGGCTGATATGGCCATTTGTTTTGCTTGTCCTTTTGTATCGCCGCCTCCGCTACGGCTGCCCTTTCAGAAAAATCCCCCTCACAAAAGGCAAATTCGCAATCGTCGACCCCGACGACTACCCCCGCCTCGCAAAATACAAATGGTTCCTCGCCAAAAGCCCCACCGGCTCTTACGCCGCCCGATGGCAACGCCTCCAAAATTCCAAAAAAAGAAAGAAAATTTGGATGCACCGCCAGATTATCAACATCCCGGCAGGTCTGCTATGCGACCACATAAACCGCAACGGCCTCGACAATCGAAAGGCAAACCTCCGCCCCGCCACCGTATCACAAAACCTCTGCAACCGCACCAAGAGAAAAACAAAATCACGCTCAAAATACAAAGGCCTCGAATGGGACAAAATCCAAAGAAAGTACAAAGCCAGAATTCAGCTAAATAACCGAAAAATATACCTCGGCTCTTTCAACTCCGAAATCGACGCCGCAAAAGCATACGACAAAGCCGCCCGCAAATACCACGGCGACTTCGCTACTCCAAACTTCAAATCGGAAATTTGAAATCTGAAATATCAAACCTCCAACCCGCGTCCCTCCAGCTAATCATCGGTCTTATATGAACCCAGCGCCAATGTTCCATGGCGGTGACATACCACCCAGTACGGATACGCCAAACTCATAGGCATCAAAAGGCATGCATTCAGACGGCGCAAAATGGTGCCTGTACTGGCACGGCCGCGAACAGCAGACCGACCCCGTCGGACTTGAGCATCGTCTAACCAAGCTCGCCGCCGCGGCTCGGATTCATCTTCCCTTCCTATTCACACCAGCCTTAATGTCACCGGTCAATCGACCTTACCGCGCTTTCGCCTCAATTCCTCGATGTATCTTGCCGCAGCGTCCTTGCCGCCCAGACCGAAGGCCAGCGCCAAAGCAAGGCAGACACCACCAAGCACGATATTAAAGGTAGTGGTCACCAAGAGCGGCGCAATACCAAGCTCTCTCAGTGAAATGGTTCCTGCGAAAAGGATGATTGCCCATCGGCTCACGCCGGCGAGAATCTCTGGTCTGGGCAAGTTGGCATTGCCGGCGGCCGTATGGACTATTCCAGAGACAAAGTTCGCAAGGAACATCGCAACCACCACCACAAATAAGGCCGCTATGACGTTCGGAATGTAAGCAAACAGGCTCTCAAGCACATCAGAAGCTTGCGGCAGGCCCAGCGCATTAACCACCAGCACCAGCACCATAATAATAACAAGCCAATAAACCAGGCCACTTAGCACATCTCGCGCCGATGTCTTGAAACCGCCCTTGCTTAGGATTTCTGATACTCCTGCCTTGTCCGCCAGCTGATCGAAGCGTGCGACCTTGAGCAGCCGGCTGACCAGCCCTCGGATTGTCTTGGCCACAAACCAACCCACTATCAGGATGATTAACGCACCGAGCAGGGTAGGCAAATAGCCGATTATTTTCGTCAACATCTCGCGAACTGGAACGACAATAAGACTATCCCATTCTATTTTCGCTAACATTTCTTGTACTCCGTGCTTTATTTCTTACTTTTGATTCTTGTTCTTCTACTGCTTTGCCTTCACTGGCATTTCATAATTCTCGCATCGGACACCACCTCCTTTCGGCGGGGAAGGGACAAGGCGCTTTGTCGCCTTGCAGCGCCCCGGCGCATCCCCTTTCTGTCCTCAGACATGTCCCTTCAAGAACCATCGAAATGCCAATCCCTAACTAATTTACCCTAACAGCTCAAACACGCTTGTATTTCTCAGACCGCGACCGCTACGACGATATATCGGCACGAGGCTCGCAAACTCTGCAAAAATCGGTACTTTCTGACCGTAAAGTGACAAAAATACGCCCCCCAGCCTTAATAAACAGCTCTTCCCCCGCCAAAGTTGTGAATATGTCTGTTATTCGCGATTTCCCATTTCCCGCTCTATAATGTGCGGCTTCAAAAAAAGGAAAAGCCCAACTCGCCTGCCCCGCAGTCTTTCCCATGCGGGGGCGTTCACCTACTCTCGCGCAAAGAGCCTGTGCCAATCACTCGTCTTCGTCGCAGTACTCCTCGAGCAGGGCTCGCGTTTTTTTGACGACCTCGTCATAATCAAACGTGTGGCACTCTTCCCCGTCTAAGACCTGAGTCCTTGAGTATGGAAGTTCGCAAAGAGCTTGTAATAGTGGATAACAAATCTCATCAAAGTCATCACCGCCTTCCCTATACAGACCGTCGCCCTTCAGTTCCTCTCGATGCTCACATAAGAAATCCATGATTCGCATAAAACGATCTGCGTAATAGGGCATGACATCGCTGTCGTACCGCTGGGCCATATAGAAACCAAGCTGGTTGAGAGGCTGGAACTGATTGAACTGTACCTTTTGGACCTTGCCTGTTTCCTCCAACTTCAGAAGAAGGCTCCGCTCACGAAGATCCCAATCGTCCTTCGGCGTTCCCTGCAAGTTGTGATACCATCGCATCACCTCCAAGCATTCATCGGCGTTCCAAGGCATCGTGCCTCTTGTAAAAGTATCCCAATCTAAAGGCCTGGATCCCATCCCGTCTTTGCACCATTGCAACATTACTGATTGACCGACTCTTAGCACTTGACTCAAATCTACTCCAATCGGTAGCCCCTGTAAAGAAGAATGTGTGCCTTATACTAAAAATAAGGCTATCGTAACAAGCCAACGTCCAAACCAGCGCAAAGGAAAAGGCCAGCCCCCTTCTTGGAACTGGCCTTCATAAATCCCGCATGTTCTAAATACTATCGACTAATCACAAAAAAATCCTGTTTGTCCGCCGTACGTCTGGCGGAGCAATCACCGGATTTTATCCTGAGCTTGTCGAAGGACTCGCCCTACTAATCCCGTCATTCTGAGCCAAAACACCCTTTAGCCCTGAGCGTATTTATACTGAGCGGAGCCGAAGTAGTCGAAGGGGAAGAATCTCCACATTTTTGCTCTTTACATTTTAATCTTTGATTTTCTTCTGCTGCCATCGGCCGCACGGCCTGCCATGAGCGAGAGAAGTGAGTCGAATGGGCTTAGCTTCCTCTTTACATAAATTGACTAATCTTAGGTCAGTATGCCTGACCTGCAGACGAAGATGAAAGTTTCGCTGATGCTTGCATCGAAAGAAACATTCACTGAGTATGCAAGTCAATTTATCCTTCTCCGAACGCAGCGCAAAAGGAAAGCCCCGACCGGTCTCCCAATCGGAGCTCAAAAAATCCTGCCTCCTCGCCCTCGAGGTGAGCTTCCCTAGGTAAACAAACCGGGGGGCCCCGCAGTCTTTCCCATGCGGGGGCATTCACGAATTTTGAGTGTGGAATTTCGCTTATCCTGCAAGGCTTGCAGTTTTGATAGAACGCAGGCGTATTCTAATACGTCGAGTATCTGGCAAAGCTGCGTAACGCAGCAGGTAAGTGAAAGAACCGCTCAAAACTGCTCTCGCTCTAATGCACTCCCATCGGCCGCACGGCCTGCCATGAGCGAGCGAAGTGAGTCGAATGGGCTTAGCTTCTGTGTTCGCAATGGCCAACAGGCGATTCCTGCTAAGACGCCCGTCAGCTATATGGCTAATCTCCACTCATGAGTTCAGACTGAAACGAAACCTCCCAGTCCGTCGAAGAAAAAGGAAACTCTCCCGATCAAACTTTTGACCTCTTTAATGTCAAATTTTGGTGGTAGATTTCTTAGGGTCTTCATACCCTTCGTTGTCCTGATGTATCGAAACTCCTGTCCAGTTGGATCATACTTATCAAATGTCAGAACGACTTCCTCCACTTCGCTCATAATTTTTTGATCTTTTTGGCTTATACAAAAAGGCTGAATCAAGGGTTTTAGTTCGAGCCACAGGCTCTTCAGATTGTGATCCTTCAGAAGCTTGTCTGCCTCATCAAACGCACCTTCATTTAACTCCTTTATCCAGTACTTTAGCTCAAGCTCTAAATAATGTCTATAGAGAAATCCTATAGGACGGAGAAATGACTCATACCAACTATATTTCTCGCCTCTTACCACAAAGTCAACCAGCTCATCGCCCGCCTCTTTGAATGCGATGACGTTTGCCTCATCGCCCTCCAAAAATTGGAGCAACAGTATAGTGTGCGGTATTTTCATCTTGTTCAACACTCCTCAACAAGAGGGCGAAGTTGTTTTAGTTCGAATTAAAACGCTATGAGTACTCTCCAACGCTCACACTCTGATGGTTCATAGAACTTAGACATTTCCGGATGCTTCCCAAAGTCAGTCCGATTTTTCACTTTCTGCTATCGATTGAAGTACCAAACGAAAGGAGTCTATGGCATTTGAGTCTGCAATGTGTTCTGGGACAGGAACATCCTTGTACCGTTCTGCATGGCTATCCATATCAGCAATTGCTCTGAGTGCATGTTCCTTCGCTTCGGTAAACCGCCCAGTAGAATAACAAATTGATGCAAGCGTCCCGCGCGCCGCTGCATGCTCAGGGCGCAATATAAGTGCTATTCGCAACACTTCCTCAGCATCCTCAACGATGTGATGTCTGGCCAGTTCATTCCCCATGCTTGTCAATAAAGCTGCTATTTCCATCTTTGTCAGTTCATCATGAACGTCTGTAAAAGACTTTGGATGCGCGAACAGATCTTGGTCGAACAGACCGTACTTCTCTGCCAAGAGGGTCAATGATTCAAACTTCTGTGTACCAAGGGTTTCCCTTACACCCTTCACGAACTGCTCTGGAAAGCAATCCCATCCTTTTGCTTTCTGCGGCTTACCAAAAAACGACATCGAAGAGCCTCCGCTTGAAACTTTGTTCTCAATTTCGTGGCGCTGATACATAACAAAGAGGATGGATAAACAAGCCCCGAAGAACACGAGAATACATAAGACGATGGTTAGTTTTCGAGATTTTGATGAAAAATCTTCACCCATTCTTACTTTTTCTCTATTTGAATATTTGACATTGAGATAATCGAATTTACCCGAAAGTTTAAACTATAACAAATTGTTCGTCAAGTAAAACCAGCACTAAAGGCTGGGAATTCCGATCGCAAAAGGAAAGCCCCGACTGGTCTCCCAATCAGGGCTTATAAATCCTGCCTGCCCCGCCCCAAACCTGTCCTGAGTGTAATCGAAGGATAGGCTTTTGCCGCAATTTAGTGCGGGGGCGATCACCCACTTTCGCCCTTTGCTTTTTCCTTATATTTTTGCT
>Ga0114922_10000030_pt1 | contig 118927 bp, 99 predicted proteins | sample AartaG_FD_100975 | JGI IMG/M metagenome (GOLD analysis project Ga0114922, IMG submission 100975) | Deep subsurface microbial communities from Aarhus Bay to uncover new lineages of life (NeLLi) - Aarhus_00045 metaG | ecosystem: Environmental > Aquatic > Marine > Oceanic > Sediment | place...
CCGGGATTCCTTGCCTTTCCCCTTACGATACAACCGGGCATCCGGGTCAGTCGTGGACTCATGAGTATCATTGCGACGCTTCTCACCATGAAAATCTACCGAACGATTATGAACACCCTCAGAGGAAGAATCGTGGCTATCATCCTTCGGACGAAAACTCTTCATCGAGGCCCAGGCATCGATCAATGTCCCGTCAACCGTGAAATGTTCATCAGACAAAAGACCGGCCTCAGCCGCCTGTGAAACAACGCCCGAGAAAAACGCACCCGCCAGGTCAGACTCCAGAAAACGATCCCGATTCTTGGTGAACGTAGAATGATCCCAAACCACATCATCCATCGACAAACCCACAAACCAGCGAAAAAGCATGTTGTAATCCAACTGCTCCATCAGCATCCGCTCACTGCGAATCGTGTACAGAACCTGCAATAACAAGGCCCGAAGAAGACGTTCCGGCGCTATCGAAGGGCGACCAGTATGGGAATACATCGAGGTCAACTCACCTGATAAACCGGCCAGAATCCGATCTACCATCCGACGAATCGTACGCAAGGGGTGATCCTCGGGAACACGGGATTCCAAGGATACATAACTGAACATCGCCTGCTGATCATCATCTATACCGCGCATCTTCCGAACCTTTCGTTGGAGAGTTATTCTACTCCCAAAGGATACACGGAAAATCCATTATACTCAGCTAAAAACAACGAGTTTTTCAACAGCCTGCTAGAGTACCGCCTCGCCAATGCTATCCAAATCAGATTGGTAGTTGATGCGCAAAATACAGAGGTTCACGCAGGCAAGCATTTCAACGGATATGTCGAGACCAGAGCTTTCCAGGCTAATGAGACGCTCAGGAAACTTAAGATTCAACACCTTGAATCACACAAGGTAGCAGGCCTACGAGCAGTTGACTATTGTTCTTGGGCAGTTTTTCGGAAATATGAATTCGGCGACAACAGATTCCATGATCTCCTCAAGGACCAACTGAACCCCGCCAACTGCCAAGTCTGGTTTTACTAGAAAATGAAAATGGAAGTGCAACCCATGGGCGACCGCCAGAATAGGCAGCTTATGCACAATTATAGCACGCTACCATAGGGTTTAGGACACTTCCATATACATTATCGTCTATTTATAACAATTTGTCAATCATTTTGTGCGTAGAAACGTGCAAAAATGCACAAAAAGGCCTAAGAAAGCACGGTGATGGTATGTTGTCGTCTTCGATAACTCGTAGCAAGACAATAGAATAGCCGCCTGTTGTGATTCCTCTTAACGCCTGATAGTGCCCGCTTGAACCTCAACAGAAATAGAAAATGAACAGTGTAGTTATGACATATCTTTCTTGACGCGTAGTCCGCCCGCCACCGGCGGGCTGTGGAACCCTACGGGCCTTGCATCCTGCGCCCTTCCCCTAATCCCGCGTGATGACGGCGACCGCGTCTACCCTGCCCGTTTCGACATCGACCCACAAGCCGGCGATATCAACCGGCAGTTCCCACGACCGGATCAACTCCATACCACGACGCAAATGCCCCAGGTGCTCCTCTTCTGAGACAGGGTTGCCCGCGCAGTCGCCATGAGCCACCAGGGCGACGGCCTGGGAGCCATGCTTCTCCACCGAGATCAGAACCCTGTTCTTGATGGCAGCCACCGCCTCGGGAAACCTCTTCGCCATAATGCCGTCCGGCCCCGGCTCGGTTATCATGTCGACATATTCAACCTGGCAGTGTTCCTTCATCCACTTGATGACCGGTTCCTGTACTCTGCCGTCCGTACAATTGATGGCGGTCGCAAACTTGCCCTCTGCCATACGTTCTCTCCTTGAGCAATGATTCGTCAACTGACGCTGTTTTGAATCAAGAAACAGCCATTGGCAGCCAATGTCAACCCGGGTGAAGGTGTAGTGAGAGGTTGTCTCAAAAAGTTGAGCCCCGTAGGTCAGAACCCCTACGGTTCTGACACTTGAATCTGTCGAGACCACAGGGGTCTTGAGCTATAACTTTCGCTTGTTTTCCCTGGGCGGCAGACTCCCGGTCTGCCCCTTTGCGACGTTCGGGAAGGAGTCCGGGTTGCAGACCGCATCAGGCCTGGAACAAATACTGCAATTTCATAAAAATCCGTCGGGAGTTGAGCTCCCATCTTGATCCCAGGTCCGTTCCCCCTCGACTGAATCCATTATCGTATTCGCAGTAGTCGTAGGTCGAGCCGACATAGAACACCGAGAACGAACTGAGCCGGTACGTGATTAAGGGATCGATATTCCAGGCCCTTCTTCCGTCGTTGTACTGTACCACCAGGCGCAACGAGAGTTCGCGATTGGCCTGAAAGCTCACGCGCGTCCGGGCGACGTACTGGCTGAAGAGTTCGTCGTCGGTAGCTACATCGGTGGAGCGCAGGTAGCGGAAGGTCGGCTCGATAGTCAGCCGGTCGATCGGCTTGAGGTTCACCGATGCGTACACGCTGGTTTCGTTGCCTTTGGCTCCATCAAATCGGGCAACCCCGACGCCCCGACTCAGGTCGAAGTTAAAGCCAAATTGATCGAAGGGGCGACTGTACAGGCCGAAGTTCGCAGACCATAGATTGTTGAAGTCCACACCGGACCAGACCTCATCGCTCCGGTTGTAACCAAGATCAAAACCTGTCTGGGCTAATCGTGTCCGGGCGCCGATACTCAGATTCACCTGCCTCGTTTTCTTGACGCCTACGTAGTTCCATCTCTGAAATACGTTGGCACGGGGAGTGATTAATTCAAAGATCGTCTTGTCCAGGGTGATGTCATAGTAGGTGTTTAGCGACAGGTTGCGATAATTCACCCACGGATCGTAGCCGGTCTGCGTCCGGTACGAGGGATCAACCTGGTTGTAGTCCAGGATGAAGTTCCAGTGACGCGCCTGCCGCTTGAACCGGCTGATGAAGGCGCCGCCATAAAACGACTCACCATCAAACGTCACTGTCTTCGTGCTCCGATCAAACGTAAGTCCTTCATAGTCTGCGGTGGTGCCCGGATCATTCGGTTCCCGTGTGCGACTCATCAGGAACTGACCGTCGACACTGTAGTTGCGCGACAACCTGATGTCACCATCCAGGGCCACAATGGTCCCGGAGCCGTCATCCTCAAAACGACGGTCGGAAACCATTATTCCGACCTGAGTGTCTTCACCGAGCCGACGCGAGGCCCGCAGCACGTTGACTGCGCTCCGGCCGGTATTGACCACGATCGAAGCTTCGTCAAGGGGAATCATGTAAGGGCTGCTCTCATCAATGGCCGTCAGGAAACCAATGCTGGTTTTGTCCATGCGGCCGGTGAGTTTGACAGCCAGCTGGGGATCATATACGGAGCGTGTATAGAACGAATTGAACAGGGTTCGGAAAATATCGCTCCCTTCCTGGAAGAACGGTCGGCGCTCGGGAAAGAGCAGTGCAATCGTAGTGTTGACATCGATCTGGGCGGCGTCGGCCTCGATCTGAGAGAAGTCGGGATTGAGGGCCGCTTCTATTGTCACATCGGACGATGCCGCGTACTTGGCACTCAGCGACGGATCGCCTTCCCCTCTATGGTCGGCGAAGTGGGAGTATGGGTCTCGGCTGTTCATTAACCCCGAGTGCTGACTGGCCACCAGGGCAGGCATGATTTCCAGTCCTGTGCCGGGTCGGACATCGGCGATACCCTCGACCGTGCCCCACTGGCAGACCCAGCATTGATCATTGCGGTCGTATGCCGCCCATGAGTACTGGTTGAAACTCTCACGCGGGCGATTGCGCCAAAGGTCGATTTTCCAGGTCTGCACGTCCTGGTTGGGAAACCGCATACTGGAAAACGGCACGGCCAGTTCCACCTGATAGCCGGAATCGGTAATCTGGGCCGCAGACTCCCAGATGAGGTCATAGCCGGCATCCTCCCCACCTATACTGGTCCAGAGTCGATCCTTCTGAACCCCGTAAGGATTCACAAAGAACTCGTAAGCCCAGGATGCATCGCCGTAGGTGTCGACCAGCAGGATGACGGCATCATCGCTGCTGAACTGATCGCGCTGACACATGGTGGCCCGAATAGCATCGGGATCGTCATGACAGAAGAAGGCCACGTAGAGATGGTCTTCATTATAAGTCACGTACGCTTCGGTTCTCACCTCCGGTTCGGTCATATCACCCGGATACCGCTCCACAAAACTCTCCGTTCGGCCGGCCGAGCGCCACCCGGCGTCATCCAGTAAGCCGTCGATCTTGATCGGCTCAGATGTTCGGTCAATTTTCAGTTTCGGATTGAAGACCGGCTCAAAAGTCTTGGTCGCCAACGCCGCAGGAGCGCCCGTCAGCAGTACGGTTACCACCAATCCCGCACAGCCCATTATTGTGATTACAGAGTGTTGTTTCACGAGGCAAGTCCTTTCACAATGTACATACCATCTACCTCAGACTCCGGACGTGCAACCATCGTGCACGAAGACGTCCGCCCCTATCACCCTGCAGATGCAGCCCCAGAGCGCGGCAGACGCGCCAGGCGCGTCTGCCGTAGGGTACTCTACGTGGACAGGTGCTACTTGTTGCATGAAAACGACCGTCCGGCCCCCAGTAGCGATGGTTATTGTTTCGAGTGTGGAGAGCGTCCCCCAAAAAGAACGCGCTTGTCGGAACTGTGAGCATCCGTTATGTTTCCGCTCAAATCAGCGAGCCCTTTATGCAAGGATGCGCGAAATGAGAGAATACTCCACACTATCCAGCGTCTCGCTCATGCTTGTAACATTGTTGTTCTGCTCAGCCCCCGCGGTTTCGGGGGAAGTGACCTATCCGCCCGACGTGATCTCGGCCCTCGAGCATGCCGGCGACCACCGTACCGAACTGGAGACCGTCCTTTCCCATTATGCTTCCGACGACGATTCCCTCAAGCTTCTGGCCTCATTCTACCTGATCGCCAACATGGAAGGGCACAGTTGCGTGACCTACAGCCTGCGTGATACATCCGATGCAGAGGTCGCCTTCAATGTTCTTGACTACCCGGACTATGCCACACTGAAGGAGGCCCTCGATACGCTGGAGGCCAAGCACGGAGAACTTGATTTCGAAAGGAAGGAAATCATCTACGATCTGGATACCATCGTGGCTGATTTCCTGATCAACCAGATCGACCTTGCATTCCGAGCCTGGCGAGAAAAACCCTGGGCGAAGCGCCTCTCATTCAAGAACTTCTGCCGATACGTCTTGCCTTACCGCGGCAGCAATGAACCGATGGAGCCCTTCAGAACGACGTTCTGGGAGAAGTACGAAGGTATCGAGAATCGAATGAGCGACCCCACTGACCCGATTGAGGCCGCTACCCTGATCAACGACGATATCAAGTCCTGGTTTTCATTTGACCCGCGGTATTACTGCCATCCCTCCGATCAGGGATTGTCCGAGATGCTCGAAAACCGCATGGGACGCTGCGAGGATATGACCAACCTGACCATCTACGCCATGCGGGCCAACGGCCTGGCGGTAACCAGCGATTATACTCCCCACTGGGCAAATGCAGGAAACAACCACGCCTGGAATGCGATCGTCACTCCCGGCGGCGAAGTGATCCCTTTTATGGGCGCCGAAAGCGACCCCGGCAAGTACCGCCTGGCCAACAAGATGGCCAAGGTCTATCGCAAAATGTTCGGCAAACAGACCGGGAATCTCGTCTTTCAGGAGAAAAAACAGGAGAAGGCGCCCGGCTGGCTCTCCGGTAAAAGCTATATGGATGTGACCGCCGCCTACGTGGACATTTGCGACGTAACGGTTGTGTTCGAACGGGAAATCCCCGATTCGGTGGATATCGCCTACCTGTGCGTATTCAATTCCGGCGAGTGGAAGGCGATTCACTGGGGCAGAATCAACGAGGGTAGGGCTGTATTTGCGGACATGGGCAAAGATATCGCATACCTTCCAGCACTCTATACAAATAAGGAAATCCAGCCGTTCGGCGTGCCGTTCATACTCCTCCCGGACGGCAGTATGCGGGAGTTGAAACCACAAGAAGGCGAGACAATGTCAGCCTCGCTGATCTCCACTACCCATCGCAAACAGGCGGCATCCACGGATGGAATCGACAGAACCTTCCTGACCCCGGAGCAGGAGTATGAGTTGTTCTTCTGGTCCGACGGCTGGCAATCGCTGGGGAAGTCCGTCGCGGGCGACGAGCCGCTGGTATTCGAGAATCTTCCTGCGGGGTGTCTTTACTGGCTGGTTGCGGACGGCTCCAGCCACGAGGAGCGCATATTCACGATAGAAAACGGCGAGCAAGTCTGGTGGTAACCGGTGTTTGCGGCTGGCCGGCAGGCAGACAAGAGCAGGAATGGCTCTGTGTTGGTCACCGACCGACCAATATCAGGTCTGTACACTACTGAGCCACCTCGGGCCTGAGTTGAGTCCAGTCTGACCCATATCCTCGTTGTTATACTTTTGCACACAAAAGTATAATAAGCGGTCGCGGTCTGTTAGGTAAGTATAATAGGTGTAACATATTGTATTACAGACGATTGTGCGTGATTATTGTCGTCGGCTGACACAACCGACTGGGGGCCAGGTAAATAGAGTCAACTGTCTTATTGACAGATAGTGCAATAAGGACGATACTTATTGCAGGGAAGGGCGGTTTACTGCAATAAGAGCTTGTTTCTGGTAAATATCTCGAGATAATATGAACATTTTCTATAATAATCTTTGGTTTTTCCGAGTAACTATAGTATAATTATATAGATACTTATCCATTGAGGCAGAAGTCATGAGCGCAAATCCAATCGACCAACGTATTGGCACCAGACTGAGGCAAGTTCGAAATACACTCGGCTTGAGCCTTGAGGCCGTGAAGGACAAAGTGGGCTTCAGCAACTATCAAACATTATCGGACATTGAGACAGCCAAGCGGCCCGCTAAAGCATCGGAACTTGCACAGTTATGCGAACTGTATTGTAAAGACACCTGGTACTTTCTTCGAGAAGACGAGCCGCAAGAGATGCCATTAGTCTGTGCATGGCGTGATGCGCGGGACTCTGACAACAAACTTCTGGTCGAAGCACAGGTTTACCGATTGGCGAGGTATTACCAGCTTCTAGAAGAATTGACCGAGGAAACACATTCACTCAGGCATGGGCCATGGCCTATGACCCATGAAAGACTCACCTTCGAAATCGTAGCCAATAAGGCCGAAGAACTGGTGCGTGATTTGAAGCTAGGTGCCCGGCCTAGCGCGAGCTTATGGCAAGCACTTGAGGTTGACTGTCATATAAAGGTTTTGCATTATGAACTACAAGGCGTTGGTTCGGCAATGACCGCAATTGGTGAGTTCGGTTGGCTGATTGCGGTGGATTCTAGACAGGTCCCGTGGAGAAGGAATTTCAGTCTTGCGCATGAGCTTTTCCACCTACTATCTCATAACTACTATCCTTTGGCCGAAATACACTCGGAAGGCGCCGAGCGTACCAAATCACAGGCCAAACCTCGATACGAGGTCCTTGCGGATGTCTTCGCTGCTACTTTGCTTATGCCCAGTGAACAAATAATCAATCAATTAAATAAGAGAATCGTTGATAACAAGATCACTTGGAGTGATTTGATAGGCATTGCCACGCACTTCGATGTTTCGACCGAAGCACTCCTGTGGAGATTGGTCAGCTTGAAGAGACTGCAAAAGGAGTGTGTTATCGAACTTCTGCAGTCAAACGAGTTCAGAGCCCATGCTGAGACCGGACGTCAGAAAGAACGCAGGCACCCGGCATTGTTTTCCAGACGTTTTGCTGAATTGGGCATAAAGGCACTCCGACGGGGAAGGATCTCCAAGGGCAGATTCTGCCAGATATTCGACATTACCCGTGCCGAATTTACCGGTTTTGTATCACTATATGGAGACTTCCAATACACGGATGATAATACAGGAATGCAAGTCAATGAGGTCTCTCTTATTCCTCCGCCCGATCTTGCTGTGGGGTTTCACGGGGTTTGAGATAGGGGGCACTGTCAGATCGCATGAAGGGTAAGCCCCACTTAATAATACCTGATGCCGATGTAGTGATCGATCTGCACGCATTGGGATTGTGGGATAGCTTCGTTGAAAAGAACGGTGTTTATCTGGCTGATACCGTGCGAAGGGAAGCGCACTTTTACACCGCAGGCGGAAAACAATTCCCCATTGACCTTACGGACGACATTGATTCGGGGAAGGTCACAATAATCGCCCTTAATGCCTCAGACAAATACCCGTTGTTGCAGGAAGCGCAGAAGATGGGCGCTCGCGGCGGGATAGATCCAGGTGAAGAGGAAACATTGGCTGCAGTTTTCACTACGTATCCCGAACTGACACTGTGCTTCAAGGACGAGGGTGCAATTGTGTGGGCTGTTTTGGTTGGACTCAAGGACAAATGTATCTCTGTGGAGCACGCCTTACAGCAATGTGGGCTTGGAAGAAAACTCGTCAGCGGCCTATCTGAAGAACGGTTTCAGCGCATTGTCAAGGCTGCCGAACTAGAACGGGTGCAGAAGCTTCAGTTCTGAGTCATTCCGCCCCCCTTCCTCAAAAAACCTTTGCCTCGGTCGATAAAATGGCTAAATTGCTTCGCTGTAGAGGATTGCCGGAGATATGAAATTCGATCCACTAAAAGAAGACTATTCCCTGCCCGCTGCCGAGGAGAAGATCCTCGAGTTCTGGGACACCCAAGACGTGTTCCACAAGACCAACGAACTGGTCAAGGACAGGCCGCACTTCGTCTTCTACGAGGGCCCCCCCACCGCCAACGGCCGACCGGGCATACACCACGTTATCTCGCGCACCGTCAAGGACCTTATCTGCCGCTACCGGACTATGCGAGGCTACCGGGTCGACCGTAAGGCCGGCTGGGACACGCACGGCCTGCCGGTTGAGATCGATGTCGAGAAAAGCCTCAAGCTTCAGTCCAAGGCGCAGGTGATAGAGTATGGCATCGACAAGTTCAACAAGAAATGCCGCGAGTCGGTCTTCACCTATCTTGATCTCTGGGACAAGATCACCCGGCGCATCGGCTACTGGCTCGACCTCGACGACGCCTATGTCACCCTGACCAACGACTATGTTGAGTCGGTCTGGTGGATTCTGAAGAACTTCTTCGACCGCGGCCTGATCTACAAGGGCTTCAAGACCGTCCCTTACTGCCCGCGGTGTGAGACCGGTCTGTCCAGCCACGAAGTGGCCCAGGGTTACGAACCGGTAAAAGACCCGTCGCTTTATGTCAAGGTCAAGGCCGCCGACGGTGATTTCAGCTATCTCATCTGGACCACGACACCGTGGACCCTTCCGTCAAACGCAGCCCTTTGCATGCACCCGAACGCCGCCTATGTCATGGTCGAGCATGAGGGTGATAACCTGGTGCTGGCCGAGGCCCTGGTGGAGAAGGTTCTCGGTGAGAGCAAGCAGATCATCGAGCGCTATCGCGGTTCCGATTTCCTGAAACGCCGGTACGTCCCGCTGTTTGACACCTTCAAGGACCAGGCCGACCAGGCGTTCTTTGTAATCAACGCCGATTTCGTCACTCTCGAAGACGGCACGGGAATTGTCCACATCGCCCCGGGGTTCGGCGCCGACGATTATGAGATTGGAGCTAAGTTCAACCTGCCGGTCTTCCAGGCCATCGAGGCCAATGGCATCTTCAAGGACTTCGCTGGACCGTACGCCGGCATGTATATCAAGGACGCCGATCCGATCATCACCAGGGACCTCAAAACCGCCGGTGGGTTGCTCAAGAAGGAACTGTACGAGCATAACTACCCGTTCTGCTGGCGCTGCGAAACCCCGCTGATCTACATCGCGCGCCAATCCTGGTACCTGAAAACCACCGACTTCAAAGACCGGTTGATCCACAACAACAACGCCATCAACTGGCACCCGGACGATATCCGCAGCGGCCGCATGCTCAACTGGCTGGAGAACAACGTCGATTGGGCTCTCTCGCGCGAGCGCTTCTGGGGCACACCTATCCCGATCTGGATCTGCGATGATGCCAGGTGCGGCAAGATGCGCGCCGTTGGTTCTATCGAACAACTCATAACAGAAGCAACTAACCAGGAAGCCGCGAGGCAAAATGCGTTGGGAACGCTCGACCTGCACAAACCGATGATGGACAAAATCAAGCTTGCCTGCGACTGCGGCGGAAGCATGACCCGTATTCCCGAGGTGCTCGATTGCTGGTTCGATTCGGGCGCCATGCCCTACGCCCAGTGGCACTACCCGTTTGAAAACCAGGCTGAGTTCAAGATAAAATACCCCGCCCAGTTCATCAGCGAGGCGGTGGACCAGACGCGCGGCTGGTTTTATTCGCTTTTGGCTATCTCAACGCTGCTGTTTGACAAGCCCCCGTTCGAAAATGTTATCGTCCTGGAGTTCATTCTCGACCTAGAGGGCAAGAAGATGTCCAAGCACAAGGGGAACGTGACCGATCCCTTTGCGACCGTTGACCGTTTCGGTGCCGACCCGACCCGATGGTACCTGGTGTCAAACTCCAGCCTCTGGTTGCCCACGCGGTTTGACGGTGACGGCCTTTCCGAGGTGGTGCGGAAGTATTTCGATACTCTGCGCAACACCTACTCCTTCTTTGCCATCTACGCCAACATCGACCAGATCGCCGATCGGGCCGCCAAGAGCGTCTCGGTAGAGGCCTGCCTCGAAGCCAAGGCAGGCGAGCCCGACCGCTTCGACCGCTGGATCGTCTCCCGCTACAACACGCTCGTGAAGGAAGTGACCGCGTGTTTCGACAGGTATGAGATAACCCGTCCTGTCCGGGAGATCCAGCATTTCGTAATCGAGGAGCTGTCCAACTGGTACCTCCGCAGCAATCGCCGCCGCTTCTGGGCCAAGGGGGACGATCCGTCCAAGATGCGCGCCTATCTCACTCTCTATCGCCTGCTGCTGGGCCTTGCCAAACTGACCGCCCCGGTGACGCCGTTTATGTCCGAACTTCTGTTTAGCGAACTCACCGGCGGCCGGGCGGAGTTGTCGGTGCACATGGCGGCGTACCCCGAAGCTGACGAGGCGCTGATTAACGGGCAACTCGAAGACGCCATGGCTGCCGCGGCAAAGCTCGTATCCCTGGGTCGGGCAGCTCGTTCCCGCAAGAATCTCAAGGTGCGGCAACCTCTCCCGGCGTTGCTGATCGGTCTGCCGGCGGCCCGTTTCGAGAAACTGTCCGGGCTGCTGGATATTGTCAGGGACGAACTGAATGTCAAGCAAGTCAGCCCTCTCGATGATCTCGACAAGTATGTGGCCTACTCAGCCAAACTGAACTTCAAGACAGCCGGCCCGAAACTGGGCGCACGCGTGAAAGAGGCCGCCGCCTTTGTCGACAGTCTTACCCCGGAGCATGTAAGGGATTTCGCCCTCAGCCGCCGGATAACGTTTGCGGTTGACAATAGAGAGGTCGTCCTCACCGATGAGGAGGTCGAGGTGAGCAGGCAGGAGAAAGACGGCTTCGCGGTGGAAAGCGACGGTGCTCTTTCCGTCGTTCTCGTCACCGACCTGACCAGGGAACTCATCGACGAGGGCTTCGCTCGCGAATTGGTGAGCAAGATCCAGAACATGAGAAAGGCTACCGGACTTGAGGTCACCGACCACATCCTGGTGACACTGCGGACCTCCGAGCGGGTAGAGCAGGCTGCGCGCGGGTATGACGAGTTCATCCGCCACGAGACCCTGGCCGAGAAGCTCCTGTTTGTCGACAAACCCGAAAGCGGGAACGCCAAAGAGTGGGATATTAACGGCGAGCGTACCGCCATTTCGGTCGCCAAAGTATAACCGCGCGGAGTTGCTGATGCGCAAGACGGAGTTGAAGAAATACGAAAAGCTGCTGATGGCCAGGAAGAAGGCTCTCCTCCAGGAGATGGGGATCATCATGGAATCGCACATCGCCACGACGATCAAGGAATCCACCGGCGACTTGTCCTCATACTCCTACCACATGGCGGATCAGGGAACCGACGCTATGGAACGCGAACTGGCTTTCATGTTCGCCTCCAAGTCCGGCCGCCTGATTTACCACGTCGATGAGGCCCTGCGGCGTATCAAGGACGGCTCCTACGGCAAATGCCTCAACTGCGGCAAGCAGATAAACAAAGATAGGCTGGATGCCGTTCCTCACGCCCGGCTCTGCATCGCCTGCAAGTCATCGGAAGAGGAAAAAAAGGCTGATCGCAAGTAACCCCGACAGAGCTGTTCTTTGGCCCGCCCTGATAGTTGCAGCCGTCGTAGCACTCGATCAGGTTTCCAAAACGCTGGCCGTCAGCCACCTCACCGATGGCGTATCGGTCGAGATCCTGGGCCGCTTTCTAATGCTTACTCTCGTTTACAATGAGGGAGGTGCCATGGGAACCAACTTCGGTTCGTCGGTATACTACCTCGTCTCGTCGCTGCTCGTCCTGGCTTTCGTGTTGTACTACCTTTACCTCAACCGACGCAACCGGATGATCGCCTGGCCGCTGGCTTTCATTTCTGGAGGCGCTCTCGGTAATATCCTTGATCGCATTCGCCTGGGCCGGGTGATCGATTTCCTTGACGTCGACTTCTTTGATATCGATATTCTCGGTCTCCACGTCGAGCGCTGGTGGACATTTAACATCGCCGATGCCTCCATCACGTGCGCCATTATCGTTCTTGTCGCCTCGCTTATTCTCACCCCACGAAAACCAAAGAGCCAACCAGCCGCGGAACCGACATAGCCGTCCCCCTCACAAGGCAAAATTGACTGCGCGCAGTAACCCGGTTCTGAGTTCACACACAACCCCTGTCTAAGGGTGGCAGGTTCAAACTCGTTTGGACCCCACCAAAAGTCACTCCCAAACACGTTTGAGTGTGCCACCCGGCCATGGAGCAGCAAGCCCCGCTCACAAACCGCTTGACGCCCTGGAATGCAACTCATATCATACCTGCCAGGAAGTCGACGGATGAGGCCGACAACGGGGAGAGCTTTGCTAAAGAGAACTGACAATTCGCATACTGCCGTGCGTGCCGATAGCTTCGCATACTTCGGCGATGCGATCAAGGCTTTCCCGATCTGTGGGCAGTCCCCTCCGGACTACTTATCCTGCACACCACGAACACACAATTAAGGAAAGGAGAATCCAATCATGAGAAAATTGTTAACTGAGAGAAAGGCGGGTGCATTGCCGATCGCTCTCACAATCATGGCGTTGGTGTTGCTGGTCATACCAGTCGCAAGCTCACAGGATATCTCAACAGGCGATGCGGGCACTTCATTCAACCCGACCGGCAAGCTGAGACTCGAGGCTTCCCTTCTCGGCGGCGGAGGATCCAAAAAGATCGATGTTTTCGTTACAACGACCGATGACACCATCACCATAAGCGGCGGTGGCGGTGTCGGGCTGGACCTGGAAGCAGGCTACTGCCTGAGCTCTTCAATCGAAATCAGCGGCGCCTTTGGCTTTCAGAGAAGCACTTTGTCGAATAAAGTGTCGAACGCCGAGGGAAGTTTCAGCAGGATTTTCCTGCGCGCCACTCTCAAGTACAGAATACCGGTGTCAACCTCAGGCCTGATCAAGATCGGCGGCGGCGGCGGATACTACAGCCCCGGTGATCTGGATGTGGACGGGAGCAAGGTACCCGATGGACACCACTACATCTTTACCTACGATGCCTCCACCGGCTTCCACGTCACCGGTGAATACGAACGCTACATCTCATCATGGTCCGCTCTGTCAGCGAACTGGTCCTGGGGCATCGGCCTGAGATACTACAAGGTCACCTACGATCTCAAATCTTGGACCGACGATGGTGTCTCTACACCCATAAGCCAGCTGACCCCAGAATTCAAAGATGACTTAACGGAATTTGACGGTAGTGGATTCGACATTTTCGGCTACCTGGCCATGTATCTGTAGCAAACCGCGACGAATACCGGGCAGAACCGTGACTACAGCAGCGCGGTTCTGCCTTGTTGAACCTGTGCCTTCACCGATTCGCCAAGTCAGCGCGAGTTCAGTGCCGTCGCCAGAGAAAGCGCCTCAGGTCAATTCTGTCGTTTTCGTCAAACGTAATCCCCTCGCCGGTCAATAGTTCCCTCTGCATCTCATAACCACGGCCCGGAGGCAGGGATATACGCCCTTCCCGATTGACAACCCGGTGCCAGGGGAGATTCTCCTTGCGCGATGAGGAGTGCAGCACCCGAACCACCTGACGGGCGGCGCGTGGATTGCCCGCTAGGGCCGCCACCAGACCGTAGGTGGCCACCCGCCCGACAGGTATCGACCTGATAACATCAACTGCGCGCTCTTGGAAACTCCTGGCCATATTGCAACCAGCTTGCGTCTACATACTAATCTACCTATCCGGACGCAGATTGTCGACCCAGGTTTCAAAAAGAGCCGCCTTTGCGCTTCTCCAGCGGGTCACAATAAGTCTTCACACCGAAAGGGAAATCCGGTAGATTAGCAACAAGTCAGAGTGGCAGCCACAGAAGGAGCGCGGTATGGGACGGTCGGACTGGCCGGAAAAGCTCTTTGAAAATATCAAGGTGCATGCCGGAGAAGAAACAGCCAAAACGGTGACAGAGGGAGACGGTAACCTTGTCTCGCTTGAAGAAAAATCCTGCTGGGCAAGCCGGGCAATAAAGAGCCTGGATGAAATGGTGCCGGACGAAGACACCCGCCGGCAGATTATGACCGCCTGTTCCTGCCCTCACACCGAGGCGCCTATTGAGGAACTGCGTGCCTTCTATAGGCAAACCGGCGATATCGACAGGCTCATAGAGAAAACCTACCGTAATCCGTTCTTTATCATGCCGGTTAGAAACGGGAATGCCATCGTCTGCACCAAAGCCCCGCGTCACCCTGCGGAGTATGCCGCCGCCAAAACCAACCGGGAGCGAAGATTCTACTACTGCCACTGTGATTTTGCCCGGGCAAGCACAGAGGAGATTTCACCCACCCACTGCTACTGTGGCGGAGGCTGGTACAAGAAGATCTGGGAGGCGATCATAGAGAGACCGTTCAGGATAGAGCTGGTCAAATCCGTCATGCTGGGTGATGACGTTTGCCGGTTCGCTATTCATTTATGAGAGCGGCTGTCACTTCCCGGCAGGAACCGGCAGCACAGACAGATGCGCGACGCCCGCCCGAAGCTTCCAAATCATGACCCACACTCTCCAAAATCGCACCGTGCGGAAAGATTGCTGTTAACTTATCCCTTTAATTCATTTCAGATTTGATTATATTGGGCCTTGCGTCTGGCTGCGGCAGGTGACAGAACCTGCCGTTTGCGGACTGAATGCGGCGTGGGCGTATATAAGCTACCGATATTCCAGACGACGGCACCGCATAGAAGATATATGAGGAAACCCTGTTACCCGACGAGGCAGACATGCTGACCAAAGATACCGTAATGAACGTACTTACAGGGATCGAAGACCCTGAGTTGAAAAAACCATTTACCGAACTGGACATGGTCAAGTCAGTCACTATTGAGAGTGGCGATGTTACCGTCGAAATAAACCTCACCAACCCCGGCTGCCCCATGAAGGCAAAGATCCGTGAAGATATCACCAAAGGGGTGAGCGCTATCGACGGTGTAGAATCGGTTCACGTCAAGTTTGACGCCATGTCCGATGAACAACTGGAACGCCTGAAACAGAAGCTGGGCCACGGTCAGCGACCGGAGCAGGACCAGCCCTCCAAGCTTACGTACGCCAAACGCTTCATTGCGGTAGCCTCGGGCAAGGGTGGTGTCGGCAAGTCGACGGTCACCGCGAACTTAGCGGTGGCTATGGCCAGGCTGGGTCACAAAGTGGGTGTTCTCGACGCCGATCTCTACGGCTTCTCGCTGCCGCGCATGTTAGGTGTTGAGGGTCAACCGACAGCCATCGATGACAAGATCGTCCCCCTTCGCAAGGGTGAAAATATCCAGGTTGTATCCATAGGATTTTTCATAAAGGAAGATGAGCCGGTTATCTGGCGCGGTCCCCTGCTGCACAAAGCGATCAACCAGTTTCTCGCCGACGTCATATGGGATGAGTTAGACTACTTATTCATGGATCTACCGCCCGGCACCGGCGACGTAACCATCAGTATTGCCCAAGCCGTTCCCTCGGCCGAACTGCTTGTGGTCACCACCCCCCAAGCCACAGCAACCCACGTGGCCGGACGCGTCGCCAAGGTCGCCGAGAAAACTAAGCTCAAGGTGGTGGGTGTCATTGAAAACATGGCCTATTTTGAAATCAATGGCCAGCGCGAGTATATTTTCGGCAAGGACGGGGGTAAGAACCTTGCCCGACAGCTTAACGTTCCCCTGCTCGGCGAAATCCCCTTGATAACAGCTGTTCGCGAGGGCGCCGACACCGGCAAACCGGTCGCCAGCGAAGGCTCCGAGGACCAAATCAGTCTCTTTGAGAACATTGCTCGCCGCCTTGACCAGAGAGATCAGCGATAACTGCCTGCAATTAGAGGCTCTTAGGCTCTGTGCTATATTAATCCTAACCTTGCCGGGCTGTTCAAGCCGGTTTATTCTTGAGTCCCGTGCTTCTAAGGTGATACTAAACAGGTGATTTGGAAAATCATCGATTAATTGCCCGCTGTCGCTTGACGCCCTCGCCTAATCAGTGTAGTCTTTAACGTGAAACCCATTGTGTCACAAAATGTTAATAGGGTGTGGATAGCCAACCCACCTGCCCGCAAGAATGATTGTCCCGTACTGTCTTATGATATTGTTAATGCTATTCAAATGTTGATAGATATGTTGGTAACCGGCAGTGGGGCATCCCACTATTGTAGTAACTTAACAAATCTCAACCACTTAGCGAAAGCGCACAGTGTGAATAAGTGAGGGGGGAGTTTTGGACTCTCAAACAGGATCAAGAGACTGGAAAGACTGCCTTAAGTACATGTCATATCGCACGAAGGAGCAGTCTTTCAACACCTGGCTGAAACCGATCCGCGGTGAGGGCAAAGGCGATGGCGTATTTGAACTCACGGTGGCGAACCAGTTTGTGGCTGACTGGGTTGATAGCCACTTCAAGGATCTCATCAACGAAGCGCTCGGGGAAGTACTGGGGGAACAGCCGACGCTGCGCTACGTGGTGGCAGATTCTATCGACCAGCAATCACAAATCGCGATGGAGCTCCAACCGAGCGTTGATAATAGTCTGGGGCAACCATCGCCGGCTCCACAGAGTAACCTGAACAGCCGTTATCGGTTCAATTCATTGGTCGTTGGAGATTTCAATCAGTTTGCCTGCGCCGCCTCAATGGCTGTCGCCGACGAACCCGGCACTACTCGCTACAATCCTCTTTACATCTATGGCAGAACCGGTCTTGGTAAAACGCACATTGTTCAAGCGATCGGCCACCGTATCCTCGAACAGTTCCCTAACAAGCGCGTAATTTACGCCACCTCGGAGAAATTCACCTCCGACTTCATAGCCTCCATCACAGACGGCTCCATAGCCGAGTTCACACGCGCTTACCGGGGAGTGGACGTCCTCATTATCGACGATATCCAGTTTTTCACCGGGAAGGAATCCACCCAAGAGCAGTTCTTTCACACTTTCAACACGCTCTATCACTACGGCAAGCAGATAGTCCTTACCTCGGATCGCCCGCAGCGTGAAATCAAGGGACTTGAGGAGCGCTTGCTCTCGCGCTTCTCGTGGGGACTGGTTACTGACCTGCAGGCGCCCGATCTGGAAAACCGTATGGCTATTTTATACAAAAAGCTGGAATCGGAAGGCAATGGCCTACCGGACGACGTGATTCGATATATTGCCGGGCAGGTAACCACTAACGTACGTGAACTAGAAGGTACGTTGATCCGACTATTGGCCTATGCTTCGTTCAATAGTGTGCCTATTGATCTGGCTCTCGCCGAAAAACTGCTCGCTGACAGCTTCTCGCGTCCCAAGAAGCACGTGACTATTGACGCCATTCAGAAAAAAACCTCCGAGCACTTCAATATCGAACCCTCCATGATGAAGGCAAAAAAGAAGACCTCCGATATCGCCTTGGCACGCCAGGTGGCGATGTATCTCTCACGGTCCCTGACTAACAATTCGTTGAAGGTCATCGGCCGCGAGTTTGGCGGTCGTGACCACTCCACGGTGATCCACGGGTGCGATTTGATCTCCAGAAAGATGTCTGCAAATCGCGATCTTCGCGACAGGATCGACCAGATATCAGCCACCCTGCTCTATTGATAACATGTGCTTAACGTGGTGGAAAAATCAGAGACAAGTTGAGGCTTGGCGGGTTAGGTGGAAAATATATTGTGCAGTAAACAGCTAAATTGTAAATTTGGGGATAAGTAGAAAGTTGTGAGGCAGCCTTAAATGCTTCTCACGCAGAGAGTGTCTATTAGAGTATGTATATATATAAACATTTACACAGAGCTTATTATTACTCTCTTTTAGATATATATAAATGAAAAATAAAAAGATAATCTGGAAAACTATAGATCGAGGACATCCCCAATGAAGTTCTCATTACCCAAATCGCGTTTGAGTAATTACCTGCAGTCAGTTATGCAGGTAGTGCCGAGTAAGTCAACCCTGCCGATCCTGACAAATATTCTAATTGAGGCGTTGGAAAACAAACTCAAGCTGTCGGCAACGGATCTTGATGTTTCCATAACCACCTCGCTGGAGTGTAGGGTGAGCAAGAAGGGATCCGGCGCCTTACCTGCGAGGATACTCTTTGAGATCATAAAGGAACTTCCGGAGTCCGATATTTCCTTTGAGGTGTCGGGTTCGAGAATGGAAATTAGAATCCCGAACGGATCATACAAGATAGCTATGGTAGCAGCTGATGATTTCCCAAAACTGCCGGCGGTCAATACCAAAAAGGAAATCCGCATCAGTGGGAACGACATCGTAAAGACTATTCGTAAGACTACTTTTGCCTGCTCCGATGATGAGACGCGGCCGGCTCTCAATGGTGTCTTATGGCAAACGCAGGGTGAGAAAATGCAGATGGTAGCTACCGATGGTCATCGCCTTGCCAGAATGGCAGTGGAGAACAAGAAGCTCCAGGGGCTCAGTGAGGATGTGATTGTTCCTCCCAAGGTGCTTGACCTGATCCCTAAGTTTATAAGTCACGAAGGAGAAGAGCTTGGTATCATATTTGGCGAGAATAACATCATCTTCAATCTTGGCGATATAGTCCTAACATCACGCCTGATTGAAGGTCCCTATCCGAACTTCGAACAAGTAATTCCCGTTGAGAGTGACAAGCAACTCAGGGTTTCCAAAGAGGATTTAGCGGGCGCCGTGCGCCGCGTATCAATTCTGTCAAACGCGCTAACGCATCAAGTGAAATTCGCGGTTAAGCCGGGCAAACTGACACTCTCCAGCGCCAACGCGGATGTCGGTGGTGAGGGAAAAGAAACACTTGAGTGCGATTATACCGGTGACGCTATTGAGATGGGTTACAACGCCAACTACATTACGGAGATACTCGGCAAGATAGACGGCGACGAAACCATATTCGAGTTATCCAGCCCGGTAGCAGCAGGTGTGGTTTACAGCCCCACCGTGCCGCGTGAGGATTTCCTCTGTTTGGTAATGCCCTTGCGGCTGGCCGAGTAGGACATACCTATGCACGGTGGTGATAGGTAACTGCATCCCTAACGGTCTATTGGGAAACACAAAGCAGAAGACAAACATGCGGTTGAAAAACTCGGAACAGAGTGCAAGACAGCAACCACTCATCATTACGGTTCACTCTCGAGATAATGACTTTCCAAAGACTACACGGTTGTGGTTATTGGGCGTGGTGTACGTCCTCGTGCACCACGTGGATACAGGGGCAGACAGGGGCGTAAGCCGCTTACAAACAGATCATGGGTTTTTGGAAGATCGCAAAAGCGGGAATCAAACAGCATTGACACCTTACTGGATGGTCTCTCTCGCGGGCATAATGAATCAGCCTCTTCCCGAGTTTGACGGTACGGCCTTTCAATAACCCCCCAATTAAACCCCCGATAGCAAATGAACATAACTACAATCAGCCTTACGAATTTCCGTAATATGTCCTCGCTGCACGCTGATTTCTCGGAAGATGCAAACATTCTCTATGGTGATAATGGCTCCGGCAAAACCAACATACTGGAAGCGGTATTCATGCTCTGCCTGGGGCGGTCGCAACGCGGCGCAACGGACGGCGTGATGCTGGGCCATGATGAGGACGTCTACCGTATCGAGGGAGGGATCATGGAAGAATCACGGTCACACACCGTAGCGGTGGCCTATCAGCGTGGAACTCGACGCAGGATAACGATTGACGGAGTGGCGTCCAGGGTGGCGGAACTGTATGATCGCTTTTGTGCCGTATCGGCCGGACCGGAAGATAGTGAAATACTCTCCGGGTCACCCGCCGGGCGGCGGTTGTTCACGGATATCTATATGTCACAGTTCTCCAGGGATTATCTTGACAGTGTGTCAGACTATGCGCGCACACTCAGTCAGAGAAACGCCGCCCTTAGACAGGAAAGTGATACCAACCCTTTCGACCCGCTGCTTGTGCAGTATGGTTCGGCGGTGATAGTACACCGTCATGGATTTATAAATGCCGTGGGCGACCTCGCCGCAAGGTACTATGGCGAGATATCAAGTGGCGGCAGGCTCGATATTCGATACCAGCCGTCGGTGGGGTATGACTTGAATAATGCGGACATCACAGCCGTGCAGGCCGCCTTCCAGGAGCGGCTAGCGGAGACTTACCGGCATGAGCGGGTGATCATGACAACCTTAATAGGTCCCCACCGCGATGAGGTGCTCTTTGACATATCCGGCTCTCCCGCTCGCAGCTATGGATCGCAGGGGGAGTTGCGCACGGCCGCGATCTCGCTGAAACTGGCCGTCTACCGGCTTCTGAAAGAGCACCGTGGCACGGCGCCGGTGCTGCTTTTAGATGAGATATTCGCCGAACTCGATGCTACCCGCTCACGGGCGCTGATCGAAGCGTTTGGGGATTTCGGCCAGTTGTTTCTCACGACCGCGGCGGCGCCCCCGGAACTGCTGCGCCGACGTGGCCGGAACTTCAGGATAAGCCGGGGAATAGTGGAGGAGACAGACTGAGATGCCGTCGCTCTCACTAAGGGCTGTCACAAAAACCTACGGAGCGGCCACCGTTCTCGATAATATATCGCTGGATCTGTCGCCCGGTGAACTCCTCGTGCTGTTAGGTCCCTCGGGTTGCGGCAAGACGACCCTTCTGCGCCTTATCGCAGGGTTGGAACAGGCCAATGGTGGGGAGATACATCTCGGAGAGAGACGCATCGACCGCCTGCGACCCCGGGATCGCCGGGTCGCCATGGTCTTCCAGAACTACGCTCTGTATCCGCACATGTCGGTCGAGAAGAACATAGGCTTTCCACTGACAGTCTCCGGGCTCAGCGGCAGTGAAACAAAAGCGCGGGTGACCGAGACAGCCAGTATGCTCGGTTTGGCGGACAGGCTCAAAGACAAGCCCGGACGGCTTTCCGGCGGCCAGCGTCAGAGGGTCGCGCTGGGGCGGGCGATTGTCCGCAAGCCGGACCTTTTTCTGCTCGACGAACCGCTGTCCAATCTCGACGCCGATCTGCGAGCCAGGATGCGCCTTGAGATTGTCAGGATTCAGAAGCAGCTTGAGGTCACCACCGTCTACGTCACCCATGACCAGACTGAGGCCCTCACGATGGCCGACCGGATAGCTATCCTTCATAACGGCCGGATAATCCAGACAGGCACCCCCGAGGATCTCTACTGCGACCCGGCGCAGCTCTTCGTGGCCGAGTTTATCGGCCAGCCGAAGATCAATATCATCAAGGTCACTGACCCTCAGCAACTGGAGTCGTTCTTCGGCGCGACGCTCATTGACGCGGGCGTATCGGTGGCTCATTGGCCGATGCTGGTGGGTGTGAGGCCGGAGGCTGTAGCCATTGATGAATCCGGTGAGCATACCGGCAATGTCAACGCCTGTGAGTACCTGGGAGACCAGTACATTGTCACTCTCGACTTTGCGGGCAGCCGTCTGTCCGTCTCCGGCAGTCTGGCGGCCATTGAGCCCGGTCAGGAAGTCTGCTTTCGTATCGACAGCCGTTCGCTGCTGTTCTTTGATGCCGCCACCGGGCAGCGGCTCAGGTAATTGCAGCGTGCTGTTGGAAAGCTCGGTATAGTCAGCCAGTTGCAAGTCGATCCCTGCGTTGGGTGGCCGTTTCAAACTTGTTTGGAACGGGAATTCAGCTCGGGAAGAGACACCCCCAAACAAGTTTGAGGGTGCCACACAGCCGTCGGAACCCTTGCGGTTCTGACACTTCTGAGAACTCAGGTTTCTATTTGTTATTGCGGGTTCATCACGGTACATTGAGATGGGATGGAGGAACTGAAGACGATCCAAAGAAACCCACCGCAAGCGGAGGCTGTCTCAAAAGTAAGTTGCTCAAGGCAACGAAGGTCGTCGTCCTGAGCGGAGTCGAAGGATGACGACCGTGTTGCAAGGACTTAGTCATGGTTCGACTCCGCTCACCATGACTTCCCAGATGTCTCTGCACGACGCGTCTTTGGATTCACGCTACTGCCAGGCAGAGATGCCTGGCAGCACCAGCATCAATGCTTCGGTGGCTAGTTACCGTGGCTGGGGCGGCCCGGGCATCGGCGGCAGCGTGCGTGGCTCGCTCTCAAGCTTGCCGGTCACATAGTCGATAGCAGCGTCCAGTTGGTCATCGTAGCCCTGCGCCAACCGGTGCGGCAGGTTGTCTACCTCCATATCCGGTATGACGCCCACGTTCTCCATGATCCACTCGCCTTCAAGGCTGTAAATGCTGAACTCCGGCGCCGTGTAATACCCGCCGTCCACCAGTGGACGATAGCCGCGTATTCCGATCACACCTCCCCATGTCCGCTTGCCCATCAGCGGTCCCAGGTTGTACTCGCGGAAGAAGTAAGGGAAGTAGTCGCCGTCAGAGCAGGAGAACTCGTTAATCAGAGTGATCATGTGGGCGTTGATACCGGAGCCCGGGGCGGGACCCTCAGCGAACGTGCGGGACGCACCCATGGCCGCGACTACCCGGCGCAACCGCTCCAAAATCAATCCGGATACAAAGCCACCGCCATTGTAGCGCACATCGATTATCAGCCCCGGCTTGCGCAACTGGTGGTAGAACATCTTGGAGAACCGGAACAGGCCATAGCTGTCCATGTCGGGAAGGTGCAGGTAGCCGATCTGCCCGCCGGAAATGGAATCGACGTATTGTCGCCGATCCTCGACCCAGTTGAAGTAGCGCAATGCTTCTTCACTGGCGATTGGCTTGACCACAACGCGGCGGGCATCGTTCATAGTCGGGCGGTCGTTTAGGGTCAGTTCCACCAATTTGCCGACCTTGTTTTGCATAAGAGCATACGGATTGACGGTGGTCGCTACCTCCTCGCCGTCGATGGCCAGCAGGAAGTCGCCCTCCTTGGCGTCGACACCCGGCTCGAGTAGGGGGGAGCGGAGATGCGTGTCCCAGTTCTCACCACGGAGAATGCGGGCAATACGGAGCCGCTGACTGGTCGGGTCAATCTCGAAATCCACACCCAAAAGTCCGATCTCGCTGCCGGGAAGGCGGACCCGGTCGCCACCACCCACATAGGTATGGGAGCAACACAGTTCCCCGATCATCTCACCTAGGATGTATGTGAGGTCGCTCCGGTGCGCACAGTGAGGAAGAAGCTGCCGGTAAAGGTCATGCATGGCTTCCCAGTCAACGCCGTGCATCTGTCGGTCGTAGAAGAAATCGCGTTGCATGCGCCAGGTCTCTTCAAACATCTGCTCAAACTCGGCCCGGCGGTCGAGGCGCATCTCCATCTGCGTTAGATCAAGACGGTTGTCCTCAAAATCTGCTTTCTTGCCGGAGGTCCCAACGATATGGTAGGCACCGTCCTTTTGCAGGAGCATACGCTTGTGGTTGAAGGCGAGGGCATAGGCATTCACCCCGGAGGCGAACTTGTGGTCTTTCTGTTTTTCCATGTCGTATTTATGGAGAACCGTCTGGTCCCGGGTTAACCGGCCACGAAGACCGAAAATGGGGTACGAAGAATAGAAAACGTTGCCCGGGATGGCCGCCAGGCCGCCATAGTTCCCCGCCGGCAGGGCGAACGCCACCTGGCGCTCAAAGATACCTTCAAAGTCGATCCTTACCGGTTCGGGGCTTTTATCTTTCTCGTCTTTGTCCTTCGCCTTTTCATCAGTCTCTTCTTTTGTTTCTTCTTTGTCGTCTGCGAACTCGACCTCATCGCTCTCAGGGGCAAAGGGAGATTTCTCTTCGGCGGACAACACTATAAGAAAGAGGTTGGTGATGGCATTGTTAACGAACTCGAATTCGTAGTTACTCAGGATGGGGTTAAACTCTCGCTGCGACAGAAAGTAGAGATATTTTCCGTCCGGGTCGAAAACAGGATTGAAATCATTGGTATAACCAGGCGTCACCTGGTGAATCTGCTGGTCCTCGAACGAGTACATAAAGACAGCAGTGATCCGGTTGTCGAGCCGTTTCGTATAGGCCAGGTAGCGGCTGTCCGGTGACCAGGCAAAACTGCGCACTTCGTTGCGTGTGGTTTCGTCTATCTGAAACTTCCGGCCGGATTCCACTTCGATGTAGTACAGCTTCAGTTCCTTGTCGGAGAAAGCCAACCGTTGGCTGTTCGGCGACCAGGCCGGGCCGTACTTGTGGCAATAGCCATCGTCGGTCAGTTGTCGTTTTTCTTCACCGTCGTGGGAGATCAGGTACAACTCTTCTTCGCCCGTTTCGTCGGAGATAAACGCAAGATGCCTGCCGTCGGGCGACCATTGCGGGTTGCGCTCGTTCGCACCGGAAGTGTTGGTCAGGTTGCGCGTGTTGCCCTTTTTGGCCGGGACCGTGAAGATCTCACCGCGGGCAGAGAAGGCCGCCCGCTTGCCGTCCGGCGAAAGATCGAAATCACGCACACCATTTGAGTCCGATACCCTCACGAATTCCGGGCGCATCAACCGGCGGTCGGTGGAGAGTTGTATCTCAACCTTGTGCAGTGTCTCCGAGGGCAGGTCGAGAACATAAACGTACCCGCCGTTCTCAAAGGCGATACCTTCACTGCCCAGGCTGGGCCAGCGAACATCAAACTCGGTGAATTCGGTGACAGGTCGGGTCTGCCCGGTGCCGCGGTCATAGCAATAGAGGTTAAGCGTACCGGTGCGGTCGGAAGCGAAATAGATCCGCTCCTCGTACCACATCGGCATATTGTCCGTGCCTTCCCAATCGGTGATCTTTTCGTTCTCAAATGTTTCCAGATTGAAAATCCAGACATCCTGGGCCATGCCGCCCTTGTACCGTTTCCATGTCCTGAAATCACGGCTGATGGGGCAGTAGGCGACTTGCTTTGCATCGGGAGAAAGACTCGTAAAGCCGGCCGTTTTCATCGGGAGTGGTACGGGCATGCCCCCAGCGATGTCGACCAGGTAAGCGCGACCGTCCCACCAGTCATTGCTCTCCCGGCGCGATCGAAACAACACCCGGTCTCCGTCGGGATGCCATCCCATGACGATATTTTCGGGGCCGAAACGCTCACTTGTGCGCTGGATGCTGGGATGGTAGGTCAAACGGGTCGGCTCGCCGCCGGTGACCGGCATTACGTAGACCGCCATATCGCCGTCATACTGGCCCGTGAAGGCAACCTGTCGGCCGTCCGGGGAGAACTTGGGAAAAAGCTCGATTCCTTCGTGGTGCGTAAGTTTCACCGCCGTGCCACCCGCTCGCGGGGCAATATAGATGTCACCGGCATAGGCAAAAGCGATCTGATTTGTATGCACATCGGGAAACCGGAGCAGGCGTGCTTCGTCGCCAAACACGGATGGCGCAAGCAGCACTGTGGCAAGGGCAAACAGCAGATTCCTCACGGGGTATCTCCTTTCAAGGTGTGGGTCGACAGCATGAATGGCAAGAACGGGATTCTCGCCGTGTGAGTCAATCCCCATTTTTGATCTCGTCTATGAGGTTGTTGAAAAGGCGTTCTATCGCACTCGGAAGCTGCCGGATTCGTCATGAGCGCTGACGGACCTGTTGAAAAACGTACTCCACGGGGTGGTGTCGGGTGTCTCTGCTCGACAAACCTGATGACTGGTGGTGAGGGAGCCGTCAGGCAGAGACACCTGATGGCACAAAACCAATCCCTTTTCAACGCCTGTTCGCGCATTTGCCGAACACACCCGGTTCACATTTCACATTTGACCTTTATATTTGACAAAATCGATCCATAATATATATTGCGACCCATGAAACAACGCCGATTGAGCCTGATCTTCCTGGGAATCTGGGTGCTGGTCGCACTGCCACTGTTCGCGGTTTCCGGCCAGGCGAACGAGGAGGCCGGCAACCTCTCTACGCAGACTCGTGACAGCGGCGCCCTGCACGAAGGCAACGAGGCTGAACAGCGTGGATCTGATTCAGCAGCGGCCGCGATCACTGCCGCCGAAGCTAAACCTGCCCCGCCGGCGCGCCGGGGTACGCTCGACTTTCTGTTTACCGGGAAATACCTGGCCTTCCTGATCCTGATCTGTTTGGGGCTGGTTCTGCTTTTCTTCCGCCGGACAAATCGTTGGGTCAGGATAGGCGCATTGCTGGTGGCGTTTATCCTCTTCGGGCTGGATTACATCTTCCCGCTCCACCCCAGCCCGATGTGCGGGATAACCAAGCTTTTCATGTTCAAGTTCACTTTTGGGAAGTTCTTCCCGGCTTTTGTGGCGCTCTTTATCGCCATGATGATTCCCAGCCTGATCGGCCGCAAGCTGTTCTGTGGCTGGGTCTGTCCGCTGGGAGCGTTGCAGGACCTGATAAACAAGATTCCGTTCAAGCCTCGTTTCAAGAACTTCAACTTCGCTGCTTTCAACACCGTTCGGATGGCCCTGCTCGGCATGTTTGTTCTGACTTTCTTCTGGGTCAAGGACCATGTGGCCTTCTTAGCTGAGCGGTTGGAGGCCGACGTTACCGAGCAGACCTGGACCGCCTTCTCGGCGTACAACGTCTACGAACCGATCAACTTCTTCGAGTTGCTGCACTGGTCGATCGACGCCGTCTGGATCGTCATGTTTGTGATCATAGTGATCGGCAGCCTGATGCTCTACCGGCCGTTCTGCTATGCCGTCTGCCCCATCGGCGCGCTGACCTGGCTGCTGGAGAAGATCGCACCCGGCCGTGTGCGAGTCGATCATGACATATGCACCGACTGCGGCGACTGCCTCGAAAAAAGCCCCTGCCCGACCATCGCCCCCATGGTGGAGCAAACCATGAGAGTGCTGCCCGATTGCACTTCGTGCGGCGAGTGCGTCGACGCCTGCTCCGAGGACGCTATCAGGTTCGGTTTCAGGCGCTGAGGTTGACCTGGCACGGCTTTGCCCGGACGACGCAAGAAAAACTTCGGGAACCAACCGCCGCCGACATATATTGCAAGCAGCATGGATACGTTTGACAGAACCGAGAAAGCTATCGGCGCGCTGCTGCACGACCTGTTTGAGATAGGCGCCCTCTACCGCCAGGGGAATAACGTGGCGGTCAGCCTCGGTTTCCGTTTCAATCGGGTGAAATCCCTGGCGCTGCTGGAAGATCGCCTTAAGACGGCCGGTTATCGCTATACGCTAAGAGAGACCGACGACGCGCTGCTTCTGAGTGTAGACCCTACGCCCCGGATGACAATACCGCCTTTGAATATAATCCTGTTTATCGCTACCTTGTTCACCGTCTATTTCGTGCCGGTTTTCCTTCGCCGGTGGACCGTTGCGCCCGGTCTGGGGCGGGCTTTTGATGACACTATCGACGCCCTGGCCGCCGGAGAAGGGATCGAGTTCACGGTTGCCATGATCTCGATCCTCTTTGTCCATGAGATGGGACACTACCTGGCCAGCAGACGGCGCAATATCGTAACCTCGTGGCCCTATTTTATTCCCGCGCCGAACATCATCGGTACTTTTGGGGCCGTCATTAAATCGAAGTCGCCGTTCTGGAATCGCCGTGACCTGATCGAGGTGGGTGCCGCCGGTCCTATCGCCGGCTGGGTGGTGGCGCTGGCGTGGCTCTGGTACGGGCTTTCGCAATCGGCGCTGCTGCCGCAGGCGGCTTTTAGTCCGATGGACCTGGTTTTCTCCATGGACGGCGAATCGATTATCATGCGTCTCTCGACGCTGTCCATTATCGGCTCGGCCCCGGCGGGCTATTTCTACAAGTTGACCGAAGCCGCCTTTGCCGGATGGGTGGGGCTTCTGGTTACGGCTATTAACATGCTGCCTATCGGTCAACTCGACGGCGGACATGTCGTGTATGGATTGGTGCAGCGGCGACAGCACCTGCTGGGCAAACTGGCCACGGCAGGACTGATCCTCTTTGGCCTTTTTGGTTCGGCCATGTGGTGGTTCTTTGCGGCCTTCGGTCTGTTCTTCGGGATGAGTCACCCGCCCACCATCGACGACCGGCAACCCCTCTCACCGACGGCGGTGGCGATGGGTTGGGCGGCCCTGGTCATACTGGTGGTGTCCTTTACGCCGGTTCCTTTTCGCTGACGGCTATCGCGTCAAGCTGCGAGAGGTCTTCGTCGCGATTGTAAAGCGCTTGGAAATCGATCTTCCCCTGTCTGATCACTTCTATGAAGATGTCCACGATCTGGGGGTCGAACTGTATTCCCCTGTACTTGACCAGTTCTGAAACGGCTTGCCGCAGGTCGGCCCCCTTGCGATAAGGCCGGTTGGACATGATGGCCTCAAACGTGTCAACCACCGCCAGGAGTCTCCCCTCAATGGGAATGTCGTCTCCTTTCAGACCGTTCGGGTATCCGGAGCCGTCGTATGATTCGTGGTGGGCGGTTATGTAGGGAATGGCCGGTCGGAAAAGATCAATGCCGTCGATAATCATCATGCCCACTTCGGGGTGAGCCTCCATCTGCTTGCGTTCGTGGTCGGTCAGCTTTGCGGGCTTGTTGAGAATACTGTCCGGCACTCCGATCTTTCCGATGTCGTGCAAAGAGCAGCCCATGACCAGGTCGCTGATCCTGCGTTCGTCCCACCCCATGTGACGGGCGACGAGTTCCGCCAGCGCCGAGACGCGATCGGTGTGACCTGCGGTACATGCGTCGCGCGCTTCAATGGCATTGGCCAGCACGCGGATCGCCTGGATATATGACGTGCGCAGGTCCTGGTACAGGCGGTGGTTGGCCAGGGACGCCGCGGCCGAGTTGGCCAGTATGGACAACACGTCGAGCTGGCCGGGAGTGAGCTGATCGAACCTGCTCCGTATCAGGATGTTGATAACACCGTGCAGTCTTCGCCGGGCGAAGAGCGGCTGCGATATGAATATCCGGGTCAGGGCCTCGGGACCCTTCCCGGTCTGCTCGCTTTGGATTACCGGCTGCATGCTCTTGGTATAAGTGAAGTTCTCTATCGTAATGTCGTTTAGCACTTCGCCCGACAGCAATTCGTCGTCCGACTCATGAACTCTGCTGATTGGCTCTCTCGATGTGGGATCGGTCTCGATGATACCCACCACCGCCGCCGCCATCTCCTTCTTGCACGATCTGGCCACCATCGTAAGGATGTCCTTGATATATACCTCGGCGCCGGTGGCGCCGACCACTTTCAGGAACTCCACCTGCCCTTTCAGTTGCAGGTTTTCGCGAAGCACTTTCTGATGGTCCAGGCCGCGCTTGACGGTCGCCTTGAGCAATTCCAGTCGAAAAGGCTTGATCAGGAAATCGTAGGCGCCCCTGGTAAGAACGGAAATGGCGGTTTCAAGAGTCGGGTGGGCCGTCATCAGGATTACGATGGCGTCACTATGGTGACGCAGAGTGGTCTCAAGCACCTGTATCCCTGAGTGCTCACCCATTATAAGGTCGGTAAGAACCAGGTCGACCGGATGCTGCTCAATATACTCGAGAGCCTGGGCAGGGTCGGAGAGCGCTTTGATGCAGTACTTCTCGGACGCCAGGGCTTCCTGGATTATGCTGCAAATGTAGCGCTCATCATCGACCACAAGGATGTTTGTCGGGCTGCCGTTTATCATCCGTCGCCTTTCGTTATCGACCTTTTCTTCTATCGGAAGCCATCCCGAAAAGGAAACAGGACAGGGATCTTCTGTCCAAAGATTGATCGGCTGTACGCCCGTTACGCTTGGTGAAACATCTCGGCCCGGTACGACGACCTGACCAGCGGCGCCGACATAACTCTCTTGATACCTGCCTCTTGGGCCTGCCGCCCAAGGTACTCAAACTCGGCCGGAGGCAGGTAGCGGATCACCCCGTGATGGTCCTTTGACGGCGAGAGGTACTGTCCGATGGTCAGGATAGAAACCCCGGCGGTGGCCAGATCGTCAAAGACCCGGATCAACTCCTCGGTCTTCTCCCCCAATCCGACCATCAGACCGGACTTGGTAATGATACCTGAGTGTTCCCGGATGTAACTCAGGAGCTGCAGCGAACGCCGGTAGTCGGCCCCCGGCCGGACGGATGGATACAGCCGGGGCACGGTCTCGATATTGTGATTGAACACGTCCGGCCCGGCCTCGATGATGCTATCGGGGGCGCCGGGAGCGCTCCTGAAATCCGGTGTCAGCAGTTCCACCGTCGCCGGGGGGAGCTGCAGGCGTATCTGGCGCACCGTCTCGGCAAAATGGGCGGCCCCGCCATCGGGAAGGTCGTCACGCGTTACGGACGTCACGACAACATGCCTGAGCCGTAGTCGGCGCGCCATCGCTGCTACCCGGGCCGGTTCGTCGGGCTGGACGGGTGCCGGCCGCCCGGTGCTGATGTTGCAGAAGCGGCAATTGCGCGTGCAGGTGGGCCCCAGAACGAGAAAAGTTGCCGTGCCCCGATCGAAACACTCGCCCCGGTTGGGGCAGTTGGCCGCGTGGCAGACCGTCTCCAGACCATAATCGGCCAGCAGGTGGTTTACCCGCCGGTAACGGGAGCTGCCAAAGGCTTTCACCTTGAGCCAGTCCGGCTTTCGAGAGGTTGGAATCATAATCCTCTGCTTGTTGCCTTGTCGTCCGTGGTATGGGCCGAACACCACACTACCGCCGTATGTACGCTCACTTCGAGCTATCCCTCAAAATATATGGGAAGTTACCGACAATCAACACAAAGAGACATTCCGGAATCCTCAAAGGAGATATCACATGTCATGTCGTCTGGTTGTACTATGTTGCCTGGTTGTGTTTGGGATGACGCTGACCGCCGACGCCGTCGATAAGAATATGGCCCGCGCTGTCAGGCTTGACGAAACCAGGCTGGAGCAATTGCGAAGCAACCCCAACCTGGTGACCGTCGACACCTGCACCGTTATCAACATTGACTCGCTGGTCTGGCTGATCGACAACTGGGTTGTCGGCGACGAACTGTACAAGGTCCTGCTTGATCCTACTGCAAGCTGCAATACAAGTTATCCGTTTTCAGTGACGGAAGTGCATATCATCATGTACTTCTATGCCTCGACTCCCATCATATACGGAGGTGACATTGAGGACGTCAACTACGCCAATCCCACCTGCCCGGTGCCGGATACGCTCATTGCCCTGTCGCCCAACTATCAGGACCTGGTGCCCAGCGCCGACCTGTGGGATATCTGGGTCGACTTTGACCCGCCGGTGGTGGTCAACGGCCCCTTTTTCGCCGGCTTCTATATCGGCGGCGGCATAGACCCCACCTCTGCCCCGGCTGTGGTCACCGACGAAAACCCGGTGCTGTGTTCGTCATATAACCTGTGGGACGAATCGGTCGGCTGGGTCGATCTGAGCGACAACCAGTGGTATTCCTTTCCCGGGCAACTGGCCATGTTTGCCGTAGGCTATGCCGGGGGCAGCATTGAACCGTCCCAGCCCGAACCGAAACTGACTCTGCTTGCACCCAAAGACGACGAGACGCTGATGGGTTCGGCAGATATCTGGGCTTGGGAGAACTCCGGCTCGCAGATCATCGACCATGTTTCATTTGAGTACTCCTCCGGAGGCTCATACGTCGGTATCGGTAGTGATTTCGACGGCAGCTCTCCTCTCCGTGACGGCGCCGCTTTTGCAGCCAGCGGGAGCGGCTTCTCCCTGTCCTGGGATTTCTCCGGACTTGCCGAAGGCACCTACTGGTTGCGCGCCACCGCCTATGACACGCTCGGCCGAAGCACCGCCGACAGCCTCATAGTCTACCTGGAACCGACGCCACCGACACCCTTAATCAACGCCCCGTCGACCGGGACGGGGTTTTGCGACCAGCTCGCATTCCTGATGACGACCAGCGACGAGAACCTAAGTCATATCGAGATCCAGCGTCGGCAAGCCAACTACAACTACTCCGCCGGGATGCAGACGTTCGACGTCACTCCGCTGGGGGCGCAGTACAACGGTCCGGCCGCAGCCGCCCTGGCCGTAACGCTCTGGGCGGACCGAGGCTACAGCTACCTCGTCAAGGAAGGTTCCCGGACTCTCTCTACTGCCGAATTGACTCAGAAACTGGCGGAGCAATTCGGAACCGAAGAAAACCAGGGCACTTACGACGAAGCCCTGTACCAGGGGCTTGCAGACTACTTCCTGCCGCGGGGTAACGTGCTGACGTTCGACTATATGAGGAACCCGGACTATTTCAGCCTTCGGACCTGGGTTGAGGAGGAACAGCGGGCGGTCATTATCGGTTTGAGCGGCTCCCCCGGCGTTTGGCTTGTGGTCGATGGTTTCCACGGTTGGGTTCAGTCGGATGGGAGCTATCAAGTATCGGTCTCGAATTCGCTCACCGGGAGCATCTCGCATCTGCCCATGCGCTCCGGCTCCGGTGTCAGCGAGGTTTACGTCAGCGGCAACTGGCAGCGTGTGGACTTGATGGTTTCGATGCTGGCCAAGGACTGGAGCGTGACCCGCAATTTCGTAGGCGCCGATTTCGACGAGAGCGACGGCTGGTCGGTCGATTGGACGCCATACAACGTCAGCGATGATACGCTCTACTTCTTCCGGGCTCTGGGTCGTGACGCCAACGGCCTCGAGGACATCGCAACCGTTCTCTTGCAATACGCCTGCAGCCAGATGTACACCCCCGGCGACTACACCGGTGACGGCGATGCCAACATCATGGACCTGATCTACCTGACCGATTTCCTGGTGCGCGGCGGGCCGCCCCCGGTAGGCGGTGCCGAGCGGGCCGACGCTAATGGGGACGGTTTTATCAATATCGCTGACGTGATCTACTATATTAACTTCATCTATCGCGTGGCCGATCCGCCCAGTAACTGAGGGGAGAGTACCACACCGACGGAGTCAGGTAACGAACCTGCCGGTAGAACAACGGCCGCCCGCATGGGCGGCCGTTGTTGATCCAGCCTCATAGCGCGGATCGTCGGCACTCGCCGAGGCCATCTACCAGGTCAGCAGCCAGGAAGCCTGGTTCGGTACGGAGAGTCGCTGTCTCAGGATCATCCCGTCCTTGCGGCTGATGGTGAACTCATACTTGACGCCGGTCGGATCCAGTGAATTCGATGGTATGAGATCAATGTAGTAGTACCCGGTGGTGTCGGTGCTGGTCGTGACGGCAGTGGGCGTCACCGTGATAGCGCCGAAGCGCGACACTCCCGAAGGAAGGCTGGCTGAGACGGAAACATCGGCCTCAGGTTGTCCGCCGGCATCGTAGACGAATCCGTAGACGCGGCAGAAGGAGGGGAAATCCGGGGAGCCAGGATCAAACCATCCACCGAAGACTGTATCCACGCCGGCGCCGGCAACCACTACCGTGTCGTAAGCGTCAAAGATGTATCCCGTCGCCGACGCTACCACCAGAAAACTGTCGGCGTCCAGGTTGAAACCCGCTCGGCCGTGGGAGTCGGTTTGCCCCACGGCGATCAGCGACGTCTGGCTCAGATTGCGCACGACCAGGCCGACGAGAGGTACGGCCTGTCCGAGCGTGGAATCGTAGGCCTGAATCGTGTAGGCATACATCCCCGAACCGGAGCTAATGCTCGAGACCTCGGTATCGAGGTACTTGCCAAAACTCCCCGCAGCGGTGTGATTGCTCTGGAGAGTGTTCCAGACCCAGCGTGCCAGCGATGTCGAGTCACCACCACCCTGCTCGGTCAGGTTGGTGTCGATAACCCCGCCCTTTACGCACACGGAGTCATCGATCAGGGCCAGTTGATCTGATAGTTCCTCGCTGATGATCTGGAAGGAGCAGATATTCGGTGTCAGCAGATTGCCGCTGTTCTTCTTGGCCAGGATTGTCAGCGAGTAACACCCGGCCGTACCGGAGCCGTCAAGATTGGAAACCTGGTCCTTGAAACAGTAAAACTGCTTGCCGCCGACAGTGGTGGCACTGATGCTGCCGTCCGATATGGCCATCGAGTCTCGGCAGACGAGGCTGCCATCCGGCCCGCTTACAAGCAGATAGGCGGAATCTGCCGTGGTCGGGTTGCCGAGGCTATCCAGCGAAAAGAACAGCATGGAAAGCGAATCCTCACCGGAAGGTGACGAAGTCGAGTTATTCACGATCGCATGTGAGGCCTGTAAACCCTGACACACCAATCCTGTTGTCAGAACGAACACGAGAACGAATACGGTGCCGTACATCTTATCGCCGAGTGTCAATCTTGCTTTCATATCATACGCCCCTTCACCTGTTTGTTATGATCCTTCTGCGCCGACGCGACGGCTGTGCGTCCGACCCCGTACTATAGAGAATCGCTATGGGAGTGGTGGTGTCGGCGTACTTCGTTGATCTTATCACTTTGTCGTTGGTGTTGGCGGGGAGTCCCGTCATCATCAAGATAAAACCATAGTTCGACCCGGATGTATCCCAGTAATTGAGGATGCGGTTGAAGTTGCTGAACGTGAAGTATTGTCCCGTGTCGGTGATTGTCGTGCTGCAGGCGATGTCCGTGAGGTAGTCACCGCCGCTGCTGGTCCAGTTGACCGAGTCCCCGTCCCCGACATCGAGGTATGCGTGAAGCCACGTAGCGCCGCTGTCCGGGTCGGGGAAATCGCCGATGCCCGCCGTAACTTCTTCGCCTTCATACCACTGTGTGGTCACGGGGTATAGCAGCATGGTAAAATCAGTGGTACTCGCTTCCAGCTTGCACCATACCTTGAACTCAGAAGAATCCGGCACCGTCCCATCCCAGCCCGGTAACATAATAAGTGTGCGACGTTTTTTGTTAAACCCGCCAATACCGCCCGTGCCAAGATTATAGATATTCCCCGCGTTGTATCGCTGACAGTTTTCACCGGGACGTTCACCATCGCAGCCCGTATAGTTATAAATCGTGCAGTCCTGCACGTCGGATGTCCCCTTGAGGGTATCCACCACGACCGCAGAAAACCCGGACGCGCACACCAGGAGAGCCCCGGCAAGGATCATCAGATGCGTTCTGCTCAAGGGACCCCTCCTGATTTCTTCTTGGTGCCCTTTTTTCTCGCGGAGACCGGTTTCCCTGTCTCCTTCCCGCTCAGGGCTTCCCGACGAATCTTCGCCAGCATCTTCCAGAATCTCTTCTGCTCGGAGTCGTCAGGGGCCAGTTTTCGTCGCAGTTCGATCATTTTGAGAAAGTCTCCCAGTTTGGCGTTTTTTTCAATATCCTTCAGTAGTTTGCTGTAGTAGAGCTTGATGAGATCATCGAGCGTTGACAGGTCCTGAGGGAGGTCCCGCCCGTTCTTGCGGTTGGTGGGCATCTCATACACCCATCTCGACTACCAGCAGATCCACCGTTAACGGCCCGGCAGAATCCGGGTCGCGGGCTATCTTGAAGCTCTCGTTCGATTCGTCGCCCACAATGAAGGCCGTTTCGTTGGTTTTGGGCCGTATGAGAATCCGTGGCATACTGATCGTGGACGGCAGTTGGCTGCCGCGATGATCGGTCAGGTCGCTGAAAGCCACCTGCTGGGCGTTATCGCCGATGTCGATGGCGCCGAACAGAGCCGATACGTCGGAACCCACCTGCTCCAGCGTCACAAACTCGATCTCGCTCCATCCCGCCAGGCCCCAGACCGCGAAACCAGGCACGAACCACACCCGGTGCGACTTCACTTTCTCCAATCCAGGTAACATGGTATCTCCCTTCAACTGTTAACGGGTGCCGTCGGCCCGTCAAGCGGGGGACGGAAAGTTGAAAGTAGCCGCACCGACCGATCGGCAAAGGCGTCGGCCAGTTGCATCCAGACCAGGGCCGGGCGGTCCTGCCCGCTGCGGCCGGAAAGCTCCCTGGCGGCTGAGGCGCGGCAGACGATCTCCAGGGCGCGATAGGTTGCCGCGGCCTGCAAAGTAGGATCGGCGCCGAACTGACCGTCCGGATCCACCTCGCGCTCAATCGTGCCGTTGGCCTCGGCGACGGCATTGGTCAGGACCTGCTCGGTGTAGCTCTGGTGCACCGGTGAATAGTCGAGGTAGACCGTTTCACCAGCGGCGATATCTCCCCCGGCCAGCCTCTTGATCTCGCCGCGGTCGGCCTGAAGCAGGTAGTCGGTGGCTCCGGAGTACAAGCTGTAAGCCACATACCAGATAGTGACGGTCATACTGACGCTCAGGTCGCCCCCGCTCTTGATAGTCAGTTCCCCCTCAGCGTAGTTGACGGCGTAGTCGACGTTCTCCACGTAGACTGTGCCGAGTGAGCTGTCCGAGGCTATCACCACCGAACCGGGCACTAACGGCGACGATGTCAAAACCACCATCGTGTCGTTGAGCGTAACGACCATGCGAGTAGGCTCGTGACTTTGAATGGATTTAACCAGGAATGAGGCACCCTCCACTGCGCCGCCGGTAAATGTAATGTAGTCGCTGCCGTCGAACACCAGTGACTGGTCGAACACGCGGTCCCGGACGGGGTAGGCGGCCACCAGATGGTGCCGGATCAGTTCAACGTTGGTATATGCCATAGCTACCTCCTGACGATAATGGGGCCGAGGTCTGATATCGCCGTTATTCGGCTTCCCACCCCTCCGGTGGAAAAAGCGGATGTCACTTCGACCTTGATCCAGAAATGGACACTACCATTGATCGACTTCTTCTGCCAGTCTGCCGGCATCGATGTGTAATCATCCCACAGCAGGAGATCGCGGTCGGTGGCGTCGAGGTTGAAGCCTCCTCCGGACGGCGTGAAAGCGCTCCAGTTGGAACCGTCCCAGTAGCTGTAACTCACGGTGCCTCCGGAACCGGCCGTGGATAACAGGAACTTGACGTAGCGAAAACGGCAGTCCATCCCGAGGAGCAGCAGGTCGGAGGACTCCTTGACCAGGACGCTGGAACTCGGGTGGTACACATCGGCAGTGGTGGCGCTGGCGGCGGCGCTGGTCAGGTCGGCATAGGACGAAGCGGCGGAGTTGTAGAGAACTACCGAGTCAAATTGTTTCGCTGCCGGATCAAGCGCCTCGGGGGTGGAGAAACTACCGGTGCTGCGATTGGTGTGCTTGATCAGCATCTGGTCCGACGCCTGCTCCGACAGGTACACCGCCACCGGGACATTGTCGTTGAAATACAACTGGGGGCAGATGCCCTCCTCGTCATCGAGAGCGACCACCGGTCCAAAGTTGACGCCATCAAACTCACGGTATTTCAACGCCTTCTGGTCGAACACCACTCCCAAAAGACCGCTTTCGGAGAGGGCGGCGTCGAAGTTGTCGTCGAAATCCCCCGAACAGGTGGCCACGTCGAGCACCGCGGTCCAGTCGCCGCCGCTGACGGGCCGGGAGCGCATCGAGATGGTATCCCCTGCGTGCATGTACACGATGTAGATGTTACTGATGCCGGCCATCAGTCTGGAGTACAGGGACGAAGTGCCGCCCGAGAGAACGTCACCTGCGTCCGATGGGCCGCTTCCCCATGTGGTTCCGGAGTCGGTCGAGGATTTCGCGTGAAGATAGTAGTAGCCTCCCGTCTTTCGCGACCAACTGACCCAGAGCTTGCCGCCGCTCTCGACACCAATTGAGGGATAGTACGACTCATTGACATCGTATACCGTCCGCGTCACACCCGGTGACCAGCTTCCCCCGGAAAAATGCAGCTTCCGCGAGACGAGGTACTTCGTTGTTGCCTCGGAGTAGACGATATAGATGTTGCCGTCATTGTCCATGACACAGTCAAAGGGGAAGTCGGAGGCGTCGTTGGCAACGGTTGTCGGCTCGGACCAGGAGGTGTACGGCGTGTCGGCCCACGACAGTTTCAGCGTCGATCCCGACGTCTGCACTATGGCCGCCAGTCTTCCCCGGTACTGCCCGGAGGGGATCCGGAAGAGTTTCCTGCCGGGGGCTATCCCCAGGCCATAGGCGGCGGTGGTTTCGGTTATCTTCTTTTGCATCTCTCACCCGTGGATGTCGGGGGCCTGCAAGAGGCAGGCCCCCGATCAGATTAGCTGTACACTGTATCCAGTACCGCCGCGGCCTCCTTGATCACTTTGGCGTAAGTGACCGACTCGGAAACGACAGCCTCTTCGAATCTCTGATCGATCACCTTGTCGTACTCGATCATCAGCGGCTGGGTGATTACTTCCTCCACCGCGAATCGACTGTCGAGTCCGAGGATCAGATCATTGTCGACCTCATCGGAGCGGACCAGGGTGGCTCCCAGCGGGCTGAATAGGTCGCCGCTCTGCTGGAAACGATAGCCGGCCATGGGATCCTTGAACTCGTCCAGAGTGAGGATCGTCTTCATCTGGTTGACGTGACAGACGATCGTGTTCAGTTCAAATGGCGAGAACTGCGCCCAGAGGTTGATCAGATCGTCGTAGGCGAGAGTGCCGCTGGAAGCCGTGTTGATCACCGTAGCGGCGTTGTCGTTGCCGTCCCCGTTGACGATACAGTCCACCACCATCCCGATCTTGTCGGTCTGGATCTTGAAGCCGATGTACCACATGAGAACGCGGAACTGCGAGGTGGTCCGGTAGCGCAGGGCCTTGTAGCTGGTTTTCAGGGCCAGGCCGTAGTCGGTCACGTTGACGGCGTGGTTCTGTTCCGTGACCAGAAGCTGCGGCACGTCGGCGCCGTCGCCGATAGGCCGAAGCGAGAACTTGGTGTCTTCACTGGTATCAATGAAGAACGGCGTGTAGTTGTTGCTGGCCACGTTGGTGGAGTTGGCCACCAGGCGGCCAAGCTCGGGGCGCATGGCCTGCCCTTTCTTGATTTCGCGCAGCATAAACTCCGGCAACAGGGCCGGCGCCTGCTGGTAGAACTGCTCCACCGTGCTGGGGGCCTTACCGGAAAGACGAACCCCGGCCAGGGCCAGTTGCCTTTCAAAGGCATCTAAGGGGCTGCCCGAAGGTGACGGGTCGTATTCGTCGCACTCCAAAAGCTCCGACAACGTCAGCCCCCGGTTGTCAGCCTCGAGATAGAGGTCTTTGGTAACGTCGATGCCTGCCGCCCGGCTGAGGTCAACCGCCGCAGCGGGAGACTCCTGGTCGATTTCGCGTTTCAACCCGGTGCAGGCGGAGGAGTTCAGAAATTCACTTAAGTCCATGGCTTTTCCTTCCTAATTGAGCAGAATGAGACAGTCGGTGGTGCCGTTGACCTCCAGCACCGTTCCCCGGGCGATATTGCCCCCGGCCGGGTCGGACGCCACCGTCGGTGCCTGGATGACCGTGCCGGAGGAGCCACCAACAACGCGATTGTCTACTACCGGGTAGGTCGTGGAGATTGCCAAACGGCAGATGCCACCCACCTGCACCGTGGCCAGGCGGTCGCCGTCGTCGTTGTCGCTCAGGGTCAGGCTGATCAGCTTGCCCAGGAGCTGATTCCCGGAACCGATCGGCCCCACTTCATTGCTGCCGGTCAGTTTGACCGGCTCACCGATATTGGTATCCTTCAGGTCATCGACACTGCTTGTCTGATGAATCTTGAAAGTGGCCAGCACCGGTGCTATGGCTTCCAGGTTCTGGTCTCGTACGGTCATGTGTTTTCCTCTCAAAAGTGTTGTTAACTTGGTGTGACCGGGAGCGAATCCCTCATGGTCGGGACAGGGAATCCCACGTGGTCATTTGAAGACAGCCGGGTCCTGCGCTTCTCCCTTATGGCTGCCCCGGGAAACGAGGGGCCCGAAACTACCGGGAAAGGCATCACGGAACCGGGCTGACGCTTTACGGTAATGGCTGATCAATTCGTCGGCCCCCAGAGTCGGCAGCGTCTCCAGATACGCCAGAACATTCTGCATCGCTGCGCCGCTTCTTTCCACGGCTGCTACCGCCTTCGTTGTCCCGGCGATGCGACCTGTCAAATCCTCACGAAGCGTCTGCATCTCCGCGTTCAGGTGATCCACCTGACGGCACAGCTCGGAAATATCCGACAGCCAACTCTTGAGACGGTCGAAATCGATCCGCGAGACATTCTCCTTTTCAAGGCTGTCCCGCAACTCGTCGACGTAGGCCCTCAGTCGGTCATCTTTCTCCAATTTGTCCTCCTGGCTTATCGGTGACATAAAACTCTATCCGGGTGAGTCTGGCTTCGACATCTCTGGAAAACCGGTAGAACTCCTCTTTGTCAACCACCCCCTGCTTCAGAATCACCTCAAAACCGGCCAACTTCTTGTCGAGTGTTCCCACCACCGCCGCTTCGGCCTTGGCGGCCAGTTCTATTTTCAGCGATTGAATCGTGAGAAAGTAGCCGGCGGCGATGCCGAGCACAATCGTGATAAAATTGATCAGCGGTCCGCTGAGACGGAAGCCGACCATATTCTGCCCGTCAGCCATTACGCACTTCCTTTTTTGTTGACGGAGTCACCCCCGCCGAGACTACTTGATGGAAAGAAAAGGAGTAGCCATGTCCCCACTCAGGATACTCGTCGCCGGGTTGCTGCTGGTTTCCCTTGCCCTTGGCTGCAGCAACGATGACGGCCCGGTCGACCCGACCTCGTCGGGCGCTGCTGCCTTCTCGGACGGCGCCGCCCTCTTCGGCCTCGTCGACGACCGCACCCTGATCTATGTCCGGACCGATACTACCTGGGAGCCGGACTTTAGTTTCGCCACCAGTACCAGGCGCGACACGGTCGGCATCAGCGGTGGCGAGGGTGACTGGATCGTCAAAAACGCCAACGTGCCCGTACTGAATCTGAAAGTCACCGACGGCTGGGTCATTCAGAACGGATACTGGCGGAGGATCGAGGGGATGGATCTCATTGCCGACATCGATCCGCCTCCGGTTCTGATGACTCCCGGATTGGAAGCGGGAGATAGCTGGCAGGGTCATTTTCCTTCTTTCCCGGGGGGGCTTGATGATGCCGAACCGTTCTTTTGTTACTCATACTTTGGTTTCCTCTATACCCGGGAGTATCTCGGTCGCGAGTTGCTCCATGTGCCGGGCGGGTCTTTCAACACCTACTGTTTTGACGTAAGCCTCTTCTGGAACTCTTCCGACTCCGTGGCAGCGGCCACCGCCCGGGAGTACTACGTTCCGGCCGTTGGCCTGGTGAAACTCCGCTTTGTCGGCGGACCTCTCAAGCGAACCTTGAGCCTTATCAGCTACCGGTAGCGGTGCAGTAGAAGAGGTATCGTTCGCGGCCGTTGAGGCGCATCGGACGCAGCACGAAGCGGCCGTTGAGAACTCCGGACAGCGTCAGAAGGTAGCTTCCCTCCCTGCGTGTTAAGGCCAGCAGTTGTCCGTGTGGATTTTCCGATTCGATAGCGTCGGTGCTCTTTGGCGGATCGTCTGCGGCATCGGCGATGAATCGTCCGCCCTTGGCAAGACGCGCCAGGCTGAACTGCCGGATGACGAAGCGCCGGTTGTATTTTCCATCCGTAAAGGAGAGACGGCAATGGTCACCGTCCAGACTTGTCACGGTATAGATGGGTTGACCGTCGTTGGTCGGTTGATAACGGTATCCGCAGAACGCCGGCGGCAGCTTGTCAAGAGGCCAGAGTCGCGCTCCCCGGCGCGTCATCAGCGATCGGGCGGCGGTGTCAATGCCGGCGGCCCCGACAATTCGGTGTCGGATTACCCTCACCCGGTCGGGCAGATCGTTCCGGGAAAGACGGGAGAGATCAAGACCGTCCTGCGGAAAGAGCTTTAGTTCAAGACGTGACACCGGGGTTGACCGCCCAGCCAGATGTTTCTCCAGTTGCTCCCGGCTCAAGCGTTCTTTGCCCCGGTAGGCGACCAACTGTCCGGGAATGACGCTTCCGGCGGGAAATCCGAGCGCCCCGAAGCGCTCCGTCACTCGCGGCGGCAATGTTTCGCCGGACGTGCGGCGTACACAAAGCGCCTCTCCCGCCAATTCAGCGGTTACCGACAGACCTTCGTAAAAAGGCGCCACCAGGTACATCTGCTCATTGTCAAGGCCTGTCAGGTCATTGATGTACGTCGATACGTCCGCCCGCACGGGATCATCGGTGGCAGCTTCTCCACTCCTCAACCCGGCTACCCTGGTCACCGACGTATCGGGAACGGCTCCCCGATAAACGAGTGACGTTTCCAGGACTCTCTCAATCTGACGGTAGTTGAAGTGGCAGATCCGACGGCTCCCCTCGTCGTCGTATTCGGCAAACGGTTCATGTTGGCAAGTGCGAATGTCTTTTCCGCAGATGGAACACTCCGGGAACTGGAAAGTGAAGCCGATCGAGCACTCCTTGTATATGCCGCCGTCGATGTTTTCGCGGAGATTTTCGGATCCTTCGGCGCTCTTGAGCCAGTAGAAATAGCTTTTAACCCAGCTTTGTCCCTGGCGGCTCACCACTTCGGCGTGAAAGTTCCGGGCTATCGGCAATTTGTCCTTGCGATGCCCCACGATAACCGGGGAATCAACCAGCAGTTCCGCCAGGCGACTGTGCTCTTCGGGAGGGAAACGACCGCCGAAGCTGTTGACTTCATCGGAAACCACGTACATGGCCCGTATGAAAACGTCTGACGCCGTTACAGGTGTCGGCGGGTTGATATTCCGGTTGATAAGATCGACCAAGTTGGCTGCTACCGGCTCGGTGGGGTCGGCCAGCCGGGCCGTGATTCTGCCCAGAGTTACGTTCATCTTACCTCCATCTGCTTTTCAAGGTGGCACCTCGTCAGCATCAGTGGCAGACCAACACCGAATTTGCGCAAGATATTGCCATTTTCTGTCCACGTTCGGAGCGGGCCGACCAATGCGACCCTCAGCCTAACAGGCGGCGCCACAGCCATTTGTAGCGATCGCGACGAGACATATCCTGCTGGCGGGCATGAAGTTTGCTCGATTATTGGACACGACGAAATAATACGAGCAGGCAAAGACGGCAATGACTATTTACAGGCGACAGACAAGACACTCTTTCAAATGGATTGTGGCTGCAGTCCTTTTTGTCCTGATCATGACTGTGACCTTTGATGATGTCTATGGATTAGGAGTGCCGGCCGGTGTTGGCTATCACGGCGGCTCCAGCGTCTATACCGTCGACTGGAACAATCAATCACAGATACCGTCTTTTGCTCTTGTGGCCAGCTCGACCATCTGTAGCTCATCCGCCGGTGACGAGACTCCCAATGATCCGATAACCGGTACGCCGGAACCATCGACTATCATCTTGCTCCTCGGTGGCCTGGGTGCGCTGCGGCTTCTGCGACGATCGTAAAAATTTGCCCCTACGTTCCCAACCCTCCGCTTTCCAACGCCTTTTGAGGTTCCCTCAAAGGGCGTTTCTTTTGGCGTTGGCAATCCTGCCCGGTAACGACTGATCCCTGCCCGTATCGGTTGGCCCGGCCTCATCCCCGGCCGACGCGCGGCTCGGCTGCTATCTCGGGCTTTCTTCGCAACGGCCAAAGCGCCAGCGCCAGCGCCATCAGGGCATCACACTTGTTGTTGTCATCCCAGCGGGCGGCGCGCAGTTCATCCTCCAGGGACCAGATCCTGCCCGGTCCGTCCGGAAGCTCCCAGCGTTCGTAGCTGATCCTGCCTGTGGCGTGAAACAACTCCACGTTGGTCAGAAGCTCCGCCTTGGTCACCGCACTGAATACGACCGCCTCCGGGTTGTATTCCTTGAGCTGTTCCACGACCACGTCTCCCAGACCGGTAGCGTCCACCACCAGTCGCCCGGGGTATTTTCGTTGCCGCTGTTTGATCCTCTCTATTACGACATTCCAGTCAAAACGCCTGAACCGTTCCAGACAGACAACCCGGGCCACGCCGCCGACAACGTCGATCGTGATTCCCACTGTCGCCGTCTGCTTGCGAGCTAAGTCCCATCCGCTTATCCAGGCGGTACTATCTGTCCCGTCTGTATTCCATTCGTTGAAAGAGGTCAGGCCGCGGTCGACATATTCTCCCTTGAGAATTTCCCCGCCGGAATCGACAAACTGCCCCATGATATTCTGCTGAACGCGGCGATGTGAGAAGGACGTGATCCTTTCGTCGAGGAAGTTACGGGAGATGTAACAGTTCTCGCGGCTGTCGCCCGACTGGAAATAACCCGCCCGGTCGCCTCTGATTATTTCCGTGGCGCGGCGGTAGAACCAGTTCCTGCCGTTGGGTGTGGAAACCAGATCAAGTTTCCCTTCGCGGTCGGCCAGGCGCATCTGGATGACTTCTTCCACCACGTATTCGGCGTCGTGCTCGAAAGCCACCTCGTCGAAGATGAACAGATCGTAATCGTTACCCAGCAGGTATTCTCCCCGGTTCTGGGTCGATCGCGCCTCGACCGTGACGCCGTTTCCGAACACGAGTCGCGGATACGGTGTTCTGACCATGCTTGCCACCAGTGACTCCAGCAGGTGTGACTGCCGAATCAGCCGCAGAGTATGGTCGAAAATGATATTGGCCTGATCCTGAGTGATCGAGGCGGTCGCGATTCGATAGCGGCCGCCGGCGTCGTACTTGAGCGGTCGCGGGCGGTAGAGGGCATGGTGTATGATCTTCACGGCGCAAACGAACGACTTCCCCCAGCGGTTGCCGGTGACAAGCACGTTTTCCCGGGAGCCGGAGTTCTCCAGCCACTTCTTCTGGCCGGGATGCAAGCGGACGCCCAGGGCTGCGTCGGCGAAGTAGACCGGGTCGCTCAGGCCCCGCCGCCAGTCGATACTGTCTGTCAAGTCCGCTATACTAAGCGTCCCGCTTTGTCACGGGCGGTCTCTTCGTCCAGCAGACCGGCCTGATACAGTTTGAGGATGCTGTCAACTTCGCGCGTGCGCACGTTCACCTCATCGGTGGCCTGATAGGCGAAGCTGTTGTCGAATACAAAGCGGCATCTCATGTCCAGTCCCGACAGAGCCAGGTCGACATTACCGATCCACTCCAGAAGCTGGGCCGCTTCCGCCTGCACCGATCGCACCTGCCGCATCACCACGTCAAACTTAAACGCCGACCAGGTGGTTGTGGCGCCGTACGAATAGCCCAAAAGGAACGGCGCCAGGTGTGTCCCGGCACAGATCTCTTCGACCATGGCCCGATGATTGAAAAACCAGTTGTTGGTCACCGCCCGGGCGTGTGGCGGGCCGATATACTCGATATTGACGTTGTCCCAGGTGACCGGGTTGTCGTCGACATCGCAGGTCTTGATCATCGAGACGGTCGAATCGAAGTAGCTGTTGATGCGGTCGACATACGCCTGCTCCGCCTCGCCCGCCAGCCGTTGGGGGGGAGCGATCTTCACGTGCAGCCTGTGATACCCGCTGTTGTGGCTCGTTCGCCGCATGTCATCGACCAATTGCTGTTCGATGTACGAGACAAAAGGAACCGTCTGCAGGACCGATCTCCCCAGCGGGGAACCGATACCGGCATTCAAGGCCAGGTGGTAGAAGTCCGGCCGGGCCAGCGCCAGCGAGCCGCCATCCTGCTCCAGCACCAGTCCCGACCTGCCTTCCTGCGGGTGCCAACTGATGTCCGCCGGATCGACCGGCACGAACTTGTCCACACCCGAGGCGTCTCTGCTGACTGTCAGGAACCCGCCGAATATGCCGTCTCGAAACAGGCAGGAAAACAGATCCACCATGAATCCGGGCAATCCCGCCGGGCGCCCGGTAGAATCAAGATACAGTTCATTGGACAACTGCTCCAGGCGCTGTCGTCCCTGCTCGGCGAGCAGCTTGTTCTTGCTGCCTATGATGCGGAACTCCCCCGGGGCGGCCGCCAACCTGCTCCAGGTCCAAATGCAGGTGTCGACAATCGGGATATTATCAGCCAGGAATCGGTAGAGCATCGTCCGATAACGGCCGGACCGAATATCGGCGGGGGACATTTTCAGCGTCGAGTTGATCTGGTCGGGGGTGCGATAGGCGCTGCGACGGGGCGGCTTGACGGCGGCCGTAACTCGCTGGACGCGCTGCGGTTGAGCAGTAGCAGACGGCTTCTTTCTCTTGAACAGTTTCATCTTTGCTCCTTTTTGCCCAACCGGTCAGCGTCAGCAAGACCGGCAACCATGTACTGTTTTTGTAACTGCCTCGCCGTGCTGGTGGTTGAAAATTTCGCTTGAACCATCAGAGCGTGGCGTCTATATTCCAAGGGCCGAAAGATATAAGGCCGACGCTTACTTCCGATATATATGATGATGGAACGTAACACAATACGGGCGCTTCCCGCCATCCTGTTGGCCGCCGCGGTTATCTGGTCATGCTCGGACAACCCCGCGCTGAGAATGCGCTATCAGGCGGAGAAGCTCTACCATGGCGCCGAGCGTCAGTTGCGGGACGTGCTGGCGCGCCCGGAGCGAGAGCATGTGCGATCTGCAGAGGCGGTCGCTCCCGAGTATGCGCGGGTCTGGTCGTTCTGTCTGACGGCCCTTGATTCCTTGAGCAGCCAGGCCCATCCGGTCGAGTATCACGAGATAGAATACCTGGCCTTCAAAGCCGCCAACCGCCTGTCGCAACTTCATTCTTCCTCCGGCAACTTCGACACCTGTGTCACGATTCTAAACCGCCTCCTGCGGCACGTTTCGCTGGACAACTCACCTTTTCGGACAACGATGTTCAACTTAGGCCAGGCCTTGCAGGCATCCGGCGCGTGGGACAGCGCCCTCGTCGTATATGGTAGTGTGCTCGATCGGTTTTACCCGCCCGTCGATGACTCCGGCGGGGTCGTCTACAGCCTGCTTAACTTGCCGCTGAATATCTTCCGTATCGTCACGGTGACCGGCGATTCGGCTACCGCCGCGCAACACTACGAGCAGGCCGAACGCTACTACCGCGACCTGTGCAATAGCTACCCGCAAAGCGCCGCCGCCGGTGCGTCTCACGGCAACTTAGCTCGGCTATATGAACAGGCTGGTCAGTGGGAAAAGGTCATCATCGAACTGAGGGCGCTGTCCGACACCACAGCCGACAATTATCTGGAAATCCGCCTGAATGTGGCCGACGTATACGCTGCCGGGCTGAAAAACACCGACAGCGCCCTGTCGATCTATAACGACCTGCTCACACGGATCGACGCCTCTGATACTCTTCTGCGCCCCCGGGTTCTGTTCAACATGAGCGTGGTCAGGATGGACCTGCAACAGTACGATGAGGCCCGGGAGATATTGGTCGACCTCAAGAGAAACTACCCCCGCTACTATTCGGTCACGCCCATGGCCCAGTTTCTCATGGCCCGGTCGTTTGAGCAGCAGGGAAACTGGAGCCGGGCCGAGACCGAGTACAAGCTCCTGATCGAGAAATACCGCGGCTCTGATCAGGCCATGACGACCTACCTGCATCTGGCCGACAGCTACCGAAAGCAGGGGCGGCAGGAGGAAGCCCGGCGATGGCGTCGCGACGCCGAAGACTACTTTGATCGCTCCGCCGCTCGGGGAGCCGGTACCATGCTGGAGGCCAGGGCGTTGCTCCACAAGGCCGAGCTGCACGCGAGAGACGGACAATGGCAGAGCGCCGCTAAAATTCTGACCGCCCTTGCGGACAAGTTCCCCAACACCAGGGTGGCGGAACTCGGGATTCTCAGGGCGGTGACGATATATCGTGACAAGCTAAGCGATCCCGGGAGAGCCGATTCCCTTATCGGTCGGCTGAAGTCTTCCCTGGTCGGGACCGCAGACGGCGGCGAAACTTAGGATCCCGGACAGGGTATGATTGTAACAGGAAAGAACATAGGTAACCGATTGACTGGAGGAAGAATGAAACCAAGAACGCTAACGCTCAGCCTGCTGATTGCACTGCTGGTGCTTCCGGCCTTGAGCCTGGCTCAGGTGGACAAGTTCGGGAAGGCCGATACCCTGTACGCCGACGTAGCCAAAATAGATGACAACAACTGGAAGGTCGAAATATCCCTGACCAACGACCAGTTCGTGGAAGCTCTGTCGATTCCGCTGAGGCTGAGCGCAGGAACCAACCGCATCGTCGGTGATTCGGCCGTCTATACCGGCGGCAGGGTTGAGGGGTTTGACTTCAAGGGGTTCCGGGCTGATACCGCTGTTCAGTGCGTTACGCTGGGGATGATGGCCAATCTCGGCCCCAGTGTGCACATGCTTGGACCGGGGAGCGGGCGGCTCGTGACTGTCTTTATCTCCTCGCTGGACAACAAGCCCATCAAGAAACTGGTGGTCGATACCACTACCACCCATCCCAACAACTCTCTGATGATCATGGCCCGGCGCATCCAGCCTGGTGATCCGCCGGATACGATTCCGCGCGAAAGGTTCACCGAGTTGCAGATACTGCCGGCCTTCGCCGTGCGCGAGCAGAAATAGGCGAACCGACCTGACTGTAACGTAAGAACCCGGCCCGAGGCCGGGTTCTTCATTTGCCCCCGCTGCGGCGGGATATAGGTTCCTCACCACTGAGATAAGTCCTCACGCGTCTCACCGCAAGCCGTGAAATACCCGGCGCAAAATCTGCGGCCTCACCAACCGTATATTCGCGTCAACCCTTTCTGTTATATGAGCATACGCGGTTTGTTCAGAACCACGGCGGTACTTGTAGTCTCCATAGGCACTTGACAAACGCGCCGTGGTTCCTATCTTGTCCATAGGGGTAGCATCCTCACTAAGCTGCGTCTGGACTTTTGTTACAGATCCTTCACCCGGCAGTATGAGCAGAGCCTTGATCGACTTGGACGTGACGGTAATGCCCAACTTCTGTCAGGCCCTTCTTACTGCCGGAACGAGAACCTTAAGCTATGGAGGGAATGCGTATGGGTCATAGGCATCCGCCGCAATTGTCCTGGCTGGCCCCTTAGGACTGGCGGATGTGTAATGGGAAAAGAGAAACGTAAGACTGGCTGAAGCGAAAGCTGAGATGCCGGACAGTCCCGTCTTCCGTTTCGGTCTCTTTCTCAGGCCAGGGATTGGCCTGTGATGCCTGCCAATCACACACCTGGCAGCAACCGACACACGCTCACCTGTCATCCACGTGTCGAGGGACCGATCGGAAGGGACTGGCCTGCGAAGGTGTTTCAGAAGTAGCTAAGGAAGATCCGTAATACGACGACCCGGAAGCCTAACTGGTTTCCGGGTTTTGTTTTAGTCCACAGCCTGGGGGAGCCACCCCATAGTGACGCCCCTCTCTGGAACGGGAAAAGGCTGCCTGGCTGTTCACGCCCCGAACAATCGCCGGCAGAATCTATTAGCGCACAACGACTTGAGAGCCACGACCAACATGCGCCCGGGGGCGGCACTGAGCTTGCAACAGTGCTTTCCCAGAACAAAGGCGAACCCAGGAGTCGGAACGCGGCATGAAAGTCAAGTTTGTACTTACTATGGATGATCTGGTCGTCGGAGACCAGCGTATCGATCAATTCGTGCTCGATTGGGAGAGCGAGGTCGATCAGAACGAAATCCTCATGTTCTCTCATGAATGGATAACGTCCAGAAACTTCCTGACTCAGAGAATGGTCGGACTGACCCGGGTGGGAGAATCTTCACTGACTATTGAACCCCTGGAAGAAACCGAAGATGCTTAAGGAATTCTTCTCAGTGCAACTCCGCGAGTTATCGGAGCAGGCCACCGCCCGAAGCGAGGAGTACTCCGGGGTCCTCGGCTCAATCAAGGGGATGATCCTGGAGCATTTCGGCCCCAATGGATTAATTGCTTCCTACATCGTCCTGGCGGTTCTGATACTTGTCATCGTCTCCCGGCTGGCCAGGATAACCTTTTCCACCCTCAAATACCTGGTTGTACCAGCCGTGGCCCTGGCGGCCATCGGCAGTTTTGTCCTGCCGTATTCATTTGCCATGTTGCTTCCGGTTACCGTTGCCACCTGTTCTCTGTTCCTGCTTTTCAAGGGTTGACTCCCCAGATATAAGGAAGAGCCACATGTGCTGTCGGGCGTCTCTGCCCGACAGGATTGACTCCATAGATACTGGAAAGACCCCTACTATTATCAACAGATTCTCATCCCATCACGCCACCCCGCGAAGGTATAACCACAAGCGCCACACCATATTAGCCACCGCCGTATTCGCCGGCAGCGCCGTTGCTCTGATAGAACCGTGAAACAGCCGCATCAGACGGCTCAAACCGGCAACCGTGATGGTTTGATGGGGAACTAATGAGCGATAAACAAAGATGCATCAGTTGCGGAAGACCTCTGATCCACCAGCGTGGAGTGTGGCTTTGCATACAGTGCAACTCACGGGAGATCGACACCACCGGGATATTTGCGGATGATATGGAGAGTAGCGAGTTTGTCTTCGTAGAGTGCCCCGGCGCAACCCTTTACGAGCAGGGGACCAATAACGTCATCGCCGGTGTCAGGTTCATCGACAATGACGACCCGTTCAAGGGCTACAAGATCATCGGGGAACCGATCTTTGCACCCAACCACAGGCGGCGCCGCCGGATCAAACGGGAGGCGCTGGGCAAGATACGGCGTTGCCGGGCCTGCCAGGACTACACCGTTCGGATGCGGCGCAGGGAAGGCGCTGATTTCTTCATCCCTTCGCCCAAACACCCCGGTCGCACGAAGCTCAAGTCGGTCCGGCACGTCAGCTACGAGCCGTAGGCGGGTGTTTTTTATAGCCGATTTGACCGCCTTCCTGACAAAGTGATTGAATTATACCGTCTCCCACTGTATATTCGATTCAGTAACGTGGGTTGACGGTTGGTTGGAATGAAGAAAAGAATCACAAACGCTATTATATGTGGGGATTGCGAAAGGGTTCTGGAAGACCTTCCCTCTGATTCGGTGGATCTGATCGTTACGTCGCCACCGTATGCTGATGCCAGAAAGAGGACTTATGGTGGGATACACCCCGATACGTACGTGGAGTGGTTCCTGCCCAGAGTTGCACAGCTACGCAGAGTACTGAAACCCACCGGTACCTTCATCCTCAACATCAAGGAAAGAGTGCACAACGGTGAGAGGCATACGTACGTACTGGAGCTTATCCAGAGCATGCGCGGAAGTGGGTGGTTGTGGACGGAGGAGTTTGTCTGGCACAAGAAGAACTGTTATCCGGGGCGGTGGCCCAATAGGTTCAGGGATGCCTGGGAAAGGTGCCTTCAGTTCAACAAGGCGCGCAAGTTCAACATGTACCAAGAAGCGGTAATGGTGCCGATGGGCGAGTGGGCAAAGTCGAGACTAAAACACCTCAGTAAGACCGACAGGGTTCGTGACGAATCGAAGGTCAGTAGTGGTTTTGGCAAGAACATTTCAAACTGGTTGCAGAGAGACAAGGCATTCCCTACAAACGTTATCCATTTAGCTACGGAGTGCTCAAACCGGAATCACAGTGCTGTATTCCCCATCCAGCTCGCTGATTGGTTCATAAAGCTCTTTACGAAAAGAGGCGACATGGTGTTGGACCCTTTTGTTGGGTCCGGTACTTCGGTCGTTGCCGCCAAGAAAGCAGGCCGGAAATACATCGGTATAGATATAAACATGGAATACTGTCTGTTGTCGGAGCGAGCATTGGAAAACCACCACAAGCAGGTGTTACTTTGGAAAAGCTGATTCTAGACGATATCCGCGAATTCATCAGCACGAATATTATCCGGTTCCACCAGAGCCGCATTGCGAGGTTAGAGGGTATCGACCTGAGGGGCCTTCTTAAGAAGAAGAATCCCTATCTCTTCAAAGCCAAGAACATTCACATTGCCTCTGATCTTATCAAGGACATTCTCGATGCGTTTCTCTCTTCCTCTGAAGAGAAACTTTTCGGTGACTTTCTGGAGGAATTGGCGATTTTCATCGCTGACAGAGTCTATGATGGTAAGAAGTCGGCTGCAACCGGGATGGATCTGGAGTTCGTGAACGAAGGCGCGCATTACCTGGTGTCTATCAAGTCGGGACCCAACTGGGGTAATAGTGCGCAGCACAGGAAGCTTCAAGATGACTTCCAGAGAGCTACCCGAGTCTTAAAACAATCCCACAGCACCCGGAATGTTCAGCCAGTTCTTGGCATCTGCTATGGCAAGGTCAGGGAATCATATGGCAAAGGATACAGAAAGCTTGTCGGGCAGCAGTTCTGGCACTTCATCAGCGGTGATCGGTATCTGTACACAGATATAGTCGTACCACTGGGGCATCGCGCCAGAGAGCACAACGACAAATTCAAGAGGAAGAAGGCCAGGGTTGTCAACCGGTTCACCAAGGACTTCATGCTGAGTTTCTGTACTGACGATCTGATCGACTGGGTGAAACTCGTCCAGTTCAACAGCGGAAACATGCAGAAGGGTGATCTTGAACTGTCCTGAGAACGGTGCTTCTCTCCCCTAACCACAAACGGGGGCTATGAACCCGCGAGGCACGCCCCTGCTATAAAGCCATCTCTCTCCCTCAACCGCGTTCACCTGTCCGGTGAAACTTCGGGCGGCGACCCTCGTAATTGAGACTACGAACAAACGTATCTCAGAACAACGGAGGTCGCTGTGTCAAGAACCTTATCGAGAGTTCTCGTGGCGCTGCTACTGGTGCTGTTTGCCGGGGCGTCGGCGTCGGCCGAGGGTTGGTTTGGCTTTGACTCCAGCAGGAAAGGCTCCGGCAACGTCGTCACCGAATCCCGTGATCTGAAACCGTTCGACAGGATTGAATCGAGCGGTTGCTTCGATATCGAGGTGACTGTCGGGGGTGAACAGAAAATCACGGTAAGTTTCGACGATAACCTGATCGAACTGATCGAGACAGAAGTCAAAGCAAATACCCTGCACATCCGGGCCAGGAAATCGTTCTCATCCCGGCGCGGTTGCAGGATCGAAATCACTGTCCCCGAACTGGTGGAGGTTTTCGCATCAGGCTCGGGTGACATTTCCGTCACCAACCTGGAAACCGAGCGCTTTGAATTCGGCCTTTCCGGTTCCGGCGATTTCTTTGTGCAGGGCAAGACCCACGAGATGGAAATCAGCCTGTCCGGGTCCGGCGACGTCACCGCCGAAGGGCAGACTCAGGGTCTGGAAATCAACTTGTCCGGTTCCGGTAATATTAGCGCCCGTGATCTGAAGGCTGAGGAAGTCTACGTGAAAATAAGCGGATCGGGTGATGTCAAGGTTTTCGCAGAGGAATCGTTTGACGGAACCATCTCCGGCTCCGGCAGAATAGCCTACTATGGTGATCCGGAGCACACATCGTCCCGAGTGTCCGGTTCCGGGCGCATCAGAAAGAGGTAGCCCGATATGACCGGCTCGTACGATCATACCTGGGGCGGCGAGGACGACTCGCGTCGGTCACCGTCAGGGCGGCGCTTCTGATTATCCCACCGGCTTAACGCTGACTCTACGACCGCAATGGCAGGTGCTCGCGCCCTCGCAGACAGTTGCTGCATTCCCGCAGTTCTCGCACAAAGCCCTCTCACATCGCAGATGAACAGCCGCAGGTTGTCGTGACCGCCGGGCGGAACTGCATGGGCGCCCTTCTCAGGTCTTCCCGGTTCGGGTTGAGCCTTCCTGTCAGCCTCCCGCGGCGATCTCTCTATTTTCCCGCCTTACCCTGTTGGGGCACAACTTCGAGGGTCCCCACCGACAGCCCTATCTCGACCGAATAATCTGGTCAAGCTCTACATCCTCTTGGTTCACATCCAATCTAATCCATAGAGGAAGATGATCGGATAGTTCATACGTGAGTTCCCTTTTCGTTTTGCTCACCTCGCGGTACAAGGGTCTGAAACTGTTGACATAGAAATCCAGCACTCCGCCCTCGTTGGTAAACACGCCGTCAAGCGTCGGAACGTGCAGGATCTGGTCATATCGTTTGTTGCGGGCGAGATTGCTTCCGTGCAACCCGAAGAGAGCTTTCGGCATCCGTAAGCCCTTACCGGTGACGGCACGATAGAGGTTATCGCCTATTGCGGGAATATTAAAGTCTCCCATTACGATGATGTCCTTGTCGAATGTGTGGCGCTCCTTTCTCCGTTTGTCTACCCATTCGGCCAGTAGTCTGAGCGGTGCGATACGTCCTTTAGCGCCGGCTCCCCACCGGATGTGAGCTGTAACGAGAATGAAGTCGAAACTGCCTGCTCGAAATGAGGCTATGTAGGGTTTGCGCCACCAACTGATTGTCGGCAGGTATTCTTTCGTCTTTTTGTCTTTCCTGCGCGGGCTGTCGGCTTCGGCGGCCAACCCCGTGAACGCTACCGCCCGCTTGTCATACACATAAGCGACACGTTCTTTGTTTCCTCCCGCGTCTGCGATATAGTCGGAGAATACGGCTCGCCAGTACGGCCCGAGAACCTTCAGCGTTCTGGCAAGGTCGGCCAGGTTGTCTCGAACCTCTGTGACCGCAATCAAATCGAATTGATTGAGGATTTCGGCAATGAAGTGTATTGATGTCTCCATACGCCGGCGGCGCCCGAATTCGCGGATGTTCCAGGTGGCAATATTGATTGACTCATCAAGCTTGGATGAGGGAATGTCCGCTTTTGCAATCCGCCGTCTGAGTACCCGCAGTCCTAGGGCGGTGTCTCTGGTCAGTTTGCCGTGTTTCATACCTGTTCCTCCTGTCCCGAACGGAAAAGTCCGTTCACCGTTATGGGTGTGTGTCATGCCGGTGAGTGAAAAACCGGCCGACCTTCCAATTGCCCTATGTTATGTCTGTTACCAATCACTATGATTCGACCCTCGCATAGAGATCTGCCGGAAGATGGTACATGGCAACAACTTTCCGGCTGGTATTTCTTCCCCTCTCCGTGACGATCTCCAGCAGTCTGTTGGAAAAGCCTTTTGTGATACTCGGAATCCGGTGGATTCGTCATGCCCGCGAACACGGGCATAACCACCCTCTCTGTCATGCCCGCGAAAGGGCTTGTTGAAAAACGTACTCCACGGGGTGGCGTCGGGTGTCTCTGCCCGACGCCTCTATGGATTTGTGCTGCTGCCAGGCAGAGACGCCTGGCAGCACCAGCAACAATGTTTCGGCGGCCGACTACCACGACTTTTTCAACAGGCCCGAAAGCGGGCATCCAGGAAATCGTTGATACCAGTGGATTCCCGCGTGCGCGGGAATGACGAAGGTGCGGGAATGACCGGTAATGGAAAACAGTTGTCATTTTGCATTCTATTCCAAGTTTTGGGGCAACCTGCTGGTCTAATCTCTCCTGCTCCCAACCCCGCGAATAACACCGTTTCCTGTTCTGGCGGTTCTTTGTATGGTGTACCAAATGAGTGAGTCGCCAGTGAACTGTCAGATCACACGCCTGCGGCGCAAGACCAGATGAAACGCGACAATCACTTGTCGGATTCCTCAAATGGTGGCGTCAGCTCATGTTTGAGATACTCCGTGTCGCCGTTCTTGAAAAGCAATCTCACGCCGACGGTGAACGGTTCCCACGTCGTATCTGTCATAAAGAATCCTTTTCCAGGGGTGGCTCCTTTGTCACAGACTTTACGTTTCGGATCAGGATAAGTAGGGTGCAGAATGTATTCAACACATTCAATTTGATTCAGGGTCTCATCATTCGAGGCGATATAGATGGTCCATTCCCACCGGTCTCCCTTCATTATGATGGCCGTGTTTGCTGTAATTATCTCGTTCCTTTCTTCCCGAGGGGGTGGCGACAGAGCATGTAGCCGCTGTAATTCTGCCATCCGGCTGCTGCGAGCCTCGAGGTTGAGCCAATGCTCAACCGCCACAACAGTGCTGTCCTTGAATAATACCCTAGCCCTGATCTCAAATTCCCCCCAGCCACTTGCGGAAAGAGCGAAGTCGTTCTCGCGTGTTCTCACTATGCGCTTTGGCTCCGGGAACGTCGGATGCAGAGTATATTGGACGTGGCTGATGCTGTCCAGGGCAGATTGATCGGCCACGACAAAGACGGTCCAGTCCCAGCGACCCGGGCCCGTGTAGGTTGACGTATTTGCCAGTTTTATTTTCTGCTCAACCGATAACGTGTTTGACACAAACAGCACAACCAGCAACCCGACAACACCAAACACAATTTTTGGTAAATATATGCGCGACATGTCATCAATCCTCCCTTAATTCATATACTGGCTCCAAAGGCAAAAAATTCTCTTTCCCCCATCTTTTCCCGTTTGACAGATCCTCCAGCACCAGTTGTGCAATATTCGTTTTGGGACATATGTCCCTTAAAATTAACTTGAATTGATCGGACCGGTATCCCTTGATCACGTCCACCATCACCGGGGTATCATCGCCATAGAGAAAGTACTTGCACTGCAGATTTTCCAACTGCGGCATATTGTCCTCGTTGACATTCTCCAGTGTAATCACGGCCTTTATTTCCATCGTTTGGGCCAGCACTAATGCTTCCTTTGCCAGGTCCCGGTCTTTTTGGGCTTGAACTAACCGTGTCTCATAATCCTGAATATGGAAATAGACGCCCGTGAAAGCTAGAATCACCCCGACGATAACAAAGAAAGTGATTACGGACACTTCCAGATCCATCCCAAATGCCTTCACCTTTTGGATCTTGCCTTTGAACCGCTCCCCATAAGGAAGAACAAAGGAGCCAAAACAAAAAAGCAGGATGACGACACCTAAAAGCGGCAGGATGTAGCTGATTAAAAGTGAATCCATGACTCTCATACTCCTATCAAAATGTTAACGGAGATTTCCCCTATAAGGGTCTCAACAACATGGTTTGCCCCATTGAACATCGTTAAGCCAGGGTAGCCGACCGTTCGAAGTCAACAGAGCTTTGATTCTTGAGGTTCCGGCTCATGGCAACATCTTTTCGATAGCGCCTCCTCTTAGGCTTCTATTATCACCGATCGAACTGACCTCGACTAATCTCGTTCTAAGAGTCTCGGCCTCGTCGTTGCAACGATCCCCGACGGCAACGCGATATATCCGACCTGTATTATAGCCGATTTGCGGCCTCTCGCGGCCAATCAAGGCTTAGCGACAGTACGGGTTATGAATTGCACTACTGCACAGCGATCAGGCAAGGCACTCAAGATCAAGCAGGCTGAAAACGTGCTTAATCGGATTGATGATGGCCGTTGCCGGCTGACCCTCCGCCTCATTTCGTTCAGACCCCGCAAAGAGCAGGCCAAGCAGCTTGTTGTCTTTGTCAAAGGTGACCGAACCCGAGTCGCCTCCGGCGGAGATGTCCTCTTCTGCCAGAACCTGTTCGATGATGATCTGATCCACAAAGGTCGCCTTCTCAAATAAGCCGTACTTGACGGTTACCGTCGCAGAGACAGTATCGATGTATCCGCTGGTGTGCTCTGTCGTGCGCCCCGTTTTCTTCACATATTGACCAAGATCCGCAGCGGTGACATTCTTAGTGGTCTTCGGGATACCTTTTCCGATATCCTCTACATCCCGAAGGACGTCCTTGGGATTGACCGGTGTGGCGATGGCAGCATCAATATAGTTGTTCACACCGGCGGTGAAATCAATCGGTTTGAAGCGCGTCAAGGTCGCAATCCGGTCGGCCGGATCGGTTCCGCCATCGGTCGGCCCGGGTTGAACGATCGGATCGCCGATAGAGGCCTGGTTGGTATTGGCAAGAACATGGTTGTTGCTCAGGATTACAACCTTGTCGTTGAGCTTGTCTTTGACCAGGCAGCCTAAAGTACCCGCCGTGATATCTACATGTCCGATACTGTACCCGCCGGGACAGGGTCTCTTTCGGGACGTGTATTCCAGTGAATGGAAGCGTACCGGCTGAACGTCTGTAATCACTTCCAGGACACCGTCATTGGAATGTTCCCACGGGATATTGATCTGTTTTGGAATCCGGTTTTCCACGGGAAGGCTGCGGAGAGTAAGCTTTCGATTGACAAAGAATACCAGCGCCGGAGTGTTGGTTTTCTTCCCCTCTGTCCGTTTCAGTGTAATCCCGAATCCATTAATGCAGTCGCTGCCGGTTGACGCCACCGCCTGCATAAAGAACTGTCTTGCGGTTCGCATAATGCGAACCAAATCACTTGCTGTCGCCTGTGCCATAAGACCTCCCTTGTTTGTTTTGAAAACTGTTGTCTAAAGCGGGCGAGGTTCTTCTCGCACCACAACTTCTACCTTATGTCCCCCAATTTCGCGAGGAATATCATCGCTGGCCGATCCTCTTTTGCTCACCGATACTTTTATGCAGGGCTCCCGACTTTGGGTTGAGAGACCTATTCCCACCGACCAGACGCCCGGCAACGCCATCAGGCGATCGGTCCACTCTTTCAGCACTTGTTCAATCGTCATGTTATCCAGCAGGACCTCTCAATGTGACAGCAGGTTATCTACCGCCACAATAGCTTACCAACATCCAATTTACAATTGTAGCCAATTCGAGGTCGGCCCCGACGCTATGTTGCCCGCATGAATATTGCATGGCCTCGGATCTGTGTCAAGCGGTTTCTGGCACTATTTTCGCGCCCGAATTGCCCGTACAAAACAAAACCTTCGGTAACATCTTGCAATGAGGCAACGCGGACCGCCCGGTAACCACTTGTGCCGCAAGCCATGCCCCCCTAAAACATATCTCCCGCCCGCTGCCAGTGATCAGTCGGCAGCGATCGCTGAGCCGACACTAATGATGACAAATAGTGACTGCATCGATACGGAGCAGCGGCCACCGAACTGCGAGCGTTTATTTCAAAGGACGATTATTAGCTTGACGTATGGGGGGATGGTGGTTAACTTATGAGACTTGGCCGAAAGGGCCCTTAGCTCAGTTGGTTAGAGCAGCTGACTCATAATCAGCGGGTCGCAGGTTCGAGTCCTGCAGGGCCCACTGTTAGGAAGGAATGTTGCCCGGGCAATTAGCTCAGTTGGTTAGAGCGTTCGGTTCACATCCGAGAGGTCACTGGTTCGAATCCAGTATTGCCCATTTTGAAAAATGAAGAGGTTTCGAAACTACAAGTTCATGATGCCCGGCACCGTCTCTCGATGGTTGAACAATGCAGACAAGCGGCGCCGAGTGCAAGGACCTACAGACGCATTCGCCCCTTTCTGGGGCGGATGCGTTTTTTCATTGAGGTGCCGATGAATAGCCGACTCCCGGCCCAAGGAGGTGTGATGCTCAGCGATCTCGAACTGCTCTTGAAGCTGCAGGTTATAGATTATGACCTTGGTGAACTCGAGCGCTCCAAGGAATACCTTCCGGATATGATGGAAAATCTCAACCGGGAAATCAAAGCAGCCCAGGAAAAGTACGGCGGCGCTACCGCCGAACTTGAGCAGGCCAGGATCAAACAGAAAAACCTCGAACTGGAGATCGCCACCAAAGAGGCCGAGTTGCAGAAGTTCCAGCAGCAGATGATGTCCATCAAAACCAACAAGGAATACGACGCCCTGGTGGCTGAAATCGATTCCGTCAAGGAGATCATCTCCAACAAAGAAACTGAACTTCTGGAAACCATCGACCGTGTCACTACACTCGAAAAGGAGATCGTTGAGTTCGAGGAGAAATCCGCCCAAACAAACGACGACAACAACAGGCAATTGGAAATACTCCAGGAAAAGATAGACTCGATCGGCGACAAGGTCTCAGAAAAGGAGTCCCAACGCAAGGACATTACTGCTCAAATACCCAGGTCGACCCTCTCTACCTATGAGCGGGTACGCAAAGGGAAAGGCGGGACGGCAGTGGTGGTGGTTAAAAAGCGAGCCTGTGGTGCCTGTTACAAGGCGCTCACGCCGCGGAGAGTACAGGAAATCAAGAAGGGAGACAGGATTCACACCTGCGAGAACTGTGGCTGCCTGCTCTTCTGGGACGAAGCCGCGTCGAACTGATTGCGCCTGTCGGTGGCGGAACAACCACGTATGGAAGACGTTCATATAATCAGGTTATGGTAAGGATACTTGAACACCCCGCCCTGACGTTTGACGACGTCCTTCTGATGCCGGCTCACTCGGCCGTGTTGCCACGGGATGTCAACGTGGCTACCGCGGTGACGGCCGGAATCGATCTGAACGTCCCGCTGCTCTCCGCCGCCATGGATACGGTCACCGAATCTCGACTGGCCATCGCCCTGGCGCGCCAGGGGGGGATGGGTGTTGTACACAAGAACATGCCACCCGAGGTTCAGGCCGGCGAGGTCGACAAGGTCAAGAGATCCGAGTCCGGCATGATCGTCGACCCCATTACCCTTTCGGCGAACAAGACCGTGGGCGACGCCCTTGAGGTCATGCGCCGGTTTTCCATCTCCGGGATCCCCATCACCGAACAGGGCCGGCTGGTGGGAATACTGACCAACCGTGACCTGCGTTTCCATCGCGACGAGAGCCGTCCGGTCCAGGAAGTGATGACCCGTGAGAATCTGATTACGGTCAAGGAAGGCACGGACCTGGACACGGCCCGCGAAATACTGCACGAGCACCGTATCGAGAAACTGCTGATCGTCGATGAGAACCGGATGCTCAAGGGGATGATCACGGTGAAGGACATCGTCAAGCGTATCCAGTATCCGCTGGCCTGCAAAGACCCCCAGGGTCGGCTTCGCGTGGCCGGGGCGATCGGCGTGGCCGCCGACCTGGAGGAGCGGGTCCAGGCTCTGGTGGACGCCGATGTCGACATGCTGGCAATCGACAGTTCCCATGGTCACAGCCGGGGTGTTCTCAAGGCGGTTCAATACGTCAAGACGAGGTATCCGAACACACCGGTCATGGCGGGCAACGTGGCTACCGCCGAGGGCGCCAGGTCTCTGATTGACGCCGGGGCGGATTGCGTAAAGGTCGGTATCGGGCCGGGTTCCATCTGTACGACCAGGGTCGTGACCGGAGCCGGCGTCCCGCAGGTTACCGCCATCATGAATGCCGTTGAGGTGGCCCGGAAATCGGGAACGCCGGTTGTGGCCGACGGCGGTATCAGGTACTCTGGGGATGTCACCAAGGCTCTGGCCTGCGGCGCTCAGGCGGTCATGATTGGCTCCCTGTTTGCCGGCGTGGAGGAGTCGCCCGGCGAGACGGTCCTCTATCAGGGTCGCTCGTACAAGGTCTACCGGGGCATGGGGTCGCTGGGCGCCATGAAAGAAGGCAGCAAAGACCGATATTTCCAGGAGGAAGAGGAGGAAGCCTCCAAACTGGTGCCCGAGGGAATCGAGGGCCGGGTTCCTTTCAAGGGAGCTCTCAAGGAATCTGTGCTCCAACTGGTCGGCGGGCTTCGCGCCGGGATGGGTATCTGCGGCGCGGCCGATCTCAGGCAACTCAGTGAGAGAGCTACCCTGGTGCGGATCACACCGGCCGGCATGACGGAGTCACACCCGCACTCGGTGCCCATAACAAAGGAAGCGCCCAACTATAGACGCATGTACTGAAGCGGGCGACTTCATGGAACTGGAGAGTTTGTTTTGTTTGATAATAGTATCGTTGGCTTGCGAGAGTAGGAGAAACAGTCGCGCTCCAGATTTCAATTTGAAGTGAGGAAAGTCCGAGCTCCGGAGAATCAAGGCGCCCGGTAACACCGGGGTGGAGTGATCCGACGGAAAGTGCCGCAGAAACCATACCGCCCGCCATTGGCGGGTAAGGGTGAAATCGTGGTGTAAGAGACCACGGCCACCGACAGTAATGCCGGTAGCGGGCAAACCCCGCCTGGAGCAAGGCCAAATAGAGGAAGAGGGGTTGATTCGCCCCGCTACCATTCCCGGGTGGGCCGCACGGAGTGGCCGGGTAACCGGCTCACCAAGATAAATGGCTGTTGAGTTCCTTAAGGGGACTTACAGAACTCGGCTTATCTCCTGCTCTCCAGGCCTCCATGAAAATGGAGACTCTCATGAGCTACACTCATTGGGTAACACCCCTTAAGTGGGTAGTGGCGCCGTCCCCCGATCCGGCCTTTGTCGCCGACCTGGCCGAAAAAACCGAACTGCCCGCTAATATCATAAGAGTATTCGCCAACCGCCACCTGGACACCCCCGAGGAGATCAGGCATTTTCTCGATCCCAAAATCTCCGACCTGAAGGACCCCTTCCTTATGAGCGGCATGGACAAGGGCATCGAGCGGGTGACGCGCGCCTTCTGCGACAACGAAAAAATCATCATCTACGGCGACTATGATGTTGACGGCATCACCGCCACTTCGCTTCTATTCATGGTGCTCAACAAGCTCGGCGCCCAAGTCGATTTCTACCTGCCCAATCGACTCGTGGAAGGATACGGCCTCTCCAGGAACGGTATTGACGAAGCCAAAGCGAAGGGCGCCTCGCTGATTATCACTGTCGATACCGGCATCACCGCTGTCGAAGAAGTGGAGTATGCCGCCTCACAGGGAATCGATGTTATCATTACCGATCACCACGAGGCCGACCAGGCGGTGCCGCGTGCCTACGCCATCATCAATCCCAAGTTGGAAGGCGGTGACTACCACGACGAGCTTGCTGGTGTCGGGGTGGCCTTCAAGTTCGCTCAGGCGTTGTACCGTTCCCTGAACCAAGACGAACGTGAGCTGGAAGAGCATCTCGACCTAGTGGCCCTGGGGACGGCCGCTGACATCGTGCCCCTGGTGGGCGAGAACCGGGTGCTCACCAAGTTCGGTATCAAGCAGATCGCCCGCACTACGAAACCGGGCTTGAAATCCCTGGCCTTTGTCGCCGGGCTGATGGGCAAGGATATCAGCACCGGCCAGGTAGTCTTTATCCTTGCTCCGCGCATCAACGCACTGGGCCGCTTAGGCGATGCCGGTGGGGCCATTCGACTGCTGTCCACTCGCGACGAAGCGGCAGCGGCTGAAATCGCACGCAAGCTGGACAGGGAGAACAAGCGCCGCAAGGAAATCGACGAGACCACCCTTAACAACGCCCTCAGGCAGATCGAAGAGTCCGTTGATCTCGAGAAGGACCGGGCCATCGTTCTATCCGGCGAAGACTGGCACCAGGGTGTGATCGGGATTGTGGCCAGCCGCCTGGTGGAGAGATACCACCTGCCGACGATTATGATTTCCGTCATCAGCGGTGAAGGAAAGGGATCGGCCAGGTCCATTCCGGGCTTTCACCTCTGTGAGGCTCTCAAGGAGTGCGAAGATCTGCTGCTCAAGTACGGCGGCCACAAATACGCCGCCGGATTGTCAATCAAAGCAGAAAACATCGCTGCCTTCCGGGATAGATTCAAGGAGGTCTCCGGCCGCATCCTGACGCAGGAGGACATCACTCCCAAGCTCCACATCGACATCGAGATCGAACTGAGTGAGATCGACGACGAACTGATGCAGATAATCGACTCCTTCTCCCCCTTCGGACCTCAGAACATGCGCCCGGTGTTCCTGACACGCAATTGCGAGGTGGTTGGCCAGCCATACCGGGTGGGCAGCAATCATCTGAAGATGCGGGTGCGCAAGGGCGACGCCACCTTTGATGTTATCGGCTTTGGCTTCGGAAAGATGGCCGGCGCCATCTCCGCCAGAGGTTGCCTGGTCGATCTGGCTTACGTCGTTGAGTACAACACGTGGAACGACGTCACCCGCAAACAGATACGCCTCAAAGATATCAAACTGACAGCCGGCAACCTCTCAACCGGGTATCAATAGACCGTGGCGCTTCTGGACCGCTTCTCGGGGGGCGATATTCGTGCCCTCTCTCGTGTGATATCACTGGTCGAAAACAGGGACGAGGGTTACCGGGAACTGCTGAGCCGGCTCTATCTGAAATCAGGCCATGCCGTAAAGCTTGGCATTACCGGACCGCCAGGAGCGGGCAAGTCCACCTTGGTCAATAGGCTGACCCGCCGATTCCTCGACGAAGGCAGGAAAGTCGGCATTGTCGCCGTCGATCCCAGCTCGCCCTATACCGGGGGAGCCCTTCTGGGTGATCGCGTTCGCATGAACGAGTTCCCCGGCGGCGGCAGCGTCTATTTCCGCTCCATGGCCACCCGCGGCGCCACCGGCGGGTTGTCCGCAGCCACCGATAACGTCGCCGTCGTGCTGGACGCCTTTGGCTTCGACATTGTCCTCATCGAGACGGTCGGCGTGGGACAGGTGGAACTGGATGTTGTCGACGCCTGCGATTCGGTCGTCGTGGTCATCGTTCCGGAATCCGGAGACGCCGTTCAGACCATGAAGGCCGGGCTGATGGAGATCGCCGATATCATGGTCGTCAACAAGGCTGACCGACCCGGCGCCGAGACGATGGTCATCGACCTCCAGCATACTATCAAGTTGCGGAAACAGGCGGACGATGGCGGGAAGGTGGCGGTCATCCCGACGGAAGCTGTAAACGGCAGGAACGTCGATCTTCTCTACACTGCGATAGTGGAACACGTCGAGTCCGCCGGACGCAGCGGGCGTTTCGACCGCCATCGCCGCGGTCAGATCAGGAAAAAGATCCTGAACATCCTCAAGAACCGCTTTCAAAAGGAGTTCCTCGACAGCCTGGGGGACGAGTTCGTTTTCGAGAAAGTGGTCGACGATATCCATCAGCACAAAACCGATCCTTTCACAATCAGTGACCGGCTTTTCGAGAAGTTTTCTCGATGTTAGGATGCCTACTCGTCACTGGCCACAGGGTTTACTCTCGGCGGGTCATTTCCAGGGGACGTGAGGTAACTTAAGTCATCGGCGTGCCGTCCGGTGTTCGCGGTTGCACAATTTGCTCCGCATCCGCCACTCTTAGGTTCGGGAGACCAAGCCTGCATAAGCTGTAAAAACGGGTTGTCCGAAGGGTGGTTTCTTGGCACATTGAAGTGTGACCGACCGGAAAGTCATCGTCTATCAGATCGTTTCCCTGTGGTTGTTCGCCCTGGCACTGCGAGTGGGACACCTGCTCGTGTCGCTCTCGCAGATAGGCCTTCAGAGGCTCTCCACTCTTGCCCCCGACACCGGTGCCTACCGATTAGTCGCTGAGTACTTCCTGTCGGGCGGCGTTGCCGGCGAACAGACAATCTTTCAGGTGGGACCCGGCTATGGCCTGATCCTGGCGACCTTTGAATGGCTCTTCGGCCCCGACCCGCTTCCTGCCCTCGTTTTCAGTGTATTCATGGGCAGCCTGGGGCCTATTCTTGTCTACCTGCTCGCATACTGCCTGATACGTTCCCGAACCGTCGCTCTCATTGCCGGCATCTTTGTCGCCCTGTCCACAACGTCGATCTCACTGAGCTGCATGGTACTGTCAGACCAACCATTCTTTACTATTCATGCCGCGGCCCTGATCTGCTTCGTGCTGGGATTCAGAACCGGGAAGACGAGTTGGTTCGTCGCGGCCGGAACTATGGCCGGGCTTGCGACGCTGGTTCGCGGGACTGGTCAGTTCTGGTGGCTCGCTTTTGCGCTCGTGGGGCTGATTGTTCCCGTCCCGGAGAGGTTCCCGTCGCGGCTGGCGGTGGTCAGGAAAGCCTGTGTGACCGGTGGTGTCATGCTGATCATGGTGCTGGCCTGGTCATCGCGGAACTACTTGGCACACGATGTCTTTGTCTTTGGCGGTAACAGCGTTAGTGCGGCGCGAGTCTACTGTGCGGCGTTAGCTGTGGCCAATCACACCGAGGACGCTGATATCCATGACATACGTGAACGCTGGGTACAGGAAGACAGGGAGTACTTTTCCGACCACGATCCGACAATGGCCGAAGGGTACTACCGAGCGCGAGATCATCTGTGGCAGACGATCACGTCTCATCCCGACTGGTTCCTGGATGCTTTTCTTTCCTCCGTCAAAGGGAACATCCTGACCGGCAACTACATCGTGCGCTCACAAACGCCGGAGTTCTGGCCCCAGTGGGATCAACTCAACGCCATTCACGGGAAATGGTTTGCCCACCTGCTTTTCTACACCTCTCTCCTGGGTCTCGTGTTCCTCGTCGTCAACAGGCAGCACCTGGCCTGGATACTCCTGGGCCTCACTTTCTGCTATTTCACTCTTATTACCGGGTTCAGCTTCTGGCAGGGATCGAGACTCCACTACCCGGCTACAATGGCCTGGGCCATTCTCGTTTCCTATGCGCTCTATCGACTGGCATCCCACTCTTGCAGATTGATCACGCTCCTCAACAGAAAGCTCGATCTTCCGGCTCGTTTACGCGCCCTGGCGCGCAAGAACAGCCGGTGATCGCACTGAAAGGAATCACTACTTCTGGCCGAGATGCCACTGGACGGTGCGTTTCAGACCCTCTTCAAGACCGATCTGGGGCTGCCAGCGAAGGCGGGTGCGTAGCAGTTCGATATTGAGCACCCGCCGCCTGATATTGTCGATGTCGCGGCGGTCAATATGTTCGGGGGCCACTTTCTTGCCCAGCAGTCGGGTCAGGATCGTGACCAACTCTATAATCGCGGTCTCAATGCCGGTGCCGATGTTGAAAACCATACCTTCCGCCTTGGGTGACAGCAGCGCCACCAAGGTGGCGTCGATAGCATCGTCGACGAAAGTGAAATCGCGCGTCTGCCGGCCGTCACCATGCACCTGGGGCGCAAGACCGGCGTCGATGGCCTCGATGAACTTGGCGATAACCCCGCAGTACGGGTTCCTGGGGTCCTGCTTGGGACCGTACACGTTGGAATAGCGCACCGAGGTCACGGGAACACCATAGGTCTCGTAGAAGGCGTGGCAGTAATTCTCACCGGCAAGCTTGGACACCGAGTAGGGTGAGAAAGTGTGTGGGCGTTCGTCCTCCAGGATGGGTATGACCCGGGGGTTGCCGTAAATAGAGGCGGAAGACGTGTAAACGATCTGTCCAATCCCGTGCTCGCGCGCAGCCATAAGGACATTCAGAGTGCCGCCGATGTTGACCTCGTAGTCGCTGCGCGGGTTCCTGGTGGAGACTATTATGTTCCTGGCGGCAAGGTGGGCCACGTAGTCGGCTTCTTTGACCAGCTTGGAAACAAGTTTTTCATCTGTAACGGAACCCTCGACGAAATCATAATCAACGCCGGGATCGATATTCTCAAGGCTGCCGGTGAACAGGTCGTCCAGCACAGTTACCCGTGCCCCGCAACGGGCGGCTCTCTCGGTCAGGTTGGAGCCGACAAAGCCGGCCCCGCCGGTCACCAGCACCTTCTTGCCGCCAAAGTCCAGATCAGTCATTCTTCTATCTCCGCAGTCTCAGTTTGAGGAAAAGCAACGGTCGCACCAGTCGCCACCAGTCCCGGAACGGCTTCATTTTTGAGTACTGGTGGGTCTCGCCCCGGTAATACACTGTTATCGGCCTTTCGACGACCTTCACTCCCGGTGAGCGTACCGCCCTGTAAAGCAGGTACGGCTCAAGCTCGTAGGTTTCGAGCCAGGCCTGGTCCAGGTTAATGCTCTCATCGTCCAGAATCGACAGGTAAAAGGCTCTGAAGCCGTTGGTACCGTCGGTGATCCGACGGCCGGTAAGAATCGTGAAGGCGGCCGAATACAGCCTGGTGGTAATCTCGCGGAAAAGCGGACCGTTGACACTCCTGCCGCCGGGCATACGGCGCGACCCCTGCACGAAGTGGGACTCACCCGCCAGAAGCGGCGCAAGCACCTGGGGTAGTTCCTTCGGTTCGTGTTGATCGTCACCGGACATAATTACCGCGATATCAAACTGGTTCTCTCTTCCGAAATGCAAGCCGCTGCGAATACCCGCCCCAACTCCCTTGTTGACGTCGTGCCGAATCACATGCGCCCCGGCGGCAGTCGCCTCCTGTGCCGTGTTGTCCGATGAGCAATCATCGACGACGACTATCTGATCCGCCTGGCCGGTAGCGGCGACCTTTTCGACCACGCGACCGATCTTGCCTTCCTCGTTATAGGCCGGGAGGATGCAGACGATCTTGGGGCGGTTACTCAATTGGCCTGGTCTCTTCGGGTTGCCTGCCGCAAGTCTCACTCCGCTTCAGCGGTTGCGCTCGCCGACACAGACGGCACGCGCGTACCGATCTATTTAACATCGGCAGGCGGTCAAGTCAATGAAAATGTCGATGACCGCAAACGAACAACCCCACCACACAGGACAAATAACCTTTTGCCGGTCAGAAGGTTAATCGCATGAACCGGACGACAAAAATGAAGGCGGCGGCTTGCGTTTGAAGACCCGTTTGCATATCTTTAAAGTTACTCTAAGGTGGAGTATTAAACTGTGTACGACAAAAAATTCATTGGGAAACTCACCGCTAAGTTGTCCGAGTGGGATAAGGTGGCTGCCAAAAGCCGACAGAAGAAGTCCAAGCCCCGCTTCTTCACCGTTTCCAGCGTGGATATCGACGAGTTATACACTCCCGACAAAGTAAACGGGGCGGACAACGGCGATTACTACTTCGCTAACCTCGGTCTTCCCGGCGAATTCCCCTACACCCGCGGCGTACATCACACCATGTACCGCACACGGCTGTGGACGATGCGACAGTTTGCCGGTATGGGAACGCCCAAGCAGACCAACAAACGGTTCAAGTACATTTTGGCCAGCGGCGGAACCGGCCTGTCAACCGCCTTTGATCTGCCCACTCTGATGGGTTATGATTCCGATCACATTCGCTCGCTTGGCGAAGTCGGCAAATGCGGCGTCGCGGTCGATTCTCTGGCCGACATGGAAATACTGTTCGACGGCATCGATTTGGGCAGGGTGTCGACTTCGATGACCATCAACTCCCCGGCCTCGATGCTTCTGGCCATGTACTTAGTGGTGGCCGAGAAGCAGGGGGTGCCGTTTGACAAAGTCCGCGGCACACTTCAGAACGACATCCTCAAGGAGTACATCGCCCAGAAGGAGTTCATCTACCCGCCGCGACCGTCGATCCGACTAATTACGGACATGATGGAGTACTGTACCCGCAGCGTCCCGCAGTGGAACACCATCTCGATCAGCGGCTATCACATCCGAGAGGCGGGCGCCACTGCCGTGCAGGAACTGGCTTTCACGCTTGCCGACGGTTTCCAGTATATCGAGTCGGCTATCGAGGCCGGTCAGAATGTCGATGAGTTTGCACCCCGCCTTTCGTATTTTTTCAACGCGCATAGTGATTTCTTCGAGGAAATAGCCAAGTATCGCGCGGCACGTCGCATTGTGGCTAAACGGATGAAAAACAAGTACGGCGCTAAAGACCCCCGCAGTTGGTTGTGTCGCTTTCACACCCAGACGGCCGGATGCTCCCTGACGGCTCAGCAGCCGGAGAACAACATCATCCGCGTGGCCCTGCAAGCGCTCTCGGGCGTGCTGGGGGGAACCCAGTCGCTGCACACCAACTCCATGGACGAAACGCTGGCCCTGCCGTCGGAGAAAGCGGTCAAGATAGCCCTGCGCACACAGCAGATTATCGCCCATGAATCCGGCGTGTCCAACACGATTGACCCCTTAGGCGGGTCATGGTTCATAGAGGCGCTGACCGACAAGATGGAGGCCGAGACCGAGGCCTACTTTGAAGAGATCGAGCGACGCGGCGGCGTGCTCTCATGCGTCGAGGAGGGGTTCTTTCAGCGTGAGATCGCCCGTTCCGCCTATCGGTTCCAGCAGGAGATCGAAAAGAAAGAACGGACGATCGTCGGCGTCAACGATTACGTTGAAGAAGATGAGGAAATCGAAATCCCCGTGCTGAGGATCGATCCCCAGGTTGAAAAGGACCAGCGTGCTTTCGTGAAAAAAGTCCGCGCTGAGCGTGATGCCGACGCCGTGAAAACCGCCCTGGCCAGACTGCGAGCGGTCGCGGCCGGTAAGGGCAACACCTTCGAAGCCATATTAGACTGCTCACGCGTTTACGCCACGTTGGGGGAGATGTGCGATGTGTTGCGTGAGGAGTGGGGCGAGTATGTCGAGCCGCCCTCGGCCATGGTGGCGTCATGAGGACTAACAGGCTGTTGAAAAACTCGGAACCGAATGCGATATTGCCGCTGTTTGGCAATATGTGTCATTCCCGCGGAAGCGGGAATCCACTGGTATCAACGGCCTCCTGGATGCCCGCTTTCGGGCCTGTTGAAAAAGTCACAGCAGCCGGCCACCGAAGCATTGATACTTGTGCTGCCGGGCGTCTCTGCCCGGCAGTAGCACGAATCCATAGAGGCGTCGGGCAGAGACACCCGACGCCACCGCTTGGAGTACGTTTTTCAACAGTCCCTTTCGCGGGCATGACGAATCCGGGGGCTTTTGAGTATCACAAAACTCTGTTTCAACAGACTGCTGAAGAGTAGTTATGGCAGACCCTGATTTTGAGAAGACAGTATTTGTGATCATGCCCTTTGGTGAAGAGGGCACAAAGGAACGCGAGCAGAACGATGACACCTATGATAATATCATCAAAAAAGCTGTAAAGGAAGCTGACTTGAGGTTAGTCTGTATTCGAGCTGATGAAATTTATTCGCCGGGTAGCGTCATGGATGATGTAATAAACTATACGGTGAGATCCAAGTATGTGATCGCCGATCTGTCCGATCGCAACGAAAACGTTTTCTATGAGCTTGGCATAAGGGACAGTGTTGATGGCAAAACGATCCTCTTGTGCAAAAAGAACCAGAAACTGCCATTCGACCTGAAGGATATGCGCACGGTGTTCTACTCCAAGGAGTTGGTGGGGGAATCCAGCGAAGCAATTGAGAAGATCAAGACATATCTCCTCACTATGGAAAGCTCTGACGGTGTTTTCCATTCTCCAGTAAAGATTGCACTGAGATCAGAGTCCACAGGCAAACCCTCTTCTCCAGATACCAAGAAACCATCACGTAAGACAAAAGCCGAAAGGGAGCTACTCCCTGTAACGAAACCGCCCAATCCAGAACTTCACGAGCTGATTACTCTCATGGCGAAAAGAGATGGATACGTGGAAGTAACCATGTATGGGTGGCCGGAAGGATTCCAGTATTGGGCCCTGTACGGAGGCAGCCTGGGGGTGAATTATTCAAGAAAGCTGGCTGCTATTGCGTTGATAGAATTCGAGGTTGATAAATCCGATAGTTGCAAGCACGTTATACTGGAAATGGTGTCGTCCGCTCAGCACAAGACTGGATTAGAGCACCTTGACATAATGTGGCTTGCAAGGAATCGCGTGAAGGGCAAAAGGAAGACGGAAGAGGATTTCTGTCGATTGGCTCGAGTGAACCTACGGCCAAGGACACCGGACATCATGAGCATTGAGTCCGTAATTGCTTCTTCGGAGGCACTGACTGTGAAGATTGCAATTCACGATGATTCCAGTAAGGCCGCCTTTAAGAAACAGTTGGGTCTCTGATGGTAGAGAAACAGAGGAAGTGATGCCCTGACTAGGGTAGTTAGACCGAGGTATAATGTCAGAAAAAATCAGAGTACTCTTAGCAAAACCGGGCCTTGACGGCCACGACCGCGGTATCAAAGTCATCGCGGCCGCCTTTCGTGACGCCGGGATGGAAGTCATCTACACCGGCCTGAGACAAACCCCGCCCATGATTGTCGAGGCGGCCATCCAGGAAGACGTCGACGCCATCGGTGTGTCGATTCTCTCCGGGGCGCACATGACACTCTTCCCGGCCATCCTCGATGAAATGAAAACGCGCGGAGCCGAGGATATCCTTCTTTTTGGGGGCGGCATCATTCCCGATGACGACAAGGAGGCGCTGGAAAAGATAGGTGTGGCGAAAGTGTTCACGCCGGGAGCGCCGACCGAGGATGCGATCAGGTTTCTGCGTGAGGCGGTGATGGCCAGGAAAGCCGGCAAAGACTGAAGCAGCGATAATAACAGAATCTCGCATAACGATACAGAGTTCTTGGAGGAACCATGAGCAAGAATGTTGACGAACGCCAGCAGGCAGTCAGGGATGAAGTAAAGGCATTCGCGGAAAAGGAGATTTATTCAGTCTCGCAAGAGCTTGACCAGATGGCCGAGCCGCGCAAATTCCCGACCGAGCTGTACCGGAAAGTGGGGGCGGCGGGCTTTATCGGTTATGCCATACCAGGCGAATATGGCGGCAAGGGCAGGACCCACCTGGAGTATATTACGCTTGTCGAGGAGCTTTGCTATCACGACGCCGCCGTGGGGCTGCTGTGCGCCGTGGGTGAGTTGGCCACCTATCCGATTCTGCACTTCGGCACCGATAAGCAGAAGAAGAAATACGTGCCCGATTGCGCCGCCGGCAGGATCATCCCGGCCTTTGTGCTGACTGAGCGCGAAGCCGGTTCCGACGCTGCCAACCAGCAGACCGAGGCGGTGGAAAGTGAGAGCGGGTACGTCCTCAACGGCGAAAAGATATTCATCATGCACGGTGATATCGCCGACATTGGTATTGTTTTCTGCAAGATTAAGGACAAGCCTAAACTTTCGGCTATAATCGTCGAGACCGATCAGCCCGGCTGGCAGGCGCGTACGCTCAAGAACAAGATGGGGATGCGCGCGGCCACCACCGGCGGCATCATCCTGAAGGATGTCAAGGCGCCCAAAGAAAACCTGCTGGGTGAAATCGGCAAGGGATTCCGTTATGCCATGACGACACTCGACTCGGCCCGTGTCGGCGTGGCAGCGCAGGGAGTCGGCATCGGCCAGCGGGCGCTCGATGAATCGGTCGCCTATGCCAAGAAGCGCATCGCCTTTGGTGCGCCCATTGCCAAGCTGCAGGCGATCCAATGGATGATCGCCGATATGGCTACCCGGCTGGAGGCGGCCCGCTGCCTTACCTACAAGGCCACTATGATGCAGGACCGCGGCGAGCGTTTCGGCAAGGAAGCCGCCATGGCCAAGCTATATGCCTCAGAGACGGCCGGTTTCTGTGTCGACCGCGCCATGCAGATACACGCCGGGTATGGCTACATCGGCGAGTTCTCGATCATCGAAAAACTGTACCGTGACCAGCGCGTGCTGGAGATCTACGAGGGCACTTCCGAAGTCCAGCGGCTGGTTATAGCGGGCAACGTGATTGGTCGTTGATGGTATTTGGAGAGTTCGAGATACACACTTTCGTCGAGCAGCAATTCCGCCTCGACGGGGGCAGCATGTTCGGCATCGTTCCCAAGAGCATCTGGGCCAGGCAGATGCCCGCCGACGAGAACAACCTGATCTCGATGGTGACGAACTTGTTCGTCCTTAAAGCTCACGGGAAACACATCATTTTCGATATCGGACTCGGTGACACCCTCACCGACCGCGAGAAGAAGATCTATAGCACCGACGGCGTCTCGAACCTCGAATCCGGCCTGGCCGGTCTCGACCTCAGCGTGGATGATATCGACTACGTGGTCCTGACTCATCTTCACACCGACCATGCCGGGGGAGCGGTGAAGCAGGTTGATGGGAAGTACGTACCCCGCTTTCCCAATGCGCGCTATGTCATAGCCGAAAAGGAGTGGGAAGCGGCCCTCAATCCGGACGAGCGTACAGCGGCGGTGTACGTGCCCGAGCGTCTGACACCGCTGAAGCAGGCCGGGCAGGTTCAGTTCATCAATAGCGACGGCGAACTGCTGCCGGGCGTAAGTGCGGTCTTTACCGGTGGTCACACGCTGGGTCATTTCGCGCTTGAGATTGAGTCCGAAGACACAAGTGTCTTTTACTACGCCGACATTTTCTGCAGTACCGCGCATTTAGGTGTGGCGTGGGTCCCGGCGACAGACCTCTTCCCCTTGGATACGATGAAGATCAAGCGCCGCACAATCCCGCGCATTGTTGATCATAACGTGGTGATGGCGTTCGACCATGATGTCAAGATGCCGCTCGCTCGCATCACGAAAGAAGGCAGGAAGCCGGTGGCAACTCCGGTCGCGAACGGATAACGCAAAACGGCAGGATCATAAGTGTCCTTTGAAGAAAAACGGGATCACCTGGAGAAGATGCGCAGCCAGGCTAAACTGGGGGGCGGCCCCAGGCGCATCGAGACCCAGCATGAAAAAGGAAAACTGACGGCGCGAGAGCGGATTGAGCTTTTGGTCGACGCCAACTCCTTCGAGGAGTTCGATATGTTTGTCACCCACCGCTCGACCGATTTCGGACTAGCCGAGAAGAAGATTCTCGGCGACGGCGTGGTGACCGGCTGCGGCAAAGTCAACGGTCGGCCGACTTATATTTTCTCGCAGGACTTTACCGTCTTCGGTGGTTCCCTCTCCGAGGCCCATGCCGAAAAGATCTGCAAGATAATGAACATGGCCATGAAAGTGGGTGCGCCGGTGATCGGGCTAAACGATTCCGGCGGGGCCCGCATTCAGGAAGGGGTGGTCTCGCTGGGGGGCTACGCCGACATCTTCCTGCTCAACACGCTGGCCTCGGGTGTGGTGCCGCAGATATCCGTCATCCTGGGGCCTTGCGCCGGAGGCGCCGTGTACAGTCCCGCCATCACCGATTTCGTCCTGATGACCAAGGTCACTTCCTACATGTTCGTGACCGGTCCCAACGTGGTCAAGACAGTCACCCACGAGCATGTCAGCCCCGAGGAACTGGGCGGCGCCATGACCCATGCCGCCAAGTCGGGCGTAGCTCATTTCGCCTGTGAGAACGAAGCCGATACCATTGCCACCCTGAAAAGATTGCTTGCCTACCTCCCGCAGAATAACTGCGAAGACCCTCCCACGGTCGAGTGCACCGACCCGCTCGACCGCGAAGAGGAACAGCTCAACCATATCGTTCCGGACAATCCCAACCAGCCATACGATATCAGGGACGTTATCAGGGCAGTAGTGGACAAGGGTTCTTTCTTTGAAGTGCATGAGGAGTTCGCACAGAACATCGTGGTCGGTTTTGCGTATCTGGGCGGGCGCTCTATCGGTGTTATCGCCAACCAACCGGCGGTGCTGGCGGGTGTGCTGGATATCGACTCCTCCATCAAGGGCGCGCGCTTCATCCGTTTCTGCGACGCATTCAATATCCCCCTGCTCACCTTTGAAGACGTGCCGGGATTCCTGCCGGGGACCGAGCAGGAACACCGCGGTATTATCAAGAACGGCGCCAAGTTGCTCTATGCCTACTGCGAGGCTACGGTGCCCAAGGTGACCGTCATCACCCGCAAAGCATACGGCGGCGCTTACGACGTCATGAACAGCAAGCATGTTCGGGGGGATATGAACTATGCCTGGCCGTCGGCGGAGATCGCGGTCATGGGCTCACAGGGGGCAGTGGAGATCATATTCAAGAAGGACATTGCCTCCGCCGATGATCCCGAAGCGGAATTGCAGAAAAAGACCGACGAGTTTCGTGCGAAGTTCGCCAACCCGTTCACGGCTGCGGCGCGGGGTTATGTCGATGATGTGATCGAACCGCAAACCACCCGTCCCCGGTTGATCCGTGCCTTCGAGATGCTTCAGACCAAGAAGGATTCCAACCCTCCCCGGAAACACGGGAACATCCCGCTGTAGAATGATCAGCTGGAACCCGGCATGAAAACACAGATCAAGAAAATACTCATCGCTAACCGGGGCGAAATCGCCGTGCGGATCATTCGCGCTTGTCGCGACCTCGGCATCACCTCCGTAGCCGTCTTCTCCGACTGCGACAAGACCGCCTACCATGTCCGCATGGCTGACGAGGCCTACCACATCGGCCCCTCACCATCCACCGAGAGCTACCTGGTTCACGACAAGATCATAGACGTCGCCAGAAAATCAGACGCCGACGCTATTCACCCGGGCTACGGTTTCCTGGCGGAGAACGCAACGTTTGCACAGCGTTGCGCCGACGAGGGGATCATCTTCATTGGCCCCACAGCTGAAACAATAGCCCTTCTTGGCGACAAGCTGCAGGCGCGGGCTGCGGCTCGCGAAGCCGGTCTGCCGGTGATACCCGGTGATACTATCGAGGGAGACAACCTCGACCAAGCGCTCAAGAAGGCTCGCAAGGTCGGCTTCCCGGTACTGATCAAAGCCGCTGCCGGTGGTGGCGGCAAGGGGATGCGCGTGGTCGAGTCGGCCGGTGATTTCGAGGAAGGTCTCAAGCGCGCTTCCAGCGAAGCCGCGTCTGCTTTCGGCGACGGTCGGGTCTTTATCGAGCGCTACTTGGAGCGACCACGCCATATCGAGATACAGATACTGTGCGACCAGCACGGCAACTGCATCTACCTGGGCGAACGCGAGTGCTCCATCCAGCGCCGACACCAGAAAGTTATCGAGGAATCACCGTCACCCGTCGTCACCCCTGAACTGCGCCGACGCATGGGCGAGGCGGCGGTGAAAATCGCCAGGAAGACCAACTATGTCTGCGCCGGTACGGTGGAGTTCATGGTGGGGCAGGACCTGTCGTTCTATTTTCTCGAGGTCAACACACGCCTGCAGGTGGAGCATCCGGTGACGGAGATGGTTACCGGTATCGATCTGGTGCGCGAGCAGATCGCCATCGCCAGGGGGGAACCGCTGTGTTACCGCCAGGAGGATATCGTCCTGAACGGTCACGCCATCGAGTGCCGTATCTATGCCGAGGACCCGGAAAACGGATTCATGCCCTCGACCGGCAAACTCAAAAACTACCGCATACCGGCCGGGCCGGGGGTACGCGTCGACTCGGGAGTGGTGATCTTCAACGAGATTCCCATTTTCTATGACCCGATGATCGCCAAGTTAGTGGTGTGGGGTAAGGACCGCACGGAAGCGGTCAATCGCACCAGGCGCGCCCTTGATGAGTACCGCGTGTCGGGACCAAAAACCACTATCGGTTTCCACCGGGCTGTTATGGACAACGGGAAGTTCCTGGCGGGCGATCTGTCAACCAGCTTTCTCACCGAGGAGTACCCCGACGGCAGGTACACCGATATGACCGACGACCTGCGGGAGAGCGCCGCCATTGCCGCCGCACTGGATAAGTTTACCCGCGAACGCAAGATAACTACCGGTGGGCGTGACGTTACCCATCAGCAGGTATCCGGATGGTTGATGCGCCATCGGCGTGAAAACCTGCGATACTTCGGAGGCAGCCGCTGATGCCGCGCTATTTAGTGAATGTGGACGGCAGGGAGTTCGATATCACGCTGGAGTACCGCTCGGACCGCTACGAAGTGGTTCTCAACGGTCGCCGCACAGACGTGGTGAGTCACCGCTTAGGGCAGACGCGGTCGCTGCTGCTGATTGATGGCCGCGCCCATGAAGTGGACGTGCGATCCAACGGCTTTGACGGCGCCAAAACCGTTTTCATGAAGGGAATCGAGATCCCCGCCGAGATTGAAGACTACAACCTGGCGCAGATGCGCAAGACCGCCGGTATGTCATCCGCACCGGCGATAGAGAAAACCCTTAAAGCGCCCATGCCCGGACTGGTGCTGGAGGTGAAAGTCTCGCCCGGGGAAACGGTAGCGAAGAACCAGGCCCTCTTAGTCGTGGAAGCGATGAAAATGGAGAATGTCATCAAGGCCCAGGGAGAGGCGACCATCAAGGCCGTGCATGTCTCGGGAGGGACCTCTATCGAAAAAGGCGACCGGCTTCTGGAGTTTGAATAGGTGACCGAAGATAAGTTGAAAAACACATCCGGTATTGAAATCCCCGTGGTCGTAAACCGTGACGCCGTAGAGGGAAAAGAAGCCGCTGGCCCGCCGGGGGAGTTTCCCTTCACGCGGGGCGTGCACCCCAGCATGTACCGCGGCCGGTTGTGGACGATGCGCCAGTATGCCGGATTCGGCACCGCCGCGGAAACCAACCGGCGCTTCAAGTATTTGCTCGAAAGAGGACAGACCGGGCTTTCGGTAGCTTTTGATCTGGCCACCCAGATCGGCTATGATTCCGATGACCCCATGGCTCGGGGCGAAGTGGGACGCACCGGGGTTGCGATCGACTCCCTGCAGGATATGGAAGTCCTTTTTGACGGTATCCCCCTGGACAAAGTGTCTACCTCGATGACGATCAACGCCACAGCCGTCGTCCTTCTGGCGATGTACGTGGCGGTCGGCAGGAAGCAGGGCGTACCGCCGGAGAAACTCACCGGCACTATCCAGAACGACATCCTCAAAGAGTTCATAGCGCGCGGGACATATATCCTGCCCCCCCAGCCGTCCATGCGTATCGTCACGGACATCTTTGCTTATGCCAACGAGCATCTTCCCAGGTACAACACCATCTCCATTTCGGGCTATCACATCCGCGAGGCGGGAGCGACGGCTGCCCAGGAGGTGGCTTTCACCCTGTCCGACGCGATAGCTTACTGCGAGGCAGCGATCAGGGCCGGCCTTCAGATCGATACTTTCGCGCCCCGGTTGTCGTTCTTTTTTGCAGCGCACAACGACTTGTTCGAAGAGGTGGCCAAGTTCCGCTCGGCGAGGACTATCTGGGCCCACACCATCAGGGATCGTTTCCGGGCTTCGTCCGAGAAGGCAATGCTGCTGCGTTTCCACACCCAGACCGGGGGATCGACGCTGACCGCCCAGCAGGCCCACAACAATATCGTGCGCACCGCCTATCAGGCGCTGGCGGCCGTCCTCGGGGGAACGCAGTCGCTGCATACCAACTCGTTCGATGAGGCCCTGGGGCTACCGAGCGAGGAAGCGGCCGAGACAGCCCTGCGCACGCAGCAGATACTGGCCCACGAGTCAGGTGCCGCCGGCACGGCCGACCCGTTGGCGGGCTCGTACTACATAGAGTATCTTACCTGCGAAATGGAAAAGAGAGTACGGGCGGTGATGGATCGCATCGATAAGCTCGGCGGTGCCGTGCGCTGTGTGGAGACCGGCTACTACCGGGATGAGATCGCGCGCGCGGCATATGAGTACCAGAAGAAGGTGGAGGGAGACCGGACCGTAGTGGTCGGCGTCAATAAGTTCAGAACCGAGAAGATCGATATTCCGCAGGTACTGAAGGTTGATCCCGAACTTGAGGCCAGGCAGGTCAACCGCCTGCGCAAGCTCAAGGCTGAGCGGGCCGGTGATCGTGTGCAGGAATCTCTTGATGCTCTAAGACATGCTGCCGTCGCCGGAGGGAATGTTGTCTATCCGGTTCTGGACGCGGTTGAGAGTTATGCTACGGTAGGCGAGATATCGAATGTCTTTCGCGAACTATGGGGTGAGTACCATGAGAGTGTTTAGGATACTACTGTTGGGGCTGTTTTGTTTTGTCGGTCTCGTGCTGGCAGCCTGTGGCTCCCGCGAGGAGCCTGATACCGAGGTCACTGTCGAAGGGGCCGACACGACTGCAATCGCGGCCGACACCGTTGAGCGCTCTGACGACTGGAATGAGGTCACCGCCGTGGTCGACGAAGTAATCACCCGGCTTCGCTATGGTGACAAGAGCGGCCTTTACGAAAACGAGTTCGAGTACCTTCAGGATGCGGAAAGTCTGGACGAATACCTCCGCCACGGTGAAATCACGTGGGCCAACGCCGAGGGACTTGACTCCGTGGAAATCGTCGACATAACGTTCTTTGGCCGCGATTCAGCCTGGATCGACGCCGTCTTTCATGTCCGCAACGACGACGGCATCTCGGAGGGGACTGAGCAGAGACTGATGGCCTACTATCACCGCGGGCGCTGGATCAAACCATACATGTCCACGATCGACCGGCAGTTGACATATGATGAGCAGGTCCGGCAGGCCGACAGAGACGCAGAGGATGATAGCTGGTAGATGTCGGAATATGCCGTCTCACATATCGGTATTGCCGTGAAGGACCTGCCGGAGGCGATCGCAAGGTATTCCCTTATCACCGGTGACGACAATCCCGGCGTCACGCAGGTGGACAGCCAGAAGGCGAGGGTCGCCATCTTCGCAGTCTCATCGGCGCACGGGGGGACGCCCGGCGCACGTATCGAGTTGGTGGCGCCCACTTCCGCCGACAGCCCCGTGGCCCGCTTTCTCGAGAAAAGGGGTGAGGGACTGCATCATGTATGTTTGTACGTGGAGGATATCGAGCAGAAACTGACCGCTTTGAAGGCCGCCGGAGTACGGCTGATCGACGAGACCCCTCGACGCGGAGCCGAGGGCAACAGGATCGCGTTCGTGCATCCTTCGGGTAGCAACGGCGTGCTGATCGAACTGGAGGAGATGCCTAAGTAACCCGCTCGGCCGACCGCGGCGTCCCACATCCTGGGCAGGTAGACTCTTCGCTGCGGTTGATGTGACCGCACGGGCAAAGCCAGTTCCTCGACCTGTTCACACCGGCGCGACTCGCTCGGACTCGTCGCTTCAACAGGTAGAAAAGCAGCAGGATCATCCCCACGAGCGCCGCCACCCCCCACCAACGCCCATCAGGCGGCCTTGCGAATACGTCTGCTTCAGCCGGACCGGTATACGTGAACCCCTCCTGCATTATCCGCATGTCGTCCGCCACCAGCGAGGAAACCTGTAACCGTGACTTGCCCCAGAGCGTGAAAAGCAACTGGTGGCCGTCCGGATGTCGGTAGATGACGCCCGTCAGGCGGTGGTAGAGGGTGGCCGACGTCACCGAATCATCAGAGGTAAACTCGATCACAAACCGAATCCGGCTGGTTTCGTTGTATCCGGTGTTGGTCAGAATTCTGGCGTTGGGCAGGTCCAGAATGACAGCGTCGACAATACCGTCAACGGACGGCTTCAACTCTCCCGGATCGTCGATCGTTTCGCTCTGTGAGATATCCGATTTGAAAATCAGCAGTTCGGCCGCATGCTGATAGTTGACCAGTTGGCAGGGGTAGATCGACCCGTCGCCCAACACAACCCAACCGACCGGTGCCGGCATAGTGATCTCTTCGGCAAACCGAACCGACGTCACGGCGCCGACCGATACTGCCAGACAAACAAAAAATGACAAGGCCGGGAGGCGTCTCATACATCTTGTTATCGGCCGAACCGGTGTCGGCGACAGGCCCCGAGGCCGATCGGCGGATTGAGAACGGTTAAAAGCGGATGTTCTTGAAATTTCCGTAGAGGTAGTCGGAAACGGTTAGACCCCCGGGAACACCGCCGTCCCGTCGGCATTGTCTTCAGCCGTGCCGTCGGCTTTTGAAAATCAGGGAAACCCCTACCGCGATTATCACCACCGGCCAGAAGTAATTCCAGCTTCCGCCTGGAATTACTCCCAACCGTTCCAGCAGGAGCAACACCCCCAGGAGAAGCAGCAGCACTCCGAGAAACATAGATAAATCCTCCGCAATACCGGTTGTCGCAGACTATACAAAACCCCGGCACGTCAAAAAAGCAAAATCTCGATTCGCTGGTTCCTGTCGACATAGGACCCAGCGATGGTCAGACAAAGCCCGGCTTGGGTCTGGTGGCGGCCGCTTCACCTGATCTGGCCCAGACGAGCCACGATTACTTTCGCTACCGCCTCCAGCATCTGCTGGTCCTGCCGGGCGAAGAACGAAGGAGTGTCGGAGTCGATATCGATTTCCCCTAAGCAGGTAACGCCGTCCATGAGCGGGACAACCAACTCTGAACGAGTGGACGCCGAGCAGGCCAGGAAGCGGGGATCGGATCGGACGTCGTCCACGGTGAGGCTCTTTTTCTGTGTGGCCGCGGCGCCGCAGATACCGCGGTTCAGTTCAATCCTGGTATGCGATGTTTCAGGGCCTACATACGGTCCCACTTCGAGATGGTTGCCGCGCATCATATAGAAGCCGGTCCAGTTGTAGCCCTCGGAAAAACTGTCGATCAACCGCACCGCCGCTATGAGAATGTCATGTTCACTCCGGCATTCCGCGATGGCGATTCTCACGTTGTCAATCAACTGTCGACGCTTGTCGTCCATTACAGTCGGTCCCTGATGGCCTGGAGATTGTCCATGGGGACTTGGGGCGGTATGGAGCACCCCGGGCCGATTATCAACCGGCGCGGGTCACAGGTGGTCTTGATCTTCTCGATCTGAGAGCCGACCTCGACCGGGTTGCTGTTCAGGAGCCAGCCGCATTGGTCTACCCCGCCCACGGCCACTCGCTCTCCAATCAGGCCGAAAGCCTTGTCCAGCGGCGTATTGGTAGGATCACAACTGTCCCAACTGAGCATTTGGCAGGGATAGTCGCGGGCCAGTAGCTGCTGCAGGAAATTGTGTGACGAGCAGACGTGAAGCAGATTGATCGCTCCCTCGCCGGAGGCGTCGATCACTTCGAGATCATAGGGCACGCCAAACCGCTCGTATCGCTCCCAGGATATGGTGTCCCCGGAGGCCCACTGCGTTGTCGCGTAGAAGATACCGTCGGCGCCGGCGTTGCGCAGTTCCGCCACGAAGGAGACAAAGGTCTCCGTTATTGCTGCCAGTGCTGCTTCCACGACATCGGGGCACTCGTTCATGTGGCTGACCAGCGTCCGTCGATCCGCCACCATGCGACCGGCGATTGAAAGAGGTGTGAAGACCGTCATCAGGATCGGGGTCTCGTTGCCGATCTCCCTGCGGACGCCGGCGACTACTTCCAAGTGCTCCGCCAGCGTCGGGGCCTTAACGTCCAGGGGCTCTATCTTCTTCCAGTCGGCGGCATTGCTGACCGGAAACCCCTGCTTGGTGTGTTTCTTGAACTCATCGTGAGACCAGATCTGCCTGAGGCCCCAGTCCTCTACGTGGTAGTCGGCCCGCGGGTTGACTTTCACGAAGTCCCAGTCGAAATGCTTCTGGAAGCGGCTCATGGCTTCGATCGTACCCTTAGCATGATGTTCAAGATGATAGAAGTGACGCCAGAACGACGCCGCGAAACGGTCCGGTCTTTCACCGGCAAGGATTAATTCAAGGCGTTCTCTGTGATTGTACTTGTCCATCCAATAGCTCTCGTACGAAGTACCGGCGATGTTCCTCCTCTGGCTGCCCCGACCCCTCCGTCGCCGATCGGTTGCTATTACTCTCTTCTCTGCAAACTTGCCGGGGCATGACCAAGCCACAATATACGGCCTGGCGGGATTGCCGGTCAACCGCTGTTTATTCTGTGAGCATTATCATGGTCCTGAGTACAGCCTCGCCCTGCCGGTGCCGAAAACAGTAAGGACGTACTGTGTTTGTCAACAGCAGCTTACGAGGTGCGTTCATGCCTGCCAGGATACTGGTCATAGACGACGAAGAATCGATGTGTGACTTCATGGAGATCATGCTGGCCAAGGAAGGCTACCAGGTGGAGACCGTTGACTCACCCAGGGTCGGTGTCTCCATGTTGAAGGAAAGGAACTTCGATTTGGTCATCGCCGATCTGAATATGCCCGAGATGTCGGGGATTGAGGTCCTCACCGAGGTAAAGTCGTTCAAAAAAGAGCAGGACCTGGTTGTCATGACCGCCTATGCTTCCGTCGACACCGCTATCGAAGCCATGAAGCGGGGCGCCGTCGACTATATCACCAAGCCCTTCAAGGTCGATGAGATCAAGCTGGTCATCGAAAAGATAATCAACCGCAGGAAACTCCAGGTCGAAAACGTCAACCTGAAAAAACAGCTTCAGGGGCACAACTCGTTCGACAATTTCATAGGCGCCAGCGAGGCCGTGCAGAAACTGAAGAAGCTGGCCCTGCGGGTTGCCTCTTCGGAATCGACCGTCCTCATCCGGGGTGAATCGGGCACCGGCAAGGATCTGATCGCCAAGGCCATCCATCATCATTCCCCCCGCTGCGGCGGGCCGTTCGTTACTATCAACTGCGCGGCGCTGCCGGAAAGCCTTCTCGAATCAGAACTGTTCGGCCACAAGAAAGGCGCCTTCACGGGAGCCATTAAGGATAAGGAAGGTCTTTTCAAGGCGGCTGATGGTGGGACCTTCTTCCTGGATGAGGTCGGTAATACTTCACTGGCGATTCAGGTCAAGCTCCTGCGGGTTCTGGAAGACAAGATCATCACGCCGGTGGGAGGCACCAGGCCGATGGAAGTGGATGTTCGTCTCATCGCGGCCACCAACGCCGATCTCGATGAAGAGGTCAAGGCCGGACGGTTTCGAGCCGACCTCTTCTACCGCCTCAATGTGCTCTTGCTCCATATTCCGCCACTTCGTGAACGTCAGGGGGATACCCGGTTGCTGGCGGAGTGTTTTGTCGACAAGTACTGCGGGAAACTCAAAACCGCCTCCAAAAGCATCTCGGATGATGCCATGGCTCTCCTTACGAAATACCACTGGCCGGGCAACGTTCGCGAACTTGAGAACACTATCGAACGGGCCGTGCTGCTTAACCGAACTGATGCGCTCGAGGTCGCCGATTTCTCTGAGAAACTCCAAGCACCGGCGCCCGTCTCGGTGGTCCATGAGATTGAACAAGCCACGCCGACCCTGCAACACATCGAAAAGGCCTACATTCACTATATCCTGAGCCAGACCGACGGGAAAAAGGCCCGGGCGGCCCGGATTCTGGGGATTGATACTTCCACCCTCTACCGGAAATTAGAACGCTATGATCTTAAGGATCCCGCCTCGCCGAAATCGCCCGAGGGCAAAAACCGGCCGCAGGGAAAGCAGTAAGTTTTTGGAACAGACGCCCGGAACGCGATTTGCCGTGATTTGCGGCGCAAGCGGAAATCCAAACCAGCGAGGACGAGATGATACTACGGAATGCCGACAGGCGGGGCTTCACCTTGATCGAGTTGATGATCGTGGTTGTCATTATAGGCATCTTGGCCGCGCTGGCGATCCCGCGCTTCTTTGGCGCCACCACCAAGACCAAGCAGGGTGAGGCCAAACTGATTCTCAAGCATATCTGCACCATGCAGATGACCTATCGCGTGGAGTCGCCGACCAATGACTACTATATTACTGCTGAGGTCGCCAGTTCCGACAATCCCGATGCCTTCGCGCCCCTGACCGTCACTATCCCCGGCAACGCCCGCTACAGCTTCACGATAGAGGCCGACGGCAGAGACTATGTCGCTAAAGCCACCGCCGATATCGATGATGACGGCTTTGACGACATCTGGAGCATAAACCCGACCGGGGAGCTGACCTGTGAACAGGACGACGCCACCAACTGATATGTCTGAGCAGAACGTTCTGACAGGCAGAGGATATCTTCCGGTGCACATCTCTTGTGAAGAGCCGACCTCCCCGGCGCAAACAGGGATTCTTGCGTTTTGCGAAGGTCCCTGGCAATATGCGGCGAACGACCCCGACCCGAGAACGGGCCGATTGGGGAGGATCGGCCATACTGCTCTCACCTGGCGGAGGTTAGCGGCTGATTTCACGTTGTTACAGCAGGTCGGGCCTGTTCAAAAAAAATCACCATCCGGGGCCCACCGTTTGCCATTACCGGTATCTGAAGGTTGAAAGAAAAGAGAGAGATTCACCTCAAATCAAAACCTGTAGGAGGTTTCAATGTTCAAAACGTTACACAACCGGAAAGGCTTCACGCTCATCGAGTTGATGATCGTGGTTGTGATCATCGGGATTCTGGCTGCTCTGGCCATCCCGCGGTTCATGGAAGCCACCATCAAGGCCAAGCAGTCTGAGGCCAAGACCGTTCTGAAGCAGATCTACACCCTGCAGCGTGCCCATCGTCAGGAGACCGGCTCCTATACCAGCACCATGGCTGACCTTCCGTGGGATGACCCCAACGGCAGGTATGACTACACGCTTACTGCCGGAGCCGATGCCGACGCCTTCATAGCTGTTGCGACAGGTAACGCTACCGACGCCGACACTGAGGGCGACCTTTGGCACATTGACGAGGACGGTGAGCCAGCTGCGGGCGCCGGGACCTAATACTCCCTAAGCTGAATTCTGGACGACAGTAGTTCGTAGAAAGCGTCCCCCTCTCGGGGACGCTTTCCTTTTGCCCCGAATCGCCCCTGGCCTATTACCCCCGGCAGTCCCACTCCGGCGGCAACACCCCCCAATGTTTATGGTTGATTGGCCCCGCCGGGGTCTCTTATCGTTTATCAGCATGAAACCACTGATTGCCTTTCTCTGGCCTCTATTGTGGATGCCGGCCATGTCTTTTGCCCAGGGCGGAGGTGACCTGTCGTCGGAACAGTTCGGCCTCAGACACCTGTCCGGCTACCTTGGGCTCAAACCGGATGATATCAGCTTCCGTCCCGACTACACCGAGCCCGATTCCTTTCGGCTGAAAATAGTCGCCGACCTGATGCAACAGCCGCTGGATATGATCGCCTACACTGCCTCGCTGAAGAACGCCCACGTCCCTTCCCAGCCGGAAATCCTGGCGGCGACGCTGTTCTCGGACATGGTCGGCGAGCACCAGACCTCCCGTTCGGGGCCCTACCACGCCGACATCTCCGAATTGCAGAGTGCCTACAATCTTTACTACAACGATATCGCCCTCAATCAGCTCCTGATGCGCGCCGCAAGCTACATCGACGTCACTATTCCCGGTTCGGCGGATATCATGCTGGCAAAACTCACCAGGAGGGAGCAGGCCTTCCTCAAGATCGAGTTCAAGGAACTGCTGGTAATGAGGGAAGAGGAGGAGTTTTACTCGGTGGAGCAGATAGATTCCCTCGAGAAAGCCGAGGAAGAGTACTGCGAGAGCTTTGTGCAGTTCGGATTCAAAATCGACCCCGATCCGCTCGTGGCCGCCGGCATCGACTGTCTCCGCGAGATGGTGATGGAGACGGGCAATCTCAGGCGGGTGTTGAAATCGGGCGAAACAACGGCTGAGAAGATTATTGAGAATGTCAGCTATCTGCCGGAAGGCGCCGGCCTGGAGTCCTACCTGGGTCAGCAACCGGGCTGGAAGGTCGGCGGTACCGGCGCCGACTACTACAGCGGCGACTACAAGTTCATACTCGATTTCGGCGGCGATGACGTCTATGATCTTGCCTACGATCCGGACAATCCGCACCCCGTGATAATCATTGATCTCGCCGGCAACGACAGGTATCGCGGCACCACCGACTTCGCCCTTGCTTCCGGCTGTTTCTCGGTGGGCCTGCTGCTCGACTTCGGCGGGGACGACTGTTACGACGCGGCCTCGTTCGGCCTCGGTTCAGGCTACTTTGGGTTCGGCCTGCTCTATGACGCTGCCGGGAACGATTTCTACGACGGCGACACCCACGTCCAGGGAGCGGGGAGTTTCGGCTTGGGCCTGCTGATAGACGAGGATGGCCGCGATATCTACAACGCCGCCGTCTATGCCCAGGGATTTGGCTTTGTCAGGGGCATGGGTGTCATCTTTGACGGCAAGGGGTCAGACAGCTACTACGCCGGCGGCAAGTACAAGGACATCCTGCGCTACAAGGACCACTACCTGTCTCTCTCGCAGGGTTTCGGCTATGGTCTGCGACCCTGGATGTCCGGTGGCGTGGGGGCGATAATCGATCTTGCCGGCAACGACAACTACTACTCCGACATTTTTGCCCAGGCGGCCAGTTACTGGTGGTCGCTGGGAATTATCTACGACTCCTGCGGTAACGACAACTACCAGTCGTTTCAATATGCTCAGGGGGCCGCCACCCATATGACGCTGGGCATTCTTGTCGACGACTACGGCTCCGATATCTACAGTGGAAAAGGACTCATGCAGGGCTGCGGGCACGATTACTCCGCCGGGATCATATTAGACCGTCATGGCGATGATACCTACGTCGCCTACGATCTTTCGCAGGGGGCCGGCTCGGCCAACGGCGCCGGGATTCTCATCGACTGCGAGGGGAACGACCGCTACTTCGTCAAAAACGCCGGTAACAGTCAGGGGTACGGCAACCCGCGGCGCGATTTCGGCTCTATCGGTCTGTTTATCGATCTTGGCGGCGCTGACCAGTACTCAGGTAACGGGCGCGACAATCTGTACTGGCGGACCGACTCCAGATGGGGCGGCGGTATGGATATCGAACTTGCCCCGCCCGACAGCACGGGAGAGGTGCCGTGAAATCAAAACATGTGATAGTCACGTCGATCTGCTTGCTGCTTATTGCCGGTATGTGCCCGTCGGTGACAGCAACAACCCTGGAAGAGAAACTGGATTCGCTCTTTGTCATTGCCTCGTCCGGCGAGGTGAGGTTCTCCGAGATGGTGGAGCCGGCCAAGGATTCGATTGCCGCCATGGGGGAGCAGGTAGTGCCGCTTTTGATAGACAAGTTCACCACCAAGTCGGCGCGCGAGCGCTGGACGATCATCCACATCCTGCAGAGAATCGGCACCCCAGCGGTCCCCTACCTTGTGGAAGCGCTGACAAGAACCGATGGCCTGGTGGTTCAGCGGGTCTGCTGGGCGCTGGGAGATGTGGGCGATTCCTCGGCTGTGGAACCGCTCGTCGCCGTTTGCTCACATGATCGGTGGCAGGTTCGAGATCAGGCAGTGGGTGCGCTGGGCAAGATCGGTGATATGCGCGCTGCTGACGCCGTCCATTCGGCGCTGGACGATTCCGTCGGCCAGGTGCGCAAGGCGGCGGCGGTCGCCTGCGGCAAGCTCGGTATCGGTCGCGCCGTTCAGCGGTTGGCGCACGTCCTGGGGGACGACTTCTACGGCGCCCGCCTGTCGGCTGTGGAGTCGCTTATCAAACTGGACACGCCGACAGTCACCGGTGTCTTGACCGATTCGGTCGATTCTCCGAACCGCCTGGTCGGGGATCTGGCCTGCTCTATCCTCGGGCAGTACGGCACCGATGAAGCTCTGACGATTCTCATGAGCCAGGCCGAATCCGCCGATCCCCGACGGCGCGCCCATGCCGCCGTGGCTGTGATCGCAGCCGATCCTGATGACACCTGCGGATACCATGAACTCCTTTTTGAGCGCGAGCAGGATCGCCTCGTCCTTCTGAAAATGAAATCAGCCCTCACGGCCGCCTCCCATGAGTAGCCGGAACCTGCACGACCGGTTGGATCGATTCCAAAACCCGATAGCCCGACCGGGCAAAAGCCCCCCGCCGGCAGGGGTGCCGCAGCACTACCGGGAGATGGCGCTCTCACTGGGCGGGGAAATCCGCTCGAACTTCGCGGGTGCCTACTGCCTCACGAGAACGGTGTATCCGGCTGACTACCGTTATGGTCAGCTGCGCCTCGGCGAGGTCAGCCGCTCGGCCGCCTGGCCGTTGTCGGCGTTCACGCTTCTTGATGAGCCGGGGACGGTCGATCTTTCCTCGCTATTGTTTTTGGATACCGAGACTACCGGCCTGGGCGGGGTCGGGGTGATGGCCTTTCTGGTTGGGTGCGGGTCGCTGGTCGGCGACGGCTTCGAGGTGCGCCAGTATCTCATGCCGGACTACTCCGACGAGACAGCCATGCTGGAAGACCTCCAGGAAGAGTGGGGAGGGGACAAGACCTTGGTGACCTACAACGGCGCCGCCTTCGACCTGCCCCTCTTACGCGGTCGGCTGATTGTCAACCGGGTGGCGCGTGACATCACCGCCGCCGGGCATATCGACCTGCTGCACGTGGCTCGCCGTCTCTTCAGGCGACGACTTTCGAACTGCACCCTGGCGAATGTCGAGCGGGAGCTGTTCGGCTTCCACCGTGACGATGATATCCCCGGTCATCTGATCCCGTCGGTATACTTCGACTGGCTGTCGGATCAAAACCTGGACATGATGGCGGATGTCCTGGAACACAACCGGTTCGATGTTCTCAGTCTCTGTTTTCTGGCGGCGCATCTGGCCCGCGTTTTTCTCACCGACGGTGAGTCTCTGAGCGAGGTTGAAGATATACATTCCCTGGCCCGCGTATTCGGAAGGCGGAAGAACAACGAGCGGGTAAATACGCTCTACCGACGGATAGATCACCTTGAGAATGGCCCCCTGCCGGACGATGTTGTTCTCTATCATTCCCTCGCTTTCAAGAGAGCCGGTGATCTCACAGAGGCGGTCGGCCTCTGGCTGGAGTTGTCACAATCATCGTCAAAGGAGAGCTATTGGGCCAACCTTGAGCTGGCCAAGTTCTTTGAGCACAAAGCAAAGGATTTCGCCAGGGCCTTCCATCACGCGAAGCTGGCCGAGAGACTTTCTCCCTATGGCAGGAGCCATGCTCCCGGTTTGAGAAGGCGGCTGCGGCGCATCTCATCGAAACTGACCCGGTCTCAGGACTTCTCTTAGATTCCGACCCTTGTTGTCCTCAAACCGGGCCGTCCTTTACCGATAAGATACAAGAGGAGCAGCTTAGTATAGCCGTATGAGAGACGACGTATTTCAACAGATCCTGCGCGATCACAAGGAACTGTCTTCCCTGCCGCAGACCCTCAGCGAGGTCCTGCGCGTCGTCAGAAATGAGACATCCTCCGCCCAGGACCTGGCCGATGTCCTCATTCGCGACCCGGCCATGACGGCCAAGGTCCTGCGAGCCGTCAATTCTCCCTTTTATGGTGCACGCAATGAGATCACCACCATGTCGCAGGCGGTGATGACGCTGGGTACCCGCGCCGTGGCCGCTCTGGCCCTGTCGACGTCAATCTATGATATGACCGGCCGGTGGGAGTTGACAGTCGACCGCAAGCGGTTCTGGCGGCACTCCCTCGAGGTGGCCCTGGCCGCGCGTTCGGTCGCCGAGCAGATCAAGTACCCGTATCCCGAGGAGGCTTTTGTCTGTGGCCTGTTGCACGACATCGGCATCCTGGTGCTGGAGAAATCGTTCGGCGAGAAATTCGGCCGTATCTGGCGCCAGGTGGAGGCGGGAGAGAACATCCAGGACCTTGAGGAGGGCATCTGGGGAACCAACCACGCCCGTGTGGGGCAGTTCCTGCTGGAACAGTGGGGCTTGCCGTCCGTGATCTGCGAGGCAGTCGGGCAGCATCACAACGCTTTGCTTCTTCAGAGCGTTCAGCCGGAATTCAGACCGGCCCAGATAGTGACCCTGGGGAACCACCTTTCCTCTTTCACTATTGCCCGCACACGGCCCGAGCTTGCGATTGAGGTGGAGAACAAGGAGGCCCTGGTTCGGGCGCTCGGACTGGACCCTGAGTCGCTGAAGCAGATCGAGCAGACCCTGCTGACCCGGGTGGCGGAAGAGGCCGGATTCCTCGAAATAGACATCGGTTCTCCGGACGAGATCCTGATCGAGGCCAACCGGATGATTTACGAGCACTACCTCGCCGTGGAGAAACTGCTCCTCGAGAACCGCTCAATGCAGCGCGAAATCGCGCAGACCCAAATGGAAAAAGCGTCACTGGACGCCCTCAAGACGATAACAGCCACCTTCAACCACTATATTAACAACGCCTCGGCTACGATTCTTGGCAGGGCCCAATTGGTGGAGTTGAAACTCAACAAGGGCGAAATCGCTGATCCCGCCGGCGAGGTGACCGCCGCCATGCGCGTAATCAGTGACGGTGTCAATACGATCTGCTCGGTCATCGAGGAATTGAAGGAACTCAGCGAGTTCAAGACGGCCGTTTACCACAACGATACGTACATCGTTGACATCGAAAACAGGCTCAGCAAGCGCCTTGAGGAACTCAGGCAGAACATCCCCGCAACGCAGCCCGGTCATATCTGACCATCCCTCGAGAAACCCAGCCGCACCATAGCTCACCTTCCCCCGGTTCACTCGCAGAATGCGAGCGCACCTGCATTCGCCCCTGACTGGTGAAAAGGCCGTGAAATCCAAATACAGATGGTACTATTTGGAGTGCTGTATAATCACGTCGGTGCTGTTTCCGGATACCGCCAGGCTGCTGCCGGCCTCGCCAAGTTCAAGCTTCGCGTAACTTGTCACCCCGGACTTGTCGATGCTGACGGGAATGTTGCTTTCGATATTTCCCCCGACCGTCTCGACCGTCAGCAGCAGGTCCATGCTCTTCGACAGGCGCAGGTTCACGGTGCCGAAATCGGCCATTACTTTGGAGTCTCCCCTGATTCCGCGATCAAGGATCAGGTCGATATGACCTCTGCTGTTGACCAGGTCCAGCGGACCACCCAGCGACCTGGCCTTGATCAAGCCCATGGAATTGGTGGCCGACAGAGACCCGCCAATATCCCGTGCGTCGATATCCCCGCGAACGTTCTCCACCACGACAGAGCCGCTGACGTCCCGGATCGTGACCGGCTGCATGGAGCTCTGAGCGATCAGATCGCCCTCGATGGTTCTCACGATCAGGGGGCCGTTACTGTTTTCAATGTGGAGCCTACCGATAAAATCGAGTATCTTCACTACCGAGCCGTTGTTACGCACCACTGCCTCGCCTCCGCAGTCAGCCATGCTTATGGATGAAAAGGCATTCTCGACGTGCATCGCGCCGTTGCAGGTCGAGAGATCCAGGGGTTGGTAGGAATTACGCACGTCCAGCTCTCCGGTTACGTCCCTGAGCGTCATCCGTCCGTTGTCGCCGACCGCCTGCACCTTGCCGTGGATATCCGTCAGCTTGACTTCAGAGCGAGTGGCGCTCAACTTGACCTCATTGGCGAAACCGGACACGGAGACCTGACCGAAGGAACTGTTGCAGATCAGAAGGTTTCCTGCGGGCGCCTTTATCCGGAGACTGCTTTTGACCACACGCGTTTGCGGATCGGTCAGGGCGGGTACTATGGACTCGACATAGATCGCGTCATTCTTGTTGTAGAGCGTCAGATCGACCCCGCCGGCCAGGTCCTCAGCCCCGGGGCGCGTCTCGGCGGACAACTCGACCTGCGAGCGGACGACGATCCAGTCCCGGTCCCAACCCTCGATTTCTAACGCCCCGACCGGGCTGACAATATATATGGGCAGCTTCGCCGAAAGGACCTCGGCGCTGTCGACAAGCTCCTTTCGCACTCCGGTCTCACCGTGCTCGTACTTGAAAGAGATACTCCGCGCGACAACATCCATTTCCGGGATGGTGGGGGGGGGCGGAGTCGCCACGTCGGCGGGGATAGCCGTCATCGTCACTTCCGGGAGTGGCAGGGCGGCAGCGCCCGGTGGAAGCTCCTCGATTCCCTCCAAGGCCTGGATACCTTCATCGTTGGCGTCGAACCAGAACATGTATCTCTCCGGGCGCTCACGCATGCTGTCCAGCGCAGCAGAGAGAGCGTCCCTGACGTATGTCTGAATCAAGACCGCTGCCTCCCCTTCCGCATCAAAGCGCGCGGCAATATCCTCCCCCAGCAGTTCGCTGACCATCTCCAGCTCCCGGCGCAGGCTCTTGCTCAGGCGGTAGAACCTGGGATCCACCGAGGCATGGACAACGCCTTTCTCGCCGGATCGAAGCTCCATCTGGAGCGCCGCCAGCCGGGCTTTCTTGTCGGTCAACTCGGTTCGGATTTCCTGTTTGTATTCTGCCGCTGCGCTATCGTCATCATACTCGTCAAGCTCGTCGGCTAACTCCTGTAGTTCTTCCTGCAGGTCGCTGATGTTGTCCTTCAGGTCCCCGATATTGAGTTCCGTCTCCTCCACCAGATCACGGCGCTTCTCCCACTCATTCTCCTGGAACAGAAGGTCTTGATGCAAGGTGGCAATCTCACTGCTCAGAAGGACGTAATCTAAGCAGCAACTGCTGTCATAGAGCATTCTGGCTATGCGACGAAGCTCCTGTTCGTTTTGCCTGGCCGAAACCTCATCTAGTTCGGCAAAGTACTTATGATAGTCCCGGGCCAGAAACTGCAGTTGTTCCAGGAGGGCCAGGTAATCTGCGGCCAGTTGCGCTGCATCCCGGTCAAGAACCACAACCGTCTCGGTCCGGCGATCCTGGAGATCGTCAGACGGGCGTGGCGCGGTTTGCGCCCGGAGGGAACTGCCGAGCAGCAGCGTCGCGGTCAGCAGCAGTAACACAAGCCCAAGAGGCCACCGGCGATCTTGCGACATCGAGGCCACCCGGGGGCGGAGTCTGCTCCATGGCAAGACGTCCCAGGGGTCCTCGGCGAAGCGCTTTCCCGCCGGACACTGCCCTCCATGCCAATCGACAGCATCCGACTGTCGACTATGACTCTGGTAATGTACCACTCAATCTCCCATACATACAGTCAGGCAGCAGCCGTTACCGCCGCCAGACCAGGATAACTCTGATACGTTTAATACGTTCCGTCCCGTCAATAGTTGCTCCATGCCAGCCACAATAAATCCCACCGGATGTTATTTGCAACCCCTTTGTACCCTTTCGCGCAGTGGTCGTTTCCTGTGCTGGTCGCAGCTCGATCGGCAAAGGGAGAAATTTACCTGCAATCTGCCTGTATGGAAATTGCGCAATTCGTCCGATATGGTAATCAGGATCGCGGCTCTCCGGCGTTGACCAGCCGGACCGGCCAGAAACCACTCGCGACCGGTCACCGGTGATATGGATGACACGATAGCTACATGCCCCGGGTTGGAACTGGACGAACGGGAACAACCGTTAACCCAGAGGCGTCTTCTCGCCGCGCTCAGGCTGAACCGCCTGTCACTGGCGACGATCCAGGAAGTCACCGATCTGGCGCTGACCGAGGCGATCACGCTTACCGGCAGTACTGTCGGATTCGTAGCTTTTGTCAGTGGCGACGGTGTCTCGCTTACCATTCCTTCGTGGTCAAAAGGCGTTGGGCGGGAGAAGCTGATCGCCAACCGTCCGCTGATTTGCTCGGTGGAATCGGCGGGTTTCTGGGCCGAGGCGATGCGGCAATCCCGGCCGGTAATCACCAACAGGCGTCTTGCGTCCGACCTTCTCCGGCGTAGTTACCCCGGCGGTCACCATGTTTTAACGAGGCAGATGAGTGTTCCTGTCCGGGTTGGTGGTGACGTGGTGGCCGTGGCCGGCGTCGCCAACAAGGGGTGTGATTACACCAACGCTGACGCACGCCAGATGATGCTTCTGATGGAAGACATGTGGCGAGTTGTTCAACACCGGCGCAGAATCGAAACCCTCGAGCAGAGTGAGAAACGGTACCGCCTGCTGGTAGAATCCATGAGTGAAGGCCTCGGTGTGTTCGACGAGAACTGCAACGTCACCTATGTCAACGATTGTTTCTGTCGTATGCTCGAGTACTCCTCTCGTGAACTGGTAGGCCGCTCCGTCGTAACATTCCTGGACGAAACCAACCAGAGCATATTCTACGAGCAGATCGCGCACGGCAGGGACGAACGGCATCGGTACGAGGTCGAATGGACCACCAGGACCAACCGTAAGGTCCCGGCCATCGTCTCATCCCAGCCCATCTTTGACTCCGCGGGCAACTTCGTCGGCAGCTTTGCCGTCGTCACTGATATCACCCGTCAGAAGGCTACGGAACAGGTCCTCAAGGCCACCAACGACAGACTGGCCGCCGAGCAGGCGGCGCTGACCGAGAAGAACATCGCTCTTAAAGAGATCATGTCTCAGATAGAAAATGAGAAGAGGCAGGTTCAGATTCAAATTCAGGCCAATGTCGACCGCATCCTTATGCCTCTGTTGAGGACTCTCAAGGGGAAAACCGGCGCCGACCTGCGAGAGTATGTCCAACTACTCGAGTCCTGCCTCGGGGATATTGCCTCCGGGTTTATCAACCAACTCGAGACGAGGTTTGCCAGGCTCTCTCCCCGAGAGGTCGAAATCTGCAACATGATCAAGAGCGGGCTGTCGACCAAGGAGGTCGCGGTCACTTTAGATACGTCCGTTCATACCGTTCACAATCAGCGCAAGCAGATCAGAAAAAAGCTCGGGATCGACCACCGGGACATCAACCTCAGCTCCTATCTCCAGACGATCTGAGGCTGCCCCGGGGCGCATCGATCGGCAGAGCCGTCAAGGGGACCGCGATTGGCTAAGAACCATAGTCAATGGATAGTCAATCATGCCCCATCCAGCGCTGGGTAGGACTTCCGATAAAAGAACATAGAGGCAGGCTGATGATGTAAAGCCGCCTGAATCGGTTCCGGAAGGAAGGCGTCAGAAAGATGGTAAACACGGTTTACAGGGATGTTAAAGACAGCACCTCCCCATCTTTGCCGGAGCGGAATGCCGAGGCAGCCCACCTGCGGGCGTCGGCCATCGCCTTGTGCCAGCCGGATCTGCTCTTCAGGCTCCTGCCCGGCGCCAGGGACGGCGTATCTCCCGACCAGGTCGCGGATCACTCACGGACGGGAACTGCGGTCTTTCCGCTGCAGGGCGTCATGCTTACAACGTCTTGCATGCGGGTCGGTTTTTTCTGTCTGGAAGGGACGGGCGACAATGGACATGACATCCCCGATCGGGCATCGTCCGCCCGGACCTTCAAAGAGGGAAACTGAATGATAGGATCAGGCATTCGTGAAGATCGGCGGGGTAGCGACTTGTCGCCACAGGGGGAACGCAAAAGGCGGGCGCAAGAGGGGGCATACGGCGAGACGATCGCCACCCGCTGGTTTTCCGAAGACCGGACTGATGATAGGGAATCGGAAGAAAAGGCGGGCGATCACACTCAGACAAAAGGGGGGGCACGGAGGATTGGGCTGCACGTAAAGGGGCTAGGTTCGTGCCAAACCGGAGTTATGGCGGGGACGGCGATATCGTCCCCGCCTGACTCCTTACTTTTGACGCCTCGGCCGAGCAAAGAACTCGGGGCGCTTCTCGATGTCTGGACGGAACTGGTATCCCTGGCACTGGAGAGGATCCGACCGGGATCCGAGGGACTGCACTCGGGCGCCGCTACGGTGACCGAAAACGAGGGATATCTTGAGAAGAAACATTCGATCAAGAGCAGCATCAACCTTCGCGGCAGGCCAATGCCGGTGGCGGATTTGCGCCGGACTAATGGCAGATCCGGAGATCCACAGGGAGTGACCAGCATCACCGCCGTTTGCAATATGGATGGGGAAGTCACGGGCATGGTCCTGGGTGCCGACTGGGACATCTACCGCCGCACCATGGCGCCGATTGATCTGCCGCCCACTCTGGCAGCTTCGCTCGAACACGGCTTTGCCTATGGCGTAGCTCGGTTAGGATCGCGCCTGCTGGTCTGGTTGGAGCCTTCCCTGGTCGAGAGACGCTGAACGGACAAACGGCGACCGGCGCCACAAGACTTCACTGAAAGACCTCTTTCATACTATTCCTCTTGCTTTACGGCGCGTGGGGCTACCGGATAGCCCGCGCGTTCTTTTTTGCGCGACGACATATCCTGGTCCAGCGTTCGTCCGGCCCGACCGCGCTCTTGACAATCGCCGCTTCAGAGCGCATCATACCGGGCGTCCAAAAGCAGGGAGCGAGGAACGTTGAGTTACCGGAAGTTCATCTCCTGGCCGGCCCTTTATTACCTTGCCATAGCAGGTGTGCTGGTCGTCTTTTTTGAATTGTGGCGGCTCCTTCTCCTCTGGCGTCAGAGCGATCTGGCCTCAGCGGTTCCCGGGGCCGTGCTCACGAAGGCGTTCTGGGTGGGGCTGCGCTTCGATCTGGTCATCGCCTGCTATCTTGCCGCCCCGCTGTATGTGGCCGGCATCATTCCCTTCCTTGAGATAACGCGCCGAGCGGCCGTACGGCGGCTCAGCTTTGGTGTTCTCGTAATAGTCGTCGGGGTTATCTTCCTGGCCCATCTGATCGACCTTGAGTTTTTTCCTTTCTTCAACTCCCGCCTCAACGGCATGGCCCTCACCTGGCGCGACACCCCCGGTATGATGCTGTCGATGGTGTGGGAGATGTTTCCCGTAATCAGGTACCTGCTTCTGTTTGCAGTAGTCCTGGCCGCCTTTGTCTGGGTGGCGCGACAGTTGCAGCGGCGCCTGCTTGAGGGTCGCCGGCCATCGCCGATCTGGATCAACCTCGTCTACCTACCGGCAGTCCTGGTCATACTGGTCATCGGCGCCCGGGGAAGAATCGAACAGAAATCCCCCATCAGAACCGGAATGGCCTACTTCAGCGAATACGACTTCGCCAACCAGTTGGCTCTCAACCCGGCCTTTACTTTCTGGCGCGACGCCATCTACGACGCCAGGGACAAGGACAACTTAGAACAGATGATGGCCTCCATCGATTGCCCCGACGGTCCCGGCGTGGTGCAACAACTGCTGGGCATACCGGACAGCGCCGGGGGTGAGCGAATCTGCCGTCACGTTCGATTCATGCCGCCCAACGATGATCCTCCCAACGTCATTCTGGTTATCATGGAATCGTTCGGCAACACCAAGCTGGATGTGCTTGACAATCGCTTTCCGTTTCGGCTCTCGCCCGGTTTTGATTCTCTGGCCGAGGAGGGTGTTCTTTTCACCAACTTCTATTCAGCCGGAAGGCACACGTACACCGGCGTGTTCTCCTCCCTGCTGGGCTGTCCCCACCAGTTTACGGAACTGGTGATGAAGATGGTCCCCGGCCAGACCCGGTTTAAGTCGCTGGCCTCGATTCTTCGCGATCACGGTTACCGGACCTGTTTTTTCCTGACTCACGATCCGCACTTCGACAATTTACAGGGTTTCGTCATGGCCAACGGGGTGATGAAAACATATTCGGCACTGGATTATGACCCCGAGCTCAGAATCAGCACCTGGGGCGTTCCCGATCACGTCATGTTTGATCGCACGGTTGCGGAACTGCGCGACCATCAGCAGGAGCCGTTCTTTGCCATGCTTCTGACGACGTCGTTTCATGGACCCTGGATAGTTCCCGACATGCCTTTCGAGCGCGTGCCGCCCGGCGTCGAACGAGAAGATGAACTCAACGCCTTCAAATACTCCGACTGGGCTCTGCGGCGGTTCGTGCGAATGCTGCAGAGCGACCCGGCCTTCGCCAACACCCTGATCTTCATCACGGCCGACAACGGCAGTCCTTTTCGACCCATGCTGGATCTCGACCTGACCGAGTTTGCCATCCCGCTCCTGATCCTGGACACCGACCGCAGGTTACCGGCCGGCAAACGCCTCGACCGCCTCGGCGGGCAGCTTGATATCCCCGCCACGGTCATGGGCCTGGTGCGGCTTGACTACGACGACTATTCCTTTGGCCGGAATCTGCTGGACAGCGTCACCGGGGTAACCGACTTCGCCCATTTCTCCGCCTGGTTCAAGATTGGCTACATCGAAGACAACTACTACCTGATCCACCGACTGCGCGGCGGGCCAAGGACTCTGTACCGTGTCGATGACTGCCGCGTCAACCTGGCCGACTCACTACCCGAACTGGCCCGGGAGTACGAGAAAAAAGCGCTCGCCATTTTCAAGACCGGCTACCATAACGTGAAAAGACCGCTTCCATTGGAATCAGCCTTCCGTGATCCGGAGTTGTAACCGGCATCGCCGCCTCTTCGATCACCTACCGGACAATCCATTATCCTTCTTGACAACCACGCGCCGAGCTCGCTCCAGGCTACGGTTGTTTCTTTTTCGTGAACCGCCCTACATCAGGAATTGGCAACTGCGTAGTGCTCGCTGCAGCCGCGGAGTTCACCCGGCAGGCGATTTGCCGCCGCTCAACCGATCAGCCCAGCAGTGTCAGGAAAACTCCCGCGGCCACTGCTGAACCAATAACCCCCGCCACGTTGGGACCCATGGCCGACATAAGCGGATTGACATCACCATCCGTTTCATCGGAAACTAACTTCTGCACCACCCGAGCGGACATCGGCACCGCCGAGACACCGGCAGCGCCAATACAGGGGTTGATCTTTTTCTTCAGGAAGAGGTTAATGAACTTGGCAAAAGCTACGCCGCCGGCAGTCGAGAACGAGAACGCCACCGCGCCGAGGACAAGAATCAGCACCGTCCTGTGCGTAAGAAAATGTTCGGCGTCCATGGTGGCGCCTACCGTGAGACCGAGGAAGATCGTCACGGTATTTATCAATGAGCCCCCGGCGGTTCTTCGCAACCTCTCGGTGACGCCGCATTCACGCAGGAGGTTACCGAACATCAGCATGCCGATCAGGGGAGCGCTTGAGGGAATCGCCAGCGAGGCCAGAATGCCGGTTACGATCGGGAATATGATGACAGCCGTCTTTGAGACCTTAATCTCCTGTGGCATATCGATAGCGCGCTCTTTCTTCGATGTCAGCATGCGGATAATCGGGGGTTGGATAACCGGCACCAGCGACATATAGCTGTATGCTGCAACCGCCACCGGGCCCAGCAGGTGCGGCGCCAACTGTGACGTCAGGAAGATCGAGGTTGGTCCATCCGCGCCGCCGATAATACCAATGCTGGCGGCTTCCTTGAAATTAAAGTCCAAGAGTAGGGCGGCGCCAAGTGCCGCAACGAAAATGCCCAGTTGCGCCGCCGCACCCAGCAGGAAAGTGAGCGGTCGACCCAGCAGGGGACGGAAATCCGTCAGGACCCCAACTCCCATGAAGATAATGGGGGGAAGCAATTCTGTCTTGATCCCGACGGTATACATCAGTTCTACAACGCCCGGTTTGAAGTCTCTGCCGAGTTCGGACAAGGCGGAAATCAGGGGATCAACACTTACAGCAGTGGCCGTACCGATTTCCTTCAGACGTTCAAAGGTGAGAAAATCGAACGGTGCGTCTTTGAGCAGATACTTGATCTCTTCGGGATAATTCCCCGGCAGGCCGGCAATGAGGGCCCGAACATTCTCCGGCAATTGTGCAACGATGTCAACTGTCGAACCCATGTTTCCCAACGGCAGGTTGGCCAGAAGAACCCCAAACCCGATCGGGATCAACAGAAGCGGTTCATACTTCTTGACGATGGCAAGATAAATCAGGGTACTCGCTACCGCGTACATGACCCAGTTGCCCCAACTCAGGTTGGTAAAACCGGACCGCTGAAATAGTTCCAGAAAGTTCTCCATCGACGGGGCCTCTTACGCGATAGTCATGATCGGCCTGGAGGAGTCAATCTCATCGCCGATCTGGACGTTGACGCCGGTCACTTTACCGTCACAGGGTGCCTTGATTTCATGCTTGGCCTTCATCGCTTCAATAGCCGCCACCACCTGACCCTTGATTACCAGGTCGCCGGTCTTGACCATGATGTCCACGACTTCAACCAGTCCCGCGAAAGACGAGTGAACCGTCGTGCCGTTCGAGGCTGCGGGAACTGCCGGGGCCGCGACCGGAGGGGGGATGGAGGATCCGCCTGCAGGCTCTATCGTGACTACAAATGTCCGCCTGGCTCCGTTCTCGTCCACGGTACAGCGCGAAGTAACCGGGCCGGTAATGGCCGGGGCCGGTTCCGTCGCCGCTGCCGGCGCGGCAGCTGGTTTGGGTTCCTCTTTCTTTTTCAGAGGGACGTCGATTTTCGATTTGCCCGTCAGGAAACGGATACCTTCGTTGACCTCGATCTTCTTGCCCGGGACCATCTGGCCGAGAACCAGGAAGACGTTCTTATCGTTAACCGGAAGGTTGCGCTCTTGTAGGGCAGCCCTGGCGGCATCAATGTTCTTCGGCGCTGCTTCCAGCGGGTCACCGTCAAACACCGGCTGTTCCAATTGCCGGGAAGCGGCTTTCACAACTTCCTGATCCGGTGGCAATGGTGTCTTGCCGAAATAGCCCAGCACCGCTTTGCCAAATCCAGGGTCGATCTTTTTCCACCGTCCGTACAGCACATTGTTGAACGCTTGCAGCCAGTACTGCTGACTGCCGGGCGTCACGCTGGTCCAGGCGCCGCCCGCTTCCACCACGATCGGGAACTCAGAGAGGACATCAGTGTACTTGTCCAGAATACCGGCCTTGGCCATCATGTGGACATTCGGCCCGATGGCGCCGCCCGGCATCGGGAACCCGAGAACACGGGCGTCGGCGGTGGTGGTAGTCGGGTTGAAGGCGTAATCGGCCATGGACTCGTTGAGCATATCCTCGATCTCGCCGATCTTCGAGACATCAATATCAAGAGAGTAGCCGGTGCCCTTGAGAGCGTGATCCATCGAGCGCGCGTCGGGCTGAACGGTACCGGAAGCCATCGGTCGAACCGAGAGGTCGATACCGTTGACCCCGCCCTCGATCCCGGCCATGTAGCAGGCCACCGCCATGCTGGCCGTGTCGTGAGTGTGCTGCCACAGCGGCATTTCCGGCGGCATGATTTTCCTGAGAGCCACCGCCGTATCATAGATAGTCTTCGGGTCGGTGGTTCCGCTGGCGTCTTTCAGGCAGATACTGTCGATATGCATACTGCTGTCGAGAAGACGTTTGCCGATGTTGTAGTAGAACTCGGCGGTGTGTACCTTGTCCGAGTGGAACGGCATACCCATCAGAGCGATACAGACCTGGTGATGCATCCCGGCATCGACAATCGGCTGGCCTGTTTTGATCAGGTTGTCGACATCGTTCATGTAGTCGAAGTTGCGATCCCAGGTGGTGCCGTATTCCTTCATCAGTTTTCCCTGGAGAGTCAAACCCTCCATGGACTGCGTGGTCAGAGTGACACCGGAAACTGAACGGGTAAGGATCTGAAGATCGACATCGGGACCGACTGCCTCGCGCATCTTCTTCATGTCTTCAAACGGATCCTCACCGAGATACATCAGCGGCGCCTGGTAACGCGCCCCGCCGCCGAATTCGAAATGATGGATGCCGAGTTCCGCCGACCGCTTCATCGCCGGAAGTATATCGATCAGACGAACCTTGCCACCGAACGAACTTTGCAGTCCGTCGCGGAACGTGGTGAACATGACCCGGATCTTCCTGGCCTTCTCTGTGAATATCATTTTATCTCCTCAACCTTGGTAATGCTTGTTCCCGGATATAGCGCGGACACTGTTGAAGTTATGGCTGCGATCATGGCGGCGTCGACTGCGGCTTCCTTCTGCGGGAAAACGAAAATAATGATTCGCATCACCAGCGCCAGCCCCGCCAGCAGACAGAATACAGACACGAATGCCGAAATGCATATCAAAAGCAGATCTAAAGATTCCAAACCGGGGTCCTCCTATGCCGGACCAGCCTGATCCCGGCGGACATCTCCCGACTGGCAGAGCAGCGTTCTCGACCGAGATCTACATCCAACACACTACTTCACAGTATACTACAGTCGCGCCCAACTATCAAGGATCTGCCGAATTTTTCGCGGGATTGCTCCAGAAAGTGAACAGGCAAAACAGCAGTAAAAAACAGCCCGTTAAGCGATGCCCTGACTTGCATTTCCGCCGCCCCAGCTGCCGACACGAACGCCGTTTTGGACTTGACTGTCGGTGCGCCGGTCGTAGTTTGGGATTGGTTGTATCACTCGCTAACGGTAGAACAGGAGAGGTAATGATATGAGATCAAAGCTTGTAAGAGTGGCCCTGATGCTGCTGTGTGTACATTTCGGCAGCGTCGCAATCGGTTCGGCCTACACGGCCGACAGCTATTTCGAATATGTCAAATCCGTCTACAATCAGCATGAGAAAGAGCTGAGCGGGTTTCTTGCCGCAGAACTCGAGACTTTCATGCGCCTGTTCCCGCAGGATGACCATGCCGCCGAGGCCTCTTATCTCCTGGCCCAGGTCTACCTCGAGAGAGGAAAAGAACACCGGGCGCTGGCGGCGCTTTTCAAGACGCTGTACCTGTATCCCGGCTCCGATGTTCACCCTTCGGCGGTCGAGGCGGCTCACAAGATCATTTTCAGAAACAGGGGCTACAAGGACAAGAAGGAAGAACTGGCCCGGATTATCGACGGTGACTTTGCGGGCGGCGGTTTGGCGGATCGGCGTTATCGCTACGTGGCCTTTCTCTATGGTCTTGATCAATCAAAACTCTACGACTGGTTGCTTGTCGAGTTTGGCGATTTCGTGACCCGGTTTAAGGATGATGCCCGAAGCGAGGAGATCCAACTATGGATCGCCGACACTTACGCGGCTAAGGGTAAGGCCGAAGCGGCTGTCGCCTCCTATCTGAAATACGAACGGCTCTATCCCGACAGCGACAAACTGCCCGGTGTCAAATACCACCGCGCCACGATACTGAGCGAGAAGATCAAGGATTTCGAGCGTGCCGCGGAGGTGCTGACCGACGTGGTGGAAAATCACTCCGGAAGTGATCACGCCGCCGCCGCCGTCTACGCGCGCGCGCGGATAAAGGCGTCCAGGTTCAAGGATTACGACGGCGCCATTGCCGACTATCGCAGGCTGGTCACGGACAGACCGCAGCACGACAAGGCGGTTGAGGCCCTGCTTGCCATTGCCGCCTTGAACGCCGAAAAACTGAAAGCGTACCGGACCGCCATCGGCGTATATGTGGAGATCGTCGACAACTACCCCGGCGACAATCGGGGCATCAAGGCATTAGAAGAATCAGCCAAAATCTATCTCGACAGGCTCAAGGACCCACTGGCCGCAGCCGCGCAACATGCAAGGATAGCCACCCAATTTCCGGCCTATGGCGAGGCCGCCCGGGCATTATATAAAGCGGCCGAGATCTGCGAGAAGAAACAGAAGGATTACGACAAGGCCATCGAATACTACCAGCTAATTACAACCATGTTCCCCGACTCCAAATTGGCCCACAAGGCCCGGGAAAAGATCACTAAGATCGTGGAGAAAATGGACGAGGGATAGGCCCCGGCCTACCGGACGGTGACGAATGAACAAGAACCGCTTTCGGTAATTGTCGGTTTCCATCCGGGTTGTTCTCGTCCGTCACAGGTTCTCCAGGATATAGTCTGTAAACAACCTGTATAGATGTAATTCTGTCTTGTCGTCATTGTCGCTGGTGACAGAATGATCCTGGTTGGGATAGAGCATCACATCAAACTGCTTACCGGCCTTCTGCAGTTTCTCAGCCAGTTGCATGGTGTTCTGAACATGCACGTTGTCATCGCAAGCACCGTGGACGATAAGCAGATTTCCTTTCAACCTGTCCACATAGGTGAAGACCGACGCTGAGTCATAGCCATTAGAATTCTCTTCGGGGGTGCCCATGTATCTTTCGGTATAGATATTGTTATAAAGTTCCCACGATGTGACCGGAGCTCCGGATATACCGGTCGCGAAATAGTCAGCCCCAACCGTCATGGCCAAGAGGGTCAGGTACCCACCAAAACTCCAACCATAGATACCTATTCTATCGGCGTCTACATAGGGGAGCGATGCCAGGTATTTGGCGCCTTCGATCTGATCATGGACGGCCCATTTTCCAAGGTTGTGCCACACCAGATTGGCCAGTTGTTTGCCTTGTCCGCCGATGGCCCGGTTGTCAATAGAGAATACAATATAACCATGCTGCGCGAGTAAGTTACGCCAGAGGAAACCGTTGCCACCCCACGCATTTAATACTATTCGTCCTCCCGGTCCGCCATAACATCTGACTACTACCGGGTATTTCCTGTTGGGGTTAAAATCAGGAGGTTTGATGATACTGGCATCCAGCAAAGCGCCGTCGGTTGTTCGGACCTTGAAGAACTCCGGATAGGACAGTTCGTGATTTTCGAGTTCTTCTATTCTGTTTTCGACCAGGGTTCGAATAACGGTGTCGTCCGGCGAACAAAGGAGAGTTTTTGTAGGTGTCCGGGCATCCGACCATTGATCGACAAACAACCGGTAGTCAGAGGAGAAGGTGGGCCTGTGCCAGCCGGTCTTGGTTGCCACCGCTCTTTGTTTTGATCCATCCAGGCTGACGGCATGAACGGTGCGGCTGATGCTTTCGGTCTGATTGGATGAATAAAAAACCATGGCACTTTTTTCGTCAACACCGTATACGGTGCTGACTTCCCACTCACCGGTGGTGAGTTGTTTTTCCATTCCCTCATACAATCGGTACAGGTAGATATGGCAGTACCCGTCGCGTGACGAGGTCCAGAGGAATCTGTCGCTATCTTCGAGGAAAATGAGATTATCGTGTACATCAATCCAGCAAGAATCGGTTTCAACCAGGGCCGTTTTAGTTTTCCCCGTTCGAACGTCGGCCAAAAGTAGTTCCAATTGGTTTTGTTGACGATTCAGTCTCTGGATGCTCAAGCAGTGCGGGTCTTTGGTCCACTTGATGCGCGGTATATAGATGTCTGTTTCGGCACCAATGTCCATCCATATGACCCCACCATCCTCCAGATCAATGACGCCGATCTTGACAGATGCGACCGACTCACCGGCTTTAGGATATCTTATGGTGGTCATCTCCTGGTGAAGAGGATTATAATCTATCCATGAGAACTCAGGTTCGGCTGATTGGTCCAGTCGGTAAAAGGCAATCCGGCGGCTATCCGACGACCATTCCCAGCCGCACGATATGAAGAACTCCTCCTCGTAGACCCAGTCGAACTGGCCGTTGATGATCGAATCAGAGCCGTCATGTGTCCACTGGGTGGTTTTAGCCGATTCAATATCCAGTGAATAGAGGTTGTTTTCATAGACATACCCGATTGCAGAGCCATCGGGCGATAGCCGGACATTGGACATTTTCTTTTCGGCAACCACGATTGGTATCAGAGTCTTCGTCTCAGTGTCAAAGATAAAGGCTCCGCTCTCGGTCGAATGCCGCCAGATATTTTTGATATCGGTTTCAATAAGAAGCCGGGAACCATTATCAGACCAGGAATAGCCATCCAGTGAAAGTAGTGAGTCGCTGTCAGGCCACTTCAGCAGGTGCCCGTCCACCAGCACCGATTCCACGCCGGTGACAACATCGTGCCTGATAATCGATACCACGCTGTCGGTTTCATCGGTCTTCAGGAAAGTGAAGGCATCGGCGCCTGGGATCCATGCCAGATTCTCAAGCGATTCCGGTTCAAACTTGTCTGAGACGTAAATGTCGTCCAGGGTGAGAGCCTGTTTGCTTTGGGCAAGAGCCGGTGAATTTGCAGCCCACAAGAGAAAGAATAGGAGATAACGTAGTCTCATAATCCGAGATTTCCCATATAAAGGTTTCAAAAACATGATTCATGTCTTTCAGTATTTTGAATATGCAAGAATCTCCTCAAATGGTCAAGAATTGCCTCGTTTCCCCAAGTCGTAGGTCGAAACCGCTGCGGTTTCGACGGATTCAGTGTCAGAACCACAGGGTTTCTGACCTACAGGACTGGATTCCGGGTCAAGCCCGGAATGACGAAGGTGTTGTGGTCGGGTTCCGTGGGCGGCAACCTCTCCCGGCCTGCGCCGCGAGCGAGGCGGCAGGCAGGCGGCTTCTTCCGGCTGCCATTTGCAGGCACAATGTGATATCGACCGGCGGAATGTTGTTTGTCATGACTGGTCTGTTGCTTATATTGCCGGTTGCTCTTTTGCCGGAGATACAATGGGAAACAACCGTAGTCGCAACCAGAGAAACCAGCAGTACCTGCATGTCAAGGGCGCGCGGGAACACAACCTGCGGAACATTGACGTAAGAATCCCGCGCAATACGCTGACCGTCATCACCGGTCTTTCCGGTTCCGGCAAGAGTTCGCTGGCCTTTGACACTATATATGCCGAGGGCCAGCGCCGTTACGTGGAGTCGCTCTCGGCCTATGCCCGGCAATTCCTCGGTCTCATGGAAAAACCGGATGTCGACTTCATCGAGGGTCTCTCGCCCGCCATCTCCATTGAGCAAAAGGGGAGCCTGAAGAACCCTCGCTCGACAGTGGGCACAGTCACGGAGATATATGATTACCTTCGGCTGCTCTTCGCCCGTGCCGGCGTGCCTCACTGTCCCAAGTGCGGGGAACCGATTGCCCAGCAAACAGTCGAGCAGATCGTCGACTCAGTCCTGACCTTCGAGGAGGGTGCGCGGCTCATGGTATTGGCGCCCCTGATACGCGGCAAGAAGGGTGAACACAAGGATATCATCGATCAGGCCCTCAGGGAGGGGTTTATCCGCCTGCGTGTCGACGGGGAGATCGTTGAGACCGATTCTGAAATCGAGCTGGACAAGAAGAAAAAGCACACCATCGAGGCGGTCGTGGATCGGTTGGTGGTCAAGGCCAAGTCCAAGCGGCGTTTGGCTGACTCGGTCGAGATCGGCCTCAAGACCGGTAGTGGTACGGTGCTGGTGAATGTTAAGGGCAAAGACCTTCTCTTCTCGGAGCAGTACGCCTGTCTCAACTGCAACATCAGCTACGACGAACCCTCGCCGCGCATGTTCTCGTTCAATTCTCCCTATGGCGCCTGTCCGATGTGCGACGGCCTGGGGCAAAAGATGGAGATCGACCCCGATCTGGTCGTGCCGGACCGCTCGTTGTCGATCAGCGAGGGCGCCATCCGCCCCTGGGGCGGGGCGGAGATGTCCAACTGGTATCGCTACATGCTCAGGGGGGTGGCCAACCACTACAAATTCAAATTCAGCACTCCCTTTGAGAGACTTCCCGAGAAAACACAGAGAGTCATTCTCTACGGCACGGGACGGCAGGAGATCGTGTTTGAGTATGAGCACACTTCGGGGAAGGGAAGAGGTTCGGGCGTGTACAAATCCCCTTTTGAGGGTGTCATCCCACACCTGGAGCGGCGCTATCGACAGACCGAGTCCGGCGGTGTGCGGCAGTGGATCGAGAACTACATGTCCATTACCGATTGCCCGGCCTGCCACGGGGCGCGCCTGCGACCGGAAGCCCGTTCCGTGATCCTGGATCGCGAGACTATCGACAGCGTGGCCGCCATGTCGATCAAGGCGGCGGGCAGGTTTTTCAAAGGCATCAGGTTGAGTAAACGGCAGCAGACAATCGCGCGCCAAATACTCAAGGAACTGCGCGAGCGCCTCGGGTTCCTCAGCGACGTGGGACTCGACTACCTGACGATCGACCGGGCGGCCTCCACGCTTTCCGGCGGGGAAGCTCAGCGTATCCGGCTGGCGACGCAGATCGGCTCGCGACTGGTGGGAGTGCTCTACATTCTCGATGAACCGTCGATAGGCTTACACCAGCGCGACAACCGCAAGCTGTTGAATACTCTCAGCGAACTGCGTGACATCGGGAACACCGTGCTGGTAGTGGAGCATGACCGGGAGACGATTGAGGCCGCGGATTATGTCGTCGATCTCGGACCGGGGGCTGGCGTACACGGCGGTCAGGTAGTTGTCGCGGGCAAACCGGCAGCCATCAGAAGGTGCAAGAAATCAATCACGGGCCAGTATCTCTCCGGATCCAGGAAGATTGACACTCCCGCCAAGCGCCGTGATCCGAACGGCGACTACGTCACACTCAAGGGCGCCCGCGGCAATAACCTCAAACGCGTGGATCTGGAACTACCCCTGGGGGTGTTGGTGGTCGTGACGGGAGTCTCGGGGTCGGGGAAATCGACGCTTATCAGCGAGACCCTTTACCGCGTTATGGCGCGTCGGTTCTACAGCAGTCGTTCGGCGCCGCTGCCGCATGACAGCGTGGACGGCCTGGAGCATATCGACAAGGTAATCGATATTAACCAGTCCCCCATCGGGCGCACGCCGCGCTCCAACCCGGCTACTTACACGGGCGTTTTTACTCATATTCGTGACCTGTATGCGGGCCTGCCGGAATCGCGGGCGCGCGGGTACCTGCCCGGCCGGTTTTCCTTCAACGTCAAGGGAGGACGCTGCGAGGCCTGCCACGGCGACGGTATCATCAAGATCGAAATGCACTTCCTTCCCGATGTCTACATACCCTGTGAGGTCTGCAAGGGGAAACGGTACAATCGGGAGACCCTGGAGATCACGTTCAAAGGCCGGTCGATAGCGGATGTGCTGGACCTGACGGTTGCCGAGGCGCTGGCGTTCTTTGAGAACATTCCCCGCATCAAGAACAAGCTGCTGACGTTAGCCAATGTCGGCCTCGGATACATTCGTCTCGGTCAGCAGGCCACAACCCTGTCCGGCGGCGAGGCGCAGCGGGTCAAGCTGTCCGCCGAGCTCTCCAAGCTGGCCACGGGACAAACCCTTTACATACTCGACGAACCGACCACCGGGCTGCATTTCGAGGATATCCGCATGCTGCTACGGGTCCTGAATGAACTCGTCGACCGGGGCAACACGGTGCTGGTAATCGAGCACAATATGGACGTTGTCAAAACCGCCGACTGGATAATCGACCTCGGGCCGGAGGGCGGTGACGACGGCGGCAGAATCATTGCCTCCGGCACTCCCGAAGAGGTAGCGGAAATGAGCAGAACATACACCGGGCAATACTTGAAACAGGTACTGGGAAACTCATAAGTGAACACCCCGAAACCAGTGAGTTCAGCGCCATGCCGAAAACCGTGACGTGATCTACTTCTGGGTCATAATCGCTTACCTGATGATACTCATTGCCGTTGGCGCTTACCGCAGCAGGCAGGTCAGGACTCAGGACGACTTCATGGTGGCCGGGAGGAGGCTGTCGACCAGGGTTCTCGTGGGCACACTGTTGGCTACCTGGATCGGCTCCGGTTCGATTATCGCCGGCGCCGGTCTTGCCTACGACAGGGGGCTTTCCGCTCTGTGGTTCAGCGCCGGGGTTTGGGCGGCCCTGGCGATCCTCTATCTGATCGCCGGGCGAGCGCGTCGATTCGGCCAGTACACGGTGCCGGATATTCTCGAAGCGCGCTACAATAGTTGGGCTCGCGTGCTGGGTACGCTGGTGACGATCGTCGCCTACACCGCCATTGTCAGCTACCAGTTCCGGGCGGGAGGAATGGTGCTCAACTTGGTCACCGGCATTTCGGTCGATGAGGGCATAATCATCACCGCCGTTTTCGTCATAGGGTACACGGTACTGGCGGGGTTGGTCTCCGTCGTCTACACCGACGTCGTCAACGGGATCATAATGACGGCCGGTCTGGTTGTTGCGCTGCCCTACCTGGTAAGCAACGCCGGAGGCTGGAGCGGCGTGGTGAGCACGCTTCCCGACTCGCACTTCGAGGTTCTGGGGGGTATGTCGCTCCTGCAGGCCCTGGGCTACTCGCTTCCGGCCATGCTGCTCCTGCTTGGCGAGTCAGGAATGTATCAACGCTTCTTCTCCGCCCGCAACGAGTCCACCGCCCGGCGCGCCGTGATCGGCTGGGTGATCGGCACGATCATGGTCGAGGGTCTGATCGTTGTTCTGGCGGTCGTCGGGAGCGCCCTTTTCGACGGAATCGACGCGGAAATGGTGATCCTGCACTCGGTGCGCCACGGACTGCCCGTTCTGGTCGGGTGCCTGTGCCTGGCGGCGATCGTGGCCGTGATCGTCTCCACCGCCGACTCCTTCCTGCTTGTTCCCTCGACGAACATCATGCGGGACATTTATCAGCGCTTCGTCAACCCGGACCTTTCCCAGGCTAAGATGGTGCTCTATTCCAGGATTGTAGTGGTGCTTCTTGGGGTGGTCGCCTTTGTCCAGGTTCGCTTTTTTGAGAGGATTCTGGAAATGGCGATCTATGCCTACACGATCTACGGAGTGGGAATCACCCCAGCCGTCATGGCAGCATTTTTCTGGAAACGCGCCACCGTGGCGGGAGGTGTGAGTTCCATCGGGGCCGGTATGGTGGTAACGGTTCTCTGGGAGCTTCTGCAGCAACCCTGGGAGACACCGACGGTTTACCCGGCTCTTGCGGTCTCTCTGTTCTGCTTAGTTGTCATCAGCCTGATAACGCCGCCACCGCCCATTGACAAATGGAAGCCGTTTTTCCAAAAGGAAGCCACCGGGGCGGGAAAGTAGATCTCCCGTTCTGGTAAGCAGCGGACAACGATATCATGCCGGAGTTGCCGGAAGTCGAAACGATTGTGAGGGGTTTGACGGCGACGGTCGTCGGGAAGACAATCGCCCGCGTCCGTGTGACGGCGCCACCCGGCCTGACAGAAGTCGGTGATGCTCTTGGAAGACGAAGCTTCGCATCAGTCCTGTCGGGGAAAAAGATTCTGCACGTCACGAGGCGTGGCAAGAACATACTGATCAGCCTGACCGGCCGACTGACCCTCTGGGTTCACCTGAAAATGACCGGCCGTCTCTCCTGGGTGCCGGTGTCGGACCCGCCGGATAAACACGACCTCGTCGTTGTCGATTTCAAGTCAACCTTGACGCGGAGAAGCGAGTCTCGCTCCCGGCATCTTCGGTTCAACGACTACCGCCGCTTCGGTAGGCTTCGCCTGTTTCCGGACGGCGAACTATGGCGCCAGCCCGGGCTTTCCGACCTGGGGCCGGAACCGCTGGAAATCACGCGCTCTGACTTCGTCAGTCTGTGCCGGGGCAGCCGGCGGATGATCAAACCCGCTCTGCTTGACCAGACCTTCCTTGCCGGCCTGGGCAACATATACGCTGACGAGGCCCTGTACTGCGCCCGTATTCATCCGCGAAGGCTGACTTCTTCACTCTCGGGAAGGAAACTCGGAGAGCTCCATCACTGTATCCGGAGGATTCTCAGGAAGGCGATCCGTCTGATGGGCACGTCAGTCGACAGCTACGCGGGGGTTAACAGTCGGCCCGGGTCCTTTCAAAAGTACTTAAAAGCATACGGCAGCGAGGGTAGCCTCTGTCAGTTCTGTGGCCGCAGGATCGTGAGGGAGAGAATCGGTTCCCGCTCGGCCCACTACTGCCCTCGCTGTCAGAGGCTCTGACGGACAGCGTCGACCGACTGCAGGATACAAAGAGAGCGGAGGAGATCTCCTCCGCTCACAAACTTGCACACCGGATTGCTCAGCACCGCTACTTGTTAATCCACCAGCAGTCGGGCGGTTCGGGGCCGCTGTTGAACATGTAGTCTATCAGGTAGACCAGGTCATCGATCGCGATCAAGTCCGAGCCGCTGGCATTGACATCCGCCTCAAGCATACAGGACGGCTCCGGGCCCTGCTGGAACATATAATTCACCAGGTAAACCAGATCGGAGATATCGATCACATCATCGGGACTGTTGTCGATGTTCCCCCTGAAGCCCTGGCAGCAACTGCTTCCGTACGTAACCGAACCGTCCACGGCCTCGGTCGTGTAAGCGGCCATGTCACCGGAGAAGGTGGGCAGGCGCTCGTTGAACCCTGACAGGTACCCGTTGACGGCAATCGGCGTCTCCTGGCCAAGAACCGGAGTGCCGTCGGTGTGGAAGTAGACCTTTAGAATAGGGCCGAAACCGGGTTCGAGATCGGGAGAAGTATGGAACGGGGACGCCTCCAGCCTGATATACAGTTTCTTGCTGGTCGGGATATACTGGGAAAGCGTCTTCTCTTCGAAGTACTCCGTGCGGCAACCGGCGGTCGAGAAGGAGTCATATTCCAGATCAAGATCGCCCGCATACACAACGGGAACCCATATCTCATTCAAGTAGATGGTATTGCTTCCGAAGATCACCACTTCTACGTCCGAGCCGGGATCCTCAGTGTGGGGGTGGTTGGCATACATGGTGTCGGCTAGGACTCCGATGCAGCCGAAGGTGGTAGCGTCAAACTGGTCGCTACCGGATGCAACCCGAACGGTAACGTCATAAAGACCCCTTTCCGTGTAAGTATGGGATACCGACTGGTCAAAGGCCGAATCGCCGTCGCCGAAGCTCCAGGTCCAGGAGTCAACGCTCAGCTTGGACGACGCCTCGAAATTGACCTCCAGCGGTATCCAGCCCCATGTTGTATCGGGGTAGAAAGAGACCATGACCTCGGTCAGCGCCTTGATGCAGAAGTTGGCAGTGGGGTTGTCATGGTACAGATCGAGCCAGTCGCCCGCCTCGCGATAGAAGCTCTCGCCGGGGTGCGAAGCCGACCGCACCATGACTCGATAGTCGGCGCCCAGCAACACCGGGATATCCGAGGTCCGGTCAAAAGCATGACCGCTGTCCGAGAGGCTCACGTAAATGTAGAACTTGCCATTGATGGCGATGGGCATGTCGAGGTCGATGGTGTGATAGCCTCTGTACTCGATTGTCCCCGACTTGGTGGCCAGGACGCCCGAAAGCTCTCCGGCTTCGAAGGTGTCGTAGATAGTCAACGTGTAATTCACGTTATCAGCGGCGGTGTAGAAGCTCGCGGCGTGGAGGAGTTCGCCGCCGACAGCCGTGAAGGCATTGAAGGCTTCCGTGATGCCCGTTTTCGTGTCCCGCCAGCCGTGATAATCATGATAGTAGATGCGGTCGTAGGCCAGCGGTTCAACATCCTGGAAAGAGATGGCGCCCATTTCCGGGTGTTGGCAGCAGTGCTTGTCGTAGTAGGAGATCCAGAAGTAGCCGCTGTAGCACCAGGGCCCCCAACTGTTCTTGCACAACCAGGCGCCCGGTTGCGGTGCATGCGTGCTGCGATTATCGTCCCAGCCGATAATGGCAATAGCGTGGTTGGGTTCATAGCTGCTGCTCGGTGGCTGGTAGTGTGTACAGCCGTCCATGAAAGAACCGCTGTAGCACATGCACGTCCCCAAGGCGCCTTCCGTCATGATCTTTTCCTTGATCGTGTTGATATTGCTCAGGTCGGCTCCCGCCACGTACCACTCGATATCCCTGGGGTAGTACCAGTGCCAGTCGGGTTCAGACCGTGACGGCGCGGGCGTATGCGACTGGCCGTCTTCATCGCGCACCGCTCCCTCGCCACGTGAAAGATAGGCCGCCGTTACCATGTAATCACCACCCTGGTGCACAACCAGCCCCTCTCCGGTGGGCGGGAAGATGTCATCGTTGTTGTGCTCATTGAAACCGTTCCACCAGTCCAGGTGGTATTCCGCCAGGTTGGGCTCGCCGGTCTCACCGGCGGCAGCCCAGTTACCGGTCATCAGCAGGTTGCCCTCCATAGCCGCCATTGCGCCGTGTGTCCAGCAGGTGCCGTCGATCTGGCTCTTGACCGATGACACATAATTCTGGCCGCCGACATTTCGAAGGTCAAAGGAACTTGGCGGATCCGCCGGCGTGACGCCTGGCGCCATTATAAACATGGCGATCACGCAGACAAGGGGCAACATCACTGGTCGCTTACGCATAGATTCCTCCAATCAGAGCAGGTATGAGCATTGAGCAGGTAACTGTTTTATCGTTATAATATATCTATTAATGCCTGTTTTTCCAAGACAATGTTTGGCCGGAAACGCACAAATTGCGTCAGACGGGGTGTAACCGAAAGGGTGATACTCCCGCGGTCAAGCCGGCATTGCTGCCGACTCAGATGACGGTTCGTGCGCGCATCGCAGCAAGAATCAGATATCTGACATATCCCGGCGCGGCGCCCTGCTTAGAACAATGACGACCGACATCAACAGGCCCACAGCGCCTACACGAATGTAATATCTACTCCGGCAAAGCCCAGCCCGACACAAGTGAGCGCAATCATAATCACGATAAACAGCACACTTGTGATCACCGAGATGGCCATGCCTTTCCCCCGGGTAATGCCGAATATGATCCCGTAACCGATTCCGGTGACGATAATGCTCCAGACGGCAAACGCGTCCAGATAGAACAGGAACGAAAACAGGATTGAGGAAAAATCCCTGCCGGGGAGAAAAGCCGCCAGCCCGAACGACACGAGGGCGCTCTCCTTGGCGAGGATAAGCGGTACGCGCAGCAGCCCGCCCACCATTGAAATCAAGCCGCCCAGCAGGGTGACCGCCCACACCGATTTGAACTCCGCCTTCCCCCCATAGACTACCTTGCCCAGGAACAGGGCCAGCAGCGCAGTCAGCATGAAGACGATTACAATTGGTATCGTGGCTATCAGGGCGCTATAAAGCGGATTGGTCTCCAGCGCGTCCTGCCTCATCTGCTCCAGGGCCTGCGGTGGAAGGACCGTGGAGTCCTTGAGCATTTCGTACTGCACCATGGCGCCGTATTGGGCCGTTAGTCCGGCCGCGAGCCCGGCAAGGACAATCAAGACGATCAGCGGTATGAGAAAGCTCGGCCTGCTCTTGAAATCTGAAAACGCCTGCGAAGGCGCGGTGAATACGCCGATCATTATGCTCCAGATGCTTCTCTCGGCCCCGGCTGTCATTTCGATGCTCTCGGGCTCTGGTTGTTGATTGGGTTCCATCCTGACTTACCTCCGTGCTGCCGCCTGCTCAGATTGTTGAACGGCGTTAACGCACACTTGTTAGTTGATTTCCAAACTCACGATTTGCTGTCACAGTAATAGTACATGATACGTGCCCTGATATTCAAAAGCACGATTTTTTTTCGTCGGAAAGCGCACCGGCGGTGTGGACAAAAGGGGTCGCCCCGCGATCGCGCCAATCACACCCCCTGTCACCCTGAGAATCCCACCACGTCATGTGTGCAGCCAAAGGGTGGTACTCTCAAACTCGTTTGGGGGTGTTTTTTACCCTGGCTATTCCCCGGCGGGTGCGGTTCCACCGTCGGATCGTAAATGCCTTTCGCAGTGTTTCAGCGATTCCCTGTTGCCGGGCCAGTAAAGCATCTCCAACGCCGTTTCATAAGCGCACCATTGCCAGGCGTCGTGCTCCCCGGCGTCCAGTTTCGGCTCCCGCCCGGCTTCCACTCGGGCCAGGAAAACGATTTCCGCAATCAGATCAACCGGCTCTTGGTAGAGTCTTCGCATCTCCGGTTCAACCGGGAAGGAGTATGAGTACGCCATTCGTTCGATACTGACAGGGACAAACCCGGTCTCTTCCTCAAACTCCCTTTTGGCCGCCGCGAGGCAGTCTTCATCCCCTTCGACGCCTCCCGTCACCCCCTGCCAGTAGGCCCCGCCCGATGGAATGCGGCGCAGCAGCAGGTACTCCCAATCAGCGCCATTCATGCGCACACAGTATATGGCAACTTGGATCGGCTGTCTCATGATCGTGGGGACTCGTGACCGCAGGTTACGGCGCCGCGGAACATCGTATAGGTGAAAAAAGCATAGTAATCAGGGAGATTGAGAATGAAATCCGGCGACTCCGGCCTGCAGAGACGCTCGTATTCCGCCCAATCCTGGGGCGTGACCGCTGATCGCGCCTCGTCCCAGAGCATCTCAAAGAATAGCACGAGGGCGCTGCGGACATGATCGCTCAGCGGGGCTTGCACATCACCGACAAAGGTGCGGCCTGAGAGTTTCTCCAGGCCGGCGTCACGAAACCAGCCCAGCGCGCGCAGAAAATGCGAATCAGGTGGTTTCCCCTTGACGAATGGCGCAATTGCGGAGCAGGGCGCATTAAGGCGGGCCTCCAGAGACGGATATCCGGGAAGCAGTTGTTGAGACGACCAGGCCAGAATGGCCACACAGCCGCCGGGCTTTACCACTCGCGCCAGTTCTTGCACTACCGGCTGTGGTCCGACAGCGGGATAGCCGGCGCAGTCCGCACTCCATACCCAGTCAAACGTATTGTCATCGAAAGGAAGCCTGGCGATATCTCCTTGCCGGAAAGAAACCCGGTCCGGCAGGCCCGACTTCTCCGCCGTTTTCCCGGCGTGATCCAGAAGCTCGGCCTTCAGATCAAGGCCGGTGACGTGTCCGTCCGCCCCCACCGCCTCCGCCAACCACAACGTATGACGACCAATTCCGCACCCGGCATCCAGCCCCCGACTCCCCGAAGGGAGCGACAACGCGTCCATCGCAGAACGAATGATAGGCTCTCTTAGGAAATCGCACAGGAACAGCTTGTGCGCGTATGTGTCTTCGTCAAGCCCTGACCGCTTAACACCGTTCTTCTCGTTTCTCATGTGTCCGCGCCTCTAAAGTATAATATGTCAACGTTCAGCGACATTCGATGTTCACGACCGCCGCATTCTCACCCCCTGTCACCCTGAGCGCAGTCGAATGGTGACACTCAATGCCGAACCGATCCCACAGCCCCGCCTCGGGCCATTCACTTCTTGCGTGGTGGTCCCAGGCGGATGTAGTGTTCTTCCGTTACAGTCTTGCCATACGAGGACAGCAGCAGTTCGACATAGAACTGAACGCGACTATGGAAATCTAACGACTCAGGCGGTGCATCAATCCTGGCTGTCCAGACAGGATTGAGTGAGTCCGGATAGGCGTCGCCTTGCCTAACCGCCCGCAAAGCCGCATTGAGACGGTAGGGTAAGTCGAGCCAGCGGTCGGTGGGCCAGATCGATACCGAAAAAGCAGATCCCTCAGCTGGAATCCGGTAGAGAGGAAACCGAATGACCAGAGGAGGTCGGGGAATGGCCTCCATCAGAAAGCGTTTCCGAGAATCGCTGGCGCCACCGCCGAAGCTTATCTCGATCACCACGTCAGCACGTTCAGGGGAATCTGTTAGCATGAACCCCCTTGAGCGGAGTTGTGATGCGAGCTCGTCGATTGTCGTCAAAGTTCGTTCATCGCTGCTTTTCGGAGTATATCTTATGAGGATCGAGTCATTGGGGGAAATATGGCGCCAATCCAGCACCGGATCATCCGGCGCTGCAACGTACACAGTCCTGGCTGCGTCAAGCTGATAGGATCCCCTAACTTCGGAACGCAACAGCACCTTCGGCGTAGCGCAGCCGAGGATAAACGCGGCTGCTGGTAACCCGATGCAAAGCCAAGCCCTGCAAATACGCATGAATGATGTCATCTGATCTCCGCCAAGTCTCGTCGATGTGCCGGTCACTTTGCCATAAGATGGCACACTGCTTAGTCGCGGTCAACGGAATTCGTGACCGGCGGCAATCTTACCCCTGTCACCCTGAGCGGAGTTGAAGGGTGACACTCAATGGCGAACCTACCGCACTGCAGGCGGTGGGAAATAGCCGGAAGATGTTTCACCTGACTGTAGTCTCCGGCAGAGGTCCCACCTCCGTAAATCCTGTTGGTCCCGCCGAGAGGTTCCTCACTCGGTCTGCTTGGGCCAGAACTCATCCAGGCATTCGTACAGCAGACGGTTGAATTCACCCGGGTTTTCCATTTGGACAAAATGACCCACGCCGGGCATGAATTGAACCTCGAAGGACTCCGCAACACTCTGATTCCTCTCCAACTGCATGGCATACCTGTCCGAGTTTATGCATCGAATGGGCAGGCGCATTTCTTTGAGCGCCGCAACCAAGTCATATTTCCACATTTCTTCCATCGCGCTGGTTGCCACATCCGCCGGGGCTGATGACATATCGCGCGCCACACGGGCCACCAATGACGAGTCGGCGTCAACGGGAAACATGCTCCGAACAAACTGATCGGTGGTCGCCTTGAAATCCGTGCGGAAGGGTGCCAGGAACTCGCGCATCTCCTCTCCCGTATGCCTGGTCGCAAGATCATGATACGTATCGACTCCCACCAGTGCCGTCACTCTTTCGGGAAGTCGGCGTGCGGTTTCGATAATCACCGGACCTCCCATGGAGTGGCCCACCAGAATGGCGTCCTTCAAATCCAGTTTTTCAATCACTGCCGCCACATCGGCGCCAAACGCCTCAATAGTCCAGACCTCCCGCTGAAGCCCTGACCGGCCGTGCCCCGCCAGGTCGACTGCAACCACCCTGTGTTTTTTGCTGAACTCATCTACCTGTGCCTGCCAATAAGTGCGGTCACAACACCAGCCATGAACGAGGACCAGTGTTCTGTCACCCTCGCCACGGGTTTCATAGAAAACAGTCACCCCATTTTCGGAGGCAACGCTGTCGACGACCGGTGCTTCTGCTGAAATCTCATCCTGGGATTGTCGCTGGCATGACAGCAGACCCAAACTCACAACCAACGAAGGAGTTCCTGTCAAGAGTTGTGTAAATTGTTTTTTCAAGCAGCGTCTCTTTCGGTCTGGTTCTTCTTCCGCGTGACCTCGATCCCGTCTTCAAACTTCACACCCTCAAGGACCTTCGTCACCA
>Ga0114922_10000031_pt1 | contig 118529 bp, 91 predicted proteins | sample AartaG_FD_100975 | JGI IMG/M metagenome (GOLD analysis project Ga0114922, IMG submission 100975) | Deep subsurface microbial communities from Aarhus Bay to uncover new lineages of life (NeLLi) - Aarhus_00045 metaG | ecosystem: Environmental > Aquatic > Marine > Oceanic > Sediment | place...
ATTATCCAGACTGACATTGTAAAAAAGCTTCGGCGAAAAACGCTTCTGACCTTGCATGGCAATTACCTCCTGACAAGACCAGACTAATTACTACCGTATAGAGAATCAACAAGAGTTCGGCAATAAGCCCTAATCTTGACATTACCGGATCCGTCGCCGCAGATAGTAATCGCTTGACTTGATCCGAACGGTCGGCAACATTACCCTCATGGAACGACCTCTATACTATGATTTTCGTGACGTACTGCGGGCACCGGTGAGAGCCTTTTCGATCAGGAAAATCTCGGTTATGACGTTGTTCCTGTGTCTGGCGGTGGTGTCGTACGATGTCTTTACCTACATCGCACTGGCCATCGAGGGTGAAAACCCCGGCTACGTCTGGTCCGTCTACGGCCTGTTCCCCTTCCTCGTGGTTTCCTTTGACAGCACTATGGCAGCGGTCATATTCGGTCTGGGAATTGTGCTGGCCCAGCTTATGCTTATGATGGGTTTCTTTGCTGTGAGCGCGATCAATATCGAGGAAGTCCGCGGCCATTATTTCCTCACCTTCCCCGGCGCGGTCAGATTTGCGTTCAAGCGTCTGTCGCAGATGTTCTATGCGGAGTTAGCTATTGCGCTGCTCATCGGTTTTGTGATACTCATGTTCTTCCTTTTGGGTCTTGTCACCCGCATTCCGTTCGTAGGAGAGTGGTTATACGCGGTCTTCTTTGTGTTCCCCGGATTCTTCGTGGCTCTGCTAACTGTCTTCGTCATCCTGGTCTGGCAGGTATCGCTGATACTCCTTCCGGCGGTGGCCGCGGCGGAGCGACAGGGGGAATCGTTCGCCGCCATTCTGGAGACGTTCTCGACCATCATTCGCCAGCCGCTGCGCTGGCTCGGATATACCGCCTACTCAGTGGTGGCGGCTAAGTTGTGCGGATTTGTCTATGCCTACTTCTGCTTTCGCGCCGTTGAGTTTATGACTCTCGCCGCAGGTCTTGGTGGTGGGCGTGAGCGATTGACCGACCTGATCCGATCCGGCCTCTCCCATTTACCGGCCAACTCCGATCTTGTCAGGGCGACCTTCAACATTTTCCCGGGACTTGACTGGTCGTTTTCAATCTACCGCTGGACGCGCGGCGGCGGGGACGAGGCAGTGGGCTACCTGATGGCTTTCATGCTGTTTCTTGTGTTTGCCTCGGTTATCGGCTACATGCTGGCGACCGTCGCCACTGCTCAGGCGCGGGGGTATGTCGTAATCCGTTACATCAAGGACACTTACCGGATATCCGAGGAGGCCTCGCTCTTCTTCACCGACGAACCTGTCAACCCACCAATCGGGGAGGAGGGGGCAAGTGGTTTGGCCAAACAGCCCAACTGACGGCAGCCTGGTCGACAGGAAACTGAACCTGACCTACGATGTCCAGGCGGCAGCGCATTACAACCGATGCGGTGAACTGATTTCCAAAGCAGCCGAGGTCCGAGATTTCCTCTACGCTGCCCTGGAACTGAGGTTGTGCATAGAGCGACTTTGTTTCGAGTACCTAATACTGTTGACACACCGTAAGCGCTCACTGTCCAAAAAGGAGATGAAGGCGTACATACCCAAGGAGATATTTGAGAGAGTGATGGCCGAGATGCCATTCTTTGAGCGTATGGTCGACTTCATCAACACGGTATTTAGGGTCGACAATACAGGCTGGACTATGGTATTTCCAGACATAGCATGGTTACAGACTACGCATGGCAAGCTGGGAAATTACCTGCATCTTCAGAAGGAACCCAGGTCAGAGGACGAATGGCTGGTTTTCGTCGACTACGTACGGGAGTCCTGGCAAAAGCTCCGAAAATACGTAGAAACTCGAGCTTCTGTTTCTGATCTCAAGCCTCATGCTCAAGACATATTCGACAAGTATGTCAACGGCGAGATAACGAAAGAGCAGATGCAAAGAATGATAGAGCTATCCAACATACCCATCCATCTGTTGAATCCCGAATAATGCAAACCATCCGCTCAATTAAGAGAATGCAGGCTCTGGCGCGGAAGATGGCGGCCGAGGGCAAAAAGACAAGCCTCGTGCCCACTATGGGGTATCTTCACGACGGCCACCTGTCGCTCATCAAGCGCGCCAAGAAGGCCGCCGATGTCGTCATTACGACGATTTTCGTCAATCCCGCCCAGTTCGCGCCCGATGAGGACCTGGCCAGGTACCCGCGTGAGGAGAAAGGGGACCTCCGAAAAATCCGGGCTGCCGGCGGTGATATAGTCTTTATCCCCAGGGTCGAGGATATCTACCCGGGCGATTTCCAGACCTGGGTCAGTGTCGAGGAACTGACCCGCACCCTCGAGGGTGCGCATCGCCCCACGCACTTCCGGGGCGTCACGACTATTGTCGCCAAGCTGTTTAATATCACCCGCCCCGACGTGGCTGTGTTCGGGATGAAGGACTTTCAGCAGGCGGCTGTACTGAGGCAGATGACACGCGACCTCGGCTACCCGGTCAAGATCATTATCGCACCGACGGTGCGCGAGAAGGACGGCCCGGCAATGTCGTCGCGCAACCGGTACTTCACAGCCGATCAACGAATCGAGGCGCGGTGCCTCTACTATGCCCTTCGCACCGCCAGAGCTATGGTGAGAAGCGGCGTGCTGTCGGCAAAAAAGATCGAAAAGGAAATGCGCGCCGCCATCAGGGCGACCTGCCCCACGGCCGAGATCGACTACGTTGCCTTCACGGATAGCGTCCGCCTGACGCCGGTGAAGATTATCCAATCAGGTACGATCTGCTCCCTGGCGGTGCATGTGCATGGGGTGCGACTGATTGACAATATGAAAATGCGCTGAACGTCCGGCGAGTGCCTTTCGCGCGGACAGTCTATAGAGGCCAGCAGCGAAAGAGGGTCCAGACCCTCAGGTTGCGTTTTGGTCTGGAGGGGGCTCTTCCTGGGGCGGGTTGAGGATTTCATCGGGGATTTGCACGCGCGGCGTGAAAACACCCAACCAACGCTGATACCATTTCCACTTCTTCTTTTCGACCTTCAGGAACTTCCTGATTCGTTTATCGCGCTGATGCGCGTCCGCATCGTACTCCTCGATTTTCAGAAGAAGTATCTCCAGTGTCTCCCGTTTCTCCAGGGCGCAGCGTAGGGTGTCGTAATCCTTGAAGTTGAAAACGGTCTGGACAATCGGTTCAAAGAAGACCATCGTCTGGGCGCCGATGAAGTTCAGCGGCTTGACCGACTCCAGAAACAGGATGGCCGGCACCGCCATGCGTTTCTCGACAACTTTCCTGGCCACCTTCTCGAGCACGGCCTCTTCGGCGGCGGGAAGGGGCTTCTCTTCCGGGTCGGGCAGGTTCAGGTTGCTGCGGAACAGGCTCATGCGGTCTTATCCTCCGCACCTGGCGGGGATGATGTCTCAGTAGCGCCGATACGGGCCTTTACGAAAGCGGTGACCGCCTCGCCGTTGCCTGAGAACATCAGGTAGATGCCCCGAAAGTTCTCCAGCCGCGAAGGATGCGGAAAAGGCGAGAGCAGTATCCCGTTTCGGTCGGGGTAGCAACTGCGATACTGCGACCACTTCTTCACCAGCGTCTGCGTGGTGGTTTTTATCGTGATCCCCTGGTGAGACAGGCGATAGCCGGTGGGGAAATAGAACTTGGCCAGAGAAGCCAGCAGTACCACCAGGGCGAGGATGGCGAAGAGCCGGGAGTTCGTTGAATAGAACACCGCCGCCGTGACCACGAATATGAAGATCGTGACCAGCACCGATATCAACGGCCGCCGCCGTACCGGGTGGCAGGACCATTCAAGCGTCTCACCCTCGGCGTTGGTGGTCTCCTCAGTGGACGGCTCCCCGCGAGCCTCGGCGTCACTGATCGGAACATTGTGATCCCGGTCGTGGTCGGTCACATTATCCCTCATTCCTCATCGGGAGTACGGTAACGCTCCTTCTTTACTTTCTCCATCCAGTCGATGAGTTCCTGCGGCTCGATCAGTTTCTTGTCGATCAGCAGTCGAACCAGGGCCTCCTGAGCGAGGTTGTTGGAGAGGGCCAATTCCTCGTAGGTGATATCCCTCTCCTTGCCGTCAATAACCATCCTGAGGGCGGGTTTGCCGTCTGCCATAATGTAGCACTCCGTTACTGCGGTGAACCGTTATCCTGTCGCTGAATATACTGAATCGAGCGTCAAAAGCCAAGCGACTCGCGGTCGTTTACTCGCTCTCCGGCTCAGCGGCGATGTCCTCCGGCCCGAGGATTACCGCCTGCCCCGACTCGATTCGATAGAGCGGCAACTCGATGTTTTCCCGGTATTTGCCGAATGTCACCTTTCCCCCCGCGCCCTGCCAACTGTCGACTTTCTGCAGGGCGGGGGTAAGTCTCTCGCGGGAGAAACCGTCGGCGATTCCGGCCCGGGTTACGAGGCGGACGCAGTCATACCCAAGACAGGCCAGCCGGGGCGGCTGCTCTCCGTAACGGGCATCGTAAGCGGCTGAAAAGCTGACATACTCATCGGAGTAACTACCGGTCAGAAAGGGTGACGGAAAAACAGCGCCTCTGGTGACGTCGTCGCCCAACCTATAGACGGCGTCGTCGGCCCATCCGTCGGAACCGAGATAGAATCCCGTGAGTTTGTAGAAGTGTATCTGCGGTAGCAACAATCGCAACTGTTTCGGCGAGCCGGGGAGGAACAGGCAGTCGACGAAAACCGGGATTCCGTCGGGGTCAAGAGTATCGCCATCGGCATTCACAAAGAAGATCGAATCCGGCGGCAAGCCCCATATCATAGCCTTCAGGTCCCGGATATAGGGGCCGAAATCCTTGTCGCGTGAGCGGTAGTATTCGGCGCCGACGACCGTTCCGCCCAGTTGCTCGAACCGCTCCGAGAACGCGCGCGCCATTTGAAGGTGATCGTGGCTGGTCGATGTTATGACGGCTGCCGAGTCGGCACCGAGGCTGTCAATGGCGTACTGGGCCATCCTCGTTCCCTGCAGTTCGATGTTCGGTGAAAGCTGAAACGACGTGTTCGACAGAGCCGTGAGTCCCGCCTGCGTGGCCGCCGGAACGATCAGGGGCAGTGAGGCGCATGAGAGCGCCGCCGCGGCCACCGCCGCTTCTTCGCTCGTCAGGGGACCTATGGCGGCGTGAATGTCGGGCTGTTGAGACAGCTCGGTGACAATCCGGGCTGCGTTGACAGGATCACCCCTGGTGTCGCACGGCACCAGGTTCACTCGGCCGTTTGACTCCCGACGGTACATCTCGGCGGCAATGATCGCCCCGTTGTAAATGTCATCAGCCCATGAGTGCATCTCCCCGCTGAAGGGAAGCACCAGGGCGATTCCCAGTTCACTGCTGCTGTACCGGGAGGTAACTTTGGAAGCCACCGAAGCGTCGACGCGTTCCCCACACAGCGAGAGGAGTTTGTTGGCCGAACGAATCTTTCCCCTGGCAACATACGCCTCAGCGATGACTCTCACCAATCGGCATTTCCTGTCACCGGAAAAGCCCTTGAAATCGGCCGGCCCGATGTCTATTGAAGAGGCGCTCTTGAGGGCCGCCTCTAATGACGCCATCAGCAACGCATCGAGACGTTTGTCAAGCGACAACCGGTACGATTCGATATAGCTGGACACGGCCGGACTCACACTCGCGCGCCGGTAGTTGGCGTTTCCCAGGAAAAAATGGGCGTAGGGCACTTCCGGAGAGTGGGGGAAATGCGTTATGAAGTAAGAGAATCCAGCGATAGCCTCGGAATACTCACCGAGGTAATAGTGGGCCTTGGCGCGATGGAAGACGAAGACATCGAGGTTTTTGGAGTTCGCGTAGCGTCCCTCAAGCTGCCGGAAAACCTGCAAAGCCCGGAACCAATCCCCCTCGCGGGCGAGTCGGCGACCCTTGGCATACAGCGATACGACCTCGCCGGCGTCATCGATGACCTGGGCGAGGCAGATCGTAGACGACAGGATCGCGATGAGACAAGCTACGAATATCCTGCCGAGGCGCGGACGCATCAGAGCTGATACTTCCCAAAATCTTCAGGGTTGATCCGTTTGAGCCGGTCACGGAGCGACTCGCGATCGGTGGGCATGGGAGGAGTCTCGGGCGACTCGCTGGTCTCACCAAGGTGGAAGAGTCCCTCATTGACGTATATCTTTGCCCCGACCTTCAACGCCACCGCGATGGAGTCCGACGGGCGGGCGTCAATCTCGTATTTTTCCCCGTCGCAACTGAGATGGATCACGGCGTAGAACGTCTGGTCCTTCAACTCAGTAACCTCCACCCGATCCACCCGTGCCTTCAGGGTACCGATCACCTGCTTGATCAGATCGTAGGTCATGGGGCGTTTGGGGGAGACTCCGGAAAGCTCCATCGCAATCCCCCAGGCTTCGGCATGACCGATCCAGATCGGGAGAACCTTGTCAAGCCCGACCGGCGACAGAATCACGACCGGCGAGTTGGTCGTCATATCGAGCGCCAGGCCCTCAACTTTGGCTTCAAGCATCTGCATAAGCTACGACTTCTTGACTACCCACAATTTCAGGTCGGCCGTGACGTCTTTGTCGATCTTGATCGGGATGGTGTAGACGCCCAGTACCTTGATCGGGCTCTCCAACTGGACGGCGCCCTTGGCAACCGCTACTCCCTCATCGGCCAGGAGACCAACGATATCGTGAACCGTGACCGACCCGAAGACTTTGTCCTCCTCACCGACCAGCACCTCGGCCGAGAGCGAGAGCTTCTCTATCCTCTCCTTGACAACCTCCGCCTCGCGACGAGCTTTCCGTTCTCTGGTTTCCTTCTGCCTGGTTACCTCGTCGATCGCCTTGAGGTTTGCCTTCGTGGCCGGAATGGCCAGGTTGCGGGGGAACAGGTAGTTGCGGCCGTACCCGGCCTTTACTTCAACCGTCTGTCCGGCAAGTCCGATATCCGGCACATCCTCTCTTAATATCACCTTCATTGTATGTCCTTTCCAGCCTGTTGGCAACTACTATATGTCAAACCGCCTGGGCCGCCGGCCGGTTTCGCCAGTCGGCAAAACTGTCGACAAACCCCAGCAGAGCGGTCACAAAAAACCCTATCAGATGCGTCAAGAACAGAAGCACATAAAACAGTATCTTTACCGGGGCCGAGAATCTCAGTTTGCAGAGGTAGTACTCCAACAGCGTCAGCCCGGCCAGGCAGTAGAAGACTGACAAACCGACCAGCACGTTGTCGGCTGCTACTCTCGCCGTCTCGTTGCCGACCAGACGCGCCAGGATAGTGACGACCAGTACCGGAGTCACGGCAAAGGGCACTCGCCAACGTGTAAAAGGCACCGTGCATGCAAGGGCCGGGTCCTGGCGGTCGGCATAGCGAACGAACAGAAGGTAGCCCAGGCTGAACTGGAAAACGGCGCCCATGACTGTCAGGGCCGGCATGATGCGCATAAAGATCTCGCCCAGTTTTCGCGTCTGATCCAGACTGCTGCCCGCGGCCTCCTGGCTGTATCCCAGCGAGAGCAGCATCTGCCTGAGATCAGCCATCGCCGTATCCAGCACCTCCGGTGCGGCCGCGGTCAACTCCGACCACAGCGAAAAATACTGCGCCGAGAAGAAGGCCGCCACCACCACCGCGCCCAGAATGTACACGCGAACAGGTTTCCATCGCCGGACCGTCAGCCGACCGCAAAGGATCGAGCCGACCAGGATCATGCCGCAACCCAGGAGCATTGACTGGACGGCAATCCCACCGGATGACACCAGACCAACAACAACCGCCGACGCCGCGCTACTCCAGAGTAGCCCCGTGCGATTGCTGAAAGCCAGCCGGGCCAGACCGTAGTACAGGTAGATCGTCAGAAGATAGACGCCAGCCGCCGCTGTCAGGGCAGTAAGACCGCGTGTACCGCCGGTTGCCTGTCCGAACATGAGCACCATGCAGACCGGCAGCGCAACGACCGTTACATAACTCTGCAAGTCGCGTCTTGGGGCCGGGCCCTGAGCGCTGCTGACACCTGGCGGCACTTTGTCAACGGAAGGATTCACTTGCAAAGGCCATGATTGCCATGACCCGCGCCCTCTTGATGGCTCTGGTCAGTTTCCGTTGATGTTTGGCACAGTTGCCGGAAACCCGGCGGGGGATCATCTTGCCCCGCTCATTGACGAACCGGCGCAGAAGACGGTCGTTTTTATAGTCCACGTAGTCGATCTTGTTCTCACAGAAGCGACATATCTTTCTTCTTCTTATCCTCATTTCAGCCATAACGTCTGTTCCTGTTTCGATTGTGTATTTGACTTTGTTGTTACGGGAGTTGTCATGCCAACCACCTGCAATCCGTCTACAGTTCCTCGTCTTCCGGATAATTCTCGGGGGGCTTAGCCGGTTCCGGCGCCGGTTCCACTTCGGGTTCGGGCGCGGTCACTTTTGTTTCTTCGGCCGCGACGGCGTCGGTCGCAGTTTCTCTCTGTGGCTCCGGTTCGACAGGTGCCTTGGTGTCCCGGCTGGTGTCAGCCACCGGTGGTTTGGTTTCAGCCGGGGTCTCCGTCTCTTGTTCGTCTGCCGTCTCTGTTTTTTCCGGAACGCGAGGCGTCGTTTCGCGCCTGCCGAACGGCCGGTCGGGCCTTCCCGCCCTCGGAGTTCGAGGGGCCGGCCTGGCCCGTTCTTCCACTTCTCTCGGCTCCTTCAGGCGTTCCAGATCGCCCTCGAAGACGATGGTCAGATTGCGAAGGTATGCTTCGCCGAGGCGAAAATGTCGCTCGAGAGACGTCAACAGTTCAGCGGGAGCCTTGAAAACGAGCGTGGCATAGTAGCCCTGGGTCAGGCCGTCAATAGCGTAGGCCATGTGCCGGGTGCCCATGCGGTTCTCATGGACGACCTCTCCGCCCCGGTTGGCGATGAGATCCGTCACATCCTTGACCTGGCGGTCAATGGAGGCGTCGTCTGTTTGGGGGTTAATGATGAAAGTCGTCTCGTAAAGTCGCATCAGGTATCCTCCCTGTGGACGTTGGTTAAAGGTTCTAACGGCTTAGCTTCAGGATATCCGGGTTGTAAGCTAAGCAGGGTTCACGTTGTATCTTGTCATTGCCTCATCAAGGCGATGGTCGACAGCAAACAGCACCGCCTCCGTCGCCACGGCAATCATTTCCTCTTTCGCTTCCAGTTCCTCCTTGTCAAATCCTCTCAGGACATACTCAGTCCTGTCAACATTATCGGGTGGCGGGCCGATTCCCAAACGCAAACGGGGAAATCCTTCCGTCTGTAGAAGTTCGATTATCGAGGCCAACCCGTTGTGACCGCCGTCGGCGCCCGAGCTTCGGAAGCGGAGCCGCCCCAGCGGGAGATTGAAATCATCCACCACCACCAGCATCGCCGACGGCCTGATATCATGGCGCTGTAAAAGAGCCTGTGCCGCGAGCCCGGAGCGGTTCATCAGCAACCTCGGCCAGGCCAGGATCAGCCTGCCGACATTCGATTGCCTGACCGCCCAGTAGTACTCGCTCGTTTCCGGCTGAGCCTGCGCCCCAAGTTTGCGAGCGACCAGGTCAACTGCCTCAAAGCCGATATTGTGGCGAGTTTCCTGGTACTCCCCGCCGGCATTTCCCAGTCCGAGTACGAGCGAGAGCATAAGAACGCTGCCCTCGGCAGCGAATGATTATATGCAAATGCTTTCCGTGAGTCAAGCGCTTTCAGACTATCCGGGCAATGAAGTGTAACGAGCGGCTGTCCCCTGATAGAGCGAGCAGCTTGCGCTGATTGACATCACCGACACAGCAGGGTGGCAGGTTTGCTTTCCCTGCCGAGGTTCGGGACACCGGCAGCGGGCCAGGTGTGACCCGGCTTGCTTCGGCCCGTGCCGTTCAGTCGAGGGGAATTGTCTCGCGGACCGGCTGTTCGGCGTCGGAAGGTTCCGGATCAATCTCGTATACTTTCTCCCCGCGCATCAGCTTGATCGCGGTCTCCAGCAGTTTGTCAAGATTGAGCTTGGTGATATGAGCGTCCGCCTTGAGAAACCTGGCTCGCGCTTTCATACCGACGTCACCGATCGAGGAGTAGACAATCACCGGCGTGTCGGGGCGCTCGGAACCCCGAATCTGCAAAGTCACCGCCAGGCCATCCATCTGCGGCATTTCCACGTCGCATATTACCAGGTCAACCGCCTGCTTCTGGTAGATCCTCCAGGCCTCGGCTCCGTCACCTGCTTCCAGCGCCTCGCCCCCACGCTCCGTGATCTCGTTGATCAACATAGCTCTCACGGCCGCGGAGTCCTCGGCTATCAGGACCTTCTTGCCTGTGAAATCAGCATCGATAGCCGCCGCCTGCAGATCGGCCGTCCGAAGGTGCGGGCAGATGTCAATGAGGATCGTCTCGTAATCCAGGAGCAGCACCATGCGGTCTTCCGTCGGTTTGACAATGCCGATCACGTATCGCTGGTCGATCCCGGAGAAAACCCTCTCGGCCTCGATGATGTCTTCCCACTTGAAGTGGTGGATCCAGTCGAGCTTCTCGACCCAGAATCCGGTCAGAACGCCAAAGAACTCGGTCACGATGACGTTTTCCCGTTTTGTGTTCTCGTCGGCCACGCCCAGAAACTCGGCCAGATCGACAACCGGCACGAGACGATCCATATCCTTGAACATACCTTTAACGGCACTATGGGTTTCGGGTACTTCGGTGAAATCAACCAGATCATTGATTATCTTGCTCACTTTGAGGATATTGATGCCAAAGGCCATGCCGGCCGCCCGGTACTCGAGGATTCGCAGTTCATTTGAGCCTGACTTGAGATAGGATTCAGCGTCCAGTTTCATACTCATGGTATTACCCCTTACTTTTCCGTAGTTTCATCGAGAACATGGCGCCACCTTCGGGATGATCGTCGGCAAAGACCGTCCCCCCCATGCCGGTAGCCGCCAATTTGCAAAAATACAGGCCGAGGCCCACGCCGCGATGGCAACCATGGGCTCGCTGCTGTAACTGACCATATTTCTCGAAAAGTAGTTCCGGATCCCCGTCAGGCAGCCCCGGCCCCGAGTCCTTGACATGAATGAAAACGCACTGCTGCCCGTCTTCGGTATACACTTGTATGGTTCCGCCCGTTGGAGTATGGCGGATGGCGTTGTACAGGAGATTGTCGGCAACGCGTTTGAGAAGCTCGGGGTCGGCCTCGACCGGAATAGAACCGATCTCATTGGCAAACGTGATATCGATGTTTCTTTCCTGGGCGGACCCCGAGGCCAGCAGAATGGCTTCCCTGATGACCGGTTCCGGGTCGATGCTGGTCACTCTCACCGGCAGACCCGCCTTCCCGGCCCTGGCCACAGCCATTATGTCGTAAATGATGGATTCAGCCCTCTCGAAGGCTATCCGGGATGACGCCACCATCTTCTGGTGCAACGGCCGATTGAGATCCAACTTCCTTTCGTCGAGCAGACGGAGAAGGTACTTCATTGAGGCCAGGGGAGACTCCATGTCATGCAAGAGTATCGAGAAAACCTCCAGCCACTTGTCGGAATCAAACCCGGTCGCCTTTCCCTCAGCGGGAAGGGCGCCCTCTTTTGCAGCTGTCGCCTGTTTCACAGAGTATCGCCCGTCTTGACTTCAAACCCCGCATTTTTCTGCGTTCTCTTGAGATTATCGGCTGTAGACAATCATTCCGTGACCGGTTTTCTCCAGAATCTGCCGGAGCGTCCCCCCGGGACGGGACCTGGTGGCAGCCCAAGACTGGCGGCTCTTCAGGCCGGCGGTAAGCTATTCAGATACAGGGGATTGCTGACTGCGAATGTCCGCTGTCTCTACTGCGCAGGCTGATATCCGCGCACGAACTCTGTGCGCTTCTTGAGCGACGGATGAGTGTAGAACCAGAATTCGATTACCGGGTGCGGGTCGGGATCGGACAGGTTAAAAACCGACAGCTTATCGAAAACGACCGCTCCCGTTTCGCTGGAAACGCCGGACATCTCCATACCGTACGTATCCGCCTGGCGCTCCATGAACCTGCTGGCGGCGTTGGTAAGGGGCTGAAACAGGAACATGATCACCGACAGGAGGATCAGCACCAGCGGCAGCGAGGCTATGTCCGCAAGCCGGTCGAACCGGAATCTCTCCCTGAACCTATTTATCAGCGGATGGATAGTCATGGCCACCAACCACATGGCAAAGGCGATGAAGACGATGGCTACCGCCAGCCCCCACCAGATGTGGTGCATTGTGTAGTGGCCCATCTCGTGAGCCATCACGAACTTGATTTCCTCGACCGTGAAGTTATCGATCAGAGTATCGTAGAGCACGATGCGCTTGCTGCCGAACAAACCGGTGACGTAGGCGTTTACCTTGGACGATTGCCTGGAGGCATCGACCTGGAACACGTCCGCCCCCTCGATGCCCGCCCGGGAGGCCAGAGCCAGAAGCTCGGTCTTGAGTTGCTTATCCCTGAGCGGCTCAAACTTGTTAAACAGCGGGGCCACGAATATCGGCACAATCACGATCATAACGACCGCAAACGGGATAGCGCCGATTGAGAAAATCAGCCACCATCGCCTGAACTTCTGTACCAGCCAGTAGAAGAACCAGACGGGAATGATCCCGATCACCACGGTGATCAGCAACTCTAAAAGACCCTGACCCCACCAATCGAGAAATGTCTGGTTCATGAATCCGTAATTGCTTTCGACCACGAAGCCGCGATAGATGCTGAAAGGAAGGCTCAATATATAGTCGGTCGCCGCGAACATTCCGAAGAAGAGCCAGACGACAAAGAACCCCCTCCCGGCCACCCGGGCCCAGTCGCGCATCCTGGCAGAAAGACCCGTGACCAGGATCAACCACAGGACACCGATACTGATGACGAAACCGACAAACCGCCAGACGTTCTTGAACCGGGCGTATGATACCAGCCTGGCCTTGCGCTCCGGGGACATGGGGTAGAGCGCCTGGCCGCTCTCCCGGGGCTGGCCTGACCCGTGGGCGGCTGCAACATAAGACAGCGAATCCGGAGAGATGTGTTCCCCGGACACAGCCGAGTCGTTCGGGATTGTGTCACTCAATACCGGAACGGCGCAGGCGAGTACCAAGACTGCTGCGATCAGAAATGTGGCCGGCTTCAGACATTTAGAGAGCCTTGCGCAAGACGACATGGGCCGACTTCCTTTGGTGACGTGTACTCTTTCGGTCGCGTGGACTACGCTACCGTCACCTCCTTGCAGAGGTAGACATCCTGAATGGCGTTGAGCAGTTCCACTCCCTGAGCCATCGGTTTCTGAAACGCCTTGCGTCCGGAGATGAGACCCATCCCACCCGCTCGTTTGTTGACCACCGCCGTGCGTACGGCCTGTGCCAGATCATCGGAACCGGTCCCTGTCGAGGCCCCGCCCGAATTGATTAGCCCCGCGCGGCCCATGTAGCAGTTGGCCACCTGGTAGCGGGTGAGATCAATGGGGTTGTCCGATGTCAACTCGTCGTAGACCCCGGGATGGGTCTTGCCGAATTTCAGAGCAGTGAAACCGCCGTTGTTTTCGGGTGCCTTCTGTTTGACAATGTCGGCCTCAATGGTGACGCCCAGGTGATTTGCCTGGCCCGTCAGGTCGGCTGAGACATGGTAGTCCTTGCCTTCAGTCTTGAAGGCGGGGTTGCGCAGATAGCACCAGAGTACGGCAAACATACCCAACTCATGGGCCTGTGAGAACGCCTCAGTCGCCTCCGTAAGCTGACGCATCGACTGATCGGATCCGAAATAGACCGTCGCCCCGACCCCGGCGGCACCCATGTTGAAGGCATTCTCGACCGTGGAGAACATGACCTGGTCGGCCTTGTTCGGGTAGGTTAGCAGTTCGTTGTGGTTCAATTTCAGGATGAACGGTATCTTGTGAGCGTACTTGCGGGCAACCGCGCCGAGCACCCCGAAGGTTGACGCTACCGCGTTGCAGCCGCCCTCGATAGCCAGTTCAACGATCCTGGCCGGGTCAAAGTAATCCGGGTTGGGCGCAAAGGAAGCACCCCCGGTATGTTCGATCCCCTGGTCAACCGGCAGGATCGACAGATACCCCGTCCCCGCCAGGCGACCGGTATTGTACATCCCGCTCAGCGACCGCATCACGGCGGGCGTGCGGTCACTGAGCGCTACTACTTCGTCCACGAACGATGGTCCCGGCAGATACAGCCGTGACCTGGGGATGCCCTGGCACTGGTAGGTCAGGAGGTCTTTCTCATTTCCCAACAGCTGTTCGATCTTGTTAATCATTTTGTTATCTCCCGAGCTTCTGACTTATCGCCTGTTCCTCTGTCCGCAACTGAGAGTATGGTGGAGAGTTCAATGTACAAATGCAAGAATCCTTTGTCGGCATCCTGCTGATTTTTTTCCCCCGGCTCTATGCCTGGTGCTCGTCAGAGGCAGGCGGCGGCCCGGCGTTACTCTTGCCTGATTGAAATCACACTGCTTGGGTAAACGGAGATGCCTATAGGATTGCCTGGAAGGCCTGCTTGAAAACGTGGTACGGTCGGCCGCCGACAAAACGGGTCACTTCGTTGCCGTCGCGGTTGAGGAAGATCGTCGTCGGCACGCCGCTGGTGGCACGCAGGCTGTAGAGATGGTGGCGTTCCGCCATCAGTATCACCCACTCCATACCTTGCTGCTCGACGAACTGGTCGACTCTTCGGGGCTGATCGTTAACGGCCAGACCGATCATCTCCACCCCCTGGGGATAGAATTCCTTGTAAAGTCGGATCAGGTCCGGGATCTCGCGGCGGCAGGGTGGACACCAGGTACCCCACAGGTTAATCACCACCGGCTGCTTGCCGATCCACTCGTTGGAGTGGCGCAGCCTCCCCCTGAGATCATAGGCGGAGAAACTGACGGGCGCTGATACCGGGGCAGCCTGGACGTTCTTACCCCGGCCGATCTTCCCGCCGGAGGTACGCCCGGACTGATCGTTATCGCCGCTGCATGAGACCAGCAGCAGCAAGAGCAGGAACATGAGCCGGTTAACAAACGGTTTCGGCTGTCCGTGTTGTTCCTTCATACCCTCAGTGGTTGTCCATCATAGTGGCTTGGCGTTTCGACTGGCCACAGGTGCAGCAGTATCCAGGGTGAGCAGTCCGCCTCGGGGAAAGCTCAAGGGCCCGACTTCTCCTTCCCGGAACCCTGATCGGTGGCGGTAGTGTCGTACTTCCGCTCGGCGACGAACTCCAACACCTGAAGCATGGCGCCCGTTTCCTGGTAGCCGCGCAGGGCGCCGATCTTGACCCCGTCCGGTTTGAGAAACCAGAAGGTAGGATATCCCTGTACCCGGAACTCCCGTCTGGCCAGGTTCTTTTCCGTAATCTTGTACCCGTCTATGTCGAGCTCTTTGTTGGAGTCGCCGTTGACCCTCACCGCCACAAAGTCTTTCTTAACCAGGTCTACGACTCTCTTGTCAACGAAAGTCGTCATCTCCATCTTACGGCAGAAGCCGCACCATTTGGCGGTGAAGTCGATAAGGACGTGCTTGTCTGCCGTTTTCGCCAGCGTCAGTCCCTCGTCGTACGCGACCCAGTTTATTTTCCTGGATTTGGCCGCCGGATCTTTCTGCTCGGATTCTTTATCGCCGCCGGCGATGCTGCCGGAAAGCAACAGGGTCAACAATCCCAGCGCGGCGATGATGATCTTCGATCGATGTGTCACAAAACGGGTCACTCTCATGTTTCGTTCTCTTTTCTGTCCAGTGGCCTCAGATAGGCGCTTGACTCACCCAGGAGTTCCTTGAGGCGGCTTAGGAGCTCAAAGTCAGGGTTTACAGCATACTTGTTGGACCTAATATACACTTCTGATCCGTTATGTCCAGCCGCGAGTAGAACGGGCGTGCCTCCCCTGAATCCTTCCAGCGTGCCCAGGGTTTCCTCAATGGCCTTATCGGAGCAATTTTCAGCAATCTTGATAACGAGCTGGCAGTTGAAACGTTCCGCAAGTTTTTCCAGCGGGAGGAGTTCCGAGCACAGTATTTTCGGCGCCTCTCCCTCGCGAGTGGATACTCTGCCCATCACCAGGACCATCTGGTCCACCCGGACGTACTCCCGGCATTTCTCGTAGCAGTCGGAGAACAGGATCAGTTCCACCGAGCCGGTGAAATCCTCGAGCGTGGCAAATGCCATCTGGTTGCCTTTCTTGTCCACTGTCGTCTTGACAGCCCCGACAATACCGCCCACCGTGACCTCTCTCCCGTCTGCAACTCCGGCCAGGCCGGCGGCTCCCGAGGTGGTGAAGAACACGAGTTCGTCCCGGTATTTGTCCAGAGGATGGCCGGATATGTAAAAGCCCAGAGTGCTCTTCTCCCTGGCGAGCAGTTCCGCGGTGGACCATTCCGGAATATCCGGCAGTCGGGGAGCGACGCGCTCCACATCGCCGCCGGCGCCCGCGAAAAGGTCATGACTGCTATCGTGAAGGGCAAGGCGGTGCCCGTATTCGAGTGTCGCTTCCACAGCCTCGTACTTCTGAGCCCGGCTGCCTTCAAGCGAGTCACAGGTGCCGGCGGCGACCAGCGACTCGAGAATGCGACGGTTAATGGCGCGGATCGTTACCCGGCCGGCAAGGTCGGAGAGGGCCTCAAAGCGACCACCCTGTTCACGTTCCTCGACAATCGCCCGCGCCGGCCCCTCACCCACGTTCTTAATCGCCTGCAACCCGAACCTGATCCCGCCGTCCGCCACCGAGAAGTCAATCCCGGATTCGTTCACGTCCGCAGGCAGCACTTTTATGTCCCTGCGGCGGCATTCTTCGAGAAGGACATAGATACGGTCGGTGTCGTTGATTTCGGACGTCATCAGGGCGGCCATAAACTCCATGGGATGGTAATGTTTTAGCCAGGCGGTCTGGTACGCCAGGTAGGCATAGCAGGTTGAATGGGCTTTGTTGAAACCATAACGGGCGAATGTCTCAATCTGGTCGAAGACCTCCGTGGCAACCCTCTTGTCCACTTTCTGCTTTTCGGCTCCTATGAGGAACTCCCGTTTCTGCTCGGCCATCAGGGCGGCGTCCTTCTTGCCCATTGCCTTGCGCAACAGGTCCGCCTTACCCATCGAATAGTCGGCCAGGGCGTTGGCGATCTGCAGAACCTGCTCCTGGAAGACGATCACACCGTAGGTACTCTTGAGTATCATCTCTAACTTGGGATGCGGGTAACGAACATTAGCCGCCCCCTTCTTGCGCTCGATATAAGTGTCGATCATGCCCGAGTCGAGCGGCCCCGGCCGGTATAGCGCGTTCATGGCTGTGATGTCGGTGAAACTCTCCGGCGCCAGCTTGCGCAGGTAGTCACGCATCCCGGCCGACTCAAACTGGAAAACACCAACCGTTTCTCCGGCCGCGAACAGCTTGAATACATCCGGGTCGTCAAGAGGTATGCTGTCGATATCAATCGTGATCTCTCGATGGGTCTCCCTGATCATGCGAACGGCGTCGTCAATCACCGTCAGCGTGCGCAGCCCGAGGAAGTCCATCTTGAGCAGCCCGATCTCCTCGACCATCTTCATGTCAAACTGAGTGGTAATCTCGTCCCGGCTCCCTTTGAACAGCGGGACATAATCGGTGAGCGCCGATGGCGCGATCACCACACCGGCGGCATGGGTGGAACAGTGGCGGGCCAGGCCTTCGAGCCTCTTCGAGTAGTCGATCAGACGGCTGATCCGGGAATCCGTTTTGACCAGTTCCGCCAGTTCCGACGACTGCTTGAGCGCTTTCTCAAGGGTCATGTCTACTGCCAACGGAATCATCTTGGCGATCCGGTCTACCTCCCCGTAGGGTATGCCCAGAACGCGCCCGACATCGCGCACCACCGCCCGGGCCGCCATAGTGCCGAAAGTGATTATTTGGCAGACATTATCCTTGCCGTATTTGTCGATGACATACTGGATTATCCGATCCCGGCCTCGATCGGCGAAGTCTATGTCGATGTCCGGCATAGAGACGCGGTCGGGATTGAGGAAGCGTTCGAACAGCAGGTTGAACTTCAGCGGATCGACATTGGTTATTCGCAGCGCGTAGGAGACCAGTGATCCCGCTGCGGAGCCTCGACCGGGGCCGACCGGGATATGCTCAGCGCGGGCGTAATCGCAGAAATCCTTCACAATCAGGAAATACCCGGCATAACCCATATCCTTGATGACACCCAGTTCGTATTCGAGGCGTTTCTCGATCTGGACCGTGATCTCGTCGTACCGTTCCCTCACGCCTTCTTCACACAGGTGCTTCAGGAAAGCGTCCGGGTCGACAAACGGCTTCGGCAGCGGGTACACGGGCAGCTTGAGGCCGCCGGTGCCAAGCTCCAGGTTGCAGGCCTCGGCCACCCGGATCGTATTCTCTAAAGCGGGCTTGAAGTCACCCAGCGCCTGTTCCATTTCTTCTGCTGATTTGAAGTAGATCTGGTCGGTATCATAGCGCATGCGGTCCCGGTCCTCGACCATCTTGCCGGTCTGAATACACAGCAAGGCGTCGTGCGCCTCGGCATCATCCCGTTGCAGGTAGTGGCAATCATTGGTCGCCAGAAGCGGTATGCCGGTCTCGCGCGAGAGGGCCTCGATCTTGGGCAGGAGCAGCTGTTCTTTCTCCAGGCCGTGGTTCTGGATCTCGAGGTAAAAACCATCTTCCCCTAATATCTCCTGATACTCGCGGGCGGCCGCAACAGCCGCTTCTGTCTTGCCGCCCAGAAGCAGCCAGTTGATCTCCCCCTTCAGGCAGGCCGAACTGGCAATCAGTCCCTCCGAATGCTCCCGCAGGAGCGCCTTGTCGATCCGGGGGCGATGATAGAACCCCTCCAGGAAACCGGCGGTCGACAGCTTGATGAGGTTCAGGTAGCCGGTCTGGTTGCGAGCAAGAAGGATCAGGTGAAACCCGCTGTCAGGGTACCGGCTTGACGGCTGCTTCTCGAAGCGGGTCCCGCCGGCGACGTATGCCTCGGTGCCGATGATGGGCTTGATTCCGGCACTGGTGGCCTTCTTGTAGAACTCTATGGCGCCGAACATGTTGCCGTGATCCGTGATCGCCAGGGCAGGCATCCGAAGCTCCCTGGCCAGAGCAACGACCGCGTCCAGGCGGCAAGCCCCGTCCAGAAGCGAATACTGGCTGTGCGTGTGCAGATGTACGAAACTGGAGAACTTCATCGCCCGACGCCAGGACCCTTTCCGGTCATCTCATGCAAGTAGAACAAAGCATCCATCATTCCAAGCGACGCGGGTACAACTGTGAGAACCGTTCCCTCCCGGGAGAGCTCGCCAACTGCTGCCGCGATGTTACCCCAATGTTGCCCAACAGTCCGCCCCCGTCAAATACTTTCTGGCCCTGGCCGCCTTCTGGGCAAAAAGAAAAGAGCGGCCGCAGGCGACCGCTCCAGTAAGATTCGGCAAAATAGATAGAGATTTATCTCTTGAGTTTGCGTACCACTCCGACTCCAGCAAGGCCAAGGCCCAGCAAAAGCATAGTTCCCGGCTCAGGCACGACCGTTTCGGCATCGTGTGAAAAAGGTGCGAAGATTCTCCTGCCTTTAGGGTCATCGTAGTACCCGTAAGCGTCAAAGTGGACATACTCGTAGGTTGTCGAGACGTTGAATTTGAATATCTGGCCGTACAAGCTGATCCCAGCGTCCCCACCCGGGACATAGTCCTGAACCATCACGAACGGTCCGGAGGTGGTTACATTGGCAACATGCATTTCCACATAATTGGTGGGGAAAACCCCGTGTCCGGGAATCGGATCATCCGGTGGCGGCGTACCCCAGGTATAATTGGCTGCGTTGTACGTAGTGCCGGAACCGCCCTCGGGAGTGATAGTCAGAGCGCCGTCCAGCGGTGGCTCGTCAGTCAGCAGAGCGCTGACAAGGGTGATATCATAGATGGCGCCGTGATTCAAGTTGGCGGCTACAACCCAGAGTTCAAAATCCTGGTCGCTGGTCCACCAAGTGTCGGTTTCCGAGTTATAATCGCTGCCGGGTATGTACAACTGTAGATTGGGGACGGCAAAGGAACTTGTTGCCAAAAGGCATACCGTAAGAAATGTAAGGGCTATTCTACTCATGACACTCCTTGCTATCGTCGGTGACGTGCTTGTCACTATCTCTCTCATTGACTCCGTCCGTATCCTCGTCGGATACAAACATCCGAGCAATGTGCAAGCAATCTCCGGGCCATTTGGATAAACCGCGCTGTTATCATCTCTAAGTGATTGAGACTCTGCCGAATACAATTACACGCCACACAGACCACAACGGTCAGCACTCCCGCTTGGAAGTCAGAAACTGCAAATAAATGCACATTAATGCAGACAATGACGATTCACTTGCTCCTCTTTGTGGTGTGCGCCGGACACAGCACCGTACTGTTGGAGGCTATGGCGACCTGACTGCTGGGTTGGCAGACGCCCTGTTGTCGCGAACCGGGCCGAGAGATGGCTTAAGATGTTTTCCCTAATTGTCGGTTTTTTCTGAAGCTGACGTCATTTACACTGACAGCCGTTGTCAGCGGCAACTTTTACTTTGATCCCACGCGGAATGTGATATGTTTATGGCTCGGCGATAACTTACTTAGACTGATGGCAAACAAGAAAATTCACATAAAGAAAGGTACCAGAGAAATGGCAGTGACCATTACGGCCGGTGACCGCAAGAGGGCGCTCGAGGCCGCTCTCTCCCAGATTGAGCGGTCATTCGGCAAAGGATCAATCATGCGCTTAGGGGACGCCACGGTCCTTGAGGTAGAGGTGATTTCCACCGGCTCTCTGGGGCTTGACCGCGCTCTGGGTGTCTGGGGGATTCCGCGCGGGCGGGTTACAGAGGTTTTCGGGCCGGAATCGTCGGGGAAAACGACGTTGGCTCTGCATATCATCGCCGAGGCGCAGAAAGTAGGTGGTGTGGCGGCCTTTATCGACGCCGAACACGCTCTCGACGCTGCTTACGCGCGAGCACTTGGTGTCAACACCGATGAGTTGCTCGTGTCGCAGCCGGATACCGGTGAACAGGCGCTGGAAATTACTGAGGCGCTTGTCCGCTCCGGGGGGGTGGATATCGTAGTGATCGATTCGGTGGCGGCCCTGACGCCCAAGGCGGAAATCGAGGGTGAGATGGGTGACGCCCACATGGGTTTGCAGGCGCGGTTGATGTCGCAAGCGTTGCGCAAGCTCACGGCGATTATCTCCAAATCTAAAACGGCGGTCGTCTTCATCAACCAGATTCGGATGAGGATTGGTGTCATGTTCGGCAACCCGGAGACGACCACCGGCGGCAACGCTCTCAAGTTCTACTCCACGGTGCGGCTGGACATCCGGCGCATCGCCACGATCAAGGACGGTCAGGAAATAATCGGTTCCCGTACCCGGGTGCGGGTGGTCAAGAACAAAGTAGCGCCGCCGTTCCGCGACACCGAGTTCGACATCATCTACGGCCACGGAATATCACACGAGGGTGAACTGATTGATTTCGCCGTCGAGAACAATATCGCGGACAAGTCCGGTTCCTGGTTCAGCTACGGCTCCGACCGCCTCGGGCAGGGGCGTGAGAACGCCAAGCAGTTCCTGGTTGAACACGACGACGTGCGCGCCGAAATCCTGGGCAAAGTCAAGGAAGCCCTGGGTTGCAAACTCGTCGAGTCGGAAGCGAAAGAGGAGTAGAAGGGGCGTGTCCATTTACGCCTTGCGCTATTGACTTGACAACTGGTGACGAGGGGATGACAAAGGGGCGAGCGAGCGGTTGACAGTTCCGCTATAGGGCACCTGCGCTGCGCCGTTTCCCCCAATCTCCCCTTGACAGACAGGCAGAGGGCGTTCTATCTTGGCTTCGGCACTACTCTTGAACAAGAGGGCCGCAAGCCCGTACGTCGCTGTGCGCCACAGGTAAGCAGGTGCGCCCTATGGATTTTACTGAACTGTCCAAACTGGCCTTTGTCGGTCTCAAACCCACTCTGGAAAACCACGCTGGCCTGCGCGTGCTGGCTTCGGAGCGGGCCAGGTTCGAAGGCTGGTTGAAGGTGGAGTTCTGCCGGGTTCTGACTCAGCAGGGAATTCAGCCGGAGACCGAATCCAGCAAGTATGACGTGGTGTTCGACAAATGGGCGGTGGAGTTGCGGACGATCACCACCAACCTGCGTCACGACCAAGTCAGGAATGTCAAACTCTCGACCCGAAAGAATGTTGAGACGCTGATCAAGGATATCTGGAAACTCACTAACCCCGGTCGGAAGGTCGGCTATTCCCACCGTGTTATCCTGTTTGTTGTCTTCCCGATGACACCCGACGACGACAACTGGCGGGACAACCATCTCAGGCAGATATCATCAGAGTTGATTCGCCTGGAAGCGATGCCGTTCCAATTTACGGGGGGGATTCCGGGCATGTTGTATTTGGGGCTCTGCGCGGGCGAGTAGTCACGACTGCCGATCATCCAGGTATGCGCCGCACGATATCCACATCCACGCTGTCCGGAGCACCGGCGTCTTTGCCGGCTGCCCGTCTACCGGCAGGTGATACTTTCGATTTCAGCAAGCTTCCATTTACAGAGAAGCAGAAGCCGGTGCTCAAAACACCGGCCCCTGCCACTCCAGCGCAAAAGCGCTACTTGCTTTAACCTCGTTTACTTATACAACGAATGGAGTCGCGGGATCCAGCCGCTAAGAGGATTTCTGCGATTTCCGTACGGTGTTCCGTTTGGGCATGACCGTCCGGCGTTTGTCGGGATCAACGCCCTCAATCACCCAGGCCAGGCCGATTTCCTCCCAGTTTGGCTCGGTGGCCGCGTCGATAAAGCGCTCCCACTCGTAGATGCCCGTCTGTTTGGCGATGCGCTTGAACTGCATGGTGGTGATCTCGTCGCTGAGAATGACCACGGAACGCACCTGGCCGAGCTTCTTAGACAGACGCTGGCCACGTTTCAAGGCCGGTTGAGACTCCGGCGGCAGGATTTCCAGGTCCCTCATGTCCACAAACATGCCAAACTTTTCATCGGCGGTGGCCAACACCTCTTTCAATTCGGCCAACCACGCCTCCATTTCGTCCACGCCGATCAGGCCTGAGAAAGTAAGGTGAAAGCCGTATGGCTTCTTGCATATCTTATACACAGGGCGCCTCGTGCACGTGACATGAAAGGTTATAAGTCGACAAGAGTCCCCATGAATTCCGGATCAATGTTCGCTCCTTCGCAGAGTATCTACTGTTATCCTTAGTCGGACAAACGTCGTCTGCATTTAGCAGGTTATTGAAAAACCTTTCGCCATACTTGGAAGCTGGCGGATTCCCGTCTCCGCAGAGATGATGAAGGCGCGCGCTCAGAGATGACCTGTAATGGATGGCAGTGGCTGTTTTGCGTTCTGTTCCGTATTGTTCATCAGCCTGTTAGTCCCCGATCCTCTCATTGCCACAGATCGATCGCCGACGGAAGTTAACCGCTCCCACCCAAATAGGAACAGGCGGGTCACGGACAATTCTCCTTTCATTGCAGAGCGGTAACTGTTAACATGGTCCATGCTTGTCAACGACACGAACACCGACGGCTGATGCGCCGCCATCACCAACCTTAGGAGGACTATTTGATATGTGCGCAGACTATATGCCGGGCCATCACGGGCCGGGAGAAACACCCCAGGGGGAGTATCCCAACGAAACCATAAGACTGCTGCACGAGAGATCCAGTTGCCGCAGTTTCCACGACCGGAAAATCCCGCCCGACGTGCTGCAGTATGTGCTGGGAGCCGGAATCCACGCTGCCACCGGGGGCAATCTGCAGCCCTATTCGATAATTCAGATCGAGGACGAGAAACAAAAGAAGAAACTGGCCACGATCTGCGAGCAGGAGTTCATCGGCGCCGCTCCGGTAGACCTGCTGTTCTGTATCGACTGGCATCGCAACCGGAGATGGGCGGAGCTTGAGACCGCGCCCTACAGTGCCACCAACTCTTTCCGGCACTTCTGGATCTCGTTTCAGGACACGGTCATTGCGGCTCAGAACATCTGCACCGCCGCCGACGCCCTCGGGCTGGGTTCGGTCTATATTGGCACGGTAGTGGACTTCCTCCCGGAGTGCCGGGAGATGGTTGAACTGCCCGACGGAGTGCTGCCGGTGGTGCTACTCTGCCTGGGATACCCGAAGACCAGGCCTCTGCCCCGGAAAAAACTCGGTGTGCCGGTCGTGGTTCATAGCGAGAAGTACCGGGAGCTGGAGGACTCGAAACTTCTGGACGCGCTTGAGCAGAAATTCCCCACGATGCCGCCCGAGCGGAGAACACCGGTCACCGAGGAGCAACTCGAGACGATAGCGCAGGTCTGCCGCGAAGTACACGGTGAGCAGTTTGCGGCAAGTTGCATAGACAGGATACGGAAACAGGGTCGTATAAGTGTCGCCCAGAGGTATTTCGGTCTTCACTACCGGGCCGATGTGATGCCTGCGGACAACGCGCGATTCCTTGCCATCATAGAGGAATTCGGATTCAAGTGGTTTCGCCCGTACAAGCCGGAGGCCCGCTGAGAGCAGTCTCCGCCACATGTTGCCAGCCCCGCTTCCGACCGGTCAGTGGGCCGTCGCTCGCTCTTTTCTCCTCGTCGTGACCACTTTGTTCTCGACCTTTCACGGTCGGCCGTCGTATCTTTCTTACAAGCATGTTCGACAAAGTAAAAAAGACCATTGCTCACCACGAATTGATTAGCCGGGGTGATTCCATCCTTATCGGTCTCTCCGGTGGGCCTGACTCGGTTGCCCTGTTGCATATCCTCACGCGGCTCAGGGGAAAAATGAAGCTCACCCTGACGGCCGTCTACATCAATCATGGTATTCGCGTAAGAGCCGCCAAAGAGGAAGAGCGACAATGCCGGGATTTATGCGAGCGGCTGGGCGTGGAACTGATTATCGTTCGCGAGGATATCCCCGCCCTGGCTGCCGGAGCGCGAGCCGGTCTTGAGGAAACGGCACGCGATTTTCGCTACAGGGTCTTCGAGCGGATAGCAGGCAACGCCGGTCACAACCGAATCGCCCTCGGTCATCACGCCGACGACCGGGTGGAGACGGTTCTCTTCCGCGTTCTTCGCGGGACGGGCCGCACCGGTCTTTTAGGTATTCCTGTCGCGCGCGACCGAATAGTGAGACCGCTCTATGAATGCACAAAGCAGGACATCCACAGCTACCTGAAGGAACACAAACTGGCTTTCAGTGACGACGAGTCCAACAGGGATCCGCAGTTCGCCAGGAACTATATCCGCAATAAGCTCCTGGTTGATATCCGCAGGAGGTTGAACCCGGCGGTGGATCGGGCTCTTTTGAATCTGGCGGAGACTACGGCCGATGAAGAGAAGTTCCTGCAACAGGCTGTATCACGGGCGGCAAGAAAAAGTGTCCACAGAACCGCCGGCGACAAAATAGCACTTGATTTAATCACCTTTCGTGGTTATGATGTATGGTTAAGGCGTCGCCTGCTAAGATATTGCATCGCAGAGCTTTTGGAGACAGGGCAGACGCCGGACAAGGAGGCGGTCGATCGTATCGACCGCCTGGGAATCTCGGGTGGCAAGACGATCTCTTTGCCGCGTGGCATCCAGGTGGTTCCTGCCGGTGAGAAGCTGGTTGTGTACCGCAAGCGAAACCGCCGCTTCAGTCATCGACTGGAGCCCGGTAAGGTTTGTCGTCTTGAGAAACTCAGGTTGAATTTCCGCTGCCGTGTGGAAAGCCGTACGCCTGCGGCATTGAAAACGGAGAGACGCGCTTGCCGCGTGCTGATAGATCATGGCAGGCTGAAGCCGCCGCTGGTGGTTCGCAATATCACCTCCGGCGACCGCTTCCGGCCGCTGGGCATGAAGGGAACCAAGAAGGTAGGAGACTACCTTACGGACAGAAAGATACCGCCCGTGTACCGAGACGAAATCCCGGTGGTGTGCGATTCCGCGGGGATAGTGTGGCTGGTCGGGTTCGAAATTGCTGACCGAGTGAAACTTGACCGTTTGACAAAAGAGGTATTGTCAATTGAGTATTGCAAGCGAAGAGAAACTAGGGCGAAAGCAGTTTGAGTTGTTGCTCGACCAGCGAAGGCTGGCAACGCGTATCTCTGAACTCGCTGACCGGATCAATACCGACTACGCCGATCAGACACCGGTTCTGTTGGGTGTGCTCAAGGGCTGTTTCGTGTTTATGGCTGACCTCATTCGTCAGATTCAACTCCCGGTGGAGGTGGAATTCGTCTCGGCTTCATCTTATCGGCATGGAAAAACACAGGAAAGCGAAGTGGACTTCAACGGGCCGCTGTCGATTCCTCTTAAGGGGCGGCGCGTGCTGATAGTGGAGGCGATAGTCGACACCGGTCGTACTGTGGATACGATCCGAAAGCACCTGGCCGCACTGGAACCGACCTCGGTGGAGGTGGTCACGCTGATCGACAAACCGGCCAGCCACCGGGTCAAACTGGACATCAAATACAAAGGGTTTTCCATCGGCAACGAGTTTGTTATCGGCTTCGGGCTGGACAATACTCAGAGGTACCGCAACCTTCCTTTTGTCGGAAAGATGATTGATCTGCGCTGAGGCGGTTTTCTTTCCGATATTATTAGAATGCAGCAGGCCGGACGGAAGTATAACTATACACGAGAATACTACTGAATGGTGATTTCATGAGCGACGAGAACCCGGAAAAGAACCGTTTCTCCCTTTCCGGCAAGGACAAGGAAGACAAGCCGGGCAGACCGTCACTCTGGCGCGGCACCGGCAAGTCGCTGCTTTTCTGGCTGGCCCTGTTCCTGGTGGTGTTTATTGCCTATTCCTATTACTCCAGTTTCAGCCAGGACACGGTGGAGATCACCTATTCGGAGTTCGTCCAGGAAATGGACAATGAGAATATCCTCGAGATATCTTTTACCGAGCGGGAGATTGAAGGCATCCTGCGCGAACCCAGGGTTTTTGCCTCGACCAGCACAAGCAGGTCCTTCTCCAAATTCAAGTCGCGGATACCATTTCCGGACACCAACTACGAGCTTATCGGGAGGTTGGAACAGAGCGGCGTGAAGATTGTCGCCAAGGTGCGCGGTCCCGACATGTTCTCAATCCTGGTGGCAGCGGCTCCGTGGGTTATCCTGGTGTTGATCTGGCTGTTTTTCATAAGGCAGATGCAGGGGGCGTCGGGGCCCAAGGGTCTGTTCTCGTTCGGCAAGAGCAAGGCCAAGCTGCTGACCGACGAACGCCCGCGGGTGACTTTCAAGGACGTCGCTGGCGCCGACGAGGCCAAGGAGGAACTGGAGGAGATAATCGAGTTTCTCAGGGAACCGGGCAAGTTCCAGAAGCTCGGCGGTAAGATCCCCAAGGGGGCGCTGCTGCTTGGCGCCCCGGGCACCGGCAAGACCCTTCTCGCCCGCGCCGTGGCGGGGGAGGCCGACGTACCGTTCTTCTCCATGTCCGGTTCCGATTTCGTGGAGATGTTCGTGGGCGTCGGCGCCAGCCGGGTGCGCGACCTGTTCGAGCAGGGCAAGAAGAACGCGCCGTGCATTATCTTCATCGATGAAATCGACGCCGTCGGACGACAGCGGGGAGCAGGGCTGGGCGGCGGTCACGATGAACGCGAGCAGACGCTCAACCAGTTGCTGGTCGAGATGGACGGCTTCGAGTCCAACGAGGGCGTCATCCTGCTGGCCGCGACCAATCGCCCCGACGTGCTCGATCCGGCGCTGCTGCGCCCTGGTCGGTTTGACCGACAGATCGTTGTCGCCACGCCCGACGTCAGGGGCCGCGAGGGAATTCTCGATGTCCATGTTCGCAAGATCAAGCTGGCGGACGATGTCGAACTTTCGGTGCTGGCGCGGGGAACGCCCGGTATGACCGGTGCCGATCTGGCCAACATGGTCAACGAGGCGGCGCTTCTCGCCGCGCGCAAGGACGACGACGCCGTCTCGATGGAAACCTTTGAAGAGGCCAAGGACAAGGTCATGATGGGTTCGGCACGCAAGTCGCTGGTGATCGCCGAGGAGGAAAAGAAGGTGATCGCCTACCACGAAGCGGGACACACGCTGGTGGCCAAGTTCCTGCCCAAGGCCGACCCTATTCACAAAGTAACCATCATACCGCGCGGCCTGTCACTCGGCCTGACGCAGTCGCTCCCGCTGGACGAGCGTCATACCCATTCCAGGGATTATCTCGAAACGACCCTGGCGGTGCTGATGGGCGGCCGCGTGGCCGAGCTTCTCGTATTCAATCAGCTCGACACCGGCGCCGGCAATGACCTGGAACGCGCCACCAAACTGGCCCGCAAGATGGTCTGCAACTGGGGCATGTCGGACAAAATCGGACCGGTCACCTTCGGCAAAACCGAAGAACACATCTTCCTCGGACGCGAGATGGCGCAGCAGAAAGATTACTCCGAAGCCTCGGCGGTCATTATCGACGAGGAAGTACGCGCCTTTATCGAGAAGGCCGAAGACACAGCCCGGGACATCCTTCGCAAGAACATCGACAAACTCCGCAAACTGGCCGAAGCGCTGCTCGAAAAAGAGATAGTCGACAGTCACGAAGTGGACGTAATCATCGGCAGGACTTCCGGAGACATGGAAGAAGTCGAGTCGCCCGTCCCGACACCGGAGAAGTGACCGGTGATAGTAGATCGCAAGAAAATCCTCAAAGGTGTCAAGCTGATTCTTGAGGGAGTCGGGGAAGACCCGGCCCGCGAGGGGTTAGTGCGTACGCCCGAGCGCATCCTTGAGTATTTCGAAGAGGTTCTGGACGGGTACGATAAAGACCCCACCGCCGAGCTTCGTAAATACACCACCTCCAACAAAGACGAGATGATCATACTGCGGGACATCTCCTTTTATTCTTTGTGCGAACATCACATGCTGCCCTTTTTCGGCAAAGTGCACATTGCGTACATTCCCCAGGACGACCGCGTGGCCGGTTTTTCAAACTTAGTCCGCGTGGTGGAGATACTCTCGCACCGGCTGCAGGTCCAGGAGCGCATGACCACCCAGATCGCCGATTCAATCGTGGAGGCCATCCACTGCAAGGGAGTGCTGATCGTGGTGGAGGCCGAACATCTGTGCCTGACCATGCGCGGCATCAAGAAGCCCGGCAGCAAGATAGTAACTTCGGCCATTCGGGGCGGCATGCGCAGGACCGCCACCCGCATCGAGGCCCTGAACCTGCTTGGCCGGGTGGGGATTTAGGGTCGGCGTCTCGCCCTGCGACATACAACTGCAACTTACTTCCGTCACGGAGGTGAATATGCGGCCGCCTGCCTGCTCACCCGTCACCCTACGAAGCGATCTCCCGCAGGAAGTCGCTCAGCTTCCCTGCCCGATACACCTCGAAAGCAGGTCCTGCGCCCGGCTCCCGGTGCCACTTGACCAGCCTGATTTCATCATCGGCGATTTCGACGACCGTCATCCCGTCTTCGTAACATCCACAGCCTGTGTTGAAATAGCAGGGCAGGGGCTCGCCTTGTGGATCGGCAGGGTCGATTTCCCGGTTTCGCTTTTTCTCGTGCTTGAGTCTCTTCTTCAGCCCGTCCAGCTCCTTCTTGAGGCGACGTTTCTCCTTTTCAGAGAGTCCCCCCGTATCGATCCGGTCCTGCAACCCTTTGATCTCATCCTTCAGTCGTCGAGCGTACGATTTGGATGCGAATATAGCGCGATGCGAATGGCCGCATATCAGCAAGACCTTCGACCCTCTCGCCCAGGCGTACAGGATTTGCTCATAGTCTTCAGTGATGCGGGACTTGGTGGCCGAAGAATGACCATACAGGCGAAGGGCTTTGGCGATATACTCAACCGACCTGAAGATGCGCACGAAAAACCGGCTGGACCAGGCATCCTTGTCGGACTGGGGATCGCCCTGGTGGCCATGCACCAGAAGCATGGAGGCATTTCCTTCACCGACACGCATCTTCAGGGCTTCGGTTGCGCATGCCGCCTTCGCCGGTGCATTCCTGGCCGGGTCGGGCAACGTCCTCCAGTCGATATCGTGGTTGCCGTAAACCCGGTGGACGCGCTCATCGCCGAACGCCTTGATCCTACTGTATATGCTGTTTTCGTACCTGGCCACGATCTCGCCAAGTTCAAATTGCCAGAACTCCTCGGTGTCCCCAAGGAATATCAGCGAATAACCTTCGCGGTTGTAGTGCTCCAGGGCGGCCACAAGGGCCTTTTCATTGTGGCGGAAGTCATCCGCTTTCCCTCCGTTTCCAAAGTGAGTGTCGCTGAGCAGCGCCCATTTGCTGCGGTGCGCGTCAAGGACCGGAACATCGTCGGACTGCCACAATTGTGTCAGCTTTTCATGCGTCAGTTTTCTGTTTTGGGCCACGATTGAACCCTCCTGTTTGGCGGCATCCCGTATTGCCCCGGCCCGGATGCCGGATTCCGCGTTGCTGAACGAATCGCCCGGAGACTCCCTTTAGTGCCAACGCCTCGTTTTGTGCTCAGAGAAGATGGTTTTTTCGCGTTGCCATCGTGTGGCGTGGCCGCCCTTTCTGGGAGTTGGGTCCGTAAACTACCCTATCAAGCCCCGAAGCTCTCTATACTGATGTTCCAAGCAGGCTATGTCCGTGTTTACCAGTAGCTTAGCTACCCATTCTTGGCTAATCCGGTTATTCGGACAGTCGACAGGATTGAGTTTCCCTCAATCAAGGCCGCCACGACCTGCGCTCTTTTCTGTCTACTGAGCTTGTTCATACTGACCTAATATGCTTGAGCAAATTCGTTTTGTGAAGTAGTTATTTACAATTTTTGTAAAATTGTATATTGACTTGTACGTTTTGTCGTATATATTGTTGTAGGATGGAATTAGAAATCTTTGACCCAAAGATAAAATCAATGGCTTTTGATCCGTCATATAAAGGGAAGTGGTCAGCAGCCATTGTAAGAGCTGTTAGGAAAACTGTCAATATTATGATGCAGGCTACAAGTCGATTGGATTTATATAATATGCGTTCGCTCCAATTGAAGAAACGTAAAGGAGAGGAATACCATCAAATTCGGATTAATGACCAATACAGATTCTTAGTGGAATTCAAAAGCAAGAATAGTGGAGAACTTATATCGATTATCAAGATAGGAGATTTGCACTAATGAGGAAAAAGGTAATACCAGAGGCGTTCCATCCTGGTGAATATCTCCGAGATGAAATTGAGGCACGAGGATGGAGTCCCAGTGATCTTGCCGAGATTTTGGGAATAGAGAACAATGTCGTAAGCGATCTTTTTGTAGGAAGAAGATCAATTTCACCAGAATTGGCAAAATCATTAGGGGAGGCACTTGGAACATCTGCCCAATTATGGCTTAATCTACTATCTGCCTATAAACTTGCTGCAGCAGAATCTCCAGACGATACAGTGGCACGTAAAGCAAAGCTATATTCACTTGCCCCTATTAGAGAAATGCAAAAGAGGCATTGGATTGAAGAATCAAGTAACATTAAGGTTCTTGAAACACAAGTTTGTCAGTTCTTTAAGATCAAGAGTCCCGACGAAAGAATCCGTCTGGCCCATGCCGCACGCAAATCAGATGATCATGGCAAGGTGACGAATCCCCAATTGGCGTGGCTTGCCCAAGCAAAAAATTTGGCAAAGAGAATCGTTAAGATTCCTAAGTATGACCTATCAAAGTTCCAGCATTTACTGAATGAGCTTTCTGCCCTGAAAATGGAACCTGAATCTGTTGCATTGATCCCTGATCTTCTGTCACAATATGGTATTCGTTTTCTTGTAATGGAGCATCTTCCCAAAACGAAGATTGATGGTGCTTGTTTCTGGTTGGACAATGTGTCTCCCGTAATTGTCGTTTCATTACGCTATGATCGAATTGATTATTTCTGGTTTACTATAGTTCATGAACTAATGCACATCAAGAAACGCGACGGCACAAAAATACTATTAGTCGAAACAGCGCTGGTCGGTGAAGATGCGCAACCAGATAACGAAAAACCAGTGGTGGAAAAAACTGCCGATGAGCTTGCACGACGATTTCTGATAGATCAAGATCAACTGCAAGACTTTATTCTCAGGCATGATCCCTTCTTTTCAAAGAAAGCGATTATGTCTTTTGCAAGACTTAATGGGGTTCACCCTGGTATAGTTGTTGGTCAATTACATTACATGGGCAAAGTACCGTATGGACACTTTCGTCCTCTGTTAGTGAAGGTTAGAGATATAATTACCTCAACTGCTCTTAGTGATGGATGGGGGAATATAGTAACCGCTTAAACGTAAAGGATATTATCGTGAAACAAGTAACACAAAGAGACCGTTTCATACAACGCTTTGCTCGTGAATACATGAAAACAAGTGGGGTAGAGTCAATTGATCTTAATGTTTTTGTGCAATGGCTTCTTGAAAACGGCCATTTGGAAGCAGACCCTAAGAGAATCAGACGACTTCTTCGAGAAGATGTATCCCACGCTTTGAGTGAAGAAAGATTCACTGATCCCGATTTGCGACGAGTGCGCAAATATCATTTCTTGACGAGGAAAAGAGGGAAACAACAGTTATCACTTTGTTTTCCTATGGAGAATATATCCCGAAAAGACATGATAGTTTCACTACAAATTCGTAGGAGTGGTCTGGTATCAAGAGCCATTCAGATGCAAACCGATCTTGACCATTTCAATAAGTTTGTTAACAAGGGAGAGGCAATTCAGTTGTCGTTCGACTTAACTAATGATATCAAAGAAGCTGAGGTAGATGAGGCTATTTCTCAGAGTTCTTCTTCCTCCGAGCATTCGCGGCCTTCTTCGCAATGGCCCGGCGCTCTTCCCGAGTCGGCTTCGTCACTCGCGCCTTCCCGCCCTTGAGACCGCCTAAGCGGCCGAGTGCGAATGCCGCCGGATTCTTGCTGTTAGTCTCAATACAGCAATGGCGGAGGATCCTGTTAAGGTTCTAACACCGCCCGGCAATTTCAAACTGACTCGTTGCCTTTTTCTCACTTGATTTGTGACGTTATAATTGCGTACTATACGTCTGAGGCATCTCGATGCAAAAGCAGACCTTTCACAGGCCGGAAGAAATCAAGCGCGTGATTCCAATTGCGCCCGGAAGGCAACTGGCGTTGTCACGACCGTTGGTGATAGGAGTTCTCAACGTCACCCCGGACTCGTTCTCGGACGGCGGACAGCACACGACCGTCGACGCAGCGGTGGAACATGCTTTGCGCATGGAGCAGGACGGCGCCGATATCGTTGACATCGGCGGTGAGTCCACCCGGCCCGGTGCCGAACCGGTGGGTGAAGACAAAGAGCGGCAGCGCGTCATCCCGGTGATTCAGCGGCTACGGGACCTGACAGATATACCTGTCTCGATCGACACCTACAAGGCTGGTGTGGCCCAGGCGGCTTTTGAGGCCGGGGCGGATATTGTCAACGATGTGTCCGCTCTCCGGTTCGACCCGGACATGGCCGGCGTGGTGGCTCACTGGAAAGCCCCCGTGGTACTGATGCACATGGCAGGTACGCCTCACGACATGCAGAACGACCCTCAGTACCGCGACTGCGTGGAGGAGATATTGGAGTTCTTTGACGAACGCATCGCGTTTTGCGACCGTCAGGGGATTGACAAATCCAGGATCATCATCGATCCCGGTATCGGATTCGGTAAGCGGCTTTCCGACAATCTTGAAATCCTGGCACGCTTCCAGCAGTTCACCCGATTCTCAGTCCCGGTCATAATCGGCGCCTCCCGCAAGTCGTTTATCGGCATGTTGCACGACAGCGAAAAACCCGCCCACGAGCGGTTGGGCGGCTCGCTGGCGGCGGCGGTGGCGGGAGTGATGAAAGGGGCGGCGATTGTCAGGGCACACGACGTGCCGGAGACGGTTGAGGCCATGAAAGTGCTTCAGGCGATAACGGAGACGGCATGACCATATTCCAGTACGACTTCATGAAGTTCGGCCTCAAGGACCTGGTCGATGTTCTCATCGTCGGCTTCATCCTCTACCAGGTGATGAAACTGGTCAAGGGTACGCGCTCGGCCCAGATTGTGGTGGGCATGTCGCTTATTGCCGGGGTGGCGTTCGTATCCTACTGGTTTCAGCTTGAGGGTCTGACCTGGCTGTTCTCCACTCTGGCGCCGTTTGCCCTGATCGTGCTGGTGATTGTCTTCCAGCCGGAACTGCGCGGGGTGCTGGCCCAGATGGGGCAGAATCGTTTCTTCCGGCGCTTTGTCAGGATCCAGCACCGCAAAACGCTTGACGAGATCAGCCGGGCTGCCGTGCGCCTTTCTGAACTCAACTACGGGGCCCTGATCGTAATCGAGCGCAACACCGGGCTACGCAACTTTGCCGAATCGGGCAAGGAGATGAACGCCGAACTTTCCTCAGAATTGCTGGTAACGCTCTTCACTCCGTATACACCTCTCCACGACGGGGCCGTGATAGTTACCGGTGATTTCATTGTCGCCGCGGCAGCCTCGCTCCCGCTGACCACCAACCTGCGTTACCGCAAGCTGTTCGGAATGCGCCACAAGGCGGCGATCGGCGTCTCCGATGTTTCCGACGCCGTAGTCGTAGTCGTGTCCGAGGAGACCAGCAGGATATCCATTGCCTATCAGGGGGTGCTGGACACGGATATCAAGAAGTCGGCGTTCAAGGAGAAATTAGCCGCCTACCTTCAGAAGTAGCAACTAATGGTGGACGACAGAAGCGACCTAATATTCTGCATTCGATAATTCACCCGAGATTTCAGTCCTCTCCAATTTACAGGCCAATGCCGGCAGGTAATGCCAACTCTTATCACCGTCCGCCATGTTTGTAATATATGATATTGGTGCTGCCAGGCGTCTCTGCCTGGCAGTAGCGCGAATCCATTGAGGCGTCGGGCAGAGACACCCGACGCCACCACTTTGAATGCCAACTTTTTTCACCGTCCGCTCCATTTCTAATGTATATTGTATATATGCGGGAAATTCTGCGGAAAGCCCCGGTAGCGGCGCTGCTTCTGGCGCTGATTATGGCCGCGTCGGGCAGTGCTCAGGAGGAACCGACGCGGCGGCTGGTTGATGTTCTGTCTCAAGTATCGTCTTTATCTGACAACGACGCCCCGTCCGCGGTTACGGTGGCCAGGCTGCATTATTCCGGGGGCGGCGACTGGTACTGGGGGAGTTCGGCCATACCCAATTTCCTGAATTACGTCGCCCGGAACGCTGACTTCCCGGTGGACACTATCGAGCATCAGGTTACAATCATGGACGCCGATCTGTTCAAGTACCCGTTCCTTTTTGCCACCGGGCACGGCGTGGTCAGTTTCTCCGCCGAGGAAAAGGAACGCCTTCGTCTCTATCTATCCGGGGGCGGCTTCCTCTTTGTCAATGATTCCTACGGGATGGATCGCACTTTCCGCAAGGAAATGACCGAGCTGTTCCCCGAACGGGAAGTCGTGGAACTTCCGTTCGATCACGACCTTTACCACTGCTTCTACGATTTCCCCAACGGCCCGCCGAAAATCCACGAGCACGACAAAAAGCCGCCCCGGGGCTACGCCATAATCCTTAACGGGCGGGTGGTGCTGTATTTTCTCGTGGAGTCCGATATCGGCGACGGCTGGGAGGACGCCCAGGTGCACAGTGACCCGCCCGAGAAACGGGAACAAGCGTTGCGGATGGGCGTAAACATATTAGCTTATGCTCTGTTGTACTGATACTGACCGCATGTTACTGTCGATTTGAGGACCCGCCGTCGATACAAGCACTACGAGTTCTCGCGGGAAGAAAGACGCATCGAATCGCTGACTGAGGAAAACACGGTGGCCATAGCGAAATCCAGCGCCGGGCTGATCAGCAGGCTGCGACTGACCCTGCTCAAACAGAGGTTAGTGTCCTTTGCGGCGGGTCTGGTCACGACGGCAGCGGCAATCCTGGCGACATGGATTGTCCTTTCGCTGCTGGCGAACGTTGTTATCCTTCCGGTCTGGTTGAAGCTGTCACTGCTGATCCTTTCGGCGGGTCTGGCGGTGTTTCTCTTCGCCGGTCATGCTCTGGCGCGGTTGTTTTACGGCAGCGTCGACGGCATGGCTGTCCGCCTGGAGCAATTGAATCCTGCTTTGAAAGGCCGCCTGGTGGCAGCCGTGCAGTTTGCCCGGATGCGGCAGACTCCCGGCTATTCCGCCGAACTGATGGCCCTGACCGAGCATCAGGCCCTCAAGTACGCCTCACTGGTCAACTTCGGGCGCGCCGTCAGCTTTTACCCGGTGCTCAGAACCGGCCGCACGCTGGCGCTGGCGGCGGTTGTGGCCCTGGCACTTGTCCTGGTCGCTCCCGGGCTGTTTACTTATTCGTACGAGGTTTATTCCCACCCGACTACCGAGATCGCGCCCCCCTTAGGTTACGAGGTCTTCGCCTTTCCCGGCTCGGTCGAGTGGGTCAAGTATCGAGACATCGAGATCGGCGCGGTCATCGTTGGTGACCGGTTTCCTGAGACGGCGGTCATCCATCACCGCCTGGTCGGCGGCGACTGGCAGAGGTTGAAGATCGACCTAGCCAGGCTGCGACGCTCCCCATCCCCGGACGGCGATTCCCTGACGGTGTCAACCACGCTGCGGCAGATAAACAAGTCGTTCGACTACTACGTTGAAGCCGGCCGCATCAGGACGGAGATACAACAGGTGGACGTTGTCGACCGTCCCCGCGTCAACGGCATCAAGCTGTCGATCTTCTACCCGGAATATACTGAGTTGCCGCCGACCGTTATCGATGAGAACAACGGTTCTTTCTCGGCGGTGGTGGGCAGCCGCGTCACCATGAAGGTGACCACCAATCTGCCGGTCCGTCATGCCGAACTGGTGTTTTCGGATTCCAGCCGTAGCCCCCTGGAAGTGACGGACAGATCGGCCGAGACCGCGTTTCGCATCGACAGTTCGCGCGCCTATTATATCCGGCTGACCGATCACCTGGGCGAGGAGAACCCGGATCCGATTGAATACTACATCACCGCCGTTCCCGATGAGTACCCGGCGATTGACGTCCTCCGCCCGGGATTTGACGTCAACCTGGGGGACGATATGATCCTGCCGCTGAAAGTGCGCATATTCGACGATTACGGTTTCTCCTCGCTGGCGCTGAAGTATCAAGTCTATTCCCAGACGCGACCACCGGAGGAACACGTCGCCATCCTTCATTTTTCCGACCGCATCAAAACCGAGGGTGAGGTGGAGTTCAACTGGGATATCGACCGCCTCAACCTTTTCCCGGGTGACTACGTGACCTACCTGTTCGAGGTGGCCGACAATGACCGCATATCCGGGCCGAAAGTGACCCACTCGCGGCAGTTTGTCGCGCGTCTTCCGTCGCTCGAAGAGATCATAGCGGAAGTCGAGGGAACAAGCGCCCGGCAGGTGCGGCGCACCGAGGAACTGCTCCGCACGGGCAGGGAAGTGGCCGACCGGCTCAAGAACGTGAGCCGGAAACTACAGGCGCAGCAGAAGGACTTTCCCAAGGCCGACTGGCAACATCAAAAGGAACTCTCGACGGTTACCAAGAAAAACGCCGAGTTGGTCGAAAAGATCGAGAAGTCGGCCGAGCAGATGGAGAAGGCCATCGACAAGCTGGCGGAGAGCTCCCTTATGAACCGGCAAATCCTCGAAAAGCTGGTTCAGATCCAGAAGCTGTTCGAGGAAGTGGCCACCCCCCAGATGAAGGAGGCTCAGCGGAAGCTCATGGAAGCCCTCAAGAGCATGGACCGCGAGGCCCTGGAAAAGGCGATCAGTGATTACCAGATGTCGATGGAAGAGCTGCTCGAACGCCTCGAGAGAACGCTGGCCCTGCTCAAAAAGTTGCAATTGGAACAGAAGATGGAGGCCATGATTCGTCAGGCGGAGGAACTTGCGAGGAAGCAGGAGTCGGTCAACCAGAAGACCGACTCCACCGGCAAGGATCAGCTTCCTGGGCTCAGTGACAAGGAGGATGAGATCCAATCGTCGCTTCTGGATCTCAAGAATGAGGTCAAAGAACTGGAGAACCTTGCCCAGGAGGCCCGCATGAGCCGGTCACCGGAGCTTCAGAAGTTCTCGAAGGCGCTCACGGAGACCGACGCCGACAACGACATGCGGGAGATGTCGCAGGCGCTCAAGGAAAAACAAAAGGAGCAGGCCGCAGATCAAGGCAGGGAGGCTCTCTCGAAGCTGCTTGAGATGCTTGATGAGATGCAGCAGCAATTGGCCGCCATGCAGGGCGAGGACGAGAGCGAGGTCGAGAAGGCGATGCGGATGGCGCTTGAAGACTGCAACTACCTGTCACAGAACCAGGAGCAGCTTCACGACGAGGCGTCTTTAATCGACCCGCAATCGGTCGTGCTGCGCGACATGGCGGCGGCCCAGCAGGATTTGCAGAGCGCCTGCAACGGGCTGAAACAACGTGTCTCCGAGCTGGGCAAGCAAACGCCGTTTGTCGCCGCTGAGTTGCAGTCGCTTGTGCAACAGGCCACCCGGCGCATGGATCTGGCCACCCAGGGATTCGAGTGCAAGAAGGGGGGACAGGCTACCCGGGAACAGCGCGAAGCAATGGTCAATCTCAATCGGGCGGCGATCCGGCTGATGGAGTCGATCCAGCAGCAGAACCAGTGCAAGAAGGGTGGTAACTGCGACAAGAATATCAACAAACTCCAGTCGCTATGTGATAAACAGAGCAGCCTTAACCGGAAGACGCAGCGCGAGTGCTCAAAACCGGGCGGCGAGGAAAATCCCAGGTTTGGCGAGCAGGGAAGACAAACTCTGCAGCGGCTGGCCGGTGAGCAGGAAGCCGTCCGCAAGTCCCTGGAACAGATCAGCGAGGAATTCGGCGATTCGCGGCAAATCCTCGGCCGTCTCGATGATATTGCCGCCGATATGAAGAAGGTCGAGGAAGAACTGGCCGGCGGTGACGCCGGCCTTCAGACCACCGAACGACAGTTGAAAATATACTCGCGTATGCTGGAAGCATCCCGCTCACTCCAGAGGCGCGATTTCACCGAGCAGCGAAAGGCCGTCACCGCCACCTCGGACATCTTCCACCTTCCACCGGGCCTCTCGGCCGACTTTCGGGACGATCGCGTTAAGTTAGAGGACAGACTGCGCCGCTACCTTTCCGACGAGTATCCCCCTCAGTATGAAGAGCAGATCAAAGCTTATTTCAAGGCGCTGCTTCAAATCGAGTCGCACCCCGGGAACACCCCGCCGTCAGTGGAGTCCGCCCGGCCATGAACCGATATGCCACCCTGGCGCTGTTTTTCGTGTGGTCGATAACATGTGCCTGCTGCGGGTCTGCCCGGGCTGAAGACCGGCCCGAGGCTGTCCCGGTAATTCACGAAAAGGCAGCCAATCCCGAGAGTTTCAATGCCGGTCTCAAGTTCGCCCGCAGGCTGATGAAGCACAGTGATTATTTCGGCGCCGCTTCTCTCCTTGAGACCCTCTATCCCACATACCCGGACAACCTGAGTCTCTACCGGTTGCTCAAAGAGTGTTACCGGAAGCTCGACCAGCACGGGAAGTGGGAGGAACTGACGCGCCGCGCTCTCGGGCGCCATCCTGACAATTATAGCATCCGCATGGATCTGGGGCTGGTGCTGACCAGACAGCAACGGTTTGACGAAGGACTTGAGGCCTACCTGAAGGCGATCACACTGGCGCGTGCGGATGCCCAGTACCTGGCCGTGATACGGAGTATGATGGAAGTGGGATTGGAGTCCGAGGCGCTTGCGGCCCTCGACTCTCTCGGCGAGAGTTTCCGGGACAAGGCGGCCTTTGCCTTGCAGCGGGGAATAATTTTAGGGAAACTAAAGGCCTATGACAATGCTGCCGGGCAGTTCTTCTCGGTGTTGGATGACACCAGCAGCAGCGGCAAAGAGGCGGAAAAGAGGCTTCTGGACCTGCTTGAGTTTGAGGAGTCGTCGCCCGACGCCGAAAAGGTGCTGCTACAGATGCTTGCGACCCAGGCAAACACCAGGGCTCTGAAGCTTCTGACCCACCATTATGTCAAGTCCGGTCGCCTTGATCGCGCTCTTGAGTTCGCAGTCCTGCAGGACTCCCTTGAAGGCGCTGAGGGCATATCGCTGGTTTTTCTGATGCGCACCTGCCGTGAACGCAAGCTCTATGAAGAGGCGGCGCGGATGGGTGAGTATATAATTGAGCGCTATCGGAAAAGTCCCGCCCTTGCCGAGGCGTACTTCATGTACGGCGAAGCGCTCACCCGACTGGGGCGATTCGACGATGCCATCTCCGTCTACGATTCGATCGTGGCCCGGTTCCCCCGCCTTCAGGAAAAGGGCGAAGCCCTCTTCCACATCGGCAACATACAGCTTGAGTACCTCTGCGACTACTCGGCCGCCCTGATCTGCTTCGACTCGGTTCTGATATACTACCCGAAAGGGACCGGCCCGCTGCGATCCAGTCTGGCGATTCCCCATTGCTATCTGCGCCGGGGAGACCTCGACGAAGCGGCCGACCGGTTCACGCAACTGGCCGGGAAGCAGTGGCATGAAGATGTTGCCGAAAAGATCGATTTCTATCTGGCCTTGCTTGAGTTCTGCCGAAAGAACTTCGATTCCAGCCGGGTGGCGTTCCACCGTCTCATGGTTGACTATCCGCGCGGCTTCTACGTGAACGACGCCATGCAGTACCTGATGGTGATGGACAAGGCGAAAGGCGCTTCCGATGATGTGCTGGGAGAGTATGCCCGGGCCGTCCTGTTTGAACAGCGCCGCCTGCCGGACTCGGTAGTAGCCACATTGACTGCGGTCGCCGGCAACCAGAACAAGGCGCTGGCCGACGCGGCCCTCTTCCGCCTGTCCCAGGTAAGCCTGGAGCGGGACGACTCGCTGGGGACGCTGGAGTATATTGAGAGGTTGGTCGGTGAGTTCCCGGAATCATACTACGTGCCGTTTGGTCTGAAGACCAAGGCCGACCTGTATCTCGCTCGGCCCGGAAAGCTCGACGAGGCCAGGGCCATCTACCGTCAGCTCCTGGAGGAGTATGCTGATTACCCCTTCAGTTCCGAGATCCGCAAGAAACTCCGCGAACTCGAGATTGACCGGAGTGTCGGTTAAAACTCGGCCAGTTTCTTCTGGCCTTCCTGGAGCGCGCGCACCTGGCGCTCCAGGCTGAAGATCCGCTCCTCGTAGTTTTCGATCTTCTTGGTCTTCATCTTGGTCGTGGTACGGATCAACAATCCCAGTGAGATCAGCAGAAACAGCACCGAGTTGGCGGTTCTGAAAATCTCCCCCATGTTGAAGATAGAATCGATAAAAGCCGCAATGCCCAAGATGAAAAGGACGGCACACCAGATAAACATGTCATTCCTCCTGCTTGTTGCGGCGAGCAAGGCGCCCGCCGAGATTGTGCTGTTGTTTTCCTGACGCTCGTGTTATATTCTGATCCGGTTGTCAAAAAAACGGACAGCCATCTTGATTATCGGTATAACTCCTGATGGCTTAAGGAGGTAGTTTTGACCCAGAAGTCAGTCCCGGACCGCCGGACATTCGACAGAACCAATGCCTGGCTGGCCATCGGTGTCCTTCTCGTATCGTTTGTCTTCTACGCCCTGACCGTGATGCACAGCTTCTCTTTCTGGGACTGTGGTGAGTTCGTTGCCTGCGCCTATACTCTCGGTATCCCCCATCCACCAGGAACCCCGCTGTTTGTTCTCATCGGCCGGATCTTCAGCATGATACCGTTTGTCGAAGATATCTCTTATCGCATCAACTATCTCTCGGTGATTTCATCGGCTTTCACGGCCATGTTTTCCTATCTCCTGATCGTGAGAGTGGTAGGGTACTTCTTTCCCGCCTCGGAACGGGATTCCCGTCCGAATCGTTTTATTGCCTACGTGGGCGGAGTGGCCGGCGGCTTGTTTGTCGCCTTTTCCCGCACCAACTGGGCGAACTCGGTCGAGGCTGAGGTCTACGGGCTGGCCCTGGCCCTGTCGGTAGCGATTGTCTGGCTGACCCTGAGGTATTTCGAACAGCGCGGGACCTCGACCGCCAGCAAAACCATGGTCCTGGTGTTCTTCTTAGCTACACTGGGGATCGGCGTTCACATGACTGTCTTTCTGGTGGTGCCGATCTGCGCCATATTCTTCATCCTGAAGAAAGACGCCACCCAGAGAGACTGGCTGTACATGTGCGGGTTCCTCATCCTGGAACTTCTCTTTATCATACTCTTCAGCAACGGACGCGGTGGCGGCGGAGCCTTTTATGCCGTTTCCGGTCTCCTGGGAGTCCTTCTGCTGGTCACGTTGTACCGCCGGATCAACTGGGCGATACTGCTCGCCATTGCTTCCGTATCGACGGTCATGATCCAGTTCACGCTATACGAGAAAGCGACCGTCGGCACAGTGGTGGTGTTGCTCCTGCTGGCCGTGCTGTCGAAAAGACAGGGATGGAACCTGCAGTGGAAGAACGGGCTGGCGGTTGTGGTACTGGCCTTTCTGGGAATGTCGATCCACGGCTACATACCTATCCGGTCTTCGCTCAACCCACGCATCGACGAGAACAACCCTTCCCGGGACTGGCGGACGTTTGAGAATTTCCTGGATCGTAAGCAGTACCAGCAGATTTCAATGGTGGATCGGATGTTCCAGCGGCGAGCCAAGTGGTCGAACCAGTTCGGTCGCCATCCGCACATGGGCTACTGGTCCTATTTTGAGGAGCAGTATTCAAAGGCCGGGTGGTTCGTACCCTTTTTCCTGCTTGGAATGATCGGAATGATAGCGGCCATAAGAAAGCGGCTCGAGATCGGACTTCCCTTCTTCACGCTTTTCTTAGTGTGCTCTATCGGTCTTATCCTGTACATGAATTTCGCAGACGGCACCAAGTACAGTTTCCAGACCGGTGACGCCTATTTAGAGGTGCGTAACCGTGATTACTTCTTCACGCCCGCCTTCGTCTTCTTCGGCATCGCTATGGGCATGGGTGTCTCGGCGGTCATGCAATTCCTCAGAGACCGCCTGGCGGCCGCCAACCCCGCCCGGCAGCAGTTGGTGCTGGCGGTCTCGGCCGTGCTGGTACTCCTGCCCATCGTGACCATAGCGCACAACTACCACGCCAGCGACCGTTCCAAGAACGTCATCCCGTACCTCTATGCAGCCAACATCCTGGACACATGCGAACCCAACGCGGTGCTCTTCACATCCGGCGATAACGACACCTTCCCCCTGTGGTGTATCCAGGAGGTGTACGGCTATCGGCTTGACGTGCGCGTCGTGAATCTTTCCCTCCTGAACACGGACTGGTACACGGAGCAGATGAAAAACCGCTACGGGGTGCCGATATCGCTTACCGACGAACAGATACTGTGGCACCCCTACGAGGTGGTGCCCGGCGTTGAGGGCAACCGTCCGCTCAAGAGGTTCCACGACCGCGCGCGCAAACGGCAAACCTACCTGCAGCCCGCCCCATACGGGGATCGGATTGTGAAAGTCCAGGACATGATGATGGATGAGATCGTCTGGGAAAGCACGTACAAGGAAGGCGACAGTCTCAAGCTGAAACAGCCCATATACTTCAGTTCGCCGCCTTACGCCGAGTCGCCGCTGAAACTGCGCGAGCATACTTATTCAGTCGGAGTCCTGCACAAGCTGGACTGGCATCCCCCGGATCGCCCGGTCGATCGTGAGAAGGGATACGATCTGTTCATGAATAAGTACCGGTACGACGGTTACGAGAATTCCGAAGTGTGGCGTGATGAAAACGCCACCGGTGTCTTTGTGACGATCGGTATGAACTCCACGCGCGTTTTTGACGAGTTGATCGCCGCCGGAGACGAGGAGAGAGCCGTTGAACTGGCTAAGAAGATGGTCGAAGTATACCCTGAGTACTGGCAGAGTTATCTGCTGCTGGTGGAACGCTATGACAACAGCGGAGACAGCGCCGAATCCGAACAGCTCTGGACTCAACTGCACGACAGCCTCACGTCCTTCCTTGAATCAAACCCCGGGAACCTGTTCTATCGCCAGGATCTCGGTCTCACCAAAGTACAATTGGGCCGGAGGCGTGAAGATTCCAGCATGATCGACGAAGGCGTCGAACTGGCCCTTGAGGCGTTCGAGGGCAACCGAAATTCCAGTTACGCCTTCCGCAAACTGGTGACGGTTCTGACACGTACCGGGAGGTATGGCGATGTTCAGAAAGTGATGGATCAGTATGCCGAGTACAAGATAAACCAGAACGACGGGTTTTATCAGCAGCTTCGCGGCTATTCGAGACCGGCGGGAACTTCCTCCCCGTAAGCCGGGTGTGCGAATTGAGCCTCCTGCCGAGGAGACTGCCCCCGCCCACGTACCCGGGCGGGGGTTCTTGTTATTGCGCGAGAACGGCAGGCCGAATCCGGGCCGCCTGCGGTTGGTCGTTCAACCGGAGAACCTGTAACCGACCCTGCGGCGGTAGGTCCCGTTCACCCGGTCCATCATCTTCTCGTCAAGAAATTCCCGCAGAATGACGGCATAATCGTCGTGGTAGCGGGCGATGGTTCTATGAACGTCCTCTTCCGCGTAGGCTCTGTCCGGTTCAAACTGGGCCAGGATGTATTGCAGCAGATGGCGGCGGCTGTGACGCGCCGACGGGGCCTTGATATCTATGCCGTCGCCCGCCGGTGGGGCTGCTTTCTGCGGGGACGATGTCCTGTGATTGGACCGGGCCTCGAGCCAGTCGTAGATTGACTGTTCCGGGATGCGCCAGTCCTTGCCGATCTTGTAGGCGAATATCTCGCCGGCCTGCACCTTGCGCGTGATAACCTGGACATTCATCTTGAGCTTCTTGGCCAGCTCGGTGGTGGTCATGAACTCCGTGTTCTTAATGATCCCTTCCTGATAAGGCACGTACAAATCTCCCTTGAGTAAGACAGTGGTAACCAGAAGTTGCCCGATTATATCACGCCAACCCCGGTTGTCAATTATTTTTTTATCGCAGATCATAATTGCGGCATTGCTGCGGATGGGCTTGTTGAAAAACGTACTCCAAGCGGTGGCGTCGGGTGTCTCTGCCCGACGCCTCTATGGATTCGTGCTACTGCCGGGCAGAGACGCCCGGCAGCACCAGTATCAATGCTTCGGTGGCCGGCTGCTGTGAGTTTTTCAACAGGCCCGGGTGAGGGTATGACTCGCTGGGAATGCTGATCCGTGACAAAGCGCGGCATCCGGTTGCCTTACGCCTTTCTTTCCAAGCCGGCCTGCCCGGCGACCCCGCACCGGGTTCATCTACCGACCGGTCGATATACCCAGACTTCGTTGGTGAGATTATGATTCGGGTTCATTGCATGCAGGACCTTGTCAACCAGCGATGGTTCGACGTGAAACGCTTCTTCGATAGCACCGATGCGGCTGGAGATGCTGTCTGAATAGAGACTGACATCCTCGCGTTTCGTGGGGTAGAGCAGGAAGTAGTCATAGATGTTGCCCATGTCCTCGGGGAAAGCGACATCGAGATCGCTCCAGTCATATATGTAGCCTCGGTTGATAGTGTCAAAACCGCCGTACACAAAGGGGAAACACCGGTAGGCATTGGGCGTGACAAACAGCACCGTCGGTTTGGTGTTTGAGAGCCTCTCAATCTCGGCCAGCGGTTCGACAATCCCCTTGTGGCCGTAGTGCACCGTAAGGGGGACGAGCAGGATCAGATTCAGGCCGATTGCAAAGCCCAGGACGCCGTTGCGCAGTCTCTTGTTCGAGAAGAAGAAACCACGCTCGACATAGTGCTGATGAAGAGCGAGCACTATCATAATTACCAGCACCGGGATGATGGGAATCATGTACCGTTCCTGGCGGTAAGGGATCACAGCGTGAATCAGGATAAACGACAGGCTGCTGAACACAATCAGCTTGTATCGCACAAAAAATCGTTTGCGAGCGATTAGGTAGAACGCGATCGGGGAAAAGGGCGGAATGAAATACCCTAATATCACCGCCACGTAGATCAGGAAATGGGTCGCATAGGTGGGGCCTCCCTGGGCCCCTAAGCTGACGTGAACCAGGGAAGTTCCCATAAACGTCCCCGTCAGTTTCAAATCCACGATGCCTGCAATAAGAAACATCACCAGCACGGTCACACCGTAATAAAGAGCCGGCTTGATCCTGCGGCTGTCAAACCACAGGATTACGGGAACGGCGCAGATGGCAAACAGCAGTTGGAAGCGAACCATCCAGGCCAGCCCGCTGATTACTCCGGCCAGGACGAGCCAGAGCGGGTGTTCATCCTTATCGTGCCGGGCGAAGCAGTAGAAAACTACCGCCCAGATAATCCCGCCCACCATCTCAATCAGGTTTCGCACGGCCAGATAAGGCAGCGCAAAATGAGCGGCCATAATCAGCCCGCCCACCATGGCCCATCGTTTCGAGCCGGTCACCAACTCAACCGTACGGTAAACTGCCCAGACTCCTATCAGCGAAAACAGCGCGTGACTCAACCGGACTCCGTACATGATCTTGTCCAGGGCATCGTAACCCATAGCGAGCATGAGCTTCATGTTCAGGTACAACGATAGAACGTACAGGGGGAAACGGGACACCTGGCCGGTCTCTTTCCAGCTAAGGAAACCATCAGGTCTCCATATTCCGTGATGCAGCCAGTGATAGGCGACCGTCACCGTCTGGAAGAGATCGTCGGAGGCCATGAATCCCCTGGAATAAACGACCGCCACGAGGCGCAGGACGATCGCGACCACCATCACCGTGGCTAAGGGATGCTTCTCAATGTACCTGGTCATACTCTCTGAGCAGAACGGTCATTTGCCGGAGATACAACATTGTTGCGTAAGCCATGCGCATGAAACTATCGGACAGACGCTTACGGGACAAGCGATTTTTAAGCCCGGTGGGTTGCGGGTGTTTTGCCGGGTACCGAGCAAAAAACGCAGACGGGTTGTTCTTTCCACACAATGTGATTTACTGTGTTGCCAAAAAGTCTTAATGTTCTACTGGAAGTGGTGAAAAGAAAGCAGGAGGGCTATGTCAGATACGAAGGACTTCTTTGACCAGCAGACCGAGCATTCGAAGGTGAAAACGGAGATCGTTGTGGACTACTTCGCAGCGTGGGCAGGGATCATGAAAAGGAAGCGTCAGAAGCTGACATACCTGGACCTGTGTTCGGGACCAGGCCGCTATAAGGATGGCACCGAGTCAACACCATTGCTCATCTTGAGTAAAGCGATGGAGCAACCCGGCTTGAGTGAGAAACTCCATGTTGCATACTACGAGAAAACGAGAGCCTACTTCGATGAACTGAAGAAAAGCGTGGAGAATCACCCCGCCAGCAGATGGTTGGCCCACAGGCCCATAGTAGAGCGCAAAGAGGTCAATCCGGCCCTGATCAACGAATTACCAATTGATGACTGTACGTTCTGTTTCATCGACCCTTTTGGCTATAAGGGCGTATCTTTGAGATTATTGGTCTCAGTTCTCAAGAACTGGGGCAGTGACTGTGTGTTCTATCTCTCCGTTAGCGGGATTAGGAGAAACGTTAAGGTCAGGTCGCAGACAGATGCTCTGACCGACCTTTTTGGCTGCGATGGATTGGAGGTTCTGCGGGAGCACGTGAAACATCGTATATCCCGTCCACCGTTTGGTAAACTTGTTGTCGAGCGGCTGCAAATGGCACTGAAACGGCACAATAAACCTCGCACGATGTATTTCCTGCCATTCGCTGTCGAGCATGACCGAAGGAACATGATTAGCCATTACCTGATCTTTCTGACCAAGCATCCTAAGGGCTTCGAAATTATGAAATTCATCATGGCGAAACGAAGTTACAAGGATCAGAACGATATCCCCTTGTACCTCTTCACCAACGTCCCGCAGTTGGAATTTGAATTCGCCGGGAAGATGGATAACCTGCTTCGCTCTCTCACTCGTGATTTTACGGGTCAGGTAATTAACGTACGAAAACTGGTTGATCTTTGTCATCGCAAGGGTTACATGTACACGACCGAGAACATTAAGAGTGCCCTGGACGTGTTAGAAGTCAGGAGTCTTCTGTCTGTTGATGTACCGCGCCAGAAACGGCCTAAGAATAAAGACGGTAAGATAACCATGGGAGACAAGCGTACAGTCACCTTCCTCTGAGTATGCAGTAATGCCTTCTACGTCGAAAATCGAGTGGACCGGTTCCACCTGGAACCCGATCACCGGCTGCACCAAAATAAGCGCCGGATGCGTCAACTGTTACGCCGAGCGTATGGCCCGCCGTCTGCAGGCAATGGGCTCTCCCAACTACAGGAACGGATTTAAGGTCACGCTCCATCACAAGGTGCTTGGGGCGCCGCTGAAATGGAGAAAGCCGCGGGTTGTGTTCGTCAACTCCATGAGCGATCTCTTCCATAAGGACGTCCCGTTCGATTTCATCTCGCAGTTGTTTGACGTCATGGTGCGTGCGCCCGCCCACGTCTTTCAGATTCTAACCAAGAGGTCACGCCGCCTTCTCAAGTTGGATGCGCGCCTTCCCTGGCCGAAGAACATCTGGATGGGCGTTACGGTGGAAAACAGCCGCTATTACAACCGTATCGATGACCTGAGAATGACCACCGCCACCACGAAGTTCCTGTCACTGGAACCACTTCTCGAACCGCTGCCCGATCTGAACTTAGCGGGGATAGACTGGGTGATTGTCGGTGGCGAGTCGGGTCCGCATGCCCGCCCGATCAGAAGAGAATGGGTGCTGCAAATCCTGAGGCAGTGCCGTGAGCAGCAAGTGCCCTTCTTCTTCAAGCAATGGGGCGGTATAAACAAGAAACGCTCCGGACGTCTTCTCAACGGAAAGCTCTACGACGAAGTCCCCACCGGTCTTCAGGACTTTCAACTCCAGGGTCGACTCGCCCTTTAGCTGAAATCGATTGACCGTTGCGGGCATTTCCCCTTTATTGAACGCCGGTTCGGCGGTCTGCCGGACCGGAACGATGCCATGAAGGAGTTCAAGGAAACAAGGATCGGCGTTCTCGCCCTTCAGGGGGATTTCGAGAAACACTGCCACCAACTCGCTTTGCTGGGTGTGGAGTCAGCGCCGGTCAGACTGCCCGGGGACCTTGAGCGAATCGACGGCATGATCATTCCCGGAGGCGAATCGACCACCATGGACAACCTGATAGACCGCTTCGACTTTCGCAAGCCGCTGCTGAGGTATGGTCGATCGCACCCGATCTGGGGAACCTGCGCCGGCATGATCATACTGGCCGGCCACTTGGAAGACAACTGGTCAGGTGTTCAGCCGCTGGAGCTGACGGATATCGATATCGTCCGTGTTGGATATGGACGGCAGATGTTCTCGTTTGAAGATACCCTCCGGGTCGATCTCGGCGAGGGCGAGATTGATCTTCCGGCGACGTTCATCCGCGCCCCCCGGATCACGCGGATGGGAGATACGGTCTCATGCCTGGCAGTGTACCACGGGACGCCTGTCCTGGTATCTCAGGGGAACCTGCTGGCCAGTTCCTTCCATCCGGAACTGGATGATGACACGCGACTGCTGAAATACTTCCTCCGGGAGTTTGTTCTTCCCCGAGGAGATCCTCGGGCGTACCGAATGTGTGCCGGAGAAGACCGACGGATTCGACTTGACGTATAGGCAAGGAACGGAATGCTGAGAGAAATCGTTGTTGCCCGCCATCAGGGTTTCTGCATGGGCGTCAAACGCGCCATTAAGATCGCCGAGGAGACGGCCCGGAATCGGGAGCCTGGCGAGAGAGTCACTATCCTCAACGAGATCGTGCATAACGAAGCTGTTGTGGAAAAATTCCGCAACGAAGGAGTGCGACAGGCGCTGTCGGTGGATGACGTTCCGAACGGCACGCTGATCATCTCCGCGCACGGCGTCGGCCCGAAGGTGATTGAAAAGGCGAAGACCAAGGGACTGAAGGTTGTCGACGCCACCTGCCCGCTGGTAAGTCGCATCTACAGGATTATCGAAAGAATCATCTCCAGGGGGTACCATATTATCCACCTCGGTGATCCGGACCATGATGAAACGGCCGGTATTCTCGGGCATGCACCGTCGAGAATATCACTGGTTGCCGATCGTCACGAACTCCTGGCGCTGCCGGACTGGCCCGATCGGAAGCTGGGCTTGACAGTGCAAACCACCGCCCACGTGACTGTGTTCGATGAGACCAAGGCCCTGGCAGTAGAAAAGTGGCCGCATATCAAGGTCTTTGACACCATCTGCGAGGCTACCACCGACCGGCAGACGGCCGTCCTGGAGTTGACGCCGAGGGTTGACCTGGTCCTTGTGGTAGGGTCCCGATCATCGGCCAACTCCAATCGGCTGGTGAATATCTCCAGAGACGCCGGGGGGCGAGGGCACTTGATAGGGTCGCAGAACGATATCAGAATAGAATGGTTCGGAAAAGACGAGAATGTAGACAAAGTGGGCGTCTCCGCCGGCGCCTCGACACCCCAGTTCCTCGTGGAAGAGGTTATCGACAGGCTGGTCGCAATCTCCGGTGGCACCGCCTGCGTCACAAGGCTGGGCCAACGAGCAGACCAGTGGAGCCGGGACACAATCGGTAAGTTGTAGACTCCGGCCGCCCTCCGAGACAGGAGTTGGCAGTAGGGCCGTCCGGCCGCACAAGCATAGATGGAGCGGGTTAGTGATGTTTAAGGAAGTACACAAGTACCTTATGGAGATGACTCCAGAGAGGCCGCCCGTGCTCCGGGAAATGGAGGCCTACGCCTCCGCACAGGGTTTCCCCATCATCGGTCCCCTGGTGGGGCGACTCTTATACCAGTTGGCTCTGGTGACCGAGGCCGGAAAGATCTTTGAAATGGGCTCCGGCTTTGGCTATTCAGCTTACTGGTTTTCGCTGGCCTGCCGTTCGCGGGGAGAAATCATCATGACCGACGGCGACAAGAGCAACAAGCCTCGGGCGCTGGACTATTTCAAACGGGCCGCTCTCCCAAGCCGGTTCAATTTCCTCGTAGGTGACGCCCGGCGGATTCTTGAGAATACGGACGGCCCCTTTGACATCATCCTTAACGATATCGACAAAGATCAGTATCCCGAGACTATCGACATCGTCGCTCCCAAACTCCGAAAGGGCGGTCTGTTTATAACCGACAACCTGATCTGGTCCGGGAAGGTTTGCCGGGAAAAGCCCGACAAAACTACGGGAGCGATCATTGAGTTCACTCGTCGCCTGTACCGGGACAGGCGCTTTTTCACCACCATCATGCCCGTCAGGGACGGAGTCAGCCTGAGTGTACGACTGTGACTGTCGCTGAAAGGCCTGTTGAAAAAGTCACCGTAGCGGGCCTCCGAAGCATTGATGATGGTGCTGCCGGGCGTCTCTGCCTGGCATTGGCACGAATCCATAGAGGCGTCGGGCGGGGACAACCGAGGTCACCCCGTGGAGTACGTTTTTCAATAAGCCCTGACCGAGGTATGACTTTCCCGGAACGAAACAGGAGCCACGCGATCTTTTTTCATGCAGGATTTTCCCGGACCGTAATGAACAAAATGGACTATCGTTACGTCATAAGTCTGGAGATGCGGATGGTTAAAGTGGCTTGATCGTTCGCCGATACTCCCGGTAAGGGTATTGCTTGAAGGCGATTGCAGTTGTCGTATTCGCCATTCCGGAACAAGACTCACGGTTATAGAAGGGTTCCATCGACTACGGTTTCACCACCGTTTAAGTGTCTGTCCTCAGGGAGACGGCTTTGGGCCACAATGTCCGAGGCTAAGTATCTCATGGCGGCAAACAATTACTGCCGGGAAACAGCAAAAACTTGTTGACAAAAGCTGGTAGGATTAGTTTATATGTAGTTCTTAGTGGTCGGTCGTGTCGTCATGTCGTTGACGTAACAGCACGTCTGTTGATCGTCGAGGGGTGTTCCTGTACAGGGATTGATCTTAGAGTGCCACATATTCACGAGGCTTTGCCTTCGTAGTGTACTTAGAGGAAAGCCTTAGGTTCTTCAGGAGGTTGTATGGCTCCCAAGAGAGCGCTGCTTTATTGTTGCGGCAACGATGACGTATGCACCGAGATAAAGAAACTCATCGAAGACGCCGGAGTAATACTTGAGATCCGTGACATTGGTGAGAACCCTCTGAGCGAAGAGGAACTCTCGCAGCTGATCGGGCACCTTGAGATCACTCACTTCATCAATACCCTGTCGGACGCTTACACCAAGTACCGTCTCGACAAGAACCTTCCCGATCGGCGACAAGTCATCGGCCTGATGGCCAAGGACCACACCTTGATCCGTCGCCCGATAGTGAAATCGTCCCGTCTGGTGACGGTCGGCCATGACCATCGCCGCATCGCCGAGATGCTGCAAATAAGCGCCGACGGCCAGTCGACGCGCGTGAATGAAGCCCCAAACCACTTCAACCGGTCGTCCGCCAAGGCAAAGCGGGTCCCCCGCGCCAGCAAGAAGTAGCTCCCTCGCTTCACTATTGATTTCGTTCCCCCGATCGCTATATTTATGCCATTGACTCTGGATCGTTGAAGAAGGTAAAGGCATGGATATTGAGCGTGAGGTTCTTCCCACTGACATACTCATAGTGGGCGCCGGCCCGGCCGGTCTTTCCGTTGCGTACAAGCTGGCCAAATTGATCGAAGCTGACGGCGGCATGGAAATGCCGGAGATTCTCCTGATGGAAAAAGGCTCTCACGTGGGCGCCCATTCGCTGTCGGGAGCGGTGATGGATCCCCGGGGCATTGCCGAATTGATTCCCGACTTCGTGGAAAAAGGGGCGCCGCTGGAATCACCGGTTACTTCCGACGCCATGTACTTCCTGGGCAGGGAAGCGTACATAAGATTCCCGTTTACTCCCCCACCCCTCAGCAACCGGGGTAACCATATTGTCTCGCTCAACAAGTTCACCGCCTGGCTGGGCGAGCAGGTCGAAGCCTGCGGGATCGACGTTTTCGCGGGACTGGCAGCCGGTGAACTGGTCATGGCCGATGGTGCCGTGAGTGGCGTGCAGACAGTGGACATGGGTCTTGACAAGGAGGGTCGCCCTAAGGCCAATTTCGAACCGGGATCAGTTGTTAAAGCCGCCGTGACGATTCTTTGCGAAGGTGTGCGTGGCTCGGTAACCCGGCAGGCATTTGAGAAGATACCAGCTCTCACAGCCGATCGCCTGCCCCAGGCGTATCTCACCGGCGTCAAGGAGGTCTGGGAGGTCCCCAAAGGGCGAATCAAGGCCGGACAGGTCTATCATACAATTGGCTGGCCCCAGCCCGGCAACGAGTATGGTGGCGGCTGGATCTACGCCATGAGCAACAGTCTCGTTTCCGTCGGGTATGCTGTGGGGCTCAGTTCTCCCGACCCGACCAACGACCCGCATCTGAAATTCCAGCGCTACAAGACCCATCAGTTTGTCCGGAAGATCCTCGAGGGCGGTTCGATGCTTCACTACGGCGCCAAGACCGTTCCCGACAACGGGTACCACTCGATGCCCCGCCTTTATCACGACGGCCTGCTCCTGTGTGGTGACTCGGCCGGCTTTCTCAATCCGCAGAAGCTGAAAGGAATACATCTGGCCATCAAGTCCGGTATCATGGCCGCAGAAACAGTGTTTGACTGCCTCAAGAGCAATGATTTCTCCGCGTTGTCACTCAGCCGTTATCAGGAACGGTTCGAGGCAAGCTGGGCCGGAAGGGAACTGTTCAAGACTCGCAACTTCCACACCGGGTTCAAAGGAGGCCTGGCCTCAGGCCTTTTCCATGGGGTGGCCCAGATGGTCACTGGCGGCAGAGGGCTGTTCGAGCGCCGCGTGAACAAGCCGGACCATGAGTACATGTGCAAGCTCGACGAGTACGGACGCCGGACCGGCAGATATCCGACCAGGGACGAGTTCAAGTTGGACAACCGGTACACCTTTGACAAGCTCACCGACGTCTACAAGTCCGGCACTCAGCACGAAGAGGAACAACCGTCGCACCTGGTCATTTCCGACTATGACATCTGCAACAATCGTTGTGCCCAGGAGTACGGCAACCCCTGCCAGCATTTCTGTCCCGCGCAGGTTTACGAGATGGTCGAGGACCCTCAGCGGGAGGGGAAGCTCAAGCTTCAACTGACGCCTTCCAACTGCGTGCACTGCAAAACCTGTGATATTGTCGATCCCTACCAGGTCATTCGCTGGGTAGCGCCCCAGGGAGGCGAGGGCCCCAACTACGAAAACATGTAGGCGGCCTCAGGCGGCTGCCGATGATCCCGGGCACCGGCGGCGTGGTGTGCCCGGCGGGAAAGAACACTTGCTATCGCGACACTCGGAATGATTCGGGTGGTGACGGCGAGGCTCCTGTTGTCGTCATGAAAAAGCTCCCTGCAGGGCAGGGAGCTTACCGGTCTTTGCGCGGCTCGGTAAGAGTCGCTTACATGTAATCTGATCTGCGCAGGTTTTTCTCGACGTTGTTTTCGATGTCGGAGGCCTCCATCAGATGCTGATACCAACGACCATAGCACTGTTGCTGTTTGGTCTGCAGGAGAATGGTACGCAGGGAATCGCGCTGCTCGGTGAACTCGGAGATATCCGCGCTCTTGCGGCCCAGGAGTTCGAACATAACCGTACCCTTGTCGTGATCGACGGGGCCGGTCCACTGACCCGGTTCCGTGAGCGAAAAGGCGGCGCCTATTCCTGCCGGACCGCGCCCGTACTCTTTGATATAGGAGTTCCGCCGGAACTCGTCGGGCACCCTGTATTCCTCGCCGTACTTCTTTGCCGCGTCTCGGGGGTTGGCGCCGCTCTGTATCTCAGCCCAGATGGCGCTGGCCGTATCACGGCACATTTGGGCCACCGAGCTTTTGACCATATCCATTTTCACCTTCTCGCCCATGTCCTCATAGGCGGCAGGCCCGGCGGGGCGACGTTCATCAAGCCGGACAACGAACAAATCAGACGCGTTTTCCAGAACTTCTGACACGTCACCAACTTTGTTCTCGAAAGCGAAGTCGCTGGCAGCCCGATCGGCGCCGAGGTACAGGATGTTGCCGTTGCGAACAAACAGGCCGGTCTCCTCGACCACCAGATTCATACTCTGGGCGGCCTCGGCGAACCCCTGATCCCGGGCGGCCGCCTGAAAATCATTGAGGGTGTTGAAGCACCCGGCCAGGTTTTCTTCCGATGCCTCCACCTTGAGTAGTATGTGCGAAACGTGGGCTTTCTTGACCTTCTCCTTTTTCTCTTTTCCGGCGACCTCCTCCATTTCTTCCTTGTAGCCGTGATGCATGAGGATGTGCCACCCGAACTGGGTCCGGAGCGGTTCGGACAACTCGCCCTCTTTCATCGAGAAAGACAATTCGTCAAACTCAGGCACCATGCGTCCCTGCGCAAACCAGCCGAGGTCCCCACCGTCCTTTCCCGAGCCGTCCTCGGAATAGGTCCTGGCCATCTCGGCGAAATCAGCCCCCGCCACCAGGGAATCATGTATTTGCTTGCTGCGGAGGTAGATATTCTCCCAGTCGAGCGGGGAGGGCTTCTTCTCGATCTTCACGAGGCTCAACGCAGCGCGACCTGCGACGGTGTATTCATCCTGGTGCTCGGCGAAGTAAGCTCGGGTCTCCTCGTCAGTGAACTTGGGCGGCGGGCGCGAAAAGCGGGCGTAGGTGACATTGATCATGCCCGCCTTGATTCGCTCCGTGGAGGTGATGAAATAATCCCTGACTTCAGCCTCTGTAATGTGGGCAGCCTGAACGACCGCCTCCTGAAGCTTCAGCTTGAGGATTTCGTTTCTGATGTGGGGTTCGATCGAAGACCAGTAGGGCGCCATCTGTGGGTCGGCCATGGCGTTCACGTATTTCTGATAGTCAAACTTGCCCTCTGTCTGAAAATACGGCGTCTGCTGCAACTCCTGAGGAGGTGACATGCGCAGGTATCCGTACAGTTCTTCTTCGGTGACCGTGAGCTTATGCCTGGCCACCTGCTGCATGATGAGACGGTCATGCAGAAGCTGGTTCCAGGCATCCTGCTGGATCTGCCTGACCCGCGAATCGGGCAGTTCCTCTTCGCTCTTGTCGGCTTCGGAGCGCAGCAACGTGCTGAAGATCCGGTTGTACTCCTGCCAGGAGATTTCCTCGCCGTTTATGACGGCGGCCACATTGGAGCCTGCGTAGTCGCTGCGGCCGGACATGCCCATCCCCCATTGCAGGACAATCATGGCCACGAAAAAGAACAGAACAATAATAATAATCGGGAGAATCATTTTGCGCAATGCGTCAAACATTCGCCTTTACTCCTTCGCCAAATGAGAGAACGCTCTCGTTGTCGTTCCGGCTCTCGTGCCGTAACTGATTAAACAACCAATATACGCCGGCTTCGCGAATTTTCAATAGTAACCGACAAGATATTTACAAAAAGGTTTGTCTTTTCAGCCCGGATTGCAATATCTTGGCGACCGATGGTATAACTTCTATGATCAGGGTATCGACCATATCAGCCGCTGTCTTAGTGATTGCCTCGCTGATGGTTACTCCGTCGGCGGAAGGTGCGCAACGGTGGCCCATCGACGGTGCCATTGATCTCTCCAGCACCTTTGGCGAGATCCGCGAGAGGCATTTCCACGGCGGAATCGACATCCGGACCGGGGGAAAGGTGGGGACGATCGTGTTATCGCCCGCCGACGGCTACGTCTGGCGGGTGAAGATGTCCTACTACGGCTCCGGCAAGTGCCTCTATATCATGGGGGACGACGGTCATATCTACGTCTTCGGACATCTCTCCGTGCTTGCCGGCAGGATCGATCACGCCGTCAAAGCGGCCCAGGTGACCGCTCGACGATATTATCTCGACGTTTACTACCCTCCCGATTCGATCCGGATAAGCAAGGGCGAATTCCTGGCTCATAGTGGGCAGACCGGCGCCACCGCGCCGCACCTTCATTTTGAAGTTCGGAGCGCCGCCAACGTTCCCGTCAATCCTCTCACGCATGGCTTTGATCTGCCCGACAATGTCCGACCCTTTTTCCGACGCCTCGGTTTCCAGATGACCGATGATCGCTCCCTGTTCCTCAACGGTCGGCGGCGCATGTTTCTCGACGTCGTCAGGCAAAAGAAGACCGGCTGTTTCACAATCGACACGCTGTTGTATTTCAATCGTCCTTTTGGGATTCTGGTCGACGGTTACGATCTCATAAGAGTGGGCGGTATGAGACAGGCCATCTACGATCTGACCGTATACGTCGACGGCAAGCTATTCTACGAGTCCCGATATGACTCGCTTGATTTTGAGACGACCGATGCCGTCCTTCTGGAGTATGCCTATCTCGAGGCGGTAGACGGCCGCAAACGGGTGCGGCGGCTATTCAAGAGTCCGGGCAACCGCTTCGCCGGAAGCCGGGGCAGCGACCGACGCCGCGGCGTGTTCGGCCGGGGGGGTACCGAAAAGGTCGGTCTTCACCAGGTCCGGATTGTAGCCGAAGACTGCTCCGGCAACAGGGCGGAGCTTTCATTCCGGTTCTTGTGGTGCCCCCGCGAGAACGTCTACGAACTCGACTCCCTTGTGACACGCCCGGCCGACACCAGTCTGTTCTTTTTTACGCCGATAGCGGGCTACGAGAAATTCCGGATCGATTCCGTACTGGCCCTTCTGAATGTGCACGGACGCTGGGGACCACCACCGACGGTACATGTGAGGCAACTCAAGAAAGGCCGGCTCAAGTGTGTAGCGGTAGGAGGGGGAGTAGAGGTCGCGGTGCTTCGCCTCTTCCTGGTCACCGAGGGCGGCGCCCTGATACGTGATCTGCTGTTCAACGGTATCCAGGAGAGCCAGCCCGATAGATGCGAACTGTCCTATGAGGTGATTGACAACGGTTTGCTGATCACGGTCAAGTCGCCGAACAAGCGCGGATCACACTCGCGGATAGAGCTGTATTCCGGGGATTCGCTGCTTGGAATTGAGTATCCGCAGTATTTCGAGATGAATCGCCATCTCTGTTTCATTCCGCCGCGACCGAACTACGGCAGGATTGACCGGGTCGGCGCGGCCATGACCCGGGATACAACCCGACCGGTAAGAATCTTTCTGGACTCGCTGAACATTTTCGCTGTCGGGTATGAGACTGAGCAGGAGATCAGGCTGGACAGTTCTTTCACCTTGCATTGTGATCGGAGCAACTTCTACGAGCCTCGTTTCATTGAGTTGCACAGTAACTGGGCCTACATGTGGACTACACTGGGGCTGAACTCCGCTCACTACCGGATATTACCCGAGGCTTTCGCCTGCCGGAAAGAGTTCACGCTTGCCCTGCGTACCGCTGATCTACGCAGCCGGGAGTTTCCCAGCGGAATCTGCTGGCTGGACAAGGAGAAGAACCGGTGGGTCTGGCTGGACGACAATCTTCACGGCGACACCCTGAAGGCCGCGTCACTGGGAGGGGGGTCGTTCGCGGCCTTGTTCGACTTAGACCCGCCGGAGATTCGCCACCTGAATATACGGGACAGCCGGACCTACAGCGATCCCCGGCCGCTGATCAGTTTCCTGGCGGTGGACACCCTCTCCGGAATCGACGATGACCAGGATTTTCTCATCAAGCTCGACGGCAAGTGGATGATTCCCGAATACGACCCCAACACCCGCAGGTGCGTAACGAGGCCGCTGGAATCGCTGAGTCCGGGGAAGCACCATCTGGGAATAATGGTCTACGATCGGGCAGGAAACCTCACCGAACAATACCTGAATTTCTACGTTAAGGGTACCGAGGAAAGCAAAAGCCGCAAGTAAATCGAGAGGCTGCATTTGTTCATACCCATAAGGGACGACGCTCCCACCATCCGCAAGCCATACCTGACGGTGACCCTGATCGTGGTCAATTCGCTGGTGTTTCTGTACTCGGTCTTCCTGGGTCAGCGTGGGTTTCAGATTTTTACCTATCAGTATGGTTTCATTCCCTGCGAGCTTGTCTCGGCGGTGGAACTGACCCCGCAGATTCCCGCCTCGGTCTACCTGACGCCGTTCACCTCCATGTTCATGCACGGCGGTTGGCTGCACCTGATCGGCAACATGCTGTTTCTGTGGATCTACGGCAACAACGTCGAGGACTACTTCGGCCCGGTCAGGTTCCTGCTCTTCTACCTGGCCTCCGGTCTGGCCGCCATTGCGCTGTACACGCTTTTTGGCCCCGACTCGCAGGTTCCCCTGGTCGGGGCTTCCGGGGCCATCGCCGGTGTGATGGGGGCGTACATGTTGCTGCATCCCCGGGCGCGCATTACCGTTCTGATCGTTTTTTTCTTTATCCAGTTTGTGACCCTGCCCGCCAAGGTCGTGCTGGGCATATGGTTTGTTTATCAACTGCTGATGTCGATCGGCGGCGGCGCCACCGGAGGCGGTGTGGCCTGGATGGCGCACGTGGGGGGCTTCATCTTTGGCTGGGGAGTGCTGAAGCTCGTGCTCAGGATCAGGGGACGGGGGGCTACTCCTTCCGGGGGACAGCGGGTCTACCGCGTGCACTGGAACTGACAGTGTGAACCGCTTCGTCGGTTTTCGGCGGATGGTCACGGCCTTGCGAACCATAACCGTGCCGAGTATGCCGTAGCGTCGCCAAAACCGCTTGACTATCCTGCTTGACATCCCATATTGAGCGGCCCTGAGAAACCAACCCGAACGGCGTTAGTACAGTACGGGAGACGAGTGAAATGATAACGAAACAGCAGGCTCTTGACTACCACAGCAGGGGCAAACCGGGCAAGGTTGAAGTCAATTCGACCAAACCTTGCCGCACGCAGTTGGATCTTTCCCTGGCGTACACCCCCGGAGTCGCCGATCCGTGCATGGAAATCCATAGAAATCCCAGTGACGTTTACAAGTATACTGCCAAGGGGAACCTGGTGGCGGTGGTGTCCAACGGCACCGCCGTACTCGGTTTAGGCAATATCGGCGCCGCCGCGGGCAAGCCCGTGATGGAAGGAAAAGGGGTGCTCTTCAAGCGGTTTGCTGATATTGATGTGTTCGATATCGAGCTTGAGACCGAAGACCCGGACGAAATCATCAAGTGCTGCCAACTCTTAGAGCCGACTTTCGGCGGCATCAACCTCGAGGATATCAAAGGGCCGGAGTGCTTCTATATTGAAGAGACCCTTCGAAAGACCATGAATATCCCGGTCTTTCACGACGACCAGCACGGCACGGCGATCATCTCCGCAGCGGCGCTGATCAACGCTCTGGAGCTATTGGAGAAAGATATTGGCAACATCCGCGTCGTCTTTAGTGGGGCGGGCGCGGCCGGTATCGCCTGCGCCAGGCTCTACTGCTCTCTCGGCGTGAAGCCAGAGAACATCCTGATGGTGGACTCCAAGGGCGTTATGTATGAGGGCCGCGGCGACAAGTTCAACAAGTACAAGCAGGAATTCGTGCGCAAGACGGAGGCGCACACGCTGGCCGAGGCTATGGTGGACGCGGACGTTTTTGTCGGCGTCTCGGTCAAGGACATTGTCACCAAGAAGATGGTCCAGTCGATGGCAAAAGACCCTATCATCTTTGCCATGGCCAATCCCGATCCTGAGATCACCTACCCCGATGCCGTTGACGCCCGGTCGGATGTTATCATAGCTACCGGGCGAAGCGACTACCCCAACCAGGTCAACAACGTGCTTGGGTTCCCTTTCATATTCCGCGGTGCCCTGGATGTCCACGCCACGGCCATAAACGAAGAGATGAAAATCGCCGCCGTGAATGCGCTGGCAAAACTGGCCAAGCAGGACGTACCCGAACAGGTCGCCAAAGCGTATGGAGTGGACCATTTCAAGTTCGGACGGGAGTACCTGATCCCGAAACCGTTTGATCATCGCATTTTGGTATGGGAAGCAGCAGCCGTGGCCCAGGCGGCCATGGAAACGGGTGTGGCCCAGCGTCAGGTGGATATCGAAGAGTACAAAAACGAACTGGCCGCCCGGATCGGCCAGGGACGCAACCTGATGCGCGTTGTGACCGGCAAAGCTAAGCGTGATCCCAAGAGGATCGTCTTTCCCGAAGGTGACTCCATACGCATTCTCCGTGCCGCTCACATTGTGGTCAAGGAGGGAATCGGCCGTCCGATTATTCTGGGCAAGCCAGACGCCATCCGCGCTCTGGCGCGTGAGCACGAAATCGAGTTGGACGATATCGAACTTCTCGATCACCTGGCCTCCGACAAGATAGAGGTCTATGCCAACAAGTACTACGAGAAACGCTCTCGCAAGGGAGTGACCCTGGCGCGCGCTTTGCGCCGGATGCACGAACGCACTTACTTCGGTATCATGATGCTGGAGTTAGGTGACTGTGACGCCGTCCTGTCCGGAGCAACTATGGACTACCCCTCGACAATTCGGCCCGCTCTGGAGATAATCAGTCTGAACGAAGGGATCACGCGGGTTTCCGGACTGTTTGCCATGATTCAGAAGGATAAGGTCTACCTCTTTGCTGATACCATGGTCAATTCCGATCCGACGCCCGAAGAGCTGGCTGAGATCGCCCTGGGTGCGGCCAATACAGCTCATGCTTTCAATCTGACCCCGAAGATTGCCATGCTGTCGTTCTCCAACTTCGGTTCCGCCCGTCGTCCCGAATCGGAGAAAGTGTCCCGAGCGACCGAGATCATCAAGCGCAAGGCTCCGGATCTGATTGTTGACGGTGAGATGCAGGCCGACACCGCCCTGATGCCGGAGTTCAGGCAGAAGTACTACCCCTTCTCGCAGTTGAAGGACGAGGCCAATGTGCTGATATTCCCCGATCTAAACTCCGGGAGCATCGGCTACAAGCTGGCGCAACGGTTGGGCGGCCTGCAGGCGGTGGGACCGATCCTGGTGGGATTCTCCAAGGCGGTCCATGTGCTGCACCGGACGCTCGATGTGAATGAAATCGTCGACATGGCGGCCATTGCCGTCGTAGACGCCCAGCAGTAGACCTTGTGGCAATGCGGGTCGGGGCAATATGCGGCTCCGGCCCGGCGGAGTGTGGTTTATAGGAACGCTTGCTGTCTGAGTTAACCGGGGCAGCCTCTGTTGACGCAAAAAACATCCTGAGCGGCATTTTAGATTGCACTTGTCTCCTTTTCGCGGTAAACTTATTCCCGTCGGTTTCGATATAGTCAACAAGTGCGACAATGCGGACGAACCGCAGGCGCAATCGCAGCCGTGATCGGCTCGACAAGTGGCTGGAAGTTAAAGGGATTTAGCTTGGGCATTTTCGACATTCTCTCCAACGACATCGGTATTGACCTGGGCACCGCCAATACGCTCGTCTATGTTCGTAACCAGGGAATCGTGCTTAATGAACCCTCCGTCGTGGCCGTGGAGAAGTCAACCGGCAAAGTGCTGGCAATCGGCTCGGCGGCCAAGGAGATGATGGGTCGCACGCCGGGAGGGATATCAGCCATCCGCCCGCTGAAGGACGGCGTTATTGCCGATTTCGAAATATCCGAAAAACTGATCGCCGATTTCATTCGCCGCGTGGTCAGGCACCGCTATCTTATGAAACCGCGAGTGGTGATATCGGTGCCGTCCGGCATCACCGAGGTAGAGAAGCGGGCCGTGCGCGACTCGGCTGAAAACGCCGGCGCTCGCGAGGTTTACCTGCTGGCCGAACCGATGGCGGCCGCGATCGGAGTCGGCCTGCCGGTCGAGCAGCCCTCAGGTAGCATGATTATCGACATCGGCGGCGGCACCTGCGAAATTGCCGTTATCGCCCTTAACGGGATTGTCAACGATATCTCCATCAGGGTCGCCGGTGACGAGTGCAACGAAGCCATGATCATGTACCTCAAGAAGAACTATAACCTGCTGATCGGAGAGTTGACCGCCGAAGACATCAAGATCAGACTGGGGTCGGCCTATCTGCTGGACAAAGAGCTGTCCACCGATATCAGGGGCCGCGACCTGGTGGCCGGGGTGCCGAAAAATCTCAAACTGTCCTCGGTGCAGGTGCGGGAAGCTCTCGCGGAAACGATCGACAAGATCGTGGAGGCCGTGCGCCAGGCACTGGAGCGGACACCGCCGGAGTTGGCCTCGGATATCCTGGAACGCGGGATAATCCTCACCGGCGGCGGCGCTCTTCTGAGGGGACTTGACAAGAGACTGCGCCAGGAAACCAACCTGCCCGTCAACGTGGCTGAAGATCCGCTCACCTGTGTTGTCCGCGGGACAGGGAAGGTGCTCGAGGATTTCTCCGCCTACCAGAAGGTGCTCGAGAAGAGCCGCCGGGATTGAGTAGAAATCCGTTCCGGAGCTACAGGCCGGGGATCGCCCGGCTTTTTTTTGTTCTGGATTGCAGCGGGCATTAATCTTTTCATTGGGCTGGTGGTCTTACATTTGAAAGTTGAAGCGTATGGCCAAAGATGGCAATGCAGTTATTGACGAACTGGCGACCAGAGCGAGAGCGGGTGACCGCGAAGCCTTCTCGCAGATCGTGCGGCTGATGATGAACAAAGTGATCGCGCTGACATACCGAATGACGGGAGAGATCGAAAGCGCCCGTGACCTGACCCAGGACACCTTCCTGGCCGCTTATGAGAAGTTGAATACTTTCAGGGGCGAAGCATCTTTCAAGGGCTGGCTGTACCGGATCGCCACCAACAAAGCCCTCAATCACCTCAAGTCGGCCTCTACGAGATCTACGGCGCTTGAGGATGCTGCCCCGCAGTTGGTAGCACAGACTGCCTCGGCTTTCCCCGACCCTGAGCAGGTCACCGCCGGCAAGCTGCTGATCGGCGATATACTTGATTTCATGCGGCAGCTTCCTCCTCAGCAGCGGCTGGTCTTTGAACTGCGGTTTTATCAGCACATGCCGTTTGAGGAGATCGCCCGGACTGTCGGCAGGGCCGAAGGTACCGTCAAGACCCACTACCGCCAGGCGGTGGCCAAACTCCGCCGGCACGCCCGGGAGAAAGGCTGGAGATCATGAACTGCTCTGACTTTCAGGACAAACTCGCTCTCTACTTCGGGCAGGAAGAACTTCCCGAATCGCTGGCCGCCCATCTGCGGCAGTGTGCGAGTTGCCGGTCGTTGTGGGAAGAAATGAACAGCCTGGCGAGAGTCCTGCCGGATGACGCCGCCTTCCATCCTGATGAACGATCCACCGAATTGCTGGTCTCGCAAGTCGAAAACGCCCTTACGGAATCGGCCGTCGCGCTACCGAAACGCGGCTCGTGGCTTCAAAAGCTCGATCTTGCCACCCGCTGGCAGCGAGCACTTCCGGCCGCCGCCGCCGTCGCTCTCGTCGTGGCCGTGGGCTGGATGTCCTACCTGTCCGGTCTCTCCACCGGCGTCGACCAGGCCGCGCAGAAACCAACCGCTGATACCTTCGATATCCTCCTGGCCGATTCCGAACTGGAGGAACCGGACAGCCTCACTCTCGATGCCCTTCTTGAGGATTTCGCGGCAGGGCAGCACCTGGACATCGGCGAGAGGTTGCTTGATGATATCAGTGAAGAGGAGTTCGAGTATCTCAACAGCAGTTTTGACATAGGAGACATATTATGAAGCTCTTAGCCCCTGTTCTGATTCTGGTGGCGGTCTTTGCGGCTCCCGTGGCACCATGCCGGGAGGCTGCCGTCAAAGAGGGTGTACAACACCAGTCACGGGTTCCTGGAGAACACGGAAACGGGAGCCCGGTGTACGCCCAACTCGACAACGCACATGCCCAGCGTCAACTCGAGCGCCGGCGACAGGCGCAACGACAACACGAAGAGCAGGCTGAAATGCACCGGCAGGGCAAATACATTGCGCAGTTGCGGCTGCTAAAACTGCTGGAACTGCTCGACCTTGATCAAGATCAGGAAGTCACATTTATCACTGCCTTTCATTCTATGAGGCGGGATGGTGGCGATCTGGACAGCCGGCGAGTCGCCCTTACGGAACAGCTTGCCGACGGCCTGCGCGAGCAGACGATCTCCGATGATCAGACGTACGATCTGATCGACAAAATCGCGGCCATCGAATTGCAGAAACGCGAACTGATGGACGCCTTTCTGAAGCAAGCCCGCGAAATCCTCTCGGCGTCACAGTTGGGCAGATTGGTCGTATTTCAGGATCGGTTCGAGCTGGAACTACTCGAAAGAGTGCAGGGATTTCGCAAGCTTGGCCGTAGAGGAATGGGTCCGGGAAGCCCCGGCCCATCGAATGAACCGTTTGAAAACAGGTAAAACTGAAACGATAGCAATGAGAACGAAAGGAGAAGCCATGAAGAAGTTCACAATCCTTACGCTGATCGCCCTCCTGTTGCTGGCCGGTGTCACTGCCGCCGGTCCCGGATGGCGCGATCGAGGGAGTGGTAACGGCCCCATGCAACATCCACGCATGGGCGGGCAGTTCGACGGACCCGGCCCGCGCCCCATGATGGGGCACTGTCGCGAAGGCAAGGGCATGAGAGACGGAGGACGCGGCCCGGCCATGATCCTGGCTATGGCTGACGAGATCGGCCTGACCGATGACCAGGAGAACAAGCTCAAGAAAATGACGGTCGCCTTCCAGACCCTGATGGTCGACCTGCAAGGCGCTGTCAAGAAGGCGCAGATCAAAAAGAGAGCGCTGATGCGTGACCGCGCCGACGAGAAGGACGTTGCGTCCGCCATTGATGACGTCTCGCGCCTGCGTGCCGATTTGCAGAAGGCGCGCTACGGTCATCATCAGGAAATCCGCGCCGTTCTGACCCCTGAGCAGTTGGACAAACTCGACGATCTGTGCAAGATTCGAAAGGGAGCCGGTATGAAGGGCCACCCAGGCATGAAGGGTCACCGGGGCAAGATGGGCTGGGGGCAGAGCTGGTTCTTCGACGACGATGACGGCTGACAATAATCGGGGCGCTGTCAGGCCCCAAGTCTACATGACGGCGAAGCCCGCCTCCCACGTGGACGCGGGCTTTGCTTTGCCTGTGACGAAGATCGAGGGGAGTAGGACTGAGGGAGTTCCATCCGACCGCTCAGCGACAAAGTTGTTGACACACGGTACTGCCGAAGAGTAATTGCCATCAGTCATATGGTGGGCATACTATGAAGGCATCAGAGCACAAATACCACTACCGGCTTTATTCCTCGCCGCTCGTCTATTGCGGCCAGGAGGTAGTCGACTTCATTAACACTCGACAGGGTCATATCAGCTTCGAGTACGCCGGAGAAGCCAGACCAGTCTGGAAGGGGAAGCCGCCCTATAGCAAGGAATCCTTCCATCTGTTTCAGCGCGAACCGCTCGAGGGAGATGCCTTCACAGTGATTCTCGAAGACCTCGGAACCGATGGGCCGCTTCTCCAGTTCGATCCTTATGCTCTGGTCAGTCGTGGGGCCTTGCCTCTGCGTAGTGTGATTTCCAAAGACGTTCCTGTACACGTGTACTTCACTCTGACTGCAATCGCTAACCACGAACTGCGAAGTCACTTACCGGATATGTTTCCTATGGAACTGCCACAACATGGACCTGGCAATTGGTCGGCCTACATATCATCCGGCACACTTCCATTTCTGACTTCCGGGAAGCTACCGGAATTCAGGAAGGACCAACCGGAACTCGATGCCTTCCTGAGCGCGATTGAGACGGTACTTGAGGCAATCCCGAGGGAGTATCCCGGTATCAGAGCCGAACCGTCCTGGCGACCCAACATCAGCCAGCAAGAGCGGGGAAAGGAGCTCGATGAGAATGAACCTGCCCCGTCGACCCCAACAGAGCCGCCTGCCGGTCCGGTTGGCGCCAGAGTGGCGGCGGCGGCGAGTGAATACGGCACACCCGAAGACGCTCTCGGATATGAGACTTATGCCAACGCTCTGGGGGACCTGATCACGCACCCAGATACGGGGACACCGCTCGCAATTGCGATTTGTGCGCATTGGGGAATGGGCAAGACCACCTTGATGCACTATATCAAGAAGCGTATTGATGAAATCGGTCTTGAGTCGGGAGAGAGATACGTCAAGATCGACTTCAACGCCTGGAAGTACTCCAAATCTGAGGCGATATGGGCGGCGTTTTACAGCGTGATTCTCGCCAGTGTCGAGAAGTCGCTGAGTCGCGGAAGACGTCTTTTATTTCGCGGTCGCGTGGCCAAAGAAACCCATCCGGTCCGGTTCGCCGCGTGGTGGGCCGGAGCGGCGATGTTGGTGGCAGCGCTCGCCTTTCTGGCATACTCCCTGTTTTCACCGGAGAACGTCGCTACAACCGGAGGGCAGGAACTCCAACTGAAGGAGATCACCACCGTCATAGAGAACAGTCCGACACCCGACTCCACCACGACCCTCATTACAAGACAGCCCAAACCGTCGGCAGAGCCGTTCTTTTCGCTTGGCTCTCTGAGCCTGAAAGAAGCGATCCCACTGGTTGCCTGCCTTGTAGGGTTGATTAGTACGATCTGGGGTCTGTGTCGTTCACTGTCAAGGCGTATCCTGGGCAAGGTAAAGAGAACCGGCACCGATCTGCTTCCGGTCACGCAGGCAGACGTTGTAACCTACGTTGACAGTGTCATGGACTGGCTGAAACGGCAATTTGAACGCGAAAAGGTCGGCATCAAAGGTATTCGTAAGATGCCAAGCCGATATGTCATATTTGTAGATGATATTGATCGTGTTCAACCAAACAAAGTCATGCAGATGATGGAGGCCATCAAGCTGTTTCTGGAGATGCCAGAGTTCGTATTCGTGCTGGCGATGGATGCCAAAGTGGTGAGACAGGCGGTCGGTGGGCATTACGACTTTATGACTGAGACCGCCGATGAACGTGAGAAGATCGGCCACGACTATCTGGAGAAGATAATACAGATTCCCTTTTATCTGCCTGAGCTTGCTCGGTCAGATCTGGAGAACCTCAAGGATCAACTGCTGAACAATATCATGAAGCCGATCAAAGCGGCTCCTGAGGGAAAGGGCTCGGACGAGAAGCCGTCGTCAGAGCCGGAAGACACACCTCCCGATGAGTCTACCGAGACTCCGACCGGTGTGCGCCCCAAGGAAAAACAGCCCACGAAGGCTCAGGCAACCATCGACGAGAAAATGAAAATGGCTGTAACGGACGACGAACAACTTGCCGTTGATCCGTTATTCAAAGATGGGTTGAAAATGTCCCCGCGACAGGTCGTTCGTTTCTGGAATGTTTACTTATTGGCGCGTCATATCTATCTTAGGCGTTTTCCAGCCACAGGATCCCCGAAACCTGTCTTCACGAAATGGATTGCGCTCTCGGTGAGGTATCCGTTTGATGTCAAGGAACTGGTCACGGTTTGCATCGACACTGACTGGCCTGCCTCCTGGCAGACTGTGATCAATAGACTCGCCAAAGAACACGGTGGAACCGCTAAATGGGACACCATGCGCAAAGGTGACTTGGAACAGCTTACGGGCATGCTTGACAAGCACATTCCTTCCCCTCAGGATGTACACCCGTTCGTTGACATCACCAACTGCTTCAATTTAGCCTTGGATTAGTCAGGCTGGCCGGTGTCGTCCCCCCCTATGGGCGGCAGGTGCGACAGGGACTGTAACCCTCGTAGATCGCCTCCTCTCGCGTCTGGAAAACACGGTAGCTGCCCGCCTCAAGATTGGCCACGGAGCGACAACCGGGGCGGTGCAGACGAAAACGCCCGTGCCTGACAATATAGTGGCTCTCCGGTTCGCGAGTAAGCGAGAACAGGCCGACCTTGTTGTCCATCGCCCACCTCTGGGCAGCCAGAAACTTTTTTATCCGGGGACGGTCAAGCTCGCTCTTCTTAAACAGGAGGAGATAGGCCAGCCCGTTTTCCAGAATGGCCTCGCTCACGGAGACGGAATCGACATAGATGAATCCTAACAGGCGACCGTATTTATCGCGCCGCCTGTCGGCGAACTCGATACGGGTCGGTCTTCCGAGCACCATCTTCTCAAGAAACGCCGTCGCTTCATCGTACAAAGGTGAGCCTTTTTCAGGAGCGTCTATGTTCGCCAGACGGAGCTTGTCGCCTCCCCGCAGCCGCACGGTATCGCCGTCAATTACCTCTATGATTGTCAACCGGTCATCCTCCTTCACTTCCGGTTTGGGATTCTGCGCCACGCGGAAAACGATGATCAGCCCCACCGAGAAGACCACCGCGGCCCACCTGGCGAAACGTCCCCTCGTCCACCGGACTGTCCTGTTATACGACTGAGCCATCAACGCGCACCTCCGAATAACCGCGGCCGGTAGGCCTTACTTCGACGAGTTCCTCGACCTGGTCCCTGATATCCTCAATATGTGTTATCAGCAGTATCTGGGGAAACCGGTTTTTCAGATTCCCCAGAGCCTTTATAATGAGATCCTTGCGCTCCGAATCCTGGGAACCGAACACCTCATCGAGGATAACGAACGACCGGCTCAGACCCGCCGAGTCGGTCAGGGCCAGCGAAATCGCCAGCCGCAGGCACAGGTTGGCAAGGTCCTTCTCGCCGCCGGAGAACCGCTCCACGCCGAAGAACTGCCCGCCGTCCATGACTCGCAGATCATAGTTATCGTCCAGTTCGACCAGACTGTACTTGCCGTCGGTCATCTCAGAAAACAGACCACCGGCCAGATCGGCCAGGGTAGGTCGGATACGGGCAATGAGATGCTTGCGGAACTCACCGAAAAGCCCGGCCAGTTTCTCACCATAGTAGCGGGCGCCACGGGTCTCTTCCAGGTCGGCCTCGAGTTTCCTGAGCGAGTCTCTCTGTTCGCGTTTTATTTCCAATTCCCGCTGGGTCAGTTCGAGTTCTTTGGAAATGGTGAGCAGGCTGCTGCGAGCGGATTCGGTCTCCCCTCTGGTTGTTTCCAGATTCGTCGTGGCCGCCTCATATGCTTCTTCTCTGTAATTGAGGTTCTCACGTTCCGCGAGCAGCATGTCGAGCGACTGCCGATTCGCTTTCAGCTTGCGCTGGAGTTCCTGAAGGCCTTTTTCCACCTGCGGTTTTCGAGTCAGACTGCCGGCCAGCCGGTCGCGTTTTGACTCGGCTTCCTCAAGGTGTGCCAGCCTGGTCGTGAGGTTATCGAACTCCCTCTGGTCAAACTCGGTTTCTTCCAGTTGACCGGCCAACTCCGAGATCTGCTTGTCCAGACTTGCCAGACGGCGCGAAATGTCTGCCGCCCTCTGCTGAAGTGAGCGATTCTCTTTTAAGAGCGCGTCGCGGTTGACGACCGCCTCGTATCTGGCATGGGCGTCTTTTTTCAACTCCTGAACCAGGTTCCGCAGTTTGTTGCCCTCTGCCAGTTTCGCTTCGAGCTTTGCCGCCGTGGATTGAAGGCTCTCTGTCATCTGGGACTGTTCACGTTCAAGATGTTCGCGGATGGCGGGCAGGTCGTCGCCCAGGGGACGGTGACAGCGATCACATACGGAATCCGGCCCGAACTCGGCGATAGACTCCATCTGGTTGGCGAGCCGCTTGAGATCCTTGTCAAGAGCCACTTTGGCGCCCTGCAGGTGTGAGTATTCCTCTCTGGCCCGTTCAAGCATAGCCTCGTGGTCTTTCAGGCGTTCGGCAATGTCGGCGGGAATCCGGCCGACGGCGGTTTCGAGCGCCCCCAGGCGGTCCTTATTGGAAACTGTTACCTGTTGCGTTTGCTGGAGCTCCTGCCGGGTTTCCCTGGCCTGTACCTGCAAACCCGACTGGAGAGTAAGCATGCTCTTGTTTTCCTTGTGTCTTTCCAGGCTTGCCCTGATGACCGGCAGATCCCGCAGTTGCTTTTCGAGTTCTTTCAAGTCCCCCTCCGCGGTAGCCAACTCGGCCGCTTCCCGGGTCAGATTGTCCCTCTGCTCATCGAGTGCCGCCAGGGCAGTTTGCTCAGCCTCGATCTTAGCTTCCCGTTGCAGCCAGGTTGACCTTGTCTCCTGAAGCTTTGAGAACCCCGAGACGGCTTGCTTCAGGATATTCTCAGCTTCTTTCAGCGCCGCGGCCTGAGTCTCCTTCCGGGAGTTCAGTTGCTCCAGGCTTTCGCTCAACTGCTCGATTCGGAACTGCACCTCCTGTGACTGTGCCAACTGCCGTTCCATGAAGGCTGCCTTTTCGGCTGCCAGTCGGGTATCTTCCTTGACCCGGCCGACGGCCTTGTCCAGCCGTTCGATGCCAAGCATCCCGGCCAGGTGGTCCCTTCTTTTCGACGGCTGGAGATCGGAGAGGGCGTTGAGTTCCTGCTGGCGAGCTAAGAAGGAAGTCATGAACCCCCTGAAATCCAAACCTAAGAGCCGGCGTACGCAGGCCCTGGTCTCGTTTACTCCCACGCATTCCGGGGCCCCGTTGTGATACAGGCTCACCTCTGCTCTGCCGGAGCGACCCACCAGGCGACGGACCACGCGGTAGTTCTCGTCAGCCAGGCCGAATTCGAGGGCAACCTCGCAATTGTCGTTCGCCGATGCCGACTGCGACTTTATTTCGTCTTTGCCGCTTCTGGCCGCCTGGTTACCGTAGAGAGCCCAGGCAACCGCCTCCACCAGAGAGGATTTACCCGCCCCGTTGGGGCCGATAATGCCGATCACCCGGTCCGGGAAACCGAGGCGGGCATTCCTGATCACCCGGAAGTTGCTGATTGTCAATGACATCAGACGCATATCAAGTTCTTATGTACCGCATTTTCGGCTCATCTGTCAAGCATTCTTGGGGCAGACGGGGCATCTGCCGCCCACGGAAACTGCTTATCCTGCCGCCGAGACCGGTCGCCGTGGATTTGCGGGGGTGGAAATATATGGAAAATGTGGGAAAAAAGGCTCTTTTCTCTTGACAACACGGCGGAATAGTGTTATTTATTGTTTGAGTGTGTGTCAGTTGCGTTCTGAGTCCGAGAGCCAACTTGTTGATTCAAGAGTGCAGCGACAACAAGTACCTGCTTTATGTAAACTCGATAATGTTTTTGAAACCAACCTGAATCCGTATAGGCTCAGGCGCGTTGGTGTGTTTTTTACATTTCTGCTGTTTTTCAGCGGAAAGATAGAGAGCGACCGGCGAGTTGCGGTTTCTTACATCTGAGAGTTTCCGTCCACAGTTTCTATCCATTGCCCTAACCGTTTGAACAACTGCCCACTTATTTTTGGTGGTTTACAATCAGGAGGTAATAAATAGACAAGAAACTGAAAATGAGAGTACGGAAGACTTGACATATTACTTACGGCAAAGACGGGGCTTTACATCTGTAAGCTCCGACTCCAAAAGAATAGGAAGAATATGAATTCGTTGACCGAAGTTACCATCCCGGCATTCCCTAGACACTCCTTGGGATGTGGCGGAACGCCTCATGACTGCCGACATGAATATGACGGCTGGTCCGGCGATCTGCCGGCTTCGAAAGACGAGTTTGAGCTTTTCCTGACTTTAAGGAGGAAATAAATGTTAAAAAGACTGATATTCGCAGTATTCGTGTTGGGTTTGTTCTTTACCCTAAACGGTACAGCAATCTCAGACAGCGCTCTAAAAGACTGGAGTGAACCGGCTTACGTGGCTCCAGTCGTCGATGCTGACGTGCCTCAGGAGTTCCAGCAGGCTCAGGCTCTGTATAAAGAGTTTGATCCGGCCGAACATCTATACGTCGGCGACGACTTTAATTTGATGCCCAGAGAGCGTTCCGGCTGGTTCTGCGGCGCACAGGTGCCCTACGGCAGCTACTCCTGGTTATGGCTTGTGCCGGACGGCGGAGATTCCGTCTACGCCAACCGGTTCGTGATGCCTCAGGGCCAGATGGGCTGTACCCTGACGTACGCCTGGGGCGTGGTGTACTACGGGAGCGGGGGCCTAAGCGTCGGTAATCCGACAATGCGCTGGTACCTGTGGGAAGACAACGGCTTCGGGCTTCCCGGCACGCTGTTGGATTCCGTGGACAGACTGATTATGGATCCAGCAACGACCACTGGCGCCTGGTGGCATGGGGTCGACTTCTCTCCCGCCAGCAATTCCACAGGCCTTTGGCATGTGTTCGACGAGGGTGAATCATACCTTGTTGGGTGGAAAACCGTCCAGGATCCTCAATCCGGTGTCGACGACGTCATCGGTACTATCTCTGATGACGCCGACGGCCCCTATCTTGGCGAGAAGCGCGGCGTCATGATGCGCGATAATGTCTGGGGGACGATGTTCGATTTCTTCGGAGCAGAGCTCTGCCAGTGGATCGACATCGAGTACTGCGGCTGGGAAACGCCGCCTTCCGATTGCTATCAAAAGACGGAGTTCGAAGGGATCACCCATATTACTGCCCTCCCGCACTATGGCACCCTCACTGAGCAACGCTATCAGAGTTTCATAGCGACCAAGCGTGAAACCCTGTACTCGGTGGAAGTGTCCGTCTACGGCGGGGCGGCTGATCCTTTGTATCCGGGTGAAGGTGACGGCAGCCTCGACGTGTCCGTCGCGATTTACGACGACAACGCCGGCTTCCCCGGTGCTCAGGTCGGATCGATGGTCACCTGGCCCGGTGGCACCTATCCGTTATTCCCGTCGAACATCGAGTTTGACATGCTGGGAGAAAACGGCGGAGACAACTTCGTCTTTGAACCCGGTCAAATGTACCATATCGTGATCTCCACGAGCGGTATCGCGGGCCTCACCTATGAGTACATCGCGATAAACGTTGATTCTCCATCGGGTAGAGCGGGTTGGTTTGACACCCACGACACCGAGGGTGGCGGTAACATCTGGTACGTCAGCGGTTATGACTACGGCATCTTTGTCAATGTCTGTACCGACGCCTTTGACGAGTGCCAGTACTACTGGACCGGCTACTATGGCGGCTCTGTTTACCCGATTCCGGACGCCAACCCGATTCTCGGTTGGGGTCAGGCAATACCGACACAAGGCGACGAGTGCGCGGTTCGGTATATCGAGATCTGGATGTACCGCCATAGCGTTGGTGACGCCGAAAGGCCGGACATGTACACCTACAACTCCGAGGTCAACGTCTACTCCGACGTGGACGGTGCGCCCGGTAACCTGCTTGGTCAGATAGTCCTGACACCACAGGATTACGCCGATGCAGGCTACACCGGCCCCGATTACTTCGGCTTTATTCCTATTCGCATATACGACCTGAACATAATCGTTCCTCCCGGCCAGTGCTTTATCGAGCTGCGGTCCTTGGCCCCGGACCAGGACCATGGTATCCGCTTGCTTATGGCTACTGACGGTGAAGGCCAGTACGCTGGAGGCCTCTGGTGCTATGCTCCGGCTTTTGGTGGCTGGCTTAACAACCCGTTTGGCTGGGTCGAGCCCGCCGCGGCTGATATCGAGGCGGAGATTTGCTGTATCCCGTACAGCGAACGTGACTGCTTCGAAAATGAGCGCGCGGGTGAGGACTGGTTCACCTACCAGCACGACTATGCTCGCAGCGGTGCTTCGTACAACTCTGTTGGCGAGCACCCCGAGTGTAATCTGAACGTGAACTGGTACTATGAGCACCCGTCCGATATGTCGTTATACAATAGCCCGGTAATCGTTGGCGACAAAGTGGCTACCGGCTTTGATTCACACTACAAGGTGTTCGACCTGAGTAGCGGCTCCGAGCTCTACACGCTCACGGGTCCCAACTTCGGGGCGTGTCGCAGTACTCCGACCGTGGCCGTGATCGACATCGAAGGCACACCGACGGAGGTGATCTTCATCGCCGGCGGTACATCTCAGGGCGTGGCCTGTCACGACTTCTCCGATGGCTCTTTGATCTGGGAGCGCGTTGTTACCGGTCCGTCCACCATGTATGGCTATGTTCTATACAGTTCCTTCACGGTTCTGACCATTGGCGACACCGAGGTTCTTTACTGGGCCACCGAGGACGGCAACATCATGGCGGCTGAAGCCGCCACCGGCGCCCTGTACGCCGGTTGGACAGCCGGCCCCAACGGCAACCCGGTCAACGTCGGCATGCCGATAGCCAACAAGTCAGGTTGCACCGATGGTGAGTACCTGTACTTCGGCGCCTACACGGCCACCGTCGTGGATGGTGACATTTTCAAGGTCGACGGCGCCACCGGCGCGTACGAGACGCTTGTCATCCATGGCGGCGGCCTACAGGCCACCACTGTCTATCCTGATGGCCCGCAGGTTGGCGAAGGCTTCACTGGTGGGATCGCCTATGAGGACGGCATTATCTATGCCAATAGCCGTATCTCTGATGCTGATCATCCGGGTGATGGTGTTCTCTATGCCATCAACACGGCTGACCTGTCGATCAAGTGGGCGGTCGCATCGGCCCGTGTGTGGTTCGGTACGCCTGTTATCGACATGGCCAGGATCTATTGCGCTTACCTCTCCTACTGGGTGACCCCGCCCATTGGTGGCCAGGCGGCCGCCTTCAACAAAGAGACCGGCGCGTTTCTGTGGGCTTTTGAGCCGCCCGGGGGTGATGGTTACTGGTGCGACCCCCTGCTCACCTGTGAGCCATATGGCTATCCTGACCACCTCTTTCTCAACGGTCACCAGGGCTTCCTGAGTTGCGTCAACACCAGTGACGGCACCGAGATCTTCCGTCGTCGTTTTGACTACGGCGATTACTCGAGGTCTTGTGGTCTGGCGCTGAGCGCCACCCGTGACCTGGTAGCCCAGAATAACTTTGGCGGTCTTGCCTGCCTGAGTCTGGACCTTACTAAAGGTGACCGTCCGCGTCTGCAGATCCAGACCTACAATCCTGAGATGGCGGTTGAGTTTGGCGCTGCTACGAACCTCCCCGTAGAGACGCCTCCGCTTCTCTACAACAGTGGTTGTGCTGATCTCACGATCACCGCCATCACTGTCGATCTGGAATGCGACGACAACTACGTTCCTGAGTTCTCCGCAATGGCGGTTCGCCCTGACGTGATGGATCGTGCGTCCAGCATTGCCGACAAGCTCACCAAGGGCTTCGAGGCGAAGGCTCCACGCATGACCGAGTTTACGGACGATGACTTTGCGGTACGCTCCGAGCGCGGCGAGAAGATACTCAACGCCGGCGCGATGGTGCTTCCGGACGTCCTGAACGATCCCCCCATTCTTTTACCTGTGATGCCCTACGCCCTGGGTGCGGATGAAGAGATCACGGTGACCTTCGACGTCAACCAATCGTTGATCTCCCGTGGTCCGCAGTACTTCTGTATCGAAGTTGAGAGTGATGACCCCGACTTCTACCTGAACAGCGGCGCCTTCCCGGCCCCGACGGGCGACAACGACTTCCCGTCGATCTCCGTGACTCTCGTCGGCGGCTGCTTGCGGCAGTATGCTGAACTGGAGTTCGGTGAGGCGTCAGACAACGTTCAGTTGGTCTACAACACGGGTTGTCTGGGTGACGCCGACGATGGTCCGGGCTTCACGATCAACGCTGACGCCGGCTCGTTCTTCCAGGGATCGTACGTCTATGCTATTACCCAGCACCGTTTGGCGACGGCTGCTCCGGATTGGCGGGGCCGCGGCGGCTTCCACCTGTCCATGCAGGCTGATCCGAACTGGTGTGACGGCATGTGCGCTCCGAACCTGACCGAAGACGTTCAGGTTGGTGAGATTTCCAGCGATGGTGAGACGTACGACCCGGTGTATGCCACTGTTGTGTGCAAGAGTTACCTCGACTCCTGTCAGAACTTTGACGACGGCACCGGCGTATACGTCTGGTACAATTACGACTCTCCGTTCGATAACGACTCCACGATGGGCCTCTTTCTCAACACGCGCACTGTTGGTGCTAATGGGATAGCTGCCCTGGACGACTTCACGGTCGAAATCATGGAGGTTACCGAGCGTAACGACGCGGAAGTCCTCGGTTGGAAGTTCGGCGCTATCATTGACTACGATATCGGTAGTGACACGGCCGACATTGACCGCGACGTTTCCACCGCCTGGGCTTACACCCTTGGCGGCGGCGGCGACGTGGTCTGGGGTGTCATCAAGTTACCGTTTGGTTGTGGTGAAGCCGACGGCGAGAACTACAACTTCGAGCCGATGAAGAACGTGGTTGCGATTGATGCCGGTCAGGCTCTGTGGGGTGACTTCTTCTGGGATTCCGCTTACCACTATATGACACTGGATCCCGGCGCCTACGGCCACAGTATCACAGGTTCCTTGGCCGACGACCAGGAGTTCTTCTGCACGATCACCGAGAATGACTTCGAAGGTCTGGAGACCTACGTGTTTGCGGTGGCGCACTTCGCGATGCACGGCGTAACCGATCCCACGGTTTCCGATGAGTTCGGTCATATAGCGCTTCTGGCCAATAAGTGGTGCGGTTTTGGTCGCGGTGACGTCAACGACGATGGCGCAATTAACCTGGCAGACTTAGTCTGGCTGAACAATTACGTCCATGTTGATGGTCCGGGTCCGATACCGTTCATGCACTGCGGTGACGTTGACGGCACACCTGGTGTTGACGCCGGCGACGTTACTTTCATGATCGACTTCTACTTCGGCGATGGCGGCTGCCCGATATCGGGTTGGGCGTTCTAATTTGACGCTACTGTCGATCAAATGAATAAAGAAGCGAGGATTCGTTCCTCGCTTCTTTTTTTTGCCCCGGCATTTTGAAACCCTGCCGCGTTGCATTCCGCGGTTGGAGGACTATATTGACGCTGATGATGGAAAGCGGCAACGGAAACCGGGATTCGAGAGGGAACAAACGGCGCGGCGTTCATTCACAGCATGGACCTTCGGAGGGCTGCTCAGCCTGTCCCCGCAAGTGCGGGGCCGACAGGTCGTCCGACAGACTCGGCTACTGTGAGACCCCAAACGGATTCGCCATCGCCTCGATCTGCGCTCATCGGGGAGAGGAACCGATCCTCTCCGGAACACACGGTATCTGCAACATCTTCTTCGCCCACTGCAACCTCCAGTGCATCTACTGCCAGAACCACGATATCAGTTCTAACCGGATACCTGCGTCCGTCTACGATATGGAGCTTTCGGAAATCATCCGTCAGGTTGAGACCATTCTCGACGCAGGCGCGACCGGTGTCGGGTTTGTATCTCCGTCGCACTTCGTGCCGCAGATGCTGACGATCATGGATGCTCTTCGTGCTCGTGGCAGGCGGCCGACATACGTTTTCAACACCAACGGCTACGACCGCCGGCAAACGATAACGTCACTGGAGGGTCTCGTCGATGTCTACCTGCCCGACCTGAAATACATGGATGACGCTCTCGCCCTGAGATACTCCGATGTCGAGGATTACATGGCGACGGCAACGGCAGCTATCAAGGAGATGTTTCGCCAGAAGGGCAGTGAGCTGACGCTCGACGGGGACGGCCTGGTCACCAGCGGCCTGATTATCCGTCACCTGGTCCTTCCGGGGCAGGTTGACAACAGCAAGGCGGTGCTCCGGTTTATCGCCAGGGAGCTCTCGCCGGACGTCCACGTATCCCTCATGTCCCAGTACCACCCGACCCCGGCGGTCGCACACCACCCCACCTTAGGGCGAGGCCTCACCCGGGATGAGTACGACGAAGTGCTTGATGAGTTCGAGAACCTGGGTCTGCATCGAGGCTGGCGGCAGGACCTGTCGAGCCCCAGTCACTATCTCCCCGATTTCTTCCGGCGACATCCATTCGAGGAATGAACATGGACAGGCCGAAGGCATCGCCCGGCGATGAGCTGAAACCGCTCGGACGCCGCACCTGCATGGAAGACCAATTGTGTCCTGTGCGGCGGTGACCTATATTTGACTTGTGGTACCTTTCTGCAGACGCCATATGAGAGGCGGTCCCTGCTCCCTTCGCCGCCACGCGATCCTGCTGGCGGTGTGCCTGGCTCTGATCGGCCTGTCGGTTATCGAGTCCGCTCGGGGTTGCGACGAGACCGTGCTGATCGACAGTGTGGAATACACTGTCTCTGATCGCTGGTGCGGAAAGAGAATCGACCCCGAGCAGATGGCCCGACCGGACCGACTTCTGCCCCTGCCCCGGGAGTTGACTTTCGAGGATTACCGGATCTACGTGGCGCCGGACGCCGGACGGGCATTTGTGCAAATGGCCGCAAACGCCATAAACGACAGTGTCGTTCTGATAGTCGACTCCGGGTACCGCTCCGTGGATTACCAGGCGCGAATCATCGCGCGCCGTCTTGCACGGGGACAGAGTTTCGCGGAGATCATGACTTTAGTCGCTCCACCAGGATACTCCGAGCATCATACGGGCCGGGCTTTCGACCTTGTGCCCAGCAACGCCGGTTTTGCCGACACGGAGGCGTACCGGTGGCTGTCGCGCAACGCCGACCGGTTTGGGTTCAAGGAAACACTCCCGCCGGCCGGGGAGGACTCGGCTGGTTGGGAACCCTGGCACTGGGCATTTCTTGCAGACACAACCACATCCGCAAAGAGCACGGAAAGCGACCCCACCCGCGACTGATCTACTCTCGTAACACGCTAACACACAACGACATACAATGCCCGACGGGTGCGCCTTTTTAGTTGATTTACGGGCGTGTGAGGCCTAACTTGAGATGTTGGATAACAAGTTGGATTAGCATCAACCAAAGGAACCCGCCGCTATGCCGCTCGAACGCGAGAGAATTGAAGAAATCTTCCTTGAAGAGGAGATGAAGTCCTCCTACCTCGACTATTCCATGTCCGTCATCACCAACCGGGCCCTGCCCGACATCCGTGACGGCATGAAGCCCTCCAATCGCCGCATCCTCGTAGCCATGAACGATCTGAGTCTCAATCCCGGTCGTCCCCACCGCAAGTGCGCCAAGATCGCGGGTGACACGTCGGGCAACTATCACCCTCACGGGGAACAGGTGGTCTACCCTACGCTCGTGCGAATGGCGCAGGATTTCAACATGCGTTATCCTCTGGTCGACGGTCAGGGGAATTTCGGGTCCATTGACGGCGACGGCGCCGCCGCCATGCGATACACCGAAGCAAGACTGACACCTATCGCGCTTGAAATACTGACCGACCTGAACAAGGATACCGTCGACTTCATCGATAACTACGACGGCACTCGAAAAGAGCCGCGGGTGCTGCCGGGCAGGTTCCCCAACCTAATTTGCAACGGTACTACCGGCATCGCCGTCGGAATGGCCACCAGTATTCCCCCCCACAACCTGAGCGAAGTGTCGCAGGCCATCCTCAGGGTCATCGACGACCCCGACTGCAGCAACCAGGACCTGATGGAGTATATCCCGGGGCCTGACTTCCCCACCGGGGGCATTATCAACGGCGAAGCCGGTATCAGGCAGGCTTACGAGACGGGCAAGGGGCGCCTTCTCGTTCGCGCCAGGGCCGGTATCGAGCGAATGAAAAGCGGCAAGGAAGTGATCGTCATCACCGAAATCCCCTACCAGGTTAACAAGTCCAACCTTCTTGAGAAGATCGCCGACCTGGTGCGGGACAAGACCATCGAAGGTATCTCCGACCTGCGCGACGAATCGGATCGCGACGGTATGCGCATCGTCATCGAACTCAAGCGAGAGCAGCAGCCGGATATCGTTCTCAACCAACTGTACAAGCACACCACCATGCAGGTGACGTTCTCGGTGATAATGTTGGGGCTCGACCACGGCGTGCCGAAGCTGATGCCGCTCAAGCAAATGATCCAGGCTTTTGTCGATCACCGCCACGAGGTCGTCACCCGGCGGACGGAGTTCGATCTGCGCAAGGCCGAGGAAAGAGCGCACATCTTAGAGGGCTACCGTATTGCACTGGATAACATCGACGCCGTCATCGCCCTGATCAAGAAGTCCAAAGACGCCCCGACCGCCCGCGAAGGGCTGATGAAAAAGTTCAAGCTGAGCGAAAAGCAGGCCACGGCCATCCTGGAGATGCGGCTGCAGCGCCTCACCGGCCTGGAGCGCAAAAAGATCCAGGAGGAATACCGCGAACTGATCAAGAACATCAGTCAGTTGAAGGCGATCCTCGAATCGGTGGCGCTGCGGATGAACATCATCAAGGAAGAGACGGTCGAGATCGATAAAAAGTACGGCGACGAACGCCGCACCGAGATACAGGAAGCCGCCGAGGATCTCACCGTCGAGGACCTCATCGCCGAGGAGGAGATGGCCATAACCATCTCGCACCTGGGTTATATCAAGCGGCTGTCGGTCTCGGCGTATCGTCGCCAGCACCGCGGCGGCAAGGGCGTGATCGGTATCGAAACCAAATCGGACGACTTCGCCGAGCATCTCTTCATCGCATCCACGCACGAATACATCCTCTTTTTCTCCACCAAGGGGCGCTGTTACTGGGTGAAAGTGCACAGTATCCCCACGGGCGGCAAACTGGCCAAGGGCAAGCCGATCGCCAACATGTGCCGCATGGAGAGCGGTGAGGCCGTCACCGCCTTCTGCAAGGTGCGCGACTTCCCGTCGGACGAGTACGTCGTCATGGCCACACGCAACGGCATGATCAAGAAGACGCCGCTGGATGCCTTCTCCAACCCGCGCGTGGTCGGAGTCAACGCCATGAACCTGCCGAAGGACGACGAACTGATCGAAGCCGCAATAACCGACGGCTCCTGCGAGATCGTCCTGGCCTCCCGTAAAGGAATGGCCATCCACTTCCCGGAAAGCAAGGTCCGGGGCATGGGTCGAACCGCATACGGCGTCAAGGGAGTAAACCTTGCCAAAGGCGACTACTGTATCGGCATGGTAGTAGTGCGGCGCGACTGCTCTCTTCTGGTTGTCACCGAAAACGGCTACGGCAAACGCTCCCAGATAAGCGACTACCGGATCACCAATCGCGGCGGCAAGGGGATCATCAACGTCAAGACCTCCGAGCGCAACGGCGAAGTGGTCGCGATCAAGGAAATTTTAGACGACGACGAATTGATCCTGATCACGAAAAACGGTATCGCCAACCGCCAAGCGGTAAGGGACATCAAGGTCATCGGCCGCAACACTCAGGGGGTACGGCTGATTTCACTTAAGGGTGACGATCTCGTCACCGACGTCGCCCGCCTCGCCAAGGAGGGGTAGGGGGGCGTCGCTACCTCCTACGGACACGGCGGTGGTTCGGGGCCACTGTTAAACATATAGTCCACTAAGTAGACCAGATCGGCGATGTCGATCGGTTCTACGCCACTTCCGTCTATGTCGCCTTCGTCGGAGCAAGGCGGGGCGGGACCACCGTTGAACATTAGATCGACCAGGTAGACAAGATCAGCAATATCGATCGGCGGCACTCCGCTATGGTCTACGTCACCGCGGATGGCACAGCATATGGGATCGCAGGCATCGCCAATACCGTCACCGTCGAGATCTTCTTGATAATGGTTGAAGACTGAGGGACAGTTGTCCGAAAAGTCGTAGATACCATCACAATCCCAGTCATTAGGAGCCGGACAGGGAACCACGTGAAAGCAGTGCGGACCATCCCAGGAGGGGGTAAGCGGTCCGGTAGCGGCGTCCCACATCCAGTCGCCGGCTGGCGGAAACCAACATGTGTCCAGACATATCTCACCCTCATTATAACAATTCCCTACTGACAGCAACTCAATAGTGAAGGCTATCGAGTCATAGTAGGCTGGGAATCCACTGCTGCACTCCGCCAAGCCGAAGAAGCCGACCGTATCGGCTCCGGAACCGTCGCAACTGAACGGAATGATTGCCACCACGTTGAATAGTCGTTGGCAATGACAATTGGTATCAGTGTCACCTCCCGTGGTCGAGTACCACTCAAGTCCTGTAGGAGAGTATACGCGAAATCCACTCGTCATGGCCCGTACGGGTCGCCACTGATCATTGGTCACGCGAAGGTGAAAAGTGGCGTCCCTCCCGGACATGAGTCCCCCGGGGTATAGTTCACCATCAACATGGTCCAGTGTGATCGACCCGCTGATCGGGGCGTCACACTCCGAGGTTTCGTCACAGTACATCCCAATGGCGGAACTATGGAAAATGAAGTACGTCAGGTGCCACAAATCATGCACGTTTACACCAGCACAACCACCAACATTCGCTGCAATCATTGATTCAGGCGGTGCGCCACTGATCGCCATCCAATCGACCATCCACACCCAGTCCACAATATCCGGTCCAACGCCATCGCCGTTTATATCACCGCAGACGTATCCCTGGGCGGTGACATTCGCCACAAGTAGCAGACTCAACACAACCATTACCACACTACCGCATTTCATGGCTACTCCCTCTTTGAAGCTTCATATTCTGCCTCCGTGTCATGTACCAGAGTAGGCATCCAGAGAGAAACTCTACAGCCATATACCCTGGATGTGCACCACCTTACATTTTAGTATAAGGAAACTGGACTGGTGTGTCAAGTTTTTTCTGCGTTTGGAGCCAACCCAAATCTTCCCCCCTGCCGGAACTGCCTGCAAACAGGGCGTTTAGGGGCTATGGTACAACGCTTGAGGCATACCACCCATCCTCTACATCAATGAAACGGTAGCGACAAGGCAGGCATAAGAAAACCCCGCTCTCGTGGGGAGCAAGAGCGGGGAAAACACTGCAGGGAGGGTACAGGTCGAGGCAGAGGGGCGGCTCGCTATTTCAGCAAGACCATTTTTTGCGACTCTGAATACTCGCCCGTGTCCAAACGGTAGAAATAGACACCGGACGCCACCGGCGCGTGGTCGGCATCGGTTCCGTTCCAGTCAACGAAGTGATTACCCGCCGACTGCGTTTCATCAACCAGGATGGTGACCAGTCGGCCCGCGACGTTGTAGACCGACAGTCTCACGCGAGAGGCACGAGGCAGGGAGTAAGCGATAGTCGTGTTTGGGTTGAACGGGTTGGGGTAGTTCTGCGCCAGGTGAAACCGGGCGGGCAGTTCGTCGGGGTCATCGTCGACATCAAGACTGAGTGTCCACTGCGCCACTGCCGCGGGGACGTTCGAGATATCGGCCGGGTTGCCGGACTCGTCGACTGCCTTGACGGCGACATAGTACAACTGTCCGGGCGTCAGACCGGTCAGGGTCCAGGCCTGAGGCGACCCGGCCGCAAGCGGCGACGGAGGGTTACCCATGGTGGTGACGAAGTTCCAGTTCGATTCCGTTATGGCCAGGTTGGACGCTTTTATCACGTAATGATCCGCCGTGCCGAGGTTGCCGTCGTCACCGGGAGCCGTCCAGACGATGTCGATCTCACCGATGCTCACACCCGGACTGGCGACGAGATCGGTGATTGCTCCCGGGGCTGTCTGATCGTCGTCGGCGACCGTAACGGCGGCAGCAAGGTTCGATATGCCGGACCAGTTGGGGACTTCGTCGCCCGTCTTGATTGCGAAGAAATAGACGGTGCCCGGCTGAAGGGCGATAACTGTAAAGCTCTCACTGCTTCCGGCCGGCTGCGGCGAGGGTTCGCCGGTGACCTGCCTGGCGCCGTCCCAGTCGGCCACCTCGGCCGAGTATCGTATGTCGTAGAGGCTGGCAGTACCGACGTGGCCGTCGGCTCCGGGGGCCGTCCAGGTGAGGGTCACGGTGGTGCTCGTGGGGTCGACAGCCAGCAAGTCGGATATAGTAGCTGGTGCTTCCTGACCCTGCGCCGGTTCGGTCGTTACCGTCAATATGTTCGAGAGAGTGGACCAGTTGGGTACCTCGTCGCCCGCCTTTATGGCGAAGTAATAAGTCGTGTTTGGCGTCAGCCCATCGACCACAAACGATTCCTGACTGCCGGCGGCCTTTGGCGACGGCTCACCGCCGGCCTGCGTGGCGGAACTCCAGTAGCCCTCGGTGATGACGGTGGTGGAATACCGTATGTCGTACGTTGTCGCGGTACCGGTGTTGCCGTCGTCTCCCGGCGCCGTCCAGTTCAACGTGACCGAGTTCGAGGTAGCGTCGGGCGCCATCAATTCCGCAGATGCTCTGCTGGGCGCCAACAGCGCGGATACGATCAGCAGCATCGGGATCACCATCTGGGGTAGGCCCGGAAAGATACGGTACAAGCAGCCCGTTACGCCCATAGTTATCTCCCTTATCAGCAACCTGGACATTCCTTGCAGCCATTGGTTGCAACTGTAGTGCCGAGGCGGTCGAAACTGTCCAAGTGGCACGCCATCAGGAAGTTAGGATCCATATCGGAATCCCGCTCCCGGCTCCAAAGAGGTGCCCGGTGTATCATTGGTAACCAATGGTCAATCCGTGAACACAGGCCGTCGGTTCCGTCTGGCGGCTGTACTTTCATCCGGTTACCGTCACCGATCAGTCACGGTACATTGCCCCCGTCCTCTAAGCGTTGAATCGGTAGTTCCCACTAAAACTGAACACGCTCCCGGCCGCGAGGCGCAACGGGCATTCTCCCCAAACACTGCGCGCCGGGCAACGACACGATAAACGTTACCCGGCGCAGTGCTGATAGCGGACGAGTACTTACCTCAGACTCACGGTGTGCTTGCCTGAAGATTGGTGATGGCGTCCGGGGGAGTCTGGTCCGGTATGATTGCGCTGACAACGTTGGAAAGCGCCGACCAGTTGGGCACTTCGTCGGCCGTCCTGACGGCGAAGTAGTATGTTGTCTCCGGCTGCAGTTCGGCTACCGCGAACGTCTCCTGGCTGCCGGCAGCCTGGGGCGCAGGTTCACCGGTAGCCTGTGCGGCCGCATCCCAACCGGCTTCCGTGATCGGCGACGTTGAATACCGTACGTCATAGACGCCGGCAGTGCCGACGTCTCCGTCATCGCCGGGCGCGGTCCAGGTCAGGGTCACGGACGAGCTGGTAAATCCAATCGCCTGCAAGTCGGCAATGGCGTCCGGGGCGTTTTCTTCGGGGCCGGTACTGGCGCCGGCGACATTGGATAGCCCGGACCAGTTGGGGACTTCGTCACCCACCTTGATCGCAAAGTAGTAAGCAATGCCCGGCGACAGACCACTTACCACGAATGACTGGGCGCTACCGGCCACCGCAGGCGACGGTTCTCCGGTCACCTGCACGGCCGCGTCCCAGTTGGCCTCGGTAATGGCAGCGGTCGTGTACCTGATATCGTACGTACTGGCGGTGCCGACGTTTCCGTCATCACCGGAGGCAGTCCAGGTCAGCGTCAAGGAACTGCTGGTGGGATTGACCACCTCAAGATCCGCCACGGGAGCGGGCGCATCCTGTTCGGGATCGGTTGTGGCGTTGACGACATTCGACAGAGCCGACCAGTTGGGTACCTCGTCCGCAACCTTCATGGCAAAGTAATAGATCGTACCGGGATCAAGGTTGCCGACCGAAAACGATTCCTGGCTCCCGGTTGCCTGTGGCGCCGGCTCGCCGGAGACCAGGGTAGCCGCGCTCCAGTTGGCTGCCGTTATGGCGGAAGTGGAATACCTGATGTCGTACTCGGCAGCTGTACCCACGTCGCCGTCGTCACCAGGCGCCGTCCAGGTCAGAGTAATGGAATTGGGACTAGCACTGCTCGCAAGAAACTGCGCCCGCGCCTGGGGCGGCATACACAAGACGCTGATCAAACAGCCCGCGGCTACGACCGATCGCAGGACGCGCCAGGCTGACCGGTCGCTCAACAGCAAATCTCTCATGACTTTCTCCATGGTTAGGCTTGTGCCCGTCGTTCGGCCCGCAGCAGGGCAAGCAAACGCAGTACCGCCCGGCCCCCAATCGCACAGGTCGCGTGCAGCGAGTAACTTAGCGGCTTGTTCGCAAAGGCGTTCTTGGGATCCGGCGGCGTTTCAGTGTGCGAATCCCTGCCAGTGACCAGCGTTTCAACACGAAACACCCGACTGTGCTCAAGGCATGTGCCTGAATTGTGGCCGGACAGATGGAGGCGCCAGGGCAATGATTCCCCTGCGGCGCGGGCGGCGCAGGAAGGTCACTTGATCAGTTTCTGGCGGTATTCCTTGTATTTCCTGAGATACTCGCGGATCCTGGATTCCCGGCCGACATCATTGGGCTGGTAGTATTCCCTGCCCTTCAATTCCTGCGGCAGGTATTCCTGGTCGGTGATGGCGTCCGGAAAATCGTGGGCATAACGGTAGTCTTTGCCGTAGTCGAGCGCTTTCATCAGGGACGTGGGTGCGTTGCGGAGACCGAGCGGCACGGGGAGAGAACCCATCTCCGCGGCGTCGGTTTGGGCTCCGGTAAAGGCGGTGTACGAGGCATTGGACTTCGGTGCGCAGGCCATGTAAATCACGGCCTGAGCAATGGCTAATTCCCCTTCGGGAGAACCGAGGAAATGATAGGCGTCCCGGGCGTTGAGGGTCAGCGTGAGGGCGTACGGGTCGGCCAGGCCGATATCTTCCGAGGCAAAACGGACCAACCGCCGGATGATGTACATCGGGTCTTCGCCACCATCCAACATTCTGGCCAGCCAGTAGAGGGAACCGTCCGGATCGCCTCCGCGAATAGTCTTGTGCAGGGCCGATATCAGGTTGTAGTGTTCTTCCCCGGCCTTATCATACAGGGGTATCCCCTTCTGATGGACCTGCCTTAGTATCTCCAGGGTGACCGGTTTGCCCCGGCCCACGAAAGCCGCCGCAGCTTCCAGCAGGGTGAGTCCCCGGCGCGCGTCGCCATCGGCAGCCGCGGCGATAAAATCAAGTCCGGTGTTATCGACGGCCAGGTCCATATTGCCAAGACCGCGCTCCCGATCGCTCAAGGCCCTCTCGATCAGCGTTCTGATATCCTGCTGCGACAGCCTCTGGAGAGCGCAGACCCGCATCCGCGAGAGCAGCGCCGAGTTTACCTCGAAGGACGGGTTCTCGGTCGTGGCGCCGATGAGTATGGTATCTCCTTTCTCGACGTACGGTAAGAAGGCGTCCTGCTGCGCCTTGTTGAAGCGATGGATCTCATCGATAAAGACGTATGTACGGCGACCGGACATCTTGAAATAACTGGCCGCCTTGGAGATCACCTGCTTGACCTCTTTGATACCTGAGACTACCGCCGAAAAGCGCACAAACTGCCCTCGGGTCGACCTGGCAATCAGTTGGGCCAGGGTGGTCTTTCCGGAACCGGGAGGCCCCCAGAAGATCAGTGACCCTACCTTATCGTTTTCGATGGCCTGTCTTAGAGGAGTGTTCGGCCCGACAATCTTTTCCTGCCCCGCAAATTCGTCAAGAGTCCGGGGACGCATGCGGTCAGCCAGCGGTGTCGCTGCTATTCGGGCCTGCTCGTCAGGTTCCGCGCCGTCGGTGAAAAAATCCATGCAATAATATAGACCGGGCGCCCCGGCCTTACAATCACAAATTGCGCCCTGAAGAATCCATTGAGGCAACGGTAAGTCTTCGACTCATAGATTTCGCAACAAGTCCGATATGCAAGTATAGTACCTGCCACCAGGAGCGAAAGCTCAAGACGGTCGAGAGAGAGGCGCAGGCCGGTCCGGGCGCTTCCCTTGCGGGCTGCCGTCGCTACCGGTGACAGCGAACCAGTGTGATTTAGGGAGGGTACGATAATAGGACAGGGGGATTGTTGGTGTCGCAGACATCTTCGGTTGTGAGCACAGAGGACACCGGCTCGGACGGGCTTGCCAAGCTGCGGATTGCATTCGTGAACTGGCCCGTGGATGAAAGGAACGTTACGTGTTGTGATCTTTTGGATGGAACCGACCTGGGAGAGTGCGACCTTGTCTTCTTTGACCCGCTGCAATTCGCGAGAGATCACCAGCTATGGACGAACGTTGAAAGCATCTCGGAAACCGGGTACGTTTCCCACACCGAGACGGAGTTCCTGCAGTACCTGGCGGGTATTAAGAAAGTCTCGGAGGGCTTGCAGGCCGTTCTGGCGAGCGGCGGTACGCTGGTAATCCGGTCGAACATCCCCAAAGGCTACATCAAAGTGCATAAGAAAAGCACCGCCGCAATAAAGGGGTATACGGAGACAGTGATGCCGGTTTTCTTCTGGTTGGAGGAATTCCTCGGCAAGTACTCCTTTCAGTACTGCAACACCAGGACGTTGAAGTTCCTCGTGCCCAAGAACCCTTTGCGCCACGTCTTTAGCGAAACCGCGGTCAACTGCCTGCAGACCCTGAAAGCGGTGGGGAAAGGCAAGCGGGAAGTCATAGCCGGCACCGGCTCAACTTTCCGCGTTCCGGCTATATCGAAAATCACGTTCGACACCATTCCCGGCCAGGTATACCTGATTCCGCAGTTCATTATCAAGGGTGAACCGGAGCATTTGATAAAGGCTTTCCGGGATGTATGTCAGAGCAGGGGGACCGGGTCGGTCAGGCCGCGCTGGCTGACGTATTACGAGAACGAATTGCGGTATTTCAGCCCCTACCGGGCAGAGCTGGAAAAGCTGGACCTGGAAATCGAGGCGCTAAAAAAACAGAAGGGGATCATCCTGTGTAAGCAGGCCGATATAGACCGACTGGCTGATCTGCTGTTTGAAAACGAAGGCGAATTAGTTGCTGCGGCGCGGACGGGCCTGGAAACGATCGGCTTCGACTGTGCTGAACCTCCCGGTAATATAATTCAGGAAACCTTCGGGGCCTCGTTCCGAGATGATACAATCTACCGTACCCTGGTCAGGGTTGCCAGCAGCAACAGAGGTCCGATCCGGGCGGCCGAACTGCACAAACTTCTACAGTCGATAGATTCGAATAGTCTGAAAGTCGGACTCAAAGGCATCCTGATCGGCAATGCCTCGCGCAGCTCGCAGCCCGAGCGGCGGGAGCACTGGTTCGATGCCAAGTGCCTGGAACTGAGCAAGCAGCACGACATCTGCCTGCTGCCGACCTATGAATTGTTTATGATAGTGTGCTACGTCATGACCCGAAGGTCGGCTGACAACATTGAGGATATCAAGTTGTCCCTCCGGCGGGACATCTTCTCATGCGACACTCAGTTTGCCGTCAATCGCAAGAAATACGCCATTTGACCGTGAACCTGCTTGATTAGCGGAGTCCATGCTGCATGCACCCAGGCTCCGATTGATCGGACATAACTCCTCTCCACTTATGCCTTTCCCTGGTTCGTGAATTGATAACGTTCCCGGGAATCGGTTCCCAGAAGCGCCGTTGAATCTGCGCACCGACCTATTGCCTTGACAACTTTATGATTGATAGTATCTTGTGGGGAGAAGAAGGTATTGAACATTCCTTGGTGAGCGCCCGTCTTTCTTAACAGGAATCTTTGAATCCGCCCACCTCACAGCCAAGGATATTATGGGACGGGGACCATGTACTTAATCCGCCCGAAATCGCTGCCGTCGGCCATTATTCTCCTGGCGCTTCTGTGCGCTTCGGCCGGTGCGGTCTATCGCTCATCCGGACCGACCGGGCCGGTTCCGGGCAAGTTCATCGTGAAGCTCAAACCGAACGTCCGGCCCCAGATGCTTTCCCAGTCCCTGGGCAAGGAAGACCATCTGTATCGGTTCTCAAACGTTATCGTCAGAGGTAATCTTGAAGGAAGCGGGAACTGGGACCGGGTCTATGTGCTGATCTGTTCGGGCCGGTCGTTGGGAGCCGATGGCGTAGAAGCGATGCTTGGCGAGGAGAACATCGAATACGTAGAGCCGGACTACTACCTGGAGTTCTTCGACTATCCTGATGACTCGCTGTTTTCCAACCAGTGGTATCTCCGCAACGAGGGGCAGGAATACCTCGGTATCGAGCGCTTCGAGGGGAACGGGAACGATCGACTGGTGCTCAAGAGCGGTACTCCCGGCGAAGACATCCACCTCGCTGCGCTATATGGTGACCCACCGGTTCAGACTGCCAGAGTGGTCGTGGCTATTGTCGATACCGGCATCGATCTGGTTCACCCGGAGCTGGCCGGCCGCCTCTGGAAAAACCGGGACGAGATCCCCGGGAACGGCGTTGATGACGATCACAACGGATTTGTTGACGATACCATCGGCTATGATATTTCGGGTGACCTCATGACTCTTTTTGACCCTGTCGGCGACAACGATCCCACGGACTCATTAGGTCACGGCACCCACATCGCCGGGATCGTGGGAGCCAACGCCGATGGTCGGGGTGTGGTCGGGATCAGCCCAGAGGTCGAGATAATGCCCGTCAAGATCCGACCCAACGCCACCAACGCGGTGGGCGCCGCCGGCATAGTCTATGCCGTCAACGCGGGGGCGCAGGCAATCAACATTAGTTGGGGGACTCCCTTCGAATCGGGGCTGTTGCGAGAGGCGATTGCATTCGCCCGTCAGAACGGTGTTTTTGTCGCAATCGCTCCCGGCAACAGCGGCGGCAGCGACAGATTCTTCCCGGCCGCCTATGATTCGACCTTCGTTGTCGCCGCCGGCAACTCCGACGGCTACATGACCGATTTCTCGACCTATGGCGCTCATATCGACATCGTAGCCCCCGGCCTGGATATCCTCTCTCTGCGGGCGGCCGGCACCGATATGTACAGCAGCCTCGGCGAACCCCACGTCCGGATCATTGGTGACGAAGGTCTCTACTACCTTGCCGACGGCACTTCGATGGCGACCCCAACCGTAGTGGGCGCGGCGGCCTTGTTGCTTGCTATCAGACCCGACCTTTCTCTTTCGGCGCTGGAAGAAATCCTCCTGCTGGGAGCGGACGATCTGATAGACCCCCTCAATACCGGAGACACGCTCTATGGCCGCGACACGATTTCCGGTTTCGGCTATGTCAACGTCGATGCTTCGCTGTCACTTCTCAAGCACGGGGGATTGTTTTTCACTCAGCCGGAACGACGACGTCGGTACACGGAGGATTTTCCTGTCAAGGTCGCTTCCGTGGCCGACTACGAAGGAAGTTGGCGGCTGGATTATTCGGTGGGACCCGGTTGTGAAGACTGGATGTTTCTGGCCGGTGGCGATTCAATTCCGGGGGATGCGGTGCTCTACATGTTCAACGATACCACCATTGAGGGGCATCTCAACTTCAGGCTGACTAATCAATACGGCTCCCGATCTTTCACCAACTGCATTCATGTCAGGCAGCGGCGGCTGGCCATCACATCTCCAGCGCCCGGAACTGAACTCAAGTACAATATCCCTGTCCATGGCAACGCCTATGGGCCCGGTTATGACTCGATGAGCCTTTTCTACCGTCGGAGCGACGATCTGCAAGTCGCTCTGAGCAACTCCACCGGGGAGTTCTTCGACTCCCTCCTGAGCGTCTGGACCGTGTCGGGAGTGGATACCGGCAGTTTTACTCTTCACCTGAAGGGCTACTATGCTTCCTGCGTTCTTGAGGATTCGGTGATGATTCGAATCGTCACCGCTTTCGCCTACGGGTGGCCGCAGAAGATGGCCGGAAGGGCCGGTATTACTGCGGCCTGTGCCGACCTCAACCGTGACGGACGCAATGAGATCGTGGTGACCACCAGCAGCGGACTCTACCTGTTTGAGGCCTCCGGAGAGATGATTCCCGGTTACCCGGTGCTCGTGGACCAGGACCTGCGGTGCGTGCCGGCCATTTACGATGTTGACCGCGACGGGCAGGACGAAGTGATCTGCACCGGCCCGGACGGCATCCACGCGTTCAAGTATGACGGTTCGTATGCTGACGGCTGGCCGCAACAATGCTTCACCGGTCAGATCGGCGGGGGTTATGGTTACCCCAATCCGACCGTGACCGCCCTGGGGCCGGGAGAGGATTCCGCCGTGGTCATCATCAATAAACTGGGCCAGATATTGGCGTATGAATTCAACGGTGATTCCTACTTCTTTTCACTTGGCGGGCTGTTTGCGTCCTTTGATCCACGAGTCTCCGATTCGTATGGTTATGGCGGCTCGACATCGCCGTTTGTTACTGCGGTCGATCTGACCGGCAACGGCATTAACGAAGTGGTGGCTTCCTACACGTCGCCGGCGCCATACTCCGGAATCGGCGTTTTTGAAGGCCGCACCGGTCGACCGGCTTTCGGCCTCTCGGACCCGGTTGTTCAGCCTATTCTGTTCGTGGACGGCACCGTCCTAGCTGATCTCGACGGCGACCACCTCCCCGAAATCATCACCTTGGGGAGAGACACGCTGTCGATTCCGCGAATCTGGGTCCGCACTGCGGGCCTTGAGGAGGTGCCCGGCTGGCCGGTGGCGCTGCCGGCGGTAGCTCACTGGATCGGCTCCTACCCGGTGGCCGCCGATCTCGATCTGGACGGCGTCCCGGAGATCATGTGCACTTTCTTTGAGTATGATATGGCTTCGCTCTATATCTTCACGGCCGAGGGAGCGCCGTACCTGCTGCGAGAGGGACGTCCCGCCGGGGAGGTTTACACCCAGCCGGTCACTTTTGGCACTCCAACGGTGGCCAATCTGACCGGTGATGAGTACCCCGAAATCATAATCCGTTCCGGTCATGTTCTGCCTGGCACCGGCAACGAGATGGTCTACATTCTCGACCACCGGGCACAGCCAATACCCGAATGGCCGGTGATTACTCCCACCAGGCCCAGCCGCACTTTCTCTTCCCGGTACGCACCTCTGGTCGACGACATCGACGGCGACAACAAAGTGGAGTTGATCATGGCCAGCGACGGCCTGGAAGTCCTGGTATGGGACTTCGATGCCTCCTACGACGAGGGCAGGAACAAGGCGCGATTCCTGATGGATAATCTCAACAGCGGTGTCTGGCCTCTTGGCGTGGGGGAACCGACCGACGTTGAAGGGGAGCCGGAAACGGTTCCGCTGACCGCCTCGCTGGCCCAGAATTATCCCAACCCGTTCAACCCCACAACGATCATACGCTTCAACCTGCCGCGTGGCGCCGATGTCAAGCTGGATGTCTTCAATATACTCGGGCAAAAAGTGGCTACGCTTATTGATCGCAGGCTACCGGCCGGTCCGCATGAAGCGGTTTTCGACGGGACAGGACACGCGACGGGAGTTTATTTCTATCGCCTGAAGACCGATGATCTCCGGCTCACGATGAAAATGGTACTGCTCAAATGAGACGCCTGATCCTGCATACGGTCCTGCTCATGGCGCTGGCGGCGGCGGCCTGGCCGACAAACGACCGTTTTCCCGACTACACCTTGCTGTGGAACCGGTTCACCTCCGTGATGGTGATCGATGGATATGCCATAGCTTTGTCGCCAGACGGGGTAGTAGTCTGTGAGTACCTTTCGGACCACGCCATATTCGTCCAGGCAGGCCAGTTGTTCCTCGACGACTACCCCCTGGCGATGAAGGCATACGGTGATCTGCTGGTCGTAAAGACGCTTGACGAACGCCTCCTCTATGTCGACATCGGCCACCTGCCCGAAATAAGTGCTCTCGGCCAGTTCGATCCGGGGGTGCCGTTTGCGGACTTCATCCTCGAGGGACAGAACCTGTACATCTCCGCCTGGTTTGAGGGCGTCTGGCGTTTCACGCTGGACGGTTTTAACAGCGCTCAGTTTGCGGACTCAAGCATGAAAGGCATTCTGGTGAGCCAGTTGCACCTGGAGAACGACACCCTCTACGTGCTTGACGAATACAACGGCATAATGCGCTACGACGTATCGAACGGCAGCCTGAACGGCTTTGTAGATTACCTCTACATTCCGGTCAGAGCTTCGGGATTCTCCCATGACGACGCCTTGCTTTTGATCTCGGCTGCCGGCAGCGGCGTTCTCCTGGGAGAGTTCGGCCACGTCGGCTCAGGTATTATTGACTCCATCGGCGGTCTGCCGGCTCCGCAGAGAACTCTGTTTACGGACAGCGCGTATGTGTTTGTCAGTGACCGCCTTGTAACTCTTGTCGATCGAAGCGATTACGACCAGCGCCTGACCATACCCATAGGGGATGACCTTGTCGACGGAGACCTGATTGTCCTGGATGGAGTCTATAACATGCTGCTTCCCGGCGCCGAGGGAGGACTCGTTCTCTACAGCCTTGAGGATTTCGTCGGGCCGGTTGTGGCCTTTGATCGTCCGGGTCCTGTCAGCGATGTTCTTCTGTACGCGAATCGGTTGTTTACCGGCGGTCGGGCTAATCCGGTTGACGTCTACACGGTCGGCCCGGAAACGGAACCGCGGCTCAATTACACCATCGGCGACGGCCTGACCAACGTGGCCGACATGGACAACAACGGCGATACTCTGATTATTCTCTATTCCGACTGGAACGTCGTGACCTTAGTGGGGAGGAGCTCAAACCCGAATCATTTCTTGGAAGCCTCATTCGTGGTCGACGATACCAGCGCGTTTGGCATAGAGTACCTTGATCGCTGGGAAGACGGCAGCGGCCTGCTCGTGCTGGGGCGCAAGACGATCAGCATCTACGGCATCAGTGGTGAGGACATCGAACTCACCGCCGCCTGGAGCCTTGAGGATGAGGTAAGCGCTGTGGCCCTCCGGGATTCGGTGCTGGTGGTGGCCGGCGACGCCAACCGGATAGACGTCTTCCGAATCACCCCCGATCTTGAACTGGAGCTTCGTTCGTCGATCAATATCGATGCCCCGGTCCATGAACTGTTGTTTCTCGATGACTATCTTGTCTATTTTGAATTCGACCTGATGAACTATGTCGACCTGTCCGACCTGACGCTGCCGGTGATTGAGACGACAGTCCTGATGAGTGTTCCGGTGACCAGAACCGTTGTCCGAGATGACCGGCTCTATACGGTCGGCGAGGAGGGAGTCGGCATTTTCAGCCTTGACGGTCTATACCCGAGCCTGATTGACTACGGCGGCCGTACGGGTGATTTCCTTTCGGTTGATGGCAACGTCATGGCCACCACCAACGGCGAATCGGTACACCTCTACTTCCTGCAGGACGGCATGCTCACCGACGTGGAGGAGTGGGATACCGAACCGCTGCCCGAGCGGTGTGTCCTCCGGCAGAACTATCCCAACCCCTTCAATCCCTTTACCTGGATAGATTACAGCCTTCCCAGGCGATCCAGCGTCAGGCTGGTAGTGTTCAATCTTCTCGGTCAGGTGGTGAAAACGATAGTGGACGGCGAGCGAGCAGCCGGTCACCATACCGCTTTCTGGGATGCCCGCGACGAAACCGGGGCGCCCGTCGCCAGCGGTGTTTACTTCTATCGGCTTACGGCGGGTGACGTGGTTGAATCTCGAAAAATGGTCCTGGTCAGATAGGCCCCGATACAATTGCTACCCTCGCCTGATCCCCGAAAGTGAGCGACTGTGCGCCCAGCGGACGTCCGTATGAAGCATCGCAGGCGGTGTTAACGACGTAAAAACGATAAAACCCTGAAGAGGTTAATCCACGGGGTCTTATGAAAAACAAAAACCAGTGTATTTCAAAACTCAGAAATACTATGATTGACTATGCTGCATCAGAAAGAACACATAACCGTAGTAGCTGGAGTATTTGCGGTAGAGGTCGATCTCCATCTGGACAGAATCGATCATCTCAATCCGTTCCGGGTCTGTGGCATACTTCTTCCGAAATGATTGAAGCCGATCTCCCAGTGGATGGTAGTATGACTCTTTCCACGCTGACTCCGGTAGAGTGAAATGCCCTAAAAGGTCATATTCACAGTTTTTAATAGTTGCCACGTTGGAATCAATATCCACCATAACAGGATACTCGTTGGCAAAGAATTGACGGCACTCTGCCGGTGGGTCTGGCCGTAACCAGGAAAGCTCAGAGACCGCCAGCAGCCCTTCTGGTGCCAGCAGATTATGACATACTGCCAACCCTTCACGGAAGCCCATGTTATATAGAGCTCCCTCCGACCAGATCAGATCAAAAGAACCCTCGGCCAGCCCCAAATCGCACATATCTCTCTGGTAAAGTTGTATTTTACCCGAAACACCCTCGGCTTCAGCACGGCGCTGCAACTCGTCTAAGTATGGCTGATGGTTGTCCACAGCCAAGATTGTCCCGTCAATATGTTTAGCCAATTGAATAGTTTGCGCGCCGTTACCACAACCTATATCCAGAATTCTGAGCTTAACAAGACCTGGCTCATCCGTACGTTTCGGTCTCGCCGAAAGTAGCACGCCTAACGCTTGCATAGTTGAGTGGTCGTCTCCAGGGCCAAGGCGGGGCAAAGAGGCATCGAAAAGCTCGTAAAAGAACTCCATTTGCTCGTTATCGTTCATTGTCCATATCTCCTTAATTCCGTGGGCGGCAAACCCCCAGTCTGCCCCTGACCTACCTTTGGGATAGCCTCAGAGCGTACACCAACCACACGAACGATGCTAATCTGTCTCTTTGGTAGTGCCTTCTGTCCGGGACTTCCGCTCGTCGTATCGCAGGTCCATTTGATAGTAGGTGTCGCGGCTCTGAGGGTTCTGGGGATCGGTAATCTGCACCGGGACGGCGCTCGGGTTCTCGCCCGGTCTGTGGAACACCTGGCTGACCACGCCGTAGCCGGTCGGATAGTAGGTAGCTTTCAGGACATGGTCCCATGACCACGCCCTGGCCGGCGCCGGGTATGAAGCACGCCCCTCCATGCGGAACTCGTAGACTCCGGCTGGTCTGTAGTAGACACGCGAGACATAGACCGGGAAGTAACAGTCACCGCTGTTGACGTAGCCGCTCAGCCCGCCCATAGAGTAGTATGGGAATTGTGTCCCTCCGCCCGCGGTCTCGTCGATCTGCACCAGTGCTGTGTTGGGACCGGTGGTGCCGCTCAGGACAAGGTAACATTTTCCCTCAAGCACAATGTAGCCGTCGGCCGGCGTCTCGATCTCCACGACTACCAGGTCCGTCATCTCCATCGTGACTAACATTACCGGATAAACATTGATATTGTAAGTGATGCCGGGCTCGTCCAGCAGTTCCGCAGAGTTGACGGATGAGTCGGGAAGGACAACGCTCCCATCGCCGACACTGTCACCCTCAAGGCGCATCAACTCCCGACCGCTCCGATCATATACGGAGAGCCGGTGTTCGTCGGCGAATGTCTTGATGGCCACGGCGTCATCGGAATCACGTACTTCCAGGTTTGCTGCCCGTTGCGCGTAGGGAACGCTTGACAGCCGTGTCCGTGGCGTCATGGGTGTGCCGTCGATCGAAATCTCGAGGAACAACCGGCCGTGCTGTTCAAACAGTGTCGTCGGTAGCGGTTCTGTCGAGCCGAGAAGATGCGAGAACAGACCATTGACAGTCGTTACAACGTCGCTCTCCGACCACAGGGGATCGCCGCCGAGGGAATCGGCATGCAAGGCAAACGCTATCGGGTAGGTGGCATCCGGTACGGGACTCCCGGAGTCATCGGTCAGGCGACCCTGATAACTGATCGTTTGCTCCGCTCCCGCCTCAGCGGCAGATGGTGCCGCAAGAATCACTACCGCCAAAGCAGCTAACAGTCTGAAGCCGATACCGAGCCTGGTCATGGTACTCCTGTTGACGCCTGATTGTCCATCGTGTGATCTGTCCTGTGACTCAATATCGACATATTCCGTGATTCCCGCAACTGTTAATCCCCGGTCTCCGGCGACATGCTTGACACCGGCCTTCGCCTGGCGTACCTTGCAGGCTCGGTACCGAGAAAACCCTGTACGACACGAAAGGTTCAAGGAATCATGTCAAGACACCGCTTGATGCTAATCCCGGCACTCTCAATTGTTACCCTGGTGGTGATGTCCCCGGGGTGCCTGGTTGAGAAAGTGTCGCCGCCCGTGGCCAAAGTAGACGCGAAAGTCGACACCCTGTTTGGCCGGACGATGGTCGATAACTATCACTGGCTTCGTGACCGCGGCAACCCGGAAGTGATCGCGTACCTCGAGGCCGAGAACGAGTACACCGACAAGCTCATGAAGCACACCGGGGCGTTTCAGGAAAAGCTCTACCAGGAGATCGTGAGCCGGATCAAGGAAACCGACCTGTCGGTACCCGTCAAACGGGACGAATACTACTACTATTCGCGAACCGAAGAAGGCAAACAGTACAGCATCTACTGCCGCAAGAAAGGGAGCCTTGACGCACCCGAGGAGATCCTTCTCGATGTAAACCAACTGGCCGAGGGGCTCGAGTTCACGCGCCTCGGTATCTATGAGGTCAGCCCCAATCACCGGCTGCTGGCCTTCGCGGTCGATACCTCCGGCAGCGAACGCTACACACTGCGGGTGAAAGACCTGGAGACAGGTGAGCTTTTCCCGGACGTCATTGACAGTGTGGCCACTTCGTTCGAGTGGGCCAATGACAACAAGACCTTCTTCTATACCGTGGTCGACGACACCTGGCGGCCGTTTGAGCTTTATCGCCACGAACTGGGCCACCCGGTCAGCGACGACGTTCTCATCCTTCGCGAAGACGACGAGGCATTCTGGCTGGGTGTCTCCAAGTCAAAAGACATGAAATACCTGTTCATCAATCTGGGCAGCCAGACGTCCTCGGAGGTACTCTTTCTCGACGCCGACCGGCCGACCGGCAGCTTCAGAATGATCCAGCAGCGGGAACACGAAATGGAGTATGCGGTGTCTCATCATAGAGACCATTTCTATATCGTTACCAACGATGAGGCCAGGAACTTCAAGCTGGTGCGCACGCCGGTTACCAGGCCGTCGAAGGAGAACTGGCAGGAAGTCATCCCCCACCGGAAGGATGTCAAGCTGGACCGGATCGAGGCCTTCCGGGACTACATGGCGCTCTACGAGCGCGAGAACGGGTTCAGGCAGATCCGCATCAGGGATATCGCTTCCGATCAGACGCACCGGATTGAATTCCCCGAACCGGTATACACCTGCTGGGGAGAGTACAACCCCGACTTCAACGGCGGGATTCTGCGCTTTACGTACATGTCGCTGGTCACACCCAGATCGGTGTACGATTACGATATGAAAACGAGGGAGCGTGAACTGAAAAAGCAAAAGGAAGTCCTCGGCGGATACGACCCCGAGCAGTACCAGTCGGAAAGGATTTATGCCGTAGCGCCTGACAGCACACTGGTTCCCGTCTCCATGGTGTACCGGAAGGGCATGATAAAGGACGGGTGCAACCCTCTGTATCTGTACGGGTACGGCGCCTATGGGATCAGCATGGATCCCTACTTCTCATCGAGTCGGTTGAGTCTTCTCGACCGGGGTTTTATTTACGCGACCGCCCATATCCGGGGGGGTGGCGAAATGGGACGCTACTGGTACGATGACGGAAAACTCCTGCACAAGAAAAACACCTTCACCGATTTCATTGCCGTTGCCGAATATCTGATCGCTGAGAAGTACACCTCACCGGATAAGTTGGTGTGTAGTGGAGGCAGCGCCGGGGGGCTGCTCATTGGAGCCGTGGTCAACATGCGGCCGGACCTCTTCAAGGCGGTCGTGGCAGAAGTCCCCTTTGTGGATCTCATGAACACCATGCTTGACGAGGATATACCCCTCACCGTGATCGAATACGAGGAATGGGGCAATCCCAACGAGAAGGAGTACTTCGATTACATGCTTTCCTATTCGCCGTACGATAATGTGGCAGCCGGGGATTATCCTGACATGCTTATCAGGGCGGGGCTCAACGATACCCGCGTTCAGTATTGGGAGCCGGCCAAATGGACGGCGAAATTGCGGGCCATGAAAACGGATCGGAACCGTCTGCTGCTGAAAACCAACATGGGCGCCGGTCACGGTGGCGTATCGGGGCGGTACAGTCACCTCCGGGAACTGGCCTTTGACTACGCCTTTGTGCTGGACGTCATGGGAATAGAGGAATAACGCGGAGGTCGTCCGGGCGACTGTTGCCCCCTGCCGGCAGGAGGTCCTCAGAAACCCGACGGCCACAGCTCGGCTGCAGCAAGCCGCAGATAGAATGCCGGAGACAACCTGACAAACCTGTGGGGTTTAATAACCATGCGCGAGAAAGAACGCGACACCGGACCGACCAGCCCTGATCACTCCCTGAAATCCGGTGGGGACCACTCTTACGAAGAGCACGTCGTCGAACCGGAGGACGCTCTGCCCGAAGTGATTCTTGGTGAGTTGACTCAGTCGATGCAGGCTGCCGTCGCCCGAGCGGGATGGAGGGAGCTCATGCCGGTCCAGGCCATGACTATCCCGTACATGATGGCCCGGCGCGATCTGATGATCCAGTCACGCACCGGCAGCGGCAAGACGGGAGCCTTCATGCTGCCGATCCTGGATCGGATCGACCCCCGGCGCACCGTGTGCCAGGCTCTGGTGTTGGTGCCCACCAGGGAACTTGCCCGGCAGGTAACCCGTGAAGCCGAGATCATGAGCGCTACAACTGGAGTGCGCACCATCGGCGTCTATGGCGGGGTCGGCTACGGACCGCAGTTGGACGCCTTTCGCCAGGGGGCTCACCTGGTTGTGGGGACACCGGGCCGCTTGCTCGACCACCTACTGCGACGTTCCCTGTCCCTGGAGGAACTGAAGATACTTATCTTTGACGAGGCCGACCGCATGTTGTCGATGGGCTTCTACCCGGACATGAAACAAGTGCAGCGTTACCTGCCTGCTCGTCGGATCAACGCCTATATGTTCTCGGCCACCTTCCCTCCCCACGTTATGCGTCTGGCCGGGGAGTTCCTCCATCAGCCCCAGATGCTGAGCCTGAGCCGTGACCGCGTCTACGTGGCCGAAACGGAGCACGTTTTCTATGAAGTCCCGGCCATGGAGAAAGATCGTTGCCTGGTGCGGATTATCGAGATTGAGAACCCGGCTTCGGCCATCGTCTTCTGCAACACCAAGGCGATGGTTCACTATGTTTCGGTGGTGCTCAAGCGATTCGGATATGACGCCGATGAACTGAGCGCCGACCTCGCCCAGGCGGCCCGCGAGAGGGTGCTGCAACGTGTGCGCCAGGGCGCCCTGCGCTTTCTTGTGGCCACCGATGTTGCCGCTCGCGGAATTGACATTATCGATCTTTCCCATGTCTTCCTGTATGAACCACCCGAAGATCCCGATGGGTACATCCATCGTGCGGGGCGAACGGGACGCGCCGGCGCCAGCGGCGTGGCCATCTCCCTGGTGGCGGGACGGGAACAAACAGAGCTGTTCCATATCGGCAAGCGGTTTGATATTGACCTGCAGCACCGCCCGCTGCCGACTGACGAGGATGTTGAGGCCATTGTTTCCGAGCGGCTCACGGCCCTGCTGGAAGCGCGGCTGCGCTCGCGCGACTCCCTGCAGACCGAACGTATGCAGCGCTTTCTACCCCTGGCCCGAAGTCTGGGTGAGAGTGAAGAGGGATCAGCCCTGGTGGCCATGTTGCTGGATGACAACTACCAGGCAACCCTCCACGCTCCCCCACCGCAACCGATAGCAGTCGAACCTTCGCGTGACGCAGGAGAACAGGCTGCCCACATTCGGAAGAAAAGACCCAAGCGAAGAAGCGGGCGAAAGGGACGTGGCCGTCGTTGATTGACACCGCGCGATTTCATACAGACCCCTGCCTTTGAGCCATCGGCCAGCTGCCCGGTGAGTTTCATATCATGTGATCTTTGTGTCGTGGCCCGGACAGGTATATCATACCCGTAGGGAGAAACTGAAGGAATTACCTTGGCATCGACCTTTTCATACCGGTGCGCATTCATTGATCAAGCTTCGACCATGGGGAGAGCGTCAATGAGTTGAGTTCTGTTGGTGAAGACAGATAGTGCTGGAGGACCTTTACAAGCTGTATTGCTACCGCATCGAGACTTTTGAAAACCCGGTCGTAGAACCATTTCTCCCGTTTGGGGAAACCTTCCTATTCACCCTCCTTTCATAGGCCTCTTTGATCCCGGCGACAGTAAGTACCCCGCCGGATTCCGGGGGCGTACGATTCAGCAATATACTTGACTTTTCAGTAGTTATCGGTATCTTGAATGCAGCCAGTGACAATACCATCGGATGAAGCAATCGAAGATGGCCCAGACATATGCCGGAGCGTCAAATAGACAGGTAACGTGAGATTGGGCCATGAGCACGTCCCAATACGTACATTCATCACTTGTAGTACTCTTACTCGCTGTAATCCTCTGTGTTCTGTCCGGATGTTCCACTGAGCCGGGCGACATTACCGGTCCCGATGTAAACGAGAATCTCGGTGACATCAACCTGAACAGCATACCATACGAAATAGCAGATGCACTTCTGCTGATGAACTACTTTCTGAACGGATCCGAGGTATTCGAGGTGGACGAGACAGAGCAAGCCGCCGCCACCGACGTGAACGGCGACGGCGTCCCTCTCGGCGTGGCCGACCTCGTGTACATACTGCGTGTTGTCCTCGGTGATGCTGTGCCGAATGCCGTGCCGCAACCCGACTCCGCTCGTGTCACTTTCGGGAATAGGGGGGAGATCACAGTCAACAAGTCTGTCGGTGCTGCTTTTCTCGTGTTTGAAGGCCAAGTTAAGCCTGCCCTGCTTGCAGACAATGTACGCATTAGTTACGAGTTCGACGGAGTCAACACCCGTATACTCGTTTTCTCCTTCAGTGTCGGCACGGAGTTCTCCGGAGCTTTCCTTCGCGCTGTCGGCAACCTTGTGAGTATTGACTTGGCAACCAGTGAGGGAGGCAGGGTCAACGTGATCCAGGATCCGGTTCCTGCTGAGACCGATTCGGTGTTTGTAGTCGAGATCAAGAAAGCCTACGACGCCATTCAGGGTACGCATGTTGATATCCCGGTTACATTGAATGTGGGTTACGAGTACCTGCGTGGTTTCGATATCCTGATCGGCTACGATGCCTCGGCCCTGATCTTCACAGCTGCGTCGAAGGGTGCGCTCTACACTCCTCCGTTCGGCATCTGTGATCCCGCCTGGGAGTATTTCAACTACCGTTACAACTGGAACGGTGACTGCGGCGACCAGTGTCCCAGCGCCCTGCTCCGCGTGGTCGGTATTGGTAATACCAACGACGGTCCTGTCAGCCCCGACTACACCTGTCTGGATGCTCTTCCGAAACCATACGAGTTGTTCAAACTGGACTTCCTGGTAACGAACGACCGCACCTATGAGTGTCAGTTCGTACCTGTCTCGTTCTACTGGATGGACTGTGGCGACAACTCCCTTGCCTATGATCCGGTCGCTCCGCCCAACTACGAGGCTGTTCAGGGTGTTTCGCGATACGTCTACACTTATGACAACACCAAGATCGGAGACGCCGATTCGCTTAGCTCCGACTATGGTCTGGGTATGTCCACCGATTTCCCGACCTATACCGGTGTTCAGACCGTATGTCTTGAGCCCGATCCGCTTCGCCCATCTAGGTATCGGCCCGTACCGTCGGTGGATTTCCTCAGCGGCGGTGTCGGTATCGCATGTGCGAATCCGATCGACCATCGCGGCGACATCAATATGAACGATGTTGCGAATGAAATCGCCGACGCGGTTCTGTTCAGCAACTACTTCATCCATGGTCTCGGTGTTTTCACCATTGGCACCGACGCTCCCGCAGGCCAGGTGGCCGCGACGGACGTCAACGCCGACGGCCTGACGCTGACGCTTGCCGATCTTGTGTACCTGACCCGCATAATCGTCGGCGATGCCATTCAGCCCGAGATGCTCCTTCTTGATATCGTTGGCTACTCGGTCAACGATGGAGTGATTTCGGTCAACCAAACTATGGGTGCGGCTTTTGTTGTGGTTGAGGGCAACGTTGTTCCGATCCTGCTGGCCGACAGCATGGATGTGATACACAACTTCGACGGTACCAACACCCGCATCCTGGTGTCAAGAATTGAGCAAGGCGCTTCTTTCGAGGGTGATTTCCTGCAGGTTAATGGAAATGTCATCACTGTAGAGTTCGCCACCTACGAGGGCGCCCAGGTACTGGCCATACGGGAACCGTGGCCGGCGCCGAGAACCTACCCCCTCATCCGTCGCTTCTGAAAAACGTATATCCCCAGCCCCAGTATAAAGAGTGTCACAGAGATCAACTGGTTGTACGTCGGTTCAAGTCCGAAGATAGAGAAGTACATCTCCGTTTCATAGTAGCGAACATACTCGATACCGAATCTGAAAACCGCCTCAACCATGAACAGCACGGCGATCAGTTGCCCGTCGAACTTCTTCCGTTTCATCATGAAGTGCAACAGCAGGAAAAGAATGATTCCATACAGCGAACTGTATAGCTGGGATGGATGAATGTGCGCGTCGCCATAGACCCAGTACGGCATGGAGTCTTGCGGAAAACGCACTCCCCAGGGCAGATCGGTGGGCGTGCCGAAACAGCACCCGTTCAGGAAGCATCCTATCCGCGTCAGTCCCAGACCGATGCCCATCGTGGGAGAGAAGTAGTCGAACATTTTAAGAGTCGGGATCTTCCTGATTCTGCAGTATGCAAAAGCGCCGATAACCGCCAGCAGAACACCTCCGTATATGTTGAGCCCGGAGATGCCGTACGAGTCAGTCGCAAAGGGGTTGAAGCTGGCGGTCCAGTTCCCCGCGAACTCGTCGAGGTGCAGAACCACATAGAACAGGCGGGCGCCGACGACACCACCGATAATAAACAGATATGACAGCGCCAGGAAAGGCTCAAACGGCTTGCCCTCGCGTCTGGCGATCCATTGCACATAGAGAACGCCGGCGATAAATGACAGGGCCAGCATCAAGCCGTAGCTGCGGATGGGAATAGGTCCCAGGTGAAACAGTTCAGGGTACATTCTCAGGCTCCAGTTCTTCTTGAGGTTGCAGGGATTGCTGTGTGACGGTCGGCCGGTGGATCTTCCTGAGCACCACCAGCGTTGACGCCAGGCCGATAAGTCCGCCCACAAGTACGTCTGATACGTAATGGAATCGTCCCCACACGGTTCCGATAGCCAGCCCGGTGACAAACGGCAGGAGGACCCATCCCGCGCGGCGGTAGTACTTAAGCAAGTAGATCAGGACCACCAGGGCAACGGCAAAGTGTGACGACGGCATGCAACCACCGCGCACCGCTACGTTATCTATGGCCAGGTTCACCAGGTGACGGCCGACGGGACTGACAACCGGGTTCACATACTGCTCGGCAAAATGCCAGCGAGGTCCTTCGATGGGGTACAGGAAAAACAGGAGGTACGAGAGAAAGAAAGTAAAACAGATGGCTGTCAGGGAACTCTTCAACACCGGGTCGTTTCTCTTGAAGAATACAGCCAGCAGGAAAACCGCCAGCACGAAGTAGTAGAGGAAATAGCACCAGGAAAACAATTCCGTGACCCAGATATTGAGGAGATGCCGGTCAATGAAGAGAGTAGGGTTGACACCAAAAACAACCTTCTCAAACGCGACCAGTTCAGGGTCGAAGAACCGATCAAATACAATGTGCATGGTACCGCCGGTGGCGCGATAGAAAAAGGTGAACAGCAACAGCGGGTACAGCAATCGTACCAGGGCGTACCAGCGGCTGCGGTTCTCGTCGACATATCGGGCGATGAGCAGCACCATGGCCACTGTGCCGCAGTAAAAAAGCAGTTCGTCAGTGTGACGCGCCAGCGGGCGACCGGCAGCCAGGATGACCGCTATCATCAGCGTCGAATACCCGACTATAAGCCAGTCGAAGGGATACAGCTTAGTGCTGCCGCTTTTGTTCATTTTTCGCCCGTCACTGTCCGCGTTTTCTGGCTGCTTTGGCGCCGGCTACTACCAGTACGATTTCGCCCTTGGCAGGTTTCGCCGTGACCGCATCGACCAGGCTGCTGATACATCCTCTCAGGAACTGCTCATGACGCTTGCTGATTTCTCTCGCCAGGCAGGCGGGGCGATCTCCGAGCACTTCCAGCATATCAGCAAGTGATTTCCCCACCCGGTGGGGCGACTCGAAGAAAACTAAGGTGTGTGGGAAGTCAGCGATCCGCTCCAGTTTTTTTATTCTTGCGGCCGACCGGTGGGGCAGGAAGCCCTCAAAGAAAAAGCGGTCGGTCGGCAGTCCGGACGCCGTCAGGGCCGGGATGATTGCGGTCGGCCCCGGCAACGGGACAATATCGATATCATTGTCGATAGCCGCCTTTACGATGCGATAGGCCGGGTCACTTATCCCCGGCGAGCCGGCGTCGGTAATGACCGCTACGGAAACTCCCTCCCTTATTTGCCGGACCAACTGGTCGGCCCGGGCGCGCTCGTTGAAATCGTGGTAGCTTATCAGGCGTTTTTTCAAATCGAGCTTCTTGAGAAGCAGCCCGCTGTGCCGGGTATCCTCGCAGGCAACCAGCTCGGCATCTCGCAGCACTTCCAGAGCGCGGCCGGTGATATCGCCCATGTTTCCGATCGGCGTCGGCACGAGGTACAATCTGCCGGGAGGACGGTTCATGGGCGATTCCTATTGCTCCAGCAGGATCTTATCCGGTATCGCTTTCCTGCCGACAGCAGCGACGTCAGGCATCCTCCGCTTGAAGGCGTTGCGGTTCACCAGTGACACCACGCGGTCGATGTCGGCAGCGCTGAAACCGTCAGCCACGAGGGCAGAGAGAGAAATCGCACCGTCGTCGACAACTCGCCGCAGCAGCCGGTCAATCTGCTCGTAGTTCACGCCGATCTCACCCTCGTCGGTCTGTCCGTTCCATAGGTCCGCCGAGGGTGTCTTTTCTCTGATCGCATCGGGAATCCCGAGCCTGCCGGCAAGCCGCCGAATTTCAGTCTTGTAGAGTTCACCGACAGGATTTATCGAACAGGCCCCGTCTCCGTACCAGGTGGTGTAACCAAGGCAGATTTCGGTGCGATTGCCGGCGCCCAGAACCAGCCGGTCCAGTTCGTGGGCGATATCGAACAGGATCGACATCCGCTCGCGGGCCATCTTGTTGCCTGCCCGAAGGCGATTCTGCCTGGTGATTGACGGGAAGTAAGCGCTGATCATGGGGGTAATATCCACCAGCCGGTGATCGATTCCGAGCCTTCGGACCAACTCCAGGGCGTCGGAAACCGATTCCTTCGGTGATGACCGATCCGGCATCAGGACTGCAAGAACCTTCCCGGCACCGACCGCCTCGACCGCCAGCGCGGTCGACACAGCCGAATCAATCCCGCCCGAGAGGCCGACCACGTACCCCCTCATCCCGCTTGCGAGGAGCTTCTCGCTGATGAACCTCTTGATAGTCGTACGCGCCTTATCAATGTCGAATTCCGCATCCATCCTAAATGCCCTTTCCTTGCACTGTTACGATATGGCGAGCGCGCGCAGACATCAAGCAAAAACGTTAGCGCCCGGACGTTACGTCTCCAGGGTCGCCGGTGAGGAACAGAACCGGACAGGCCGAATCGCCAAAGCGCCCTTGACATCGGATCGCCGGGCGTTTTATATTGGCGGAAGGCAATTCGAAATCCAAACGGAAGGGAACCATGAGTGTTAACAAGGCTATATTGGTCGGCAACCTGGGCAAAGATCCGGAGTTGCGGTACACGCCAAGCGGTAAGGCGGTGGCGTCCTTCAGCCTGGCGACGAGTGAACGATGGACCGGGCAGGACGGCCAGAAACAGGAAAGCACTACCTGGCACAACATCGTAATCTGGGGCAGGCAGGCTGAGACCGCCAAGGAGTATCTTGCCAAAGGGAGGCAGGTCTATATTGAAGGTCGCATTTCCAACCGGAGCTACGACGACAAGGACGGCAACAAGCGGTATATCTCCGAGGTCGTTGCCCAGAATATCCAGTTTCTTGGCAGCCGCGGTGACCAGAGACCTGCCGCGGAGCCGGGCGAAAAACCGGACGCGTCACCGCCGCCACCTGGCGAAACGGGAGCGGATGACGACGATCTTCCCTTCTGATCAGATTCCGCGCATCCCTGTGCGAAAGCTCCGCAGACCTACCTGTCGCGGAGCCTTTTTTGTGGGTGCAGATTTACGACCACAGGCCGCTCTGCCGGTCGAGGCCGTTGAACGGCAAGGCAAGTCACGGGCAGTATCGAAAAAAGCCGGCGGCGGGCATGAGAAGTGCACAATGCCCAATGGTGCCAACTACAGGTGCGATAGGAGAGCAGCATATGCCAGCTACCGGCGGTGCCGGCGATAGGAGGCGCAGCTTCCGGTCCCCTCGTTTCTACGTGACAACAAGCCTGATGGCTTTTTCGGCAGTCGTGCTGTCAGGCGCCGTGATTGCCTGTTTCGATCGGGCCCTTGATCGCGAGTTGCTTGCTGATGCGTCCAGTTCGGTTGAGCTGGCAGCAGTAACGCTAATGCCCTACATGATATCGGCGGCGGTGGCGGCCATCACCGCTATCGGAATCACAACCATACTGCCCTTGATGCGGGTGTCCCGGTCGCTGACGGTGCTCCAGGATCGCCTGGCCGAGATGGCCTGCGGGGATCTGGCCTCGCGGATCAACGTCAACGACGGCAGCGAGCATGTGAGACTGCTGGCGCGTGAGTTGAACCGCGCCACAGCCGGTGTGGCCAATCAGATTACAGGCTGGAAGATCATCAACCGGCAGCAGTGGGATCTGCTGGAAACCGTTCGCCGGGCCGTGGCGGAGAATGACTGCCGAAAAGCACTGCTGGCGGTAGAACAGATACAGGCCAACTGGGAGAAGATAGCAGCCATCGAGGAGCGACTTATAACCTGATCAATCGGGCTTCTCTTTCTCGAGCCGGCGCACCCTTTTCAGCAGCTCCGGCAGCCTTCGGAGGGCGGCCTCGATTTTCTTGGACTCCATTATCTCACGCGCGGGGGAGCCGAGAACTGCCGACCCCGGGGCGAGTGACTTGGAAACTCCGCTCTGGGCCGCCACTTTGACCCCATCCCCGATCTCGAGGTGCCCCACAAGCCCCACCTGCCCCGCCAGGATTACTCCGTCACCAATCCTGGTCGACCCGGAGATACCGACTTGGGACACGATAATGCAGTTGCGGCCGATCTCGACGTTGTGAGCGATCTGGACTAAGTTGTCAATTTTGGTTCCCCGTCCAATGCGGGTAGGCCCCAGGGCGCCGCGGTCAACCGAACAGTTGGAACCGATCTCAACCTCGTCGTCTATCTCGATCCAGCCGATCTGCTTGATCTTCTTGAGGCCCGTGTCCGACTCGGCGAAACCGAATCCGTCCGACCCGATCACGGTCGAAGAATGAATAATGACTTTGCTGCCGATCCGGGAGCCGGCCAGTATCCTCACTCCGGGATAGATCAGGCAGTCGTCGCCGATTGAAACCTCCGGGCCGACATAGATCGACGAAACGAGTTGAGTGTTCTTGCCGATGACCGCCCCTGTCCGAACGTGACACAGGGGGCCGATCGCCGCCGAGGGATCGACCGCAGCGCCGGTCTCGACCACGGCGCTCTCGTGAATGCCGCCTTCGACGAGGCGGCGGTCGGGATAGAGGATATCGATAACTCTGGCAAAGGTCAGGTACGGGTTCACGTGGCGGAGCGCTGGACGACCCGAACAGGCGGTATCCATGTCGAGCACTACCGCTGCCGCTCTCGTATTCTCGAGGTGCTTCAGGTAGCGGCGGTTGGCGAGGAAAGTAATCTCACCTTCGGCCGCGGTGGCTATCGGCGCCGCGCCGGTAATCTTGACCTTGCCGTCGCCCTCCAGCCTGGCCCCGACCCTTTCGGCCAGCTCCCCCAGTGAAAGGGAGACGTTTCTATTCGATGTCTTCAAGACGCTTCAGCACTTCTTCCGTGACATCGTACGATTCCTTGACATACCCCAGGCCGCTTTGCAGAGTGAAAATAATATCATAGTTGCCCTCGATGGCCACTTCTTCGATGGCACTGGTGATGTTCTCCAGGAGCGGCTGAATCAACTGGTTCTGCTTTCGTTCGGCCGTGCCGCCGGGGCCGTATATCTGGCGCGTGTAGGCGTCCAGAGCCTCGGTCTTGGCGTTGATCGCGGCTTCCCTTTCCCGCTTCTTGTCTTCCGACAGGATCAGTTTCTGCTTTTCGTATTCCTCCTGGAGTTCCTGTAACTCCTGCTGTTCGGTTACGGCCTCATCTTCCCAGGCCCGGGACTCCAGTTCCCATTCTTCCTGTGCTACCTTCCAGGCCTTGTAATCCTGCTTGATCTGTTCGTCATTCACGAATCCGATCTTGATGCCCTGGGCATTTGCGGCCGGGGCCATAACCGAACTGAGAAACACCAGTGTCGAAAGTGCCGATAGCGCTCTGCTGATGTTACGCATAGCATTCTCCTGTGTTATTGAGAGTTCCTATCTGAACGTTGTTCCATACTGAAAATGTGGTTTCCAGCCTTTGCCCTTGTCACGGAATTCATCCAGGGCGTAGCCGAAGTCGAATCCGAACGTCCCCAGTCCCGGTATCAGGATTCGAAATCCCAGTCCGGCTCCCCGATACAGCCCGGTCAGGGGTTTGATGTCACGGCGGTGCAGCCAGGAGTTCCCGGCGTCAAAGAAAGCCAGGCCGTATATCTGTCCTTCCACGAAAGGGAACTGCAATTCGAGGTTAGTCGTGATCATGTACTTACCGCGCACCCGCGTGTGGAAAGGGGAGATGACGACACTGTCGGGAGGATCGACACCAACCACCGCCTGGGGGTTCGAGTAGTAGATAGTGCTGTCGGAAGCCGTCACCATCGTGTCGGGTGTGAGTGAACCACCATCGTAACCGCGCACGACCCCGTCAAAGTCCGTTCCCCCGGGGGTGAAGCGATCCGTCACCAGGATACGATCATCACCCGAGGGAGAAGTCACCACTCCGTACTGAACCTTGGCGGCCAGGGCGAATTTCCACACCAGCGGTATGAATTTGGCCAGTTCGATCGAGTGCTTCTGATAATGCCAGAAACCGCCCAACAGCCCGCCGGTGTTCTCAAAGGTGTAGGAGAGAATCGACCCGGAAGTTGCAAACTCCGGCAGATTGCGTGAGTCCCGTCTTATGTTGATCGCGAATCTGGATGCCGTGAGCCATTCCTCGTCGTAGTTGATGATCGATCCGGGATAGGGGCCGTGCTGCTTCTCTCCTAACGGTACATTCAAGTTAATGCCGCCTACGCTGCCGGCGAACCGATAGGACGACTTGTAGGAACTCTGACGTACGAAGTAGTCTTCGAACTCAAAGAACCGGTGCCGTTCCAGGACATAGGACCCGTAAATGCGGAAGTAGTTATCCGGCCAGCGGAGTCTTCGCCCCACCCGGATTGACCCGCCCTGGCGGCCCTCGGTATAATCCTCAAACCAGCGCTGATTGACGGTATATATGCTGACTCCCAGCAGGGTCGGCCGACCGAATACCCACGGCTCGGTGAACGACAGCGAAAAGGAATTGCGGCGGCGGCCGAAGTCGATGCTGAAGGCGACGTTCTGGCCGTTGCCACGGAAGTTGGGGATCCCCAGACCGACATTACCCACTAACTTGTCCTGGCTGTTGTAACCTGCCCCCGCCATGATTTGCCCGGTTCGTTTTTCCACCACCTCGTATTCGAGATCGACGTCGCCGTTGGGCAAAGATATCGGGGTGGGCACAACCCTTTCGAAGTAGTTCAGGGCCATCACGTCGCGGACCGACCGTATCGCCAGCGACTGGTTGAACACCTGTCCCGGAAGCGTCGAAATCTCCCGGCGGATCACCTTCTCCTTGGTCTTGTAGTTGCCCACAATTTTCACCAGATTGACATGCGACGGCAACCCCTCCAGAATATCGTAGTTGATATCCACTATGGAGTCGGCCCGGGTAGTCCTGATGTCGGCCACGCGGATGTGCAGGTGGCCTACCTCGTAGTAAGCGGAGTAGATCCCCTCCAGCGTCTTATCATACTTCTCGGTGTCGAACACCTGGTCTTCCTCGAATTCCAGGAGCCGCGACAGCAAATCCACCGACAGGCGCTCGTTGCTGGTGAACTGGACCGATCCGAAGTAGTAGCGGGGGCCTTCGTACACCTCAAGAAAGATCGTCATCCGGTTTCGCGTACTGTCGATCCAGATGGAGTCCGAGACCAGGTAGGCGTCGATGTAACCGCGGCGGTGGAACTCGTCGATGACCTTGTCCAGGTCCTCATCGTACTTGTCCTGGGCGAAATCAGAGCTTCTCAGAAAACCTCGCTTGCGGTTACGCATCTTCTTGATAACGTCGTTGTCCTTGACGCATACATTTCCGCTGAGCACGACCTTCTCCACCTTGACCTTGGACTTCTCGTCGATGTGGTACTTCAGCGAGGCCAGCGTCGAATCGTCGAGGTACGATATTTCGGGTCTTATGTCCGCCTGAAAATAGCCCTTTTCGGCGTACATCTCAGCGATCTGGTTCTTCTTCTCGCTGATGAGATACGGTGAAATGTGGACACCTTCGGCCAGGGCCACTTCCTGCTTTAAGTCCTTGGTTTTGATCTTCTTGTTGCCGTCAAATTCCAGGTTAGATAATTTCGGCAGTTCCTTGACGACGATGAAGACCTTCAGCCCGCCCACAACCGGTTCGGCCTCGATGCGCACGTCCGAGAACAGGCCCAGGCCATAAAGCCGCCGAATAGTCTCGGTAATGGCCGTCGGCGTCAGCGACATCCCTTCGTCAATCGAGGCCACGCCCAGTATCAGCGATTCGGTGGCGATGCGGTTACCTTCCACTTCGACACCGACCACGTTGAACTGCTGTTGCGCGTGGATGACCTGCCCGAGAAAGAGAATCGGCAGTGCGACAAGGAGAGCTGTCCGTGCTCTGGTTCGCAGCATCTTAAGTGAGATTCTCAGCCCTGTGGCGAAATGATCTTGTTTATCTTGATCTCGCTGTAGTCCTGGCGATGGCCTGTGGTGCGGCGGTATTTTTTGCGGCGTTTGAACTTGTACACCAGCACCTTGTCGGCCTTGCCGTGGCCGATAACTTCCGCCTCGATCCGGGCATCCTCCACAAAGGGAGTGCCCACCAGCGACTTCTCGCCGTCGTTGATCATGAGAACTTCGCCGATATCGAGTTGGGAGCCATCTTCGGCGGCCTGCAGAGGGATTTTCAGAACGGTTCCTTCTTCGGCGGTATATTGAAACCCGGCCAGTTGAAACACGGCGTACATTATCTATCCTCCAGCAATAGAAGTTGTTAACCAGCTTACATTTAAGCCATGCAAAGTAACACAAAGCCCCGGCAAGTCAAGGTAATTCTTGGCGAGGCGTGCCCCGCGGAGGGAAACCTTGTGCCAGAGCTTAGACCGCCAAGCGCAAACGAAGTTCCAGATACCCAGACGGATTTTGCCGCCGCGTAGCGGTGTTTGCACCACATTTGTCTGGATCACGGTGGGCGTAGACTCCCGAGGCCGATTGCATCGCCCCGACAGCCCGCCCGTGGTGCAATTGCGGGTAGTGTCCCCGATAGAACTTTTTGGCTATAATATTGCTACAAATAATGACACAAGTGTTGCATATTAGAGATCACAAGATAAGTGAGTTCTCACATTCTTGGTAGTGTTGTGGATGAAGTTATTCTAATCCAGATTTCGCCTTCTGGTCTGTGAACAGCGATTGAGATTCGTTAGCGTGTGGCCTATGGAGATTAGTATATTCAGAGACTCGTAATGAAAGAACCCAATGCTCAATAACACTAGGTACACATCAATCATCGGAATTTCAATCATCACCTCTGCCCTGATAGCAATTCTATTAAGTGTGGGCTGTTCAGATGAAATGCCGCAATATAACTTCACTTACCGTGAAGGTGAAAAACCTAGGCGAAATCACATTCCCTCAGAGAAAGACATTCCTTTCAAAGACTACAAGATCACTACTAACGCTCCAATAGAGTCAGAGCACTATTTGCCAATTTGGGAACGTGCTCTTAAGGCAACCAATGGAATGAGTGATATGTATTTTAATAGGCACATTAGGGTAATACGTACCTCCGCTGAGAAATATGGAAGCGGTGAGAATACGACACAGAAGTTCAGAATACACTATTACTATTATATTGACTGGGCTCAGGTAAAATTGAGGGATAGTTTTACAATAGGATATGGAGAATCACAACTTTATGACAACTTCAGTTGTGAAGCAATTGACGACTCACTCTCTGCATTTGAAGAACGAATGATGGATGAACGATCAGGTAAACATAAACATATTCAAAAGATTGAGATAATTGATTCTATCGCCAGTAAGGAAGAGATAATTGCGGCTGTATCCGAGGCATCTCCTCATTTCTTTTTTGATGTCGGCAAGCACTTTCGATTTGATCACCGAGGGCAACTGACACTTAGGTTACAAGGAGAAGTCGATGCGTCAAAAAACAAATGCATCAGAGGCAAGATTGCCATAAAAGATGCGAGAATATTGGAAATTAGTGGGTCTCCATGTTTCATATATTGAACAACAGTGAATCTCATCAGAGAATGTAACTATGAGACATTTGTTGTGGAGCAGCACACAGATGGAGGTGCCCCCTTCCATGTTCGTGTACCACAATACGTTACAGCACCACGCGGAGCCGGGCGGTTTGCCTGTCCCCCTCCAATGGATAATGCATCCGGCGTACTCCAATTCCCTTGCTTCCAATAATCTGACCATATCACTAATCCCCCGAAGGTGAACGGTCGCTCTGGCGACCATAGTAGGCGTAAAGCGCAGATTCCACTTAGCCCGCCCCCCAATTGCAATTGCAGGCCGGCAAGGAATTGGATATATTGCCCTATCAGACGTTTCTTAGGTATATGAGTATGTCCGCAGAAGTAAACCACAGCCGGGAGCAGGCGACCACCGAGTTTGCGCTCCATTCCCCTTTTACCGCCCGAGGTGACCAGCCCCAGGCGATAGATGAGCTTGTCCGGGGGCTGGAGCAGGAGCGCAGGCACCAGACGCTGTTGGGCGTGACCGGCTCGGGGAAGACGTTCACCATTGCCAACGTCATTGCGAGCCACGGCCGCCCGACCCTGGTGATATCTCACAACAAGACCCTGGCGGCCCAGCTCTACGGCGAACTCAAGGCCTTCTTTCCCAACAACGCCGTTGAGTTCTTCATCAGCTATTACGATTACTACCAGCCGGAAGCGTACCTCCCCACCACCGATACCTTTATCGAGAAAGACACCTCGGTCAACGAGGATATCGACCGCCTGCGCCTGCGCGCTACGGCCTCGCTGCTGGAGCGCAGGGACGTGGTTATTGTCGCGTCCGTTTCGTGCATCTACGGCCTGGGTTCCCCGGAGGAGTACAAGCGCCAGTTCGTGCTGCTGGAGAAGGGCCGGCAACGCGACCGCGACGAGGTCATCCGCAAACTGATAGACATCCACTACAACCGCAACGACATCGATTTCAGCCGGGGGAACTTCCGCGTACGCGGCGATACGATTGAGTTGATCCCGGCCTACCATGAGAACGCCATCCGGATAGAGTTCTTTGGTGACGAGATCGAGCGCATCAGCGAAATCAACCCCCTCACGGGCGAAATCATCAGCGAGCGGGACCGGGCGGCGATCTACCCCGCCAAGCATTTCATCACCTCCAGGCCTCAATTGAACGCCGCCATTGGGACGATCAAGGAGGAACTGGCCGCAAGGCTGGAGGAGTTTCGATCACGGAACATGCTCCTTGAGGCTCAACGGTTAGAGATGCGAACTAAGTACGACCTGGAGATGCTCAAGGAGGTCGGGTACTGCACCGGGATCGAAAACTACTCCCGGCACCTGGCCGGGCGGAAACCGGGGGAGCGGCCGTACACGTTGATCGATTTTCTGGGTGACGATTTCCTGACGATCATAGATGAATCCCACCAGTCGATTCCACAGCTTCGCGCCATGTTCGCCGGCGACCGCAGTCGTAAGGAAACACTGGTGGCGCACGGCTTTCGACTGCCGTCGGCGCTGGATAACCGGCCTCTTTTCTTCGAGGAATTCGAGAACCTTGTCAATGAGAGAATATACGTGTCGGCCACCCCGGCCCAGTACGAGCTTGAGAAGTGCGAAGGGGTGATTGTCGAGCAGGTGATTCGCCCCACCGGGCTGCTTGACCCGAAGGTGACGATCAAACCGCTCTCAAGCCAGGTGGACGACCTGATGGAGCAGGCGAAACGACGCCAGGCCCAAGGCGAACGCGTGCTCGTGACAACGCTCACCAAGCGTATGGCCGAAGACCTGACCGACTACCTTTCCCGCGCCGGTGTGAAGGTGCGCTACCTGCACAGCGAGATCGAGACGATTGACCGTACCGAGATCATCCGCGATCTGCGCCTGGCGGAGTTTCAGGTCCTGATCGGCGTCAACCTTCTACGCGAGGGTCTTGATCTGCCGGAGGTCTCGCTGGTGGCCATTCTTGACGCCGACAAGGAGGGATTCCTTCGCTCGGAACGGTCCTTGATTCAGACCGCCGGACGCGCCGCCCGCAACAAGAACGGCGAGGTCATATTTTACGCCGACAAAATCACCGACTCGATGCGCAAGGCCATCGACGAGACGGATCGCCGGCGCAGCAAACAATTGGCCTACAACCGGAAACATGATATCCACCCGGAGACTATCCACAAGACGCGCGCAGAAATCCTGCGCTCCACCAGCTTTGCCGATGCCCGGACGGTCCCGGAGAAGAATCTTGAGAAGCCGTCTAACTTCGTCCGCATGAGCAAAGAGGACCAGGTGGCGTTTATGATGAATGCCATGAGGGAGGCCGCCGACAACCTTGATTTCGAGGTTGCCATACAGATGCGCGATGAGATCAGACGGCTCAAAGATGAAATCAAGAAAAGCCGAGGTAATAAGAAGTGAATCTACGCAGAATGACCGGGTCTCGAGCGATGAGTAAACAGCGTCACCCCCGGCGGCGCAGATCTGCCCTGTGTGACGCTGCGATTGTGTCGGCGGCGGTACTGACGAGCGCGGCCCTGATGGTCGGCTGCGGGGACGAGCCGGAAGTCTACAACGTATATGACTACGACGAACTCATTCGCTACGTGCATGATGACCCGACCGGCAGGGAGTTTTTCCGCACCGAGGGCCTGATACCGGACGACCCGTACGCCAAGCCTTTTGATGAAGGCGCCGTCTATCGCGACTTCGTAGATTCCATCGACCGCTGGTACGACGTCTTCCCCACGCCTGACTCGGTGGACAAGGATTTCGGGACTCCCTACGGAATAGTCGACGACGCCGAAGTCATAGTCAAGGACCTGTTTTTTGTGCGCATCCGGAGAGTAGCCGGAACCGACACCAGCTACAAACATCAGGGGCGGCTCCTCACGCGCTTGGGACACTTCCTCAGGTTGGGCAGCGAGAGTCAGCGGTTCTCGGGCTGGAAACTGCACGGCTTCAACGGCGGATCTCCAGGCAGCGGAACTCTCATGGAGGTGACCAAGGAAAACGGCACCACCTTCCGCGGTGACGACATCGGTTTCGATGAATTCCGCTACATTCAATACATGACCGTTCGCTATCAGACGGAAGACGGAAAGTGGGCCATCCGAACCGATACCCTGGTCCGCTACAGCCGATACGCCTACCGCCCCCTGGACGATATCGCTACCGTCCCCAAAGGTCAGCGCCTCGTGTTCACCAGCGATCTTGTCGCCACCAACTCCGTGTACCAATTGATCACGGCCGATACCGACAGCGGCTGCACACTGCAAGTCATGCACGGACCCGACAACGCCCGGTACGTCGATACCGTCTGGACACCCGCCGTCAACTCGCGGGTGTGGAATGTCGTCTTCGTGCAGGAGTTCAAAGCGACAGACCGCCCGGGCGATATCTGGTGCGTTCCCTATCGAAGCTACTAACGCGGCCTGAAACTCCTTGTGTCACCGCCGGTTCGGCCGGTAGCGGTCTGCTTCCGTCGCTGCCGGGTGTTCGCCAAACACACCGGGCGCCCGATTCTTGTTGGATATCGTCTGTCTCCTGTGGTATATTTGTTTGCGTGTGAATTGCTCGCAACAGGGAAGAAGCGCTTGTGCAAAAACCATAAGAAGGAGGAATTATGTCCAACCAACGCATCAAGCTCCTGCCGCTGCTGCTCGTGTCGGTCTTTGCCCTGTCGATGATCGGGTGTGGGTCGCAGATTAACTCGGGTCACCGGGGAGTGTTTTATTACAAGTTCGGAGACGGGACCGAATTCGGTAACATTTACCAGGAAGGGTTCGTCTGGCATCTCCCGTGGAACAGCATGTTCGTCTACAAAATACAATTGCAGGAGAACAAGGAAAACCTGACCGTGCTCTCGTCTGACGGGGCCACCATCAGAATGGAGGTCTCCATTCTGTACCGGCCGCTGGTCGAGAAGCTTGATTCGCTCCAGGTGAGGATCGGGCCGAACTACTATAATGTCTCCATCGCTCCTTCAATACGCGGCATCGCCCGAACCGTGGCCGGTAACTACAAACCGGAGGAGATTTACTCCACCAAACGAGAAGAGGTCACTGCCGAGATCGTGTCCGCCCTGCAAGAGGCCATGGCC